>Ga0255347_1001190_pt1 | contig 43818 bp, 31 predicted proteins | sample wastewater_treat_2_FD_192479 | JGI IMG/M metagenome (GOLD analysis project Ga0255347, IMG submission 192479) | Wastewater microbial communities from Lulu Island WWTP, Vancouver, Canada - plant24 | ecosystem: Engineered > WWTP > Wastewater > Unclassified | place: Canada: Vancouver, British... | reverse complement strand
GAGTACATCGGAAGCCCGACAGGAGAACATGGAAAATAAGCATGAGCCCCCTTTGAGCCTCCTTTGTACACCCGTTGTACACAGCCTAATGGGAGCGTTGGGCTGGCTGGGGCGGGTGGGGCGTGTTTGGGCGCGGGCCTGAGCCGGATTGGAGGAATGGACGAGTCGCGGACGATGTAAAAGGACGTTTCAAGGCGGGAGGGAGAGGACGAGAGCGTTCGGCATGTCCGGAACGAGGGGCTGGGTGTTGTCGCGTGCCGTGGTTTTTCGGCGGGATGGGGCCACGGCTGGCGGGGAAATTTCCCCACCCGGGCGGGAGCCGCCGCAAGGCGACTGCTTACGCGGTCCTCTGGGTTAGGCGGCCACTTTGAATTGATAGACGCTTTTGCCCCAGCCCACCCAATCCGGAAAGCGGCTTTGGGTTTGGGGAAATCGTTTCCCCCGCAGCTATCGCAACCCGGGCGCCGATAACCCAAGGCTCTGCCGGGGAGCGGGGGGGGCGCTGAATTATTCTCGCAACGGGGCGGCCGGCCAGTGCATACTGGGGGGCATGGTGCGCCTGGATCAAGCACTGGTCGAGCGTGGTTTCTGCCCGAGCCGGGAGAAAGCCAAGCGCGCGATCATGGCGGGGCAAGTCCGGATTAACGATCGTCCCGGACGCAAGCCCAGCGATTCCGTTCAGCCCGCCGACCAGCTTTCCGTGCTCGCGCCGGAGAAATACGTCAGCCGCGGCGGCTACAAGCTGGAACACGCGCTGGAGCATTTTCAGGTGGACGTGGCCGGGCAGGTGGCCGTTGATTTGGGCGCGGCCACCGGCGGTTTTACCGACTGCCTGTTGCAGCGCGGCGCGGCGCGGGTGTATGCCGTGGATGTCGGCCAGGGGCAGTTCGCCTGGAAATTGCGGCACGACCCGCGGGTGGTGCTCCTGGAGCGGACGAATGCGCGCGATTTGGCGCCGGCGAAGCTCCCGCCGCCGTTTGCCGCCGCGCACCTGGTGGCGATTGATTGCTCCTTCATTTCCCTGCGGAAGATTTTGCCGGCGGCGGTGTCCCTGCTCGGGCCGGGCGGCAAAATAGTGGCGCTGATCAAGCCGCAATTCGAGGCCGGCAAGACGGAGGCGGACCGGGGCGCCGGGGTGATCCGCGACGCGGCCATTCACGAGCGCGTCGTGCGCGAGCTGCAGGAGTTTGCGGCGGCCCGCCTGGGCGCGCGCTGGCGCGGCGTCACCGAATCGCCCCTGCTGGGGCCGGCGGGCAACAAGGAGTTTTTGGCGTTGATGGAAACCCCATGAAACCGTCCGGAGACAGGATTCAGCGTGTCGGCCTGATTGGGAACGCCCGGAAGGCCGCCAGCGGCGTCACCGTGCAGCGGGCGGCGCGGCTGATTGCCGCCGCCGGCCGGCAGGTTTGCACCGACGCGGCGACCGCCCGCAGCGTCCGCCTGGCCGCGGCCGTTTATCCCGACCCGGCGGCCCTGGCGCGCCAGGTGGATTTGCTGATGGTCTTTGGCGGGGACGGGACCATGCTCCGGGCGGTGCGGGAGATTGCCGGCTCGCGCACCCCCGTGCTCGGGGTCAACGTGGGCGGCCTGGGCTTCCTGACCGCCGTGCCGTCGGCGCGCCTGGCCGCGGCGCTGCGGGAGCTGTGGGCGGGCCAGTTTAATTTTGAAGCGCGCGCGCTGCTCCAGGCGTCCGGCCACTGCGACGGGCAATGGCAGGAGGCCACCGCCCTTAATGACATTGTCATTAGCCGCGGCATTGCCTCCCGCCTGATCGAGCTGGATGTCAGCGTGGACGGCGCGCCGCTTACGCGCTACCGCTGCGACGGCCTCATCGTCAGCTCGCCGACCGGCTCCACCGCGTATTCGCTGGCGTCCGGGGGGGCCGTGGTTTTCCCCACCGCCGAGGTGTTTGCCCTCACCCCGATCTGCCCGCACACGCTGTCCAACCGTTCCCTGATCCTGCCCTTAACCGCGACCATGGAGGTCAAAGTCATCAGTCCCAGGCCGGCGACCATTTTGAGCTCGGATGGGGAGGTGGTCAGCGAATTGGCGGCCGGCGACCGGATTACCATCCGGCGCAGCCGGCGGACGGTGCGTTTGCTGCACCTGGCCGGGAGTTCGTTTTGCGAAACCCTGCGCTGCAAACTGCATTGGCGGGGGGCCAGCCTGTGACGCGGCTTCGCGATATTGCGCGGCAGGCGGGCGTGGCGGCCAACACCGTCTCCAAGGCCCTGCGGGATGCGCCGGATCTTTCCCCGGCGACCAAGGCGCGCATCAGGCTTCTGGCGCAGCAGTTGGGTTATGTGCCGGATTCCGCAGCCCGGACCCTGCGCACGCGCCGCACCAAGCTCTTCGGGCTGGTCATTTCGTCCATGACCAACCCCATTTATTCCCGCGTGGTCCTCGCCATCGAGGAGGGCGCGCACGAGATGGGGTATGATGTGCTGTTTGCCCATACCCTCAACATCCCGGAGCGGGAGGAGGCCTGCATCCGGCAGATGCTTTCCCGGCGGGTGGACGGCTTGTTTATCGCCCCGGTGTATCGCCTGGCCAGCGAAGTGCGCATTTACCAGGAGGTGCTGGCCCGCCGCGTGCCCACCGTCGTGCTCGGCCACACCACGCCCTTTTGCAACCAGTTTATCAACGTCGAGACGGACGACCTGCAGGCCAGCTACACCGTCACCCGCCATTTGCTCAAGCTGGGGCATCGCCGCATTGCCTTCCTGGGCGGGCCGCCCGCCACGCCCTGGACGCAGGAACGCCTCGAGGGCTACCGCCAGGCCTTGCGGGAAGCCAACCTGGAAGAGGATGACAAACTCATCTTCACCGCGGGCCGCACCCTTGAAGAAGGCGCCGCCGCCGCGCGGCAAATCCTGGCCGAAGACTCCGACATCACCGCGGTGCAGGCGGTGAACGACCTCGTGGCGGCGGGCTGCGCGGAGGCGTTTCTGGAGGAGGGCTTCCAAATCCCCCGGGATGTCTCGATCGCCGGGTTCGGGAACATTCTGCTCGGGGCGCATTTCCGCACGCCGCTGACGACGACCCGGCAGCCCAAGTTCCGCCTGGGCCGCGCGGCGGTGCGCACCATGCGCGAGTTGCTGCTCGGCCGCCAGCCTGAATCCAGCCGATTGCCCGCCGAACTCATTGTCCGCGCCAGTACTGGCACTCCGCTTGCTGCCCGTCAACTCAGACTGCTGAAATAACAGACTGAGATTCAATCGCATGAGAAAGGCGTTAGCCATTGCGCTCGTGGGGTTGGGCGTCGGCGGCGTCATTTGGGTGGCCAAAGGCTGGGCCCTCAAAGGCCCCGAGTCCAAAACCGCCAGATTTAACGCGGAAGCGGATAACCTGATCCTGGGGCTCCAGCAATACCGGGAATTTGTCGGCAGCTATCCGGCCGGCAACAATATCGCCATCGCCAGGGCCCTGCTGGGCCAGACCGACAAGAAAGTGCTGATTCTCGCCGTGCGCAAAAGCGACCTGAACGAGAAGGGCGAAATCCTGGATCCCTGGGGCACCCCGGTGCGGTTCTTCTTTTCGGAAAACGAAGTCATGATTCGCTCCGCCGGCCCCAACCGGATCTGGGAGGACAGCGCCGTTTCAAACTCCGACGACCTTTACCGAACCGCGCCGATGGAACGGTGACGGGCCGGCCCGCGCCGCATCCTTTCGCCTTGCCCCGCCGCCGCCGCGGGCCCGGGAACGGCCGTTTCCCGGCCGGGAGGCGCCCTGCTCGATCGAGCGCGCCGGGATATTTTTGGGCTTTGCATTTCCACGGATGGCGTTACACTTAAAGGACTTTTATGGCAAAACAACACCAATACCAGTTCTGTTTCGGTCCCTGGAATATCAGCGAAGGTCAGGATCCCTACGGCCCCCCGACCCGGCCTGCGCAGACGTTCGATTGGAAACTCAAGCAACTCAAGAAGTCGGGCTTTGACGCCATGATGTTTCATGACGACGACGCGGTGCCTGATATTGACGGGAAGTCCGACGCGCAAGTGCGCAAGGAAGCCAGGGAGCTGAAGCAAAAGCTGGCGGACGCCGGCGTGGTGGCGGAAATGGTCGCGCCGCGATTGTGGTTCAGCCCCAAGACGATTGACGGCGCCTATACGAGCAACGATCCGAAGAGCCGGCAGTATGCCATTGAGCGCACGCTGCGCTGCATTGACGTGGCCAATTACCTGGGCACCAAGCTGATTGTGCTCTGGCTGGCGCGCGAGGGGACGTATCTGCGCGAGGCCAAGGACGGGCGGCGGAGCATTGAATGGCTCGTTCAGGCCCTGGACAAAATGCTGGCGTATGACCGGTCCATCCGCATTTCCATCGAGCCCAAGCCCAATGAGCCGATGGATCACGCGTACGTGCCGACGATTGGGCATGCGCTGGCCCTGGCGCAGTTGACGCGCGATCCCAAGCGGGTGGGCTGCCTGATTGAATCGGCGCACGCGATCCTGGCGGGGCTGGATCCGGCGGATGAAATTGATTTTGCGATGGCCTTCGGCAAGCTCTGGTCGCTGCACCTGAATGACCAGAACGGGCTCAAGTTCGACCAGGACAAGCCGTTTGGCAGCAACAACCTTCGCGTGGCGTTCAACCAGGTTCGCGCCCTGGAGCGGGGCGGCTACGGCAAGCGCGGCGAATACGTCTGCTTCGACGTGCATCCGTTCCGCACCACCAAGGTCGAGCACTGGCTGGCGCACCTGGTCAACAGCCGCCGCACGTTCCTGCGGTTGGTGCAGAAGGCGCGCACGTTTGACGAGAAGGCCGCCCGGCAGTTGGTGGCCGACCGCAACCACGCCGCGCTCGACCAGATGGTGCTCGAACACCTGATGGGCAAATAACGCCGGCGTCCAGCCGCGTTTGCCCGGCGCGGGTTTCCGGCGCGGCGGGCGGCGCGGCGCCGGTGGGCGCGCTTGTGCTTTCCGAACTCACCCGCCAGCTGGCTGCCGCCCGGGCCTTGACGGACGCCGAGGTCCGCCAGGCGGTGGCGGTGCTGGTGGACGAAGCGGTGCCGGCGGAGCCGAAGGCCGAGTTCCTGATCCAACTGGCCCGCAAAGGGGAGACGGTCGCGGAGATTACCGCGTTTGCCCGCGAGCTGCGCCGCCGCTCGCGGCAGCCGGTCCTGGGGGCGGACCTGCGCGACCGGCCGCTGCTGGACGTGGTGGGCACGGGCGGCGACCGGTTGAGCACGTTTAATATTTCGACGACTGTGGGCCTGATCGCGGCGGCGGCGGGCGTGCGCGTGGTCAAGCATGGCAACCGGGCCAGCACGTCGCTCGTCGGCAGCGCGGATGTCATGGAGTCGCTCGGCCTGCCGTTTGACCTGGAGCCGGAGGCCGCGGTGGAGCGGCTCCGCGCGCAGGGCTTTGCCTTCTTTTTCGCGCCCCGCTACCACCCCGCCTTCCGGCATATTGTCCCGGCGCGCAAACTCTGCGCCGCCCGGGACCAGAGCACGATCTTTAACTTCCTGGGGCCGCTGTTGAACCCCGCCGCGCCGACGGCGGCGCTCATCGGGGTTCCGCGGCCGGATTTGTGCGAGCCGCTGGCGCGGGTGCTCCAGTCGCTCGGCGTGCGCCGGGCCATGGTCGTTTGCGGCGCGGTGGCGGACGGGGGCAGCGCGGTCCGCTACCTGGACGAGCTTTCGCCGCTGGGCCCCACCGCGGTGGCGGAGTTTTCCCCGGGCACGGCGCCGGTCTGCGCGACGGTGGCGCCCGAGGAATTTCCGCTGCAGCCGGCGGTGCTGGCGGACTTGCGCGGCGGCGACCGGGAGGTCAACGCGGCGATCATTCGCCGCGTGTTGAGCGGGGAAGAGCGGGGCCCGAAGCGGGACGCGGTTTTGCTGAATGCCGCCGCGGCGTTGTTCGTGGCCGACCGGGCGCGTTCGCTGGCGGAAGGCTGGGAGCTGGCGGCGCAAACGATTGACAGCGGGCAGGCGGCGGCGAAGCTGGCGGAATTGCAGCAGCCTCCCGCCGGGGAGCGGGCCGGCGCGCGCGCGCCCTGATGTTGGGGCGGCCCGGACGCGCGGGGAGCGCGCGCGGCGAGGCGTTCCCCCGGCGGCGGATTATAAAACCAGGCAGTTTTTGCACTTGGCGAGGTTCCCCGGCTGGTATAAAAGGACGGCATGTATAAAATCATCGGCAAGGATGGACAGACCTACGGCCCGGCCAGTGTGGAGCAACTGCGGATTTGGATGGCCGAGAATCGCGTGAACGCCCAGACCCTCGCGCAGGCCGAAGGCGCGCCGGACTGGAAGCCGGTGGGTGAATGGCCGGAGCTGGCGGCGCACTTGAAATCGCCCCCGGTGATGGGGACGCCGCCGCCTTATGCGTCCGCGCCGTCGGCGGCCAGCAAGATTCCGGCCGGCATCTGCGGCATCCTGCTGGGCTTGCTGGGGATTCACAAATTCATCCTGGGCTACCAGGACGCGGGATTGATCATGCTGCTGGTCACCGTGCTGACGTGCGGCGTTGGCGCCTGCGTCATGGGGGTTATTGGTTTAATCGAGGGGATTATTTATTTGTGCAAGTCCGATGAAGAGTTCGTGCGGATTTATGTGACCGGGCGGAGGGAGTGGTTCTAAGCTGCGCTGCCTGGGCGGCGGTGATTTATGTATCAGATCATTGGATCGGATGGCAGGACGTGCGGGCCGGTGACGGCAGAGCAACTGCGGGAGTGGATAGCCGAAGGCCGGGCCGATGCGCAAACCCAGGTCTGGACGGAGGGCGCGAGTCAATGGCGTCCGCTGGCGGAGTACGCGGAGTTTGCCCCGCTGCTGGCGATGCGGCCGCCGTCGCTGGCCGCGCCGGGGACGGCTTGTTCCGCCGCGCGGCCCCCGTCTCCTTTGCTGGCCACGGCCAGCCTGGTGATGGGGCTTCTCTCGCTCCCCTACGGTTTGTGTTTCCCCTGCAGTTTGTGTTTCCCCTGCGGTTTGTGTTGTTGCTGTGGGCTGCCTTTTAACCTGTTGGGGATCGTGTTTGCGCTGGTGGCCCTGGCGCAAATGCGGCATCAACCGTGGCCGCGCGCGGGCCGGGGGCAGGCCATTGCGGGGCTGGTGCTTTCCCTTTTGAGCCTGGCGCTGGCGGCATTTTTGGGGGTGCTTGGCTGCGCGATGAACGCCTCCGAAATCATGCGGCGCCTGGATTGCTGGTGATATGTCCGAACCGGCAAACTCTTCCCGGGAGGTTTGGCGCGTCGGCGGGGCGTTGACCGCTTTGGTGGTTGTCGTGGCTGGCGCGATGTTGTTCTGGTTTGACCCGAGCGAGTTTCACTTCTACCCGGTGTGTTTTTTCCATCGCGCCACCGGGCTGCTTTGCCCCGGTTGCGGCGGCTTGCGCGCGCTGCACCAACTGCTCCACGGGCATGTGGCGGCGGCGTTTCGTTTTAACCCGATGCTGGTTTTGTCCTTGCCCCTGGCGGCGGGCCTGGCCCTCCGGTATGGGCGGCCAAAGGCGTGGCGGCAGCCGGGGTGGAGCGGGCCGCGTTCGGGCTGGCTCTGGCTGTTGCTGGCGGTGTGGCTGGCGGTCGGCCTGCTGCGGAATATGCCGGGCGCGCTGTTTGCGATGCTGCGGCCATGAATCCCTGGTCGCGAAAAGCTGGCGGCCCGCCCGGCTTTCGATTAAAACCAGCGTAACCAGTCCATCACGAAAGGAACGAAATGATGTATAAAATCATCGGCGCGGACCAAAAGGAATATGGCCCCGTTTCAGCCGAGCAGTTGCGTCAGTGGCTTGCGGAAGGGCGCGCCAACGCGCAAACACCGGTGCAGGCGGCGGGGACGGCAGGGTGGAAGCCTCTGGCCGCATATCCTGAATTTGCGGCGCTGTTGCCCGCGGACGCCCTGGCGGCGGCCTCGCCCCCGGGTTATGACGCCCCCCGCGGGCTGCCGGAAGATATTTTTGCGCGCGACTACGACCTGGACATCGGGGGTTGTCTCGGTCGCGCGTGGGAGTTGCTGAAAGGAAACTTCGCCCTGGTGGCGGGCGGCGTTGCCGTTTATTTTCTCTGCCAGATAGCCATAATCGGGCTGGCGCTGCTCTGCCAGATACTCTTCATCCGGCTGACGCATACACCCTTCGTGGGGATCGCAGGCAACCTGGTAAATCTCATTATCACCGGTCCGCTGACGGGGGGCGTTCTCTACTTTTTGCTGAAGAGTCCGCTGACGGGGGGCGTTCTCTACTTTTTGCTGAAGAATATCCGGCGGCAACCAACAGGGATCAGCGATGTCTTTGCCGGGTTCCGCCGGGCGTTTGGCCAACTGCTGCTGGGCTATGTGGTAATGATAATCCTGATTTACCTGGCAATGCTGCCCGGGGTGGCGCTGATGGTCTGGCCGCTACTGACCCTGGCGCGCCAGCAGGCCGTTGCGGCGGGGCCAATCTTCGTGGCTTTGTTGGGCTTTATCTGTCTGATAGTCCCGGCCATTTATCTGTCGGTCAGTTGGACGTTTTTGCTGCCGCTCATCATTGACCGGCAAATGAAGTTTGGGCCGGCGATGAAGGCCAGCCGGCGAATGGTGGGCAAGCATTGGTGGCAGGTCTTTGGGCTTGTCGCGGTGTGCGGGCTGATCAATGTAGTTGGGTTCCTGTTCTGCGGCGTGGGCATCTTTTTAACGCTGCCCATCGCTCTGGGCGCGATCCTGTATGCGTATGAGAGCATCTTTTCCCCGCCCGCCGCGCCCGCCGCTTAACCGCGCTGCCGCCCGCAACGCCACGCTGCTTAATCTGTGCGCCACGCCGGGGTTGGGCTCGCTCATTGCCGGGCGGCGCGCGGCGGGCCTGGGGCAGCTTCTTCTGGCGATTGCCGGCTTTGGGGCGGTCTGTGGCTGGTTGGTGCTGCTGGCCTGGCAAATCTATAACGCGGCCACCCGGGGCGCCGAACTTCGGCCCACCAGTTGGCTGGGCGGCGCGGGGGCGGCCCTCTTCGCCCTGGCCTGGATTTGGTCGTTGTTTACCAGCCTCAGCCTTTTGCGCGAGGCGCGCGCCAATGAGCCGGGCGCCGGGCGGCCGCCGCCGCTTTGAGGCGGTGCGGGGGGATGGCCCCCGGCGCGGGCGCTTACTGGTTGATGTGCACCACTTTGGCCGGCGGGAAGCCGTTGAACCAGGTGGAGGAGGCGTGGCTGTAGGCGCCGATGTTTTTGCTGTAGAGCAGGTCGCCGAGTTCGAGGTTGGCGGGAAGATGCTCGGCCAGCGAGACCACGTCCAGGGCGTCGCAGGTGGGGCCAAACACCGAGCAGATCTGGGGCGTGCCTCCTTTGAAGGCCTGGAGCGGGTATTGGCAGTGATCGAAGAGGACGCCGGAGAACGTATGATAGACCCCGTCGTTGATGTAGTAGCAGAGCTTGCCGTTGCGCACCGCCTTGCCGATGATCTGGGAGATGGCGACGGCGGCGGTGGCCACCAGGAAACGGCCCGGCTCGGCAAGGATTTGGATGTCTTGCGGGAAGAGGCGGTCGAGCTCGCTGTTGATGATGCCGGCCAGCTCGGCGAACGGTTTGACGGTGGCATCGTACGGCACGGGGAAGCCGCCGCCGATGTCCACCAGGTTCATCCGGGTATAGCCGCGGTCGCGGGCTTCCTGGAATACGTTGGCGGCGAGGTTGAGGGCGGCCACGTAGTTCTCGAAGTTGGTGGCCTGGCTGCCCACGTGGAAGCTCAGTCCCTCGACCTTCAGGCCGGCCTTGTCCGCGGCCAGGATGAGGTCCACCGCCTCGCCCGGGGCCGCGCCGAACTTGGTGGATAATTCCACCACCGACCCGGTATTGGGCACCCAGAGCCGCAACACCAGGCCCGCGTGCGGCGCATAGTTCCTGATCTTGCCGATTTCCTCCGCGTTGTCGAAGGTGACCAGCGGTTTATACGGGTCCAGCTCGCGCAGGGTCTCGTTGGCCTTGATTGGGTTGGCGTAGATGATTTTGTCCCAAATCCAGGCCTGGCGTTCCGGCTCGGGCAGGTGTTCGATGTATTGGTGGACGATGCGGAACTCGGGCATCGAGGCCACGTCAAAACCGGCGCCGGCTTCGTAGAAGGTCTTGACGATGGCCGGGTCGGGATTGGCTTTGACGGCGTAGTAAACTTGCACGCGCGGGAGGCCTTGCTTGAACTGCGCGTAATTGCGCCGCAGTTCGTCGTGATCCACCACAAACAGCGGGGTTCCGTGCTGCCGGGCCAGGTGCTGGAGTTGGTCTAAGCTAACCATATCAGTCGTTCAGATTCGTCAGGTCGGGGGTGGGCGGCGGCGGGCGGGGCGGACGGGCCGGGGAGGGCGGAACTCGCCGTTCAGCGCGCGCCATTGTCAAACGTCAGGTAGGTGTATTCTTTGAGGACGGCCTCGTATTGATCGAGCAGCGCCATGCCCTCGCTGGGTTTGACGCGATCCTCCCGCACGGCCTGGTCCACTTGCGCTTTCATCAGGCGGGCCAGGTCCGGCTCGAAATACTGCACGTCCTGCAGGATTTGGCCGATGGAGCTGCCGGCAATGATTTCCTCGATGTAATAGCCGCAGGGCTCGTCGGGATCGAGGAAGACGTGAATCTCGTTGACGCGGCCGAACAGGTTGTGCAGGTCGCCCATGATGTCCTGGTAGGCGCCCACGAGAAACACGCCGAGGTAGTAGGGCTCGCCGGGGCGCAGTTCGTGCAGCGGCAGGGTTGGGCGGTAAGCCTTGCCGCCGATGAACGAGTCCACCTTGCCCTCGGAGTCGCAGGTGATGTCCACCAGCGAGGCTTCGCGGGTGGGCTCCTCGCCCAGGCGATGGATGGGAACGATGGGGAACAACTGGTTCAAAGCCCAGTTATCGAGCAGCGATTGGAACAGCGAGAAGTTGCAGATGTATTGGTCGGCCAGCGCCACGGTCAGTTGCTCGAGTTCCTGGGGCAGGTCGCCCTCCTCCTGGCGGCACAGCTCGCCCAACTCCCGGCAGATTTCCCAAAACAGCGTCTCCACCAGCGCCTTGTCGGCCAGGCTGAGATAGCCCAGGGCGAACAACTGCTGGGCTTGCTCCTTGCGTTCGAGCGCGTCGTGGTAGGCCTCGAGCCGGCCGAGCGTGGGCAGCTTCTTCTGGATGCGCCGCAGTTGCCGCACGAGGGCATGGGCGCCGCCGTTTTTGCCCGGCGGCGGCTCCACCGCCAGGCGCGGCTTCTCCAGGGCGGCAAACGCCTCGATGACCAGCACCGAATGGTGCGCCACCACCGCGCGCCCGCTTTCGCTGACCAGGTTCGGATGCGCGACCTGCTCCGCGTTGCACACCTCGGCCACGGCGGTGACCACGGTATTGGTGTATTCCTGCAGGGTGTAGTTGGCGGATGAATCCTCCGAGGTGCGCGAACCGTCGTAGTCCACCGCCAGGCCGCCGCCGACATCGAGAAAGGTGATGGGGCAGCCCTCCTGGCGCAGCTTGGCGTAAAACCGCGCGCCCTCGTTCACCGCGCGTTTGATGGCGCGAATATTGGGAATCTGCGAGCCGATGTGGAAGTGCAGAAGCTGGAAGGCGTCCAGCAGGTTCTCCCGCCGGAGCAGTTCCACCGCCGCCACCAGTTCGGCGGTGGACAGGCCGAACTTGGCGTTTTCCCCGCCGGACTGATCCCACTTGCCGCCGCCGCGCGTCTGGAGGCGCACCCGCAGGCCGAGCGCCGGCGCGACTCCCGCCGCGCGGGCCGCCGCCAGGATGATCGGCAGCTCGGCAAACTTCTCGACCACCAGGATGATATTCTTGCCAATGCGCCGCCCCATCAGCGCGGTGCGGATGAAGACGTCGTCCTTGTAGCCATTGGCCACGATCAACTGCTCGGCGCCCGCCGTCAGCGCCATGGCCGCGCACAGTTCCCCCTTGCTGCCCACCTCCAGCCCGTAGTGATAGGGCTTGCCCGCGTCGAGGATCTCCTCCACCACCTCGCGCAACTGGTTGACCTTGACGGGAAACACGCCCTGGTAGCGGCCCTGGTATTCCGCCGCCGCGATGGCGCGCTGAAAGCTCTCGTTCAATTCCACCACGCGGTCGCGCAGGACATCCTGAAACCGCACCAGCATGGGGAAGCGCAGCCCGCGCGCCCGCGCCTGCTGGATCAGTTCATACATGTCCACCTCGCCGCCCGCGTCGCGCCGCGGCGTGACGGCGACGTGCCCGGCGGCATTGATGTCGAAGTATTTCGCGCCCCAGCGGCGAATCTGGTAGGTCTTCAGCGCGCTTTTCTTGTCCCACGGCGCGGGGGCGGGCGCGGGCGGGGGCGGCGCGGCGGGGATGGCCAGCAGCGGAATCTGCTCCGCCGCCGCCGCGGCCACGGAACTTTCGTCAGGCGTGGTGCTTGGCATATTCGCGCTTGAGTCGCTCCACCATTTCGGGCAGGCGGTCGTACAGCCGTTTCAGCCGGCGCGGCCGGTGTTTGGCCAGCGCATAATGCGTCAGCAGCGGCAGCGCCACCGTGGTATCGAGGTAGCACACAATCGCGTCCGGCAACTGCTGCGGCTGGACCTTGCCCCAGGTGACGGCCTCATTGGGGGTGGCGCCGGAAAGGCCGCCCGTATCCGGGCGCGCATCGGTGATTTGCAGAAAGTAGTCATGCCCGCTGACCTTCGCGCCGACGACTTCCTGAATCTGCGGCTCGGTTTGCAGGAGAAAGTTCTTCGGGGAACCGCCGCCGACCAGCACCGCGGCCGTCTGGTGGCCGGCCTGCTGGGTCGCCAGCACGATGGCGGTGGACTCGTTGACGTCAATGCTGGGGTTGATGCGCAGGCGGTTGCCGGCCAGTTCCTCCCCGGCCACGTTCATGCCGATGGTGGAATCGCCCGGCGACGGGCAGAAGCAGGGCACGCCCGCGCGATACGCGGCGGCCAGCATGGAGGCGTTGCGCACCCCGGTCTGGCGCTCCAGCTCGGCATAATAGCGGCCCAGCCGGTAGTGCAGCTCGGCGGTGCCCATCTCCTTCTGAAACTCCGGCTGCTGCAAAATCCGGCGCAAGACATCGTCCGTGCGCATCAGCACGTCGTTATAGTCCAGGAGAATATCATAAATGCGCACCACCCCGCAGCGCCGCAGCTCGGGATCGGTCAGGAAGGGCGACCCGCGATACAGCGGCAGGTTCATCGCGTGGTGCATATCGTGATAGAGGTTGGCTCCCGTCGAGACAATCCAATCCACAAACCCCGCCTTGATGAGCGGCGCCAGGCACGAGGCGCCGATGCCCGCCGGGGTCATCGCGCCCGACAGGCTCAGCCCCACGACCACGTTGGCGCCGAGCATCTTTTCCACCAGCAGCCGGCCGGCCTGCTGCAGCCGCCCCCCGTTATAGGCCAGGAAGGCGCGGTCCATCAGTTCCACGACCGTCTCCCGGCCGGTCAGGGGCGGCGGGAGAATCCGTTCGCCGCGGAGATAGCGTTTCTTGCCCTGCCCGAACTTGTGGGGATATTGACTGACAAACTTCTTCGGCAATACAAACTTGGCCATGTCATTCCTTTCGCATTAACACCTGCTTCATGATTTCATAAACCAGCCGCGCCGCCAGGAAATCCGGGCCGTGCAGCCCCGCCACCGGCGACAATTCCACCACGTCCGCCACCGGCACCGCGCGCGCCTCGCGCGCCACCACCCGCACGATGTCCAGCAGCTCCGCCCAGCTCAGCCCGCCCGGCTCCGGCGTGCCCGTCGCCGGCATGATCGCGGCGTCCAGCCCATCCACATCCACCGTCAGATACACCCGCTTGCCGCGGACGAACCGCCGCAGTTGCGGCAGGTAATTGCGCGCCCCGGCAAACACGGTTTGCACGCGGCGGCTGCGCCGGCGAAACGCCTCTTCCTCCAGGGAGATGTTGCGGATGCCGATCTGAAACACCGGGCAATGCTCCAGGATGCGCCGGGCCGCGCACGCATGGCTGAACCGGCTGCCCTCATACTCGTCCCGCAAATCCGCATGCGCGTCCACCTGCACCGCGACCAGGTCGCGCGCGCCGTGCGCCTGCGCCAGCCCGCGCGCCACGCCGGCGGAAATCGAATGCTCCCCGCCCAGCACCACCAGCAGCTCCGGCGCGGGCTTCCCGCGCAGCAGGCCCGTCACCGCGCCGGCCACCCGCTCGATCATCGCCTCCGGCGACTGGAGCTCCGCCCGCAGCGGCGGCAGCGTATGCACCCCGAACGCCACCGCCGGCTCGCAGTCAAACTCCCGGTCGTATTGCTCCACTTCGCGCGACGCGGCGAGGATCGCCGCCGGGCCGCGCCGCGTGCCGGGCGCGTAAGAAGTCGTGGCATCATACGGCACCGGCAGAACCCACGCGCGCGCGCGTTGACGTTGGGTCAATTCCGCCGGCAGGCCGAGAAAGTTATACTCGCCTTGAAACCAGTCACTCTCGCTCATTTGTCCGGGTATAGTGGGCGGCGGCGCGGGCGCTGGCAAGCCTATATCGCATTCCGCCGCCGCCCAGGTTTCCGCGCGCCTTTCCGCGCCGTGATGGATTGGAGAAAAAACCCGCCGCCGTCAACGGTCTTCCGGGCGCGGGCCCCCGCGCGCCGGCCGCGCCGCCGCCCGGGCGCGCGCGGCTAATCGGCCGCGCCCAGGCGCTGCTGCAGTTCCTCGAGGGAAACCCCCTTGGTCTCCGGCAGGAACCGGGCCACAAGGATAAACTGCAGGACCATCATCAGGGCGAAGAAGCCAAAGGCATAGGCGCCGGAGCGCGCGGCGACCACCGGGAAGGACCAGCTCACCCCGGCGCACAGCACCCAGATGAGGAAGCAGACCACCGCCGAGCCCGAGGCGCGCACGGCGTTGGGCAGCAGCTCGTTGATGATCACCCACACCACCGCGCCCTGCGAATAGGCGTGCGAGCCGACCACGCCCATCATGGCCACGATGACAATCCACCCCTGCGCGTGGGTGGCGAAAACCCACGCCGCCAGCGCGTGGGACAGGACGAACGTGACCGACCCGATCAGCAGCAGCGCCTTGCGCCCGATGCGGTCAATCAGCGCCATCGCCAGGATCGTCATCGCCAGGTTAGTAAAGCCAATGATCACCGACTGCGAAAGCGCGCTCGTCTGGTCGGCCCCCGCCATGCGGAAAATATCCGCCGTGTAGTAAATCACGGCATTGATGCCATCGAGCTGATTGAAGGCGCCAATCATGCAGGCCAGCAGCAGCGGCTTGAGATATTGGCGCTGGAACAGGCGCGGCCGCGCGCCGGCGATCTCCGCTTTCAGCGAGTCCGCGATCTCCCGGGCCTCCCCGGCCGGGTGCTCATGCCCGAAACGGGCCAGCACCGCCTCGGCCTGCGCGCGGCGTCCCCGCTTCACCAGCCAGCGCGGGCTTTCCGGGATCAGCAGCGCCGTCACCAGAAACGCCGCCGCCGGGGCGGTCATCACGCCGAACATCCAGCGCCAGGCCTGGGGATGCTCCGCGCCCAGCCCGCGCGCCACCAGGTAGTTGGAGAAATAAGCCGCCAGGATGCCCACCACGATGTTCAACTGGCTGACCGCCACCAGCCGCCCCCGCAGCCGGGCCGGCGCAATCTCGGTGATATACATCGGGCAGACCACGGACGCGCCCCCCACCGCCACGCCGCCCAGCCAGCGGAAGAACAGCAGCGCATGCCAGTTCCACGCCAGCGCGCAGCCCACGGCGGAGAGGGCGAAGAACACCGCCAGCAGCGCCAGCACCGGCCGCCGCCCCCACCAGTCCGCCGGCCGCCCCGCCAGCAACGCCCCGATCATGGTGCCGATCAAGGCGCTGGAGACCGTGAACCCCAGCAGGTTGTCATTGAGCGCATACACCTGCCGCAGGGCCTCCGTGGTGCCGGAGATCACCGCCGTATCAAAACCAAACAGCAGCGACCCCAGGGCGGCCACAACGGCGCTGAGCAACAGCATGCCGCGGCCGCGGCGTCCGCCCGCCGCCGCCCTCGCCCGCTCCTGACTTTGAGTTTGCTTCGCCATCACCGGCACACCCGTAGCGCGGCCCATTGTTAATTTGTTGGCCGGAGGAAGTCAACCGGACACCGGCCGCGCGGGCCGGCCCGCCGCGCCCCGGCCGCGCGCCCCCTCGCCCGCCCCGCGGCGCGCCGGGATGACGCCCGCGGGGCAAGACGCCGCTGGCTTTTATCCGCCGCCGGTTTTATGCTGGCCGGGTGAACCTTATGAGCCACACGCATAATCGGTTTGGCGCGCTGCAAACATTTGACCCGGGGAATGGCCGGCCGGGAGCGCTGTATGCGCTGCCGGAGCTGGAACGGGCCGGCGTTGGCCCGGTTTCCCGGCTGCCGGTGTCCCTCCGGCTGGTGCTGGAGTCGGTATTGCGGAATTGCGACGGGCGGCGGGTGACCGAGACGAACGTGCGGGCGCTGGCCAACTGGGAGCCCCACGCGCCGCGCCGCGAGGAGATTCCGTTCGTGGTCGCGCGCATTGTGCTGCAGGACTTCACGGGGGTGCCGCTGCTGGTGGACCTGGCGGCCATGCGCTCGGCCCTGGCGCGGCTGGGCCGGAACCCGGGCCTCGTCGAGCCGCTGGTGCCGGTGGACCTCGTCGTGGATCATTCGGTGCAGGTGGATTACCACAGCGCGCCGGACGCCCTCGAAAGGAATATGGCGCTGGAGTTCCAGCGCAACCGCGAGCGCTACCAGTTCCTCAAGTGGGGCATGCAGGCGTTTAAGAAATTCAAAGTGGTGCCGCCCGGCATCGGCATCGTCCACCAGGTAAACCTGGAATACCTCGCCCAGGGGGTCGCGTCGGCGCCCCTCCCCGGCGGCGCGCCCGCGCCGGCCCTGTTCTACCCCGACACGCTGGTCGGCACGGATTCCCACACCACGATGATTAACGGGCTGGGCATCGTGGGCTGGGGCGTGGGCGGCATCGAGGCGGAAGCCGGCATGCTGGGCCAGCCGGTCTATTTGCTCACGCCGGATGTCGTCGGCGTGCACCTGTTCGGCGAACTGCGCGAGGGCGTCACCGCGACGGACCTGGCGCTGACGGTGACCCAGCGGCTGCGGCAGGCGCGGGTGGTGGGGAAGTTTGTCGAGTTCTTCGGGCCGGGCGCCGCGGCGCTGCCGGTGGTGGACCGGGCAACCGTCGCCAACATGGCCCCGGAATACGGGGCGACGATGGGCTTCTTCCCCATTGACGCCGAGTGCGTCCACTACCTGCGGGCGACGGGCCGCGGCGAAGAACACTGCCGCGCGTACGAGAACTACTACCGCGCGCAGGGCTTGTTTGGCATGCCGCAAAAGGGCCAGATCGCCTACACGCAGGAGCTGGAACTGGACCTGGCCACGGTGACGCCCAGCGTGGCCGGACCCAAACGGCCGCAGGACCGGATTGAATTGCCCAACCTCAAACGCGAGTTCGAGGCGGCCCTGGCCCGGCCGGCCGCCGAAAACGGCTTTGGCCGCGCCGCCGCGGAGCTGGCGCAGAGCCACCCGCTGCCACACGGCGGCGGCGCCCTGCGCCACGGCAGCGTCGTGATTGCGTCCATCACCAGTTGCACGAACACGAGCAACCCCTCGGTGATGCTGGCGGCGGGATTGCTGGCCCAAAAAGCGGTCGCGCGCGGGCTGCGCGTCCCCCCGTGGGTCAAGGCTTCGCTGGCGCCCGGCTCGCGGGTGGTCAGCGATTACCTGCGCCGGACGGGCCTGCAGCAGCCCCTGGACCAGCTCGGCTTCAGCCTGGTGGGCTACGGCTGCGCCACCTGCATCGGCAACTCCGGCCCGCTGCCGGCGGGAGCGGAGGACCTCATCAGCCGGCATCACCTCGTGGTGGCGGCGGTGCTCTCCGGCAACCGCAACTTCGAGGCGCGGGTGCACCCCAGCCTCAAGGCAAACTTCCTCATGTCGCCGCCGCTGGTGGTCGCCCTGGCCCTGGCGGGGCGGGTGAACATAGACCTGAGCACCGAACCGTTGGGCCGGGACAAAGACGGCCGGGAGGTCTATTTGAAGGACATCTGGCCGGCCCGGGACGAAGTGCGCGAAGCCATGCGCGCCGCGCTCAAGCCGGAAGTATTCCGCCAGCTCTACCGCGACCTGGCCGCCCAGGTCCCCCAGTGGAGCCAAATCCCCGCCCGCGGCGGCGAAGTGTACCAATGGGACCCCGACAGCCGCTACATCCAGGAGCCGCCCTTCTTCGCCAACTTCAGCCTCCAGCCCGGCGCGACCTCCGATCTCCGCGGCGCCCGCGCCCTGGCCATCTTCGGCGACAGCGTGACCACCGATCACATCTCGCCCGCCGGCAGCATCAAACCCGCCTCGCCCGCCGGAAAATGGCTGCTCGAACGAAACGTCACCGTCGCGGATTTCAACAGCTACGGCTCCCGCCGGGGCAATGACCGGGTCATGACCCGCGGCACCTTCGCCAACGTGCGCATCCGGAACCTGATGGTCCCCGGCGTCGAGGGCGGCGTCACCCGGTGCTTCGCGCGTTCGGACAACCCGGGTGCGGCGGGCGAACCGATCTCGATTTACGAGGCGGCGATGGCCTACCAGCGGGAAGGCACGCCGCTCCTCGTTCTGGCCGGCCAGGAATACGGCACCGGCAGCTCCCGCGACTGGGCGGCCAAAGGGCCGGCCCTGCTGGGAGTCAAAGCCGTGATCGCGCAGAGCTTCGAGCGGATCCATCGCTCGAACCTCGTCGGCATGGGCATCCTGCCGCTGCAGTTCAAAGACGGAACCAGCGCGCAAACCCTGAACCTGGACGGCACGGAAACCTTCGACATCTCCGGCCTGGCCCACGGGCTTAAACCCCAGCAGGAACTGACCGTGTCCGTGCGGCGCGCCAACGGCCGGGAGGAAGCCGTGCCGGTCATCTGCCGGATAGATACGCCCATCGAACTGGAATACTACCAGCACGGCGGGATTCTGCCTTATATCCTGCGGCAACTGGCCGGCGCCTCGGGCCCCGCTCCCGCCTGATCCGATGGGCCAAGAGCGGCCCATCGCCATCGGGCAATCCAACCGGAAAGGCCCCCTGAAACGGCCACGCCCACGCTGGATACGAGTTTTTTGACCTTTATACTGACTTTTAGCCGTTTTCGTCACCGCCAGAATGGAGAGAAAGCTGGCTGAAGGCCAACCCGAGCTGATTCCATGAGAGGGTCAATCCTGTGCCATCGTTCCACCCAAACCGGCCCAATCGCCCCGGCCATACCCCCAACGAACCCGGATAAGGGTAAAACAGGCGTAAAACCCTGATTTTTCCGGCTTCGGCTTACCCTGAACGCTCCTTGCTTTTACCCTGCTTCTACGCTGTGTACAAGGGGTGTACAAGGGATGCCCACCGGGAGTCCATGGGGTTTAAGCTGGTGCATCCGTTGAGCATCCCTTGTACATCCCTTGTACACGGCCTGAAGGCAGGGTATTTTCACGGTATCCGGGTAGTGGATGCGGGGGCTTGAAAAGGTCGAAACGAGGAGAGAGGACGAGAGGATTATTTCTAAGCTCCGTAAAAACAGCTAGTTAGGAAGCCGAGGCTGGCAAAAGGGGGCTTTTTAGGATCGGAAGGGCGTTCGGATGGTCTTTGGGTTCGCGAACGCCTTATCTGAAACGATGCCGCTGGATAGTCCAGCCGTGCATAATCGTCCTATTGGAGCCAGAGTGGGGCTGGCAGCCAAGGCCAAAGGGCTAACGAATCGCTTGCTTGGGGCTTTTGGCTATGAAATCAGGGGTTTCGGCTGAAAGAGGGAAGGCGCAGGCGGCCCGTGCGCCCGCGCGCGGTGCATGAGGGCCGTTTCCTTTGAGGGACGAACGGCGCGGGTTGGCTCTCCGGCGGCGTCGGCGAGCAAGGGCGGGGCTGGCATTGGCCGGGGGCGCTTAAAAACTGAGGGGCGCTTGAAATTATGCGTGCGGCACGGCGGCGTTGGTGGTAAAAGTTCGTCGGCGGAGTCCATGATTATGACGACCAGTAAACCAGGCGAAACTGTGGAGCCGGGCGCGCTCGGGCGCGTGACCTTTCTTGATGGCAAGGGCGATCTGCCGATGCTGGAAATCAGCACCCGCTGGAGCGCGGCGGAGATCTATCTGCATGGGGCTCACGTCACCCACTTCCAGAAGAAGGCCGAGCCGCCGATGCTGTTTTTGAGCCAATGCAGCCGGTTTGCCGAGGGGCAGCCGATTCGCGGCGGCATTCCCGTGATTTTCCCCTGGTTCGGGCGGCGCGAGGGCCTGGGCCAGCATGGCTTTGCCCGCCTCAAGACCTGGGAACTGAAAGAGGTGGTTCCCGCGCCCGACGGCAGCGTCAGCGTGCGGCTGCGGCTGCCCGACGGCCCGGAGGCGGCCGGGTTTCCCCGGTTCACGGCGGAATACATCGTCACGGTCAACCAGGCGCTGACGCTGCAGCTCGTTGTGGCCAACCCGGCCCGGGATGCCGAGTTTACCTTCGAGAACTGCCTCCATTCCTACTTTGAGGTGGGCGACATCGCCACCGCTTCCGTGGTGGGGCTCAAGGGGCTTGCCTATGAGGATCGGGTGGGCGCTTGCGTGGCGGGGCGCGAGTCGGCCGACGCGCTGCGCGTTGCCGCGGAAGTGGATCGCATTTACCAGGACAGCACCGGGCCGCTGGAGATTCTCGACCCGTCGCTGGGCCGGAAGATTCGCATTGAAAAACAAGGCTCCGCCTCGACGGTGGTGTGGAATCCGTGGGTTGCCAAGTCCCGGCAGTTGGCGGATTTCGGGGATGAGGAATACCGGCGCATGATTTGCGTGGAATCGGGCAACGTCGGCCCGGCCAGCATTCGCCTGCTGCCGGGAGCCGCGTCCACCCTTACGGTGAAGTTGAGCACGGAGCCGCTCAAATAACCCGCGCCCGGGCCGGTTGGTTCCGCCGCCGGCAGCGGCGCGGGGCCGGCGCCCGGCGCCCGCCCTGCGGCGGGGGGGCCGGGCCTGATTCCGGCCCGGAGCCGTGGTAGAGATTATGCCTCTGGAATACAAAGATTATTACGAGACCCTGGGCGTGCCGCGAAACGCCAGCGAAGCGGATATTCGCAAGGCTTTTCGCAAGCTGGCGCGCGAGTATCATCCGGACGTCGCCAAGAACAAGAAGCAGGCGGAGGAGAAGTTCAAAACGATCAACGAGGCTTACGAAGTGCTGGGCGATCCGGCCAAACGCAAGCGCTACGATGAATTGGGGGCGAACTGGCGGGAGGGGGCCAACTTCCGCCCGCCGCCCGGCTGGCAATCATTCGGGCGGGGCCGCGCGGCCGGCGGCGGCCCCGGCGGGGAAGCCCACGAGTTTCGCTTCAGCGGCACCGGCTTCAGCGATTTCTTCGAGCAGTTGTTCGGCGCGCGCGCGGCGCGGGGCGCGTCCGGCTTCGGGCACGGCGGCGGGTGGGGGGCGGAAGAAATGGGCGCCGAGCGCGGGCAGGATATCGAGGGCGACATCCTGGTGACGCTCGAGGAAGCGATGCGCGGCGCGGTGCGTTCGGTTGCCGTGCAGCGCGCCGTTCCCTGCGGCCAATGCGGCGGCCTTGGGCATCGCCAGCGCCGCGCCTGCGCCGCCTGCGGCGGCACCGGCCAGGTGGTGAAGACCGATACGTGGCAGGTGAAAATCCCCGCGGGCGTCACGGAAGGCCAGCGGCTGCGGCTGGCCGGGCGCGGGGAGGCGGGCGTCGGCGGCGGCGGGTCGGGCGATCTTTACTTGCGCGTGCGGCTGGCCCGGCATCCGGATTTCAGGGTGGACGACCACAACCTGATCTACGCGGCGGAAGTCGCCCCGTGGGAAGCGGTGCTCGGCGCGAGCATAACCGTTCCGACGTTGGGGGGAACGGTGCGCATCAAAGTGCCGCCGGGGACACAGAACGGGCAGAAGCTGCGCGTGCGGGGGCGCGGGCTGCCCCGGCGCGGGGGGCCGAGCGGCGATTTGATTGTGGAAATCCGCATCGAGGTGCCCCAGCAGGTCTCCAGCGCGGAACGCAAGCTGTGGGAGCAACTGGCGAGCGAGTCGCGGTTTAACCCGCGGCAATAACCGTCCGGCGGAGCGGCTTCCGGCGCGCGCCCGCCGTCCGCCGCGCGGACCGGGGGGGCGCGCGGTTGCGCCCGCGGGGTTCCCGCGCCCGGGCGCGCCTTTCGGCGCCGGGCCTTGGGCCGGTCAGGCCGTTGCGGGCCGGGCCAGCTTTCTCCAGATCCCGGCTCCCAGGGGAAGCAGCAACAGCAGCGACAGATCCAGGAACGTCGTCGCCTCCGGCACGGACTGGGACGGGCGGTACGTGTATTGGACTTCAACCGCGGCCCCGGCCACGGTGTTGAGCCGCGCCCAAATGTTTCCGCCGCCGCCGAGAATAATCTCCTGCGTTTGCGTCGTCCCCGGCAGTGTGAACGTGCCCGTGCCGATAAACCAGTCCAGGTCCTGGGGCCGCGTGTAGGCATAGCTGACGGTGTCCGTGGAGCTGACGGGGCCATAGTCGGCGACTCCGCCGCTGGGCAACTGGTAAACCTCGGCCGTGGCCAGGGGCGACGGCTGCAGAAAACCAAAGCCGCCCGGCAAGTCCACCGTCAGCAGGGAGCCGGCCCGGAGGGAGAAGTTTTGCGGGCGGGTGGAGGTGTTCCGGATCGTGCCGGTCATGTTCATCGTCTGGCTGGCCAGGATATTCACTGACTCCAGCGTGCCCAGGGCCGGGTTGAATTGCGGCAAACAGAAGGTGTGGCTCCAATCCGTGGTGGTCTCGGGGAAAACGTCCACGAAAGCCGTCACGACCGTTTGCGACAGGGAAGACATCACGATGGCCTGGGCGGCATTTGCCCCCAGCAGCAATCCCGCGCCCGCCAGTAGAAGTATCGGCCTGCATTTAGTTTTAAAGTTCATGGCCCAATCCTAACGGCGGAGGCGCATCCGTTCTATCGGGCGGGGGCTGGTTTTCACTAAGGGAATCGCCCGGATTTCGCCCCGGGCATTTCCCGGGCGGGGCGGCGGCTTGGCGGGAGGGGGATTGCGTTTGGCAGCGCGTATGGGAATCGAACCCATCTTTCAGCCTTGAGAGGGCCGTGTCCTAACCGATAGACGAACGCGCCGCGCCGCCAATCTCAGGCATAGTAACCGTTGGCGGCGGGATGTCAATGCGGCGTTGGGAAACATTCGCGGCCCGCGCGCCGGCGGCCCGCTGGCGCGGCGCGGCGCGCGGGTCCGGGTGGGGCTGTTTCCCGACTTGCGGGCCGCCGCCGCCGCGGGTATAGGTTATTTCCGGGCTGTGGCGGAAAACCAGCCTGGCGAAAACAAAACCGCATGGATTCCAACCGCGAGTTAGCGAGCTTTGCCGCGCGTTTGCATCGGGAAATTGGCCCCGGCCAGGATTCTCCGAAGCAGACGCGGGCGGCGTGGCCGGCCTTTAATCCGCTCGCGCTCGAGCTGTTCGCCCTCCAATTCGCCCACAACCCGCTCTACCGCCGGTTCTGCGAAGCCCGCGGAGCGCGCCCCGGCACGGTGGCGGACTGGACGGAAATCCCCGCCATTCCCACGGCGGCCTTCAAGGCGGGGCCGCTTTCGTGTTTGCCGGCGGCGGCGCGGACGGCGGTTTTTCATTCCAGCGGCACGACCGGGCAGACGCCGAGCCGGCATTTTCACAGCGCGGATTCGCTGGCGCTTTATGAGGCGTCGCTCCGGGCGTGGTTTGACGCCCATTGGCCGGTGGCGGCGGGCCCGTGGGCCTGGGTGATCCTCACCCCGCCGCCCGATCAAGCTCCCCATTCCTCGCTGGTTCACATGTTCGAGACGCTGCGCCGCGCCCGGAAGCCCGCCGCCGCGGCCTTCGTCGGGCGGGCGGCGGAAGACGGCGCCTGGGTGCTGGACGTGGACGCCGCGTGGCCGCTTCTGCAGTCGGCGGCCGCCGGTGCGCAGCCCGTGTTTCTGCTGGGCACGGCCTTTTCCTTTGTGCATCTGCTGGATGATTTTGCCGCGCGGGGCCGGGGACTGACGCTGCCGGCGGGGTCGTGCGCGCTGGAAACCGGCGGCTACAAAGGCCGCTCGCGCGCGCTGCCCAAGGCGGAGCTGCACGCGCTGATGTCCCGGCGCCTGGGCCTCCGGCCCGACCGCATCATCTGCGAATACGGCATGAGCGAATTGAGTTCGCAGGCGTATGACGGGGAGGTGGGCCCGGTTGCGGCGCGGGCGCTTCCCGGGCTGGCGTCCCCCGGCGCGCGGCGCTTCCGGTTTCCGCCCTGGGCGCGGGTGCGGATTATTTCGCCCGAGACCGGCGCGGCCGTGGAGGAGGGCGAAACCGGGTTAATCTGCGTGTTCGACCTGGCGAATGTTTACTCGGTGCTGGCGGTGCAGACCGAGGATCTGGGCCGGCGCCGCGGTTCGGGCTTTGAGCTGGCGGGCCGGGCGGCGCTGGCCGAGCCGCGCGGGTGCTCGCTCATGGCGGTTTAGGAGCCGGGAATGAACGCGCGGGAACACGCTCAACACCGGGCCCGGACGCTGTGGCTGACGGGGGTGCTGCATGCCTTTACGCATCTTTACCAGGCGGTGCTGCTGCCGCTTTACTTGTTGATCCAGAAGGATTTTCAGCTCGCCAGCGTGGGGCGGGTGACTCTGCTGGTGACGGTGATGCTGGCGGCCTGCTTCGGGCCGAGCTACCCCGCCGGGATTCTGGCGGACCGCCTGAATCGCAAGAAGCTGCTGGCCTTCGGGCTGGCGCTCAACGGCACGGCGTTTGCGGCGCTGGGCCTGGCGCCCAGTTATGCCTGGGCGCTGGTGGCCGTGGTGGTGGCCGGCATCGGCAGCAGTTTTTATCATCCCGCGGCCACGGCCATGATTACGCGCCTGTTTCCGGGCCGCACCGGCAAGGCGCTGGGGCTGGTGGGCATCGGCTCGAGCGTGGGCTTCTTTATGGGGCCGCTTTACGCGGGCTGGCGCGCGCAGATGCTCGAGCCGGTGCTGGGGCCGGCGGCCTGGCGCCGCCCGGTGCTCGAGCTGGGCCTTTTGGGCGTCATCACCGCGGGGTTGTTCTATTGGCTGGCGGATGAGGAGCAGCCCTCCGCGCCCGCCGAGCGCAAGGCCGTTCCGTCCGGCCGGATGTTTCCCACGCCGGCCCTGTGGTTTTTCTTCTTTGCGTATTGCCTGGCCTTTAGCTTCCGGGATTTCGCCGGGGCGAGCATGGGCAGCCTGAGCTCGCTCTTTCTGCAAAAGGCCCGCGGCTTCACCCCGCAAAGCACCGGCGTGGCCCTGAGCCTCCTCTGTATCGCCTCCGTCGTCAGCAATCCACTGTTTGGCCACCTGAGCGACGGGGGCCGCCGCCGCTGGATTACCCTGGTGTTAACCATCGCCGCCGTGCTGGTCGCCGCCTTCCCGCATGTCCCGCCGGCCTGGACCCTGCCGGTGCTGATCGTGTATGGCTTTTTCTTCATGGCCAGCTATCCCATGACCGAGGCGGCGCTCATGGAATCGGTGCCGGATGCCGTGCGCGGGCGGGTCTTTGGCGTGTTCGTCACGGCCGGGGGCGTGATTGGCAACCTCTCCCACTGGCTGGTCGGCGCCAAGATAAGGCACCTCGGCGCGGCGGCGCAAAACGTCAGCGCCTACTTCCCCATCTACGGCTTCGTGGGGGTCTTGATCCTGGTCGCCCTTTCCGGGTTATTGTGTCTCGGGCCGATTCGACGCCGCGAGGGGCCGTTGCCGCTCGCGACGGCGCGCGCGCCGTCCCTGCCGCCGCAGACATGAACCTGCCCAATTATTTCCTGGCCGACCTGCCGCCCGAGGCGGCGTTGACCCCCGCGCTGATTGACGAAGCCTGCCAAACGCTGCGGCGCAACCGCGAATGCTACCTGGCCCACCGGTCCACGCAGAGCCTGGTCCAGGTCTTATGCCGCGTAGCCCGGGACTGGCTGGAACCGTCCGACCCGTTTCGCCAATTCGCCCTCGAACAAAGCCCGGCGGCCACCGGCTTCCCGCGCGCCACCCTGGCCCGCGGCCTGGACGCCTTTTTCAAGTCCCTGACCCCCGAGCATTTCCACGCGCTGCTCGAACAAGACCTGGGCCACGTTCGCCGCCTGGACGAACTGACGTCCGCCGCTCCCGAGCGGGCCGCGCGCCGCGCCGCCCTGGCGACCGCGCCGGAGCTGCTGGCGCATATCACCGCCGGCAACCTGCCCAGCCCGGCGCTGGCGGCGATCGTGCTGGGCGTGCTGACGCGCTCGGCGCAGTTCGTGAAATGCGCCCGCGGCGCCTCCCTGCTGCCGCGCCTCTTCGCGCACTCGCTGTACCAGGCCGAGCCTAAACTGGGCGCGTGCCTCGAATTGGCCGAGTGGGCCGGGGGGCGGCAGGACTTGGAAGCGCCGCTCTTTGCGGCGGCGGATTGCATTACCGCCACCGGCACCGATGCGACGCTGGCCGCCATCCGCCCGCGCGTGCCCGCCGCGGCCCGGTTTCTGGCCTACGGCCACCGTGTCAGCTTTGCCTATGTGGCCGCCGCGGGCCTGGCCGGCCGGCAAGCGCGGCAGATCGCGGCGCAAGCCGCGGCGGACGTGGCCGCCTGGAACCAGCAGGGCTGCCTTTCCCCGCACGTCATTTACGTTGAGCTGGGCGGCGGCGTGGCGCCCGAGGGCTTCGCGGCGCTGCTGGCCGAGGAACTGGAACGGCTCGAACAGGCCGAGCCCCGCGGCGAACTGCCGGTGGCCGCCGCCGCCGCCATTACCTCGCGCCGCGGCTTCTATGAAATCCGCGCCGCCCATTCGCCCGATACGCGCCTCTGGTGCAGCCGCGGCTCGACCGCCTGGACGGTGGTTTATGAAGCCGACCCGCGCTTTCAACTCTCCTGCCTCAACCGCTTTGTCTATGTCAAAGCCGTCAAAGACCTGTCCGAGACGCTGCAAGGCGCTGACCCGGTGCGCGGCCGGGTTTCGACGGTCGGCCTGGCGGCGCCCGCCGCCGGGATGCCGGCGCTGGCGGCCGCGCTCGCGCGCTGGGGCGCCGCCCGCGTCTGCGCCCTGGGCCGGATGCAGCAACCGCCGCTGGCCTGGCGTCACGACGGCCGCCCCGCCCTGGGCGACCTGGTCACCTGGACCGATTGGGAACAGGAGTCCCTGGAGACTTAAATGAAATCCCCACGCCTCATGCAAATGGAGCTGCGCAAAAGCTTTCAGTTCGAAGCGGCCCACCGGCTGCCGCGCCTGCCCCGGTCCCATAAATGCCGGCGGCTGCATGGCCACAGCTTCAAGGTGGAAATCGCCATCGCCGGCCCTTGCGATCCCCGGCTCGGCTGGCTGATGGACTACGCCGACATCTCGCGCGCCTTCAAACCCATCCACGACCGGCTCGATCACCGGTACCTGAACCAGGTTCCGGGGCTGGCCAATCCCACCAGCGAGAACATCGCCGCCTGGATTTGGCGCCGTCTCAAACCCCGCCTGCCGCTCCTGACCGAGATCGTCATCGCCGAGACTTGCTCCGCGCGCTGCGTCTATCGTGGCCCGGATCGCCCCGCGGCCGCGTAAATCCTCCCGCCGCGCGCGGCGCCCTCCAGCGGCTTGCGGCCGCTTGCCCGTTCAGGCCTCGGGAACCCGGCGGGCGCGCCGGGTTCGCAGAGAGGAAACGCTCCGGCTAAGGCTGATAATACACGCGGTAGTAGCGCTGGGTGCCCCCGGCCGCCGGGTCGGTTTGAGAAGCGCTCGTGCCGCCCGCCGGCTGCGTGCCCACCGGCTGCCAGGCGCCGGAGCTGAGATTGGTGCAGTACTCCAGGGTGTAATTCGTGCCCGGCAGCGTGTTGGTGTAATACACCGTGGCGGCCCCGCCGGCGTGGGTGATGGAGGTAATCTGCGGGCGGAGAACCCAGGGCAGGTTAAAGACCGCCAGGCCCCACTTTCCATCCGCCACATAGGCGCCGTTGCCGCTGACCACCACGCCCCGGGCATCCCCGCTGGTGTCGTAGCCACCCACCCGCTGGGGGTTGGCCGGATCGCTCACGTCAATCACCTGCAAGCCCGCTTCTCCATCCGTCACGCAGACGTAGTTGCCGCTGACCGCCACCCCCATGGCATACCCGCTGGTGCTGCAGCCGCCCACCCGCTGGGGGTTGGACGGGTTGCTTATGTTGATCACCTGCAGCCCATCAAGCCCATCCGCCACGTAGGCATAGTTGCCGCTGACCGCCACGCCCAGGCCGCTCCCGCTGGTGTCATAGACGCCTACCCGTTGCGGGTTGGCGGGATTGGACACAGCAATTACCTGCAAGCCCGCATTCCCATCCGCGACGTAGGCGTAGTAGTTCTTCACCGCCACGTCCCGGGCAATCCCGCTGGTGTCGTAACGGCCCACCTGCTGGGGGTCGGCTGGGTTGCTCACATCAATGACCAGCAACCCCGCAGTTCCAGCCGCGACGTAGGCGTAGTCGCCGCTCACCGCCACGCCCTGGGCATACCCGCTGGTGCTGCAGCCGCCCACCTGCTGGGGGTTGGCCGGGTTGCTCACGTCAATCACCAGCAAACCCTCATATTCTTCCACCAGGTAAGCATGGTTTCCCTTCGCCGCCACGTCGGCGACATACTTGCCCGCGCGGAACTGGCCCTTGTGTTGCGGATGGGCCGGGTCGCTGACATCAATCACCCGCAAGCCCACATCGCTATCCACCACGTAGGCGTGGTTGCCGTTCACGGCCACGCTTTGGGCGTCCCCGCTGAGTCCGTGGCTGCCCGCACCCTGGGGGTTGGCCGGGTTGCTCACGTCAATCACCAGCAAACCCGCTTTCCTGTCCGCCACGTAGACATAGTTGCTGCTCACCGCCGTGCCCAAGGCGCCTTCGCTGGCATCGTAGCTGCCCACCCATTGCGGGTTGGCGGGATTGCTCACGTCAATCACCTGCAATCCTGCGAAGGCTGCCGCCACATAAGCGTAGTTGTCGCTGACCGCCACGTCCCCAGCCTCTCCGCCGGTGTCGTAGTCGCCTGCCCACTGAGGATTGGCGGGGTTGCTCACATCAATTATCTGCAAACCCGTAATGGCATCCGCCACGTAGGCATGGGTGCCGCTCACCGCCACCCCCAAGACCCATCCGGAGGTGGCGTAGCCGCCCACCCGCTGGGGGTTGGCGGGGTTGCTCACATCAATTATTTGCAGCCCCTCATCGTTATCCGCCACATAGACATAGTTGCTGCCCACCGCCACGTTCAGGGCCCACCCGGGGGTCTCGCAACCGCCCACCCGCTGGGGGTTGGCGGGATTGCTCACATCGATTATTTGCAGCCCCCCATCGCCAGCCGCCACGTAGGCGTAGTTGCCGCTGACCGTCACGCCATAGGCTTCCCCGCTGGCATCGTAGCTGCCCACCCATTGCGGGTTGGCGGGATTGCTCACGTCAATCACCTGCAATCCTTCGGCGGTTGCCGCCACATAGGCGTAGTTGCCGCTGACCGCCACGCCCTGGGCCCACACGCCGATATAGTAACCGCCCACCCGCTGCGGGTTGGCCGGGTTGCTTACGTCGAACACCTGCAATCCGCCGGAGTCTGCCGCCACGTAGGCGTAGTTTCCCGCCACCGCCACACTATTGGCTTCCCTGAAGATCCAACCCGGCCATTGGCCAATTAAAATGGGATCCGCCCCCCGAACCGGCCCGGCCAGGGCCAGCACCAAAGCTAACAGCCCCCAGCCCGAGTGACTTTTCATAAACCGCATGGATTGCTTGTGTACGTTCATTGTGTTTTCTTTTTTCATTGTGTTTTCTTTTCTGATCATCATTGACTCTGTGTGGCACCGTTCTCCGCGCGTCAAACGGAAGGCGGCATAACGCAGCGCCCACGCTTGCTTTTTACCACCCCGTCCGTCCCGCGCGCGGATAAATATCTCTAACGCTTCTGTCCACCCGGACGAAGTCGAGATTATGAAAACAGACCGCGCATGTCAATTTCTGATTTCGCCGGATTGAGCGGATTCCGGGCCGCCGCAGCAAAGAAACCCAGCGCTCGGAAGAGGAGCCAGGCTCAGTGCGCGCCAGCCCTTCCGGCATCCCTGCGGGGAAGCGGAGCTTTGAGGGCCAATGACCCCGAGCCAAACTGGGTCACGCAAATCCCCAGCGCGGAGAGTCCCCGCCCGCGGACAGCTTGCCCGTTTAGGCCTCGGGAACCCGGCGGGCGCGCCGGGTTCGCAGAGAGGAAACGCCCTGGCTAAGGCTGATACGACACGCGGTAGTAGCGCTGGGCGCCCCCGGCCGCCGGGTCGGTTTGGGAAGCGCTCGTGCCGCCCGCCGGCTGCGTGCCCACCGGCTGCCAGGCGCCGGAGCTGAGATTGGTGCAATACTCCAGGGTGTAATTCGTGCCTGGCAGCGTGTTGGTGTAATACACCGTGGCGGCCCCGCTGGCGTGGGTGATGGAGGTAATCTGCGGGCGGGGAGCCTGGGGCAGATTGAAGACGGCCAGACCCCACCAGTCATCCGCCACATAGGCGTAGTTGCCGCTGACCGCCACGCCCGAAGCGTGCCCGGCGGTGATGTGTCCGCCCATTCGCTGCGGGTTGGCGGGGTTGCTCACGTCAATCACCTGCAAGCCTCCCCCTCCATCGGCTACATAAGCGAAGTTGCCATTCACCACCACGCGCAAGGCATTTTCGAGGGTGGCACACCCTCCCACCCGTTGCGGGTTGGCGGGGTTGCTCACATTAATCACCTGCAAACCCGCAGTGCCATCCGCCACGTAAGCATAGTTGCCGCTGAGCGCCACGCCATAGGCTTCCCCGCTGGTGTTGTAGCCGCCCACCCGCTGGGGATTGGCGGGGTTGCTCACATTAATCACCTGCAAACCCGCAGTGCCATCCGCCATGTAAGCATAGCTGCCGCTGACCGCCACGCCATAGGCGTTCCCGCCAGTGTAGCAAGTGCCTGCCAGTTGCGGGTTGGCGGGGTTGCTCACATTAATCACCTGCAAACCCTGGGACCAATTCGCCACATAGGCATAGTTGCTGCTGACCGCCACGCCCAGGGCATACCCGCCGGTGTAGCAAGTGCCTGTCCGTTGCGGGTTGGCGGGATTGCTCACGTCAATCACCAGCAGACCCGTCGCATCATCCACCATGTAAGCGTAGTTTCCCTTGACCGCCACGTCCCCGGCATACTGGTCGGTGCGGCATCGGCCCACAGGTTGCGGGTGGGCCGGGTCGCTCAGGTCAAGCACATACAAGCCCGTGGTGTCATTGGCCACATAAGCGTAGTTGCCGCTCACGGTCACGTTGCGGGACGATCCGCCGGTCGGGTAGCCGCTTTTCCATTGCGGGTCGTAAGCGTCACTCACGTCAATCACCTGCAAGCCCTCCTCTCCATCCGCCACGCAGGCGTAGTTGCTGCTCACCGCCACGCCCAGGGCCAGCCCGCTGGTATCATAGCCGCCCACCCATTGGGGATAGGCGGGAGTGCTCACGTCAATCACCTGCAAGCCCTTCGCTCCATCCGCCACGTAAGCATAGTCGCCGTGGATCGCCACGTCCGCGGCAGATCCACCGGTATAGCAATCGCCTGCTTGCTGGGGGTTGGCCGGGTCGCTCACGTCAATCACCTGCAGCCCCGCATAGTCACCCGCCACGTAGGCGTAATTGTCCTTGACCGCCACGCCCAGGGCATACCCATACCCGATGGTATCGTAGCCGCCCACCCACAGGGGGTTGGCGGGATCGCTCACATCAATCACCTGCAAGCCCGCATCCATATCCGCTACGTAGGCGTAGTTGCCGCTCACGGCCACATCAGAGGCAAACCCGCTGGTGTCGCAGCCGCCGACCCACTGGGGGTTGGCGGGATCGCTCACGTCAATCACCTGCAAGCCCTCCTCTCCATCCGCCACGTAGGCGTAATTGTCCTTGACCGCCACACCCTGGGGGTCCTGGCAGGTGGTGTCGAGGCCCACCTCCTGCGGGTTGGCCGGATCGCTCACGTCAATCACCTGCAAGCCGATATCATTATTTACCATGTAGGCGTAGCCGTCGCTGACCGCCACGTCATAGATAGACATGCCGGCAATGAGGCCGCCCACCAGTTGCGGGTGGGTGGGGTTGCTGACGTTGAAGATACGCAACCCCCCGGTATCTATCGCCACGTAGGCGTAGTTCCCGGCCATCACCACCTTATAGGCATTTCCCTGCGACAAGCCTCCCGGCCAGTGGCCCACCAAAACGGGGTCCGCCCCCCGGGCCGGCCCGGCCAGCGCCAGCGCCAGGGCCAGCAGCCCCCAGCCATAATTGACTTTCGCAAACCTTGCGGAGTGCGGACGAACGTTCATCGTGTTTTCTTGTTTTATCATAGTTAATTCTCCAGTGCCGCCATGCCCGGCCGGCGCGCCGGATTTGCCGGGATGAAATGCCCCTAAGGCTGATAAGCCACGCGGTAGTAGCGCTGGGCGCCGCCGGCCGCCGGGTCGGTCTGGGAAGCGCTCGTGCCGCCGGCCGGTTGCGTGCCCACCGGCTGCCAGATGCCGGAGCTGAGATCGGTGCAGTACTCCAGGGTGTAATTCGTGCCTGGCAGCGTGTTGGTGTAATAAACCGTCGCGGTCCCATTGCCGCGGGTGATGGCGGAAATCCGGGGACGAGGAGCCGGAGCCAGATTTAAAATTGCCAGGCCCCACCGGCTATTCGCCATGCAGGCGTAGTTGCCGCTCACGGCCACATCATAGGCAACCCCGGAGGTGTCGTAGCCGCCCACCTGCTGGGGGTTGGCCGGGTCGCTCACATCAATCACCTGCAAACCCGCCTCCCCATCCGCCACGTAAGCATAATTCCCGCCCACCGCTATGCCATAAGCATGCCCGCTGGTATCGCAACTGCCCACCTTCAGCGGGCTGGCCGGGTTGCTGATGTCAATCACCTGCAAACCGGCATAGTAATCCGCCACGTAAGCATAGTTCCCGCTCACCGCCACGCCCGAGGCCGTCCCGCTGGTGTCGTAGCCGCCCACCCGCAGGGGATTGGCCGGGTTGCTCACGTTGAACACCTGCAAACCCGAGTTGCCATCCGCCACGTAGACGTAGTTGCTGCTCACCGCCACGCCAAAGGCCCACCCGCTGGTTTTGTAGCCGCCCACTCGCTGCGGGTTGGCGGGATTGCTCACGTTGATCACCTGCAAACCCGCTTCTCGATCGGCCACGTAGGCGTAGCTGCCGCTCAACGCCACGTCATAGGCCAGCCCGCTGGTGTCGTAACCACCCACCCGCAGGGGATTGGCCGGGTCGCTCACATCAATCACCTGCAAACCCGCCCCCCCATCCGCCACGTAAGCATAATTCCCGCCCACCGCTATGCCATAAGCATGCCCGCTGGTATCGCAACTGCCCACCTTCAGCGGGCTGGCCGGGTTGCTGATGTCAATCACCTGCAAACCCTCCCGATCATCTACCGCATAGGCGTAGTTGTCTTTCACCGCGACTCCCATAATAACTCCAATGAGGGTATAGCCACCCACTCGCTGCGGATTGGCCGGGCTGCTCAGGTTAATTGCCTGCAGGCCCACCTCCCCATCCGCCACGTAGGCGTAGTCCCCGCTCGCCGTCACGCCAAAGGCATACCCGCTGGTGTCGTAGCCGCCCACCCATTGGGGGTTGGCCGGATTGCTCACATCAATCACCTGCAAACCCGCATCCCCATCGGCGACGTAAGCGTAGTTGCCGTTCACCACCACCTCATTGGCTTCCCCGCTGGTGTCGTAGCCGCCCACCCGCTGCGGGCTGGCCGGGTTGCTCACGTCAATGATCTGCAAACCTTCCTCCGCATCCGCCACGCAGACGTAGCTATCCTTCACCGCCACGCCAAAGGCATACCCGCTGGTATCGTAGCCGCCCACCCGCTGGGGGTTGGCCGGGTTACTCACATCAATGATCTGCAAACCCGCCTCCCCATCCGCTACATAGACGTAGCCGCCGCTCACCGCCACCCCTTCAGCATGCCCGCTGGTGTCGTAGCCGCCCACCCGCTGGGGATTGGCCGGGTTGCTGATATCAATCACCTGCAAACCCGCCCCGTAATCCGCTACGTAGGCATAGTTATCCTTTACCGCCACGCCATAAGCCAGCCCGCTGGTGCTGCAGCCGCCCACCTGCTGGGGACTGGCCGGATCGCTGATGTCAATCACCTGCAACCCCGCACTGTAACTCGCCACATAGGCGTAGCTGCCTTTCACCGCCACGCCGTAAGCAAACCCGTCGAGGTCGCATCCGCTCACCCACTGCGGGTGGGCCGGGTCGCTGATGTCTATCACCTGCAAGTCCGCATCCCAGGCCGCCACGTAAACGTAGTTGCTATTCACGGCTGCGCCCCAGGCGCTCCCGCCAAGAGGTCCCCCCGGCCATTGGCCAACCAAAACGGGATCCGCCCCCCAGGCCGGCCCGGCCAGGGCCAGCGCCAGGGCCAGCAGCCCCCAGCCATAATTGACTTTCGCAAACCTTGCGGAGTGCGGACGAACGTTCATCGTATTTTCTTGCCGTATCATAGTTGACTGATTTTCCAGCGCCGCCGACCGCCGCGCACCAGGCAGGCGGCGGCATAACGCGGCGGCTGCGCCTGCCCTGCGTCATTCCATCCGCCCGGGTTGCGGGCAAAGAATATTAGTTGCATTGCCGGTTGCGCATAAACCGAGTTTATTATACGGAGAATACAATGTCAATTACCGGGTTGACCAGCCGGGCTGTCGCCGCCGGAAATCCCGTGTTTCCAAGAGCTTCTCAGCCTGCGGACATCCTGACCGATTAGGTCCGGGATCTTGGCCGGCATGCCGGCTTCGCGGAGATGAAAAGCCCCTGGACCACAACGATTCAGTTGGGCAGTTCAACCGCCCTCCCTCCCTCCATCAGTTTCTGGGCGGACCTGACCCCAAAAACCGGAGCTTCGGCAATCCCGTTGTTTAGCGGATTCAAGGGCTTGGCTGCTGAATCCCGGGTCTTCCGCCGGTAAAATCAATGGCTTAGGCTTAAAAAGGGTTAAAATAGGGGCAAAACTTGAGTCATACCGGCTTCGGCACGCTCTGGACACACCTTGGAAATACCTTGGATTTACCCTGCCAATAGGCCGTGTACAAGGGGTGTACAAGGGATGCCCATCAGGTGTACCAGCTAAAATCTCATGGACTCCCGATGAGCATCCCTTGTACACCCATTGTACACGGCCTGAAGTCAGGGTATTTCAAGGGCTTCTGGATAATGGGCAGGGACGCTTGGAAAGGCCGAAACGAGGGGAGAGAATGGGAGAATAATTGCTAAGCTCGGCAAAAGCAGGTGGTTAAGAATCCAGGGCTGATAAAAGGCGGCTTTTTGAGGGTGGGAGGGCGTCTGGATGGTTTTTGAATGTCTTCTCTGAAACGTTGACGTTGCGTAGTCCAGCCGTATGCCTTCGTTCCGTTGGAGCCGAGACGGGCCTGATAAGCTCGTGGATAGTCTCAACGAGCGGACTGGCTGGCGGCTTCAACGAGCGGGTCGTTGGATTCCGAATGGCTTTCGCCCGTAAAACCAAGGACTTGCCCGTTTTGCGGGGTCGAATTGCCGTTGAAATCGGAATTGTTCCGGCTAAGGCTGATAATACACGCGGTAGTAGCGCTGGGTGCCCCCGGCCGCCAGGTCGGTTTGGGAAGCGCTCGTGCCGCCCGCCGGCTGCGTGCCCACCGGCTGCCAGATGCCGGAGCTGAGATTGGTGCAGTACTCCAGGGTGTAATTCGTGCCTGGCAGCGTGTTGGTGTAATACACCGTGGCGGCCCCGCTGGCGTGGGTGATGGAGGTAATCTGCGGGCGGAGAACCCAGGGCAGATCAAAGATCATCAATCCCCCTACTTCATCCGCCACGTAGGCGTAGTTGCCGCTGACGGCCACGTCGTAGGCATTCCCGCCGGTGGCGAAGCCGCCCACCCGCTGCGGGCTGGCCGGATTGCTCACGTCAATCACCTGCAGGCCCTCCTCTCCATCTGCGATATAGGCATAGTTGCCGCTGACCGCCACGCCTTGAGCGTTTCCGCTGGTGTCGTAGCCGCCCACCCGCTGGGGATTGGCCGGGTTGCTGATGTCAATCACCTGCAAACCCGCACCCCTGTCCGCGACGCAGGCGTAGTTGCCGCGCAAGGCCACGTCATAGGCATCCCCGCTAGTGTTGTAGCCGCCCACCCACTGGGGGTTGGCCGGATTGCTCACGTCAATGATCTGCAAACCCGCATCCTCATCCGCCACGTAAACGTAGTTGCTGCGCACCACCACACCCCGGGCAATCCCGCTGGTGTCGTAGCCGCCCACCCGCTGGGGGCTGGCCGGATTGCTCACATCAATCACCTGCAGGCCCTCCTCTCCATCTGCGATATAGGCATAGTTGCCGTTGACGGCCACGCCATAGGCATCCCCGCTGGTGTCGTAGCCGCCCAGCCACTGGGGGCTGGCCGGGTTGCTCAAGTTAATGATCTGCAAACCCGCAAATAGATCCACCAGGTAAGCATAGTTCCCGTCCACCACCGCATCTTGAGCCAGCGAGATAGCGGGGTAGCGGCCTGCGGATTGCGGGTGGGCCGGGTCACTGGTGTCAAGTACCAGCAAGCCCTTATCTACATCCACCAGGTAGGCATAGTTTCCGTTCACCGCCACGTTTCGGGCGGCCCCGCCGGTGGGATACTCACTTTTCCACAGTGGCTCGGCCGGGTCGCTCACATCAATCACCTGCAACCCCGCAAAACCGTTTGCCACGTAGGCGTAATTAGTGCTCACGGCCACGCCCAGGGCGGCATACCCGCTGGTGTTATAACTACCCACCCATTGGGGATTGGCGGGATTGCTCACATCAATCACCTGCAAACCCGCGAAGTCATCCGCCACATAGGCGTAGTCGCCGCGCACCGCCACGTCATTGGCAAACCCGGGGGTAAAGTAGCTGCCGGCGAGTTGGGGGCTGGCCGGGTTGCTGATGTCAATCACCTGCAAACCCCCACCCCCATCCGCCACGCAAGCGTAGCTGCCGCTGACCGCCACGCTGTAAGCATATCCAAGGGTGTCATAACCGCCCAGCCACTGGGGGCTGGCGGGATTGCTCACATCAATCACCTGCAAACCCGTCTCCCCATTCGCCACGCAGGCGTAGTTGCTGCTGATGGCTACGGCATTGGCAAACCCGCTGGTGTAGCAGTAGCCCGCCCATTGGGGGTTGGTCGGGTCGCTCACGTCAATCACCGTTAAATCCCCATCCGCCACGTAAGCGTAGCCGCTGCTGACGGCCACGCCCCAGGCACCCCCGAGGCCCTGGTAGCTGCCCACTAGCTGGGGGCTGGCGGGATCGCTCACGTCAATCACCTGCAACCCCGCGAAGTCATCCGCCACATAGGCGTAGTTGCCGCTGACGGCCACTCTGTGGGCCCATCCGGGGGTGGCGCAACCGCCCACCCGTTGCGGGTCGGCCGGGTCGCTAACATCGAAAATATACAACCCCCCGGTGCCTGCCGCCACGTAGGCGTAGCTTCCCTCCACCGCCACGCCCTCGGCATCTCCCAGGGGCCAACCCGGCCATTGGCCAATCAAAACGGGGTCCGCCCCCCGGGCCGGGCCGGCCAGGGCCAGGGACAGGGCCAGCAACGCCCCGCCATAGTGAACTTTCGTGAACCGCATGAAGTGCTCGCGGGCTTTCATCGTATCTTCCTTTCCTATCATGGTTGATTTTTCGGCGCCGCCGTCCTCCGTGCGCCCGGCGGGCGGCGGGATAACGCGGCAGCCGCGACGGTCCTGCGCCATCCTGCCCAGCCCGGTCACGGGCCGGGAGTATTAGTTGTTTTTCCGGTTGCGCATAAGCCAAGTCTATTATGATGTGGGCGCACCTGTCAAGTGCCGGATTGGCCGGACGGCCCGGGTTGGGAGGGAATCCCGGGCGCGCAAGGCGGCGCGGGCAGCTTGGCCGCTCAGGCTTCGGAACCCCGGCTGGCGCACCGGGGCCGACGGGATGAAACGCTCCGGCTAAGGCTGATAATACACGCGGTAGTAGCGCTGGGCGCCGCCGGCCGCCGGGTCGGTTTGGGAAGCGCTCGTGCCGCCCGCCGGCTGCGTGCCCACCGGCTGCCAGGTGCCGGAGCTGAGATTGGTGCAGTACTCCAGGGTGTAATTCGTGCCTGGCAGCGTATTGGTGTAATACACCGTCGCGGTCCCGCTGGCGTGGGTGATGGAGGTAATCTGCGGGCGGGGAGCCGAGGGCAGGTTAAAGATCGCCAGGCCCCAGTCCCCATCCGCCACGTAGGCGTAGTTACCGCTCACCGCCACGCCTACAGCGCTATACCCGCGGGTGTTGCAGCCGCCCACCCACTGGGGGTTGGCCGGGTCGCTCACATCAAGCACCTGCAGTCCCGCCTCCAGATCCGCCACGCAGGCGTAGTTGCCGCTGAGCGCCACGCCATAGGCCCTCCCGCTGGTGTCATAGCTTCCCGCCCACTGGGGGTTGGCCGGGTTGCTCACGTTGATCACCTGCAAACCTGCTCCCCCATCCGCCACATAGGCGTAGTTGCCGCTCACCGCCACGCCATAGGCATACCCACTGGTGTTGTAGCCGCCCACCCGTTGCGGGTTGGCCGGGTTGCTCACGTCAATCACCTGCAAACCCGCATCGCCATCCGCCACGTAGGCGTAGTTGCCGCTCACCGCCACGCCAGAGGCATACCCGCTGGTGTCGTAGCCACCTACCCTCTGGGGGTTGGCCGGGTTGCTCACGTCAATCACCTGCAAACCCGCATCGTCATCCGCCACATAGGCGTAGTTGCCGCTCACCGCCACGCCAGAGGCATACCCGCTGGTGTCGTAGCCACCTACCCTCTGGGGGTTGGCCGGGTTGCTCACGTTGATCACCTGCAAACCCGCGCCCCCATCCGCCACGTAGGCGTAGTTGCCGCTCAACGCCACGCCATAGGCAACCCCGGAGGTGTCGTAGCCGCCCACCCGCTGGGGGCTGGCCGGGTCGCTCACATCAATCACCTGCAAACCCGCATCCCCATCCGCCACGCAGGCGTAGTTGCCGCTGGCCGCCACGCCATGGGCAATCCCGTAGGAGACGTAGTCGTCCACCCGCTGCGGGTTGTCCGGGATGCTCACATTGATCACCTGCAGGCCCCCATACCAAGCCGCCACGCAGGCGTAGTTGCCGCTGAGCGCCACGCCATAGGCATCCTCGCTGGTGACATAGCCGCCCACCCATTGGGGGTCAGCCGGATCGCTGACGTCAATCACCTGCAAACCCTTACCCCCGTCCGCTACGTAGGCGTAGTCGTCACTGACCGCCACGCCTTCGGCATATCCGCTGGTGTCGTAGCCGCCCACCCATTGGGGATCGGCCGGATCGCTGACGTCAATCACCTGCAAACCCTTGCCCCCGTCCGCGACGTAAGCGTAGTCGCCGCTCACCGCCACGCTTGCGGCATCTCCGCCGGTGGCGCAGGTGCTCACTTGCTGCGGGTTGGCCGGGTCGCTCACGTCAATCACCCGCAAACCGGCATAGGAATCCGCGACGTAAACGTAGCCGCCGCTCACCGCCACGCCGGTGGGCCACCCGCCCGTGGTACAGCGGCCCACCCGCTGCGGATGGGCAGGGTCGCTCACGTTAATCACCTGCAAATCCGCACTGGTAGAGCTTATATTCACCACGTAGGCGTAGTCGCCGCTGACCGCCACGTCCAAGGCCCATCCGCTGGTGTTGTAGCCGCCCATCCATTGCGGGTTGGCCGGGTTGCTGACGTCAATCACCTGCAAACCGCATTATAACACGCCGCGTAGGCGTAGCCGCCACTGACCGCCACGCCAAAGACAGACTTGCTGGGAACGCAATCGCTCAGCCATCGCGGGTGGGCTGGGTTGCTCACGTCAAACACCTGCAAGCCGGATAAATCGCTACCAGCCACGTAGGCGTAGTGGTCATCCACTGCCACCCCTATGGCCTGCCACCCTCGGGGCCCACCCGGCCATTGGCCGATTAAAATGGGATCCGCCCCTTGGGCCGGGCCGGCCAGGGCCAGCGCCAGCACCAGTAGTCCCCAACTCGAATTGACGTGGATGAACCTCATGAATGACTTGCGAGCTTTCATAATAGCTTCTTTCCTGACTATCGCCGCCACGCGAACGCTTTCGTCCTTTGCGCCCCACGACGTGCGGGATAACGCGGCGGCCACACCTGCTTTTGGTCACCCCGCCCATCCCGGGCGCGGGCAAATCCCTTTGGCTCTCCTGCTTACCCCGTGTTGGAGCCGAGATTATTACAAACCGCGCGCATCTGTCAACAGCCAATTTTACCGAACGGCGCGCCCCGGCCGGGGAAGAAATCACAGGCGGCCAGCGGCGGCGGTTCCCGGCGGGCCGCCCCGGCAAGTTTCCCGGAGCTGCCGCGCCAGCCGGCGGCGGTCAGCGGGCTGGCGAATCGTCAACGTTTTCGCCTGGGGATAGCGACGCCGAAAAGCCGCCGCACATTCCGGGCGCACGACGATGATGGCCAGGCGGCAGGCGAGGGGTTGATCCAGGAGCGCGAACGCGGCGTTCCAGCCCTGATGCTGCTCAAACTCAAGCGGGCCCAGCTCATCAAGGACAAAGAGGTCGCAGGGCGGAGTCCGGGCCAGCAGCGCGTTGCCCCAGGCAAGCGTTTGGGAGTCGAAAGTCCAATCCCCGAGGCGCGGCCCCCGCAGTTCGCCGGCCACCCGGCTGGCGAGCCGGCGGCGGGCGCCCGAGTGCGCGGCCAGCGCGTCGAGCCGAAGCTTGCGGCCCTGGCGCGACTGGGCCGGCGCGAGCAAGCCGAACACGGTCAGGCCGGCTTGCCTGGCCTGCGCGACCAGCCGCCGCAGCAGGCGGGTTTTGCCGGCCCCGCGCCGGCCGGTGAGCAGAATCAACCTGGCGGGTGAGCGATGCACAGCGTGCGGGTTGTCCCGGGCTAATAGCAGGCGCCTCCCTCCCCGCGCAACGGTATTATTGGCCGGGCGGCGCTTTTCGATTGCCGGCGGCGCGGGCGCGAACGATAATCGGGCGTCAGAGCGCGAGTTTTTTGACGCTTATGGGCCGAATGCGAGCGAGAGTTTTATGGAGCGGGCTGCTGGGGCTGGGGTGCGCGGTGGCGGCCGCCCCGGCCGCGGATTGGCCGATGTTTCGGGGCGGGCCGGCCTTGACGGGGGTGGCGGGCGGCCGCCTGCCGGAGCCGCTGCGGCTGCAGTGGACTTTCAAGACCGGCGGCCCGGTCAAATCCTCCGCCGCCATCGTGGGCGGGCGGGTGTTTATCGGCTCGGATGATGGGCAGGTGTATGCGCTGGCGCTGGCCGACGGCCGGAAAGTGTGGGCGTTCAAGACCGGGGGCGAGGTGGAGTCGGCGCCGCTGGTCCTGGAGGGGCGGGTGTATGTGGGGTCGAACGATGCGTTTCTCTATGCGCTCGAGGCGGCGACCGGCAAGCTGGTGTGGAAATACGAGACGGGCGACCGGATTCCCGGCGCGCCCAACTGGGTGAAGATCGGCGGGGAAACGCGGGTGCTGGTGGGCAGCTACGATTACCGGCTGCATTGCGTGGCGGCCGCGACCGGCCGCAGCAACTGGGTCTATGCCACCAGCAACTACATCAACGGCGCGCCGGCGGTGGCGGACGGCCAGGCCGTCTTCGGCGGCTGCGACGGCCAGTTGCATGTCCTTTCGCTGGCGGAGGGCCGGCCGGTGCGGGAGGTCGAGGCGGGGGCCTACATCCCCGCGTCGGCGGCGCTGGCCGGCGGGCGCGCGTATTTCGGCCAGTATGAAAACGAGTTTCTCTGCGTGGACCTCCAGGCGGGCCGGAAGGTGTGGAGTTTCCACGATCGGGATTTCCCGTATTTCTCCTCGCCGGCGGTGACGCGGGAGTTCGTGGTGTTCGGCGGCCGGGACAAGCGGCTGCATTGTGTGAGGCGCGCGGACGGCCAGGCGGTTTGGAGCTTTGCGACGCGGGGCAAGGTGGACAGCTCGCCGGTGGTGTGCGGCGACCGGGTGGTGGCGGGGTCGGGCGACGGGCGGCTCTACCTGGTGTCGCTGGACGCGGGCAAGGCGTTGTGGGTCGGCGAGATCGGGCCGCCGCTGGAGAGTTCGCCGGCGGTGGCGGACGGGCGGGTGGTCATCGGCGCCCAGGATGGCGGGGTGTATTGCTTCGGCGCGCCGTGAACCTGGTGCAACTAACGCCGGGCGCCGGCGCCATGTTTTGCGGCGGCTGCCTGCGGGACAACGCGCTGGTCGCCGCCCTGGGCCAGCTCGGCCACACGGCCACGCTGGTGCCGCTCTACCTGCCGCTGACGCTGGATGAACCGGACCAGAGCGCCGGGCGGCCGGTGTTTTTTAGCGGGCTCAATGTTTACTTGCAGCAGAAATCCGCGCTGTTCCGCCACGCCCCGGGCTGGCTGCATGACTGGCTGGCCTCGCCCCGCGTGCTGGCGTGGGCGGCGGGCCGGGCCGCCGGAACGCGCGCCGCGGATTTGGGCGCGCTGACGCTTTCCATGCTGCGCGGCGAAGCCGGCCACCAGGCGCGGGAACTGGAGGAACTCCTGGCGTGGCTCAAAAGCCAGCCGCCGCCGGACGTGCTCTGCCTCTCCAATGCGCTGCTGGTTGGCATGGTCCGCCGGCTCAAATCCGAACTGCGCGTCCCCCTGGTCTGCGCCCTGCAGGGGGAAGACTCGTTCCTCGAAGCCCTGCCCGTGTCGCACCGCGCGGCGTGCTGGCGCGTCCTGGCGGAGCGGGCGCGGGAGGTGGACCGGTTTATCGCGCCCAGCCGGTATTTTGGCGACCTGATGCGCGCGCGGCTCGGCCTGGGCGCGGAACAGGTGCGGGTGGTTCACAACGGCATCACCCTGGACGGCTACCACAAAAACGGCGCCGGCCCGGGGGCCGGGGCGGGGACGGCGGGCGCGCCGGTGCTGGGGTATTTTGCGCGGATGTGCCCGGAGAAAGGACTGGATACGCTCGTCGAAGCCTTCATTTGCCTGCGGCGGCAGGGGGGCGCGGACAGGCTGAAACTGCGCGTGGGAGGAAGCTGCGGGCCGGCGGATACGCCGTTCGTGAACCGGCAGCGCGAACGGCTGGCGGCCAGCGGCCTGTTGGGCGACGCGGAGTTTGTCCCCAACCCCGACCGCGCCCGCAAGCTGGAGTTTCTGCATTCGCTCTCGGTCTTTGCCGTGCCGGCGCGCTATGGCGAAGCCTTCGGGCTTTATATTCTCGAAGCCCTGGCGGCGGGCGTGCCGGTCGTGCAGCCGCGCACGGCGGCTTTCCCCGAGCTGATTGCAGCCACGGGCGGCGGACGGCTTTGCGCGCCGGAGGATCCGCCGGCGCTGGCCGCGGCGATCGGTGAATTGCTGGCGGACCCGGCGCAGGCGCGGGCCCTGGGGCAAGCCGGCCGGCGGGCGGTGTTCGAGCGCTTCAGCGCGGAAACAATGGCGCGCGGCGTGGCGCGGGTGTGCGGCGAATTGATTCCCGGCGGGGCATAGCCGGCCTCCCCTTTCCGCGGCCGGCCCGGCGCTCGACCGCCCAAGCCCACCCATTCTTCCCTTGCCAGCCATAACTCCCCCTCCGATGGCAGGGACGCGAGAAATGTGGATACCCCCCGGAAAATAAGGCCCTTGCGCCGCCCGCACCCTGAATTTACCCTGCCTATAGGCCGTGTACAAGGGGTGTACAAGGGATGCTCACCGGGAATCCATCGGATTTTAGCTGGTACACCCGATGGGCATCCCTTGTACACCCCTTGTACACGGCCAGGGGGCAGGGTGAATCCACGGTATCTGGGTAAAGGATGGGGATACTTGAAAAGGCCGAAACGAGGGAGGAAAACGGGAGGATGATTGCTAAGCTCCTTAAAAGCAGCGGTAGTGTCCTAAAAGTTCTGCAAAAAGCAGCGGGTCATGGTAAGCCACTGGGGTGAATAGAGGACCCAGAAACGAAAGGCAAAGAACCATGACCCGAAAGGTTGAAAAGAACGTAAAGACAGTA
>Ga0255347_1001185_pt1 | contig 43985 bp, 37 predicted proteins | sample wastewater_treat_2_FD_192479 | JGI IMG/M metagenome (GOLD analysis project Ga0255347, IMG submission 192479) | Wastewater microbial communities from Lulu Island WWTP, Vancouver, Canada - plant24 | ecosystem: Engineered > WWTP > Wastewater > Unclassified | place: Canada: Vancouver, British... | reverse complement strand
ACTTTTGCAGATTTGGTTAATCTATTAAGTTATTGATTGTCAGGGACTTAACCAAATTATCTCGTTGTTATTTATTAACTATTTTCTTGATTTTCAAACAATTATATTAACATTTAACGAACTATTGTAAAGAAGTATACCGATAAAAGGAAAAATAATATTGCATATCCTGAAACTATTAATAAATGAATCCAGATATTGTCCGGCCTGTCAGACAATATGATTCGTGAAAACTCTATTGCGTGAGAGAAAGGCAAAAGCTTTGCAATACTTTCAATAGTGCCTCCAAGTATTTTTATATCCATCCAAGCACCGCCAAGTAATGCACTCGCAATTATGTAAATATTTCCTATTGTCAGAATTTGAGCTTCATTGCATACGACTCCCAGGAGAATACCAATAAATATTGAAAACAGTATGTAAGGAATGAAAGAGATCAGCGTATAAACGATTTTCAATGATACTGGTAGTCCAACAAATACACCAACAATTAAGCACACAACACCTATAATCAGAGCAAATGGTAAAAGAGGAATGGAATATCCTATAATAAAATCCTTAGGTTTAAGTGGTGAAATAAAAAGCCTGGTTAAAAATGATGTACTTTTATCTTTTGCAATTACCCCCCCTAAAAACATTGTAATAAACGTGAATCCAAATATTGTTATTCCAGGTACAATGCTTACAGGTTTAAAAATTTCAATGGGAGCACTTTTTGATATTGTAGAAAACAATAAAATTAAGAAAACCGGTAACAGAACTCCCAATATCAGGGACAAAGGATCTCTTAATATTTCTTTGGAATTTCGCCGGGCAAAATAGATGTACTTCATATTGTATGCTCCTCCTCATTTAGTAAAACAAATGCATCCTCAAGCTTATTTGTATTGGTTTGATTGAGGATTTCTGCAACTGTGCCAACTGCTTTAATTCTGCCTTTTTGTATAATGGCAACCCTGTCAGAAAGGGCTTCTGCTTCTTCCAGATAATGTGTTGTCAGGATAATTGTGGTTTTTTCCTTAAGTTTTTTAATGTTACTCCATAACTCTCTTCGGGCGATTACATCCAGGCCCAATGTCGGTTCGTCAAGAAATAATATTTCAGGGTCGGTGATTAATGCCATTGCAATACTTAAACGTCTTTGCATTCCTCCTGAGAGCAATCTGGCTTTTTTCTTACGGACTTCAGAGAGACTAAATACGGTTATCATCTCCTCAACTTTGTCATAAATCATATCTTTTGAGATGCCATATATTCCTGCTATCATTTCAAGGTTCTCCTGAACGTTCAGGTTTCGTGCAATTGCCGTTTCCTGAGGAGATACATTTATCCTTTGCTTAATGTATTGAGAATCTTCAAGTAAATCCTTGTTCAGTATTGTAGCTGTGCCACTTGTAGGAAGAATCAGGCATGAAAGCATTTTAATCGTGGTTGTCTTTCCGGCTCCGTTCAATCCAAGCAGTGAGAATAGTTCTCCCTTTTCAATTGAGAGATTTAAATCATCAACTGCAACAAAATCTCCAAACTTTTTAGTCAAATGTTTTGTTTCTATCATAAACGTGTGATTTTCGGTCTCCTGATGTTTTAATATTCCTGACTCTCATTCAGCTCCAGATGCCGGTTAATTTTGAGTCAGTATTTCAGTGATCTTCCGCAGATTCGTTGAAACGCCGGAATGAGTAATGCCACAATTGTAAAAATTGGGTTCTTCGTATTATATGTTTTTCCCCAGTTAGCGTTTTACAATGAATTTACCCGATGCAACATGCCTTGCTCCACTTGTGATGTTAACAATATATAATCCGTCGCTAAACCCTGTTGTTATTATCTTATCAGGAAATCCTTCATTTATATAGTCAAAATCCTTTTTGAATAAAACCTTCCCCCACGAATCTAGTACAGTTACAGTTCCAGAAGGTATCTCCATATCGGGGATGATAATATTAAGAATGTCAGACGCAGGATTAGGATAGGTGCTTATTAGTTTAGGGGAGCTGACAGATGACTCTCCTTCAGGAGGTATTGTATTCCGGGTGCGCACTAAGACTGTTCCATTGTTTCCTACAACATAATACTTGTTTCCTACTATATAAGAACCATTTAGTTTATTATTAACCGGGGATTCGTCTCTTTGCCATCCGCTTTCGTTGGTATAGGTCATAATCGTACCACCATGTCCTACAGTGATGCCCTCAGTTTTTCCCGTGAAGAATATATTTGTCAGGGCAGGTAACATTCCTTCAATTTCGATCCTTTGCCAGCCTGTCCAGTCTTTGCGGAAAATAGTTCCAGGTTTGCCGACAGCCCATACAATATCGATTTCGGGAGATGCCATACCAGCTATTTCAACATATCCGGGGTCGAATATTTTGGTAAAGCTATAGGAATTTCGATATATGACATCCATAATCGGAACAGTCAGATTCTCACGTCCGCCGGCAATCATCGGTGTTCCGTTATTCAGTGCAATGGCATAAAAGTGCCAGGGAGTTCGTGTTTCAGTCATCTCCCAGATACCGTTTCTGTAAGATAAAAAAGTACCGTTATTGCCAACTGCATATCCGTTACCGTTGTTGCTGAAGCAAACAGTATGGAGTTCCTCCTTGGTAGGACTCTCTATTTTTTGCCATTGTGACCCTTTCAGGTGGAGAATAGTGCCACGCGCACCAACAGCCCAACCTTCCGTCTTGCTTAATAGACAGACTGAATTAAGCTTTTCATCGGTTATAGCAGGATATTCCAACCATGAATTACCGCTCCGGTATAGCATTGTTCCTTTGTTCCCAACAATCCAGCCTGTTGTTTCCTCTGTAAAAGCAATAGCGTTAAGGTGATTCTTTGTCGGAACGTCTATTGCATTCCATTGTGCAATAGAGTTGATCACAATCAGTGAAGCAGAGACAGTGGTAAATAATACTTTCTTTATCGCTTTCATTCTTTATGGAATATCATTAATCATTGACACATATGTTTACAGGTATAGCTTTGTTTTGTACCCTGGGCAGGGTAACCAGTCTATGAGTAATCTGGCCTCCTGCTTCAGTGAAAAGATAACATTTGGTCTCCATGTCATTAATGCCTGCTACTGAGATAGTTACCAAACCATTGTTTGAGCCCACAGCCCTTATCATCAGGTTACTTTTAGCCCTGATATACTTAACCGCATCATCAGTTGACTTGTATTCAGGGTTATAGGGCGAGACACCGGTGGTAACACCTGATATTATCTGATGCCATTCAGAGGAAGTCATTGTTAACTGATCTTCATGCGTGAAAAGCACAGGAAGAGTCATGCTGTTCAGGGACCGCCTCAGATGGCGGACACCCCTTGCGATTACTGAGTCAACACTGCCTGTGCCAGGATACCATTCATACTGTGAAGTTGTTGTTCCGTCATCTCCTATTTCGGACAGACAAAGGAAAAACGGGGTGTTCAACCAGTTAATGCTGTCGGCATAAAAATGCGGTATTCCTGTTCCGGCCCAGCCATTCCTGTTGATCCTGTAGGGTTTGTTATTAAGCCAGTTTCCGGGGTAGGGAACAGGATCATAAGGAATCTTTGTTCCAAGGAACTCCACCCCCATATCCCTTATTCCAGGCAGAGCATCGGCAGTGAGATAGTAATAATGAGGCACCAGAAAATTGGATATAGCAATGCCATTTGTTGTAAATGTATTTCTGGCTTCAATTACATTATCGACTGCCGAAAACTGAGGATCCGATGACATATTATAGTAGATCAGACGATGGTATGTGAATGAGTGAGGAGAAGCGGTAGCCAGATTGTTATCAACAAATGTTTTTAATTTGGGAAAGAAACCGTCAGGGTCATGCCCTTCAGGTACTGTAAAAACCCCTACCCAGGGTATAAGCCCGTAATTATTGCAAATACTTATCCATTCAAGATTGACCATTTCTCGACTTCGGTCGTCAACATCGTCCACCCTCATTGTTACCATGGGGGGCAGACCCTGCATAACAAAAGGCTTTCTTGCTGCCCATACAATTCCCCTCCATAAGAGGTCGTCCATTCCCCAGACAGGTCCCAGATATTCGTCAAAGGTCCATTGGTATGAGTTCCATTTTACTATGCGGCCATCACCATATTCAGCAACTTGCATCAGAGCTTCATTATTATCGCTTGTGCCAAGTGATGCCAATACGGTGTTATCTATAAGATCGTAGCTGTAGGCCCCGACTTGTAGAGGAGCTTTGGTTGCAATTGTGTCATTTGCAGGATTATAGATATCATTAGTATGGGCTTCAGTGATATAATGTGTTGTATTAAACCTGATCTCTGATGAGGAAAAGCCTGGATGAGAACCCACATGTTCACAAAATGCGCTTGGGAAGTCAAAAAGATGCGGATCAAAACTGTATAAGCCAGTACCTCCGCTTATCGCAGTTTCTAGTTGAGTCAAAGGGTATGCATTAGTGTATACCTCTCTGTGGCCCAAAATTAGAAGGGCGTAGTCGCTTAAATCCGGCAAAGGTTCAGCGCTGTTGACATCATAAGTATCATAAGGGATACCGAACCAATCAAGATATGGTTTGATAAAGTTTACATAACCAGTGTAATATAGAGTAGATCCTGAATTGAACATTACCAGTGCATTCCTGTTATGGCTAACCGGATTTATTCCTGAGACCGTTACAGTTATAGGGGTCCCCGACGACAGAGGATGACAACCTAAAGCATCAGTAACTGAAGTAATTTCAAATTTATAAGTGCCGGCCGTCAGCAATCCGGTATTGATGTCTGCGCCGCTTTGATAGTTGGGTATTGTGAAAGAAGATGTATCGTTTATTGTATATTCAACCGTATATGGGGGAGTACCTCCAGTGATATCAACAGACAGGTTAGTTGATGTATTATCATAAATGGATATGGAACTTTGAAACTGGGCCAAAGGGAAAGGGTTGTTAACATTAATGAACACAGATGATGTATAAGATGTAAAGTCTCCGCTCATGACGGCTCTTCGGTAGTAGGTGCTGGAAGTAATGGAAGGTGGTTGGTATTCTGGGCCAGTTGCTCCGTCAATGTCAACCCAGTTCTGATTATCAGCAGAGGATTGCCACTGATATACATAATTACCAGATCCGCCTGATGCAGGTACTGACTCTGTGAGAGCAGAGGGCATTGAGTTATAACATGTAATTTGGTTTTGTCCGGCCGACCCTGCTGAGAATGGCACAAAAACCACATCTCTGAAGAAGCATTCTTGTGGATGAAGAAGCTCCTGTAAAGGTACAGTCCCAATGCCTCCCCCCCCGGATCTGATGTATCTTATATATTCGTTTGAGACGAGAGGGCTGAAAGAATTACTATGAGACCAATACTGATTGTTTTCACTGTTTGTAACGCTGACAATATAATTCCGGTTTGCCTCGACTGTCAGCGGGGCAGGAAGATTGAATTCACGCCAACCCTGAGTGCCAGGGGTAAATGACCAGTCATAGGGTCCGGCTATCAGTTCAAATACTGATTGATCATTCTGTCTCCAAAATCTCACCTGGTGCAGTCCGGCTTCATCTACACCGGTGAAAATTCTTGCACTTACAATAACTCCATTCACCAGAGGTTCAAACTGGGTCCCAAAATCCCATCTTATCCAGGCATAAAATGAGTTCGGAATCTCTGATGTGAAAAGGGTAATTGGATTTACGGATATTCTAATCGCGTTTCCGGCAGTCGATCCGCATGCTGCATCAATTACCCATTGTCTGAACCACCTGTCTTCAATCAATGCGCCAGAACTGTATCCCGGTGCAGAAGCTCCTGGAATATCTGACCATGAAAGCCCGTCATCAGATACTTGCCATCTATAGGAATAGCTGCCACTACCTCCCGATGCTTCTGTGACTTGAATCAGCGGAACAGGTGCTGTGCCATTATATATCGTCTGATCAGTGCCAATTACAGGTGCAATGAGATCAGTGGCGACACTAATCGATACCGCATTTGTTGTAGCGCTTGCTGAAACATTATCAGTCACGCGGCAACGGAAATGGGCTGTTTTTCCCAGAACAGGAGGTGAATAAGTTTGCCTTTGAGCTGTGGTACCTGTGATGTCGTACCAGTCTGAACCGTTGTTTGATCGCTGCCAGCGATATGTGTATGGAGGAGTTCCTCCTGTTGGTTGTATCAAAAAGCTGAGAGTCTGAGGAGCAGATCTGTAGCATAAAACCTGATTATTGCCTATCTGGCCAGGAGAAAGCGATTGACCAAAAACAATAACATTGACTGAAGCAAATATAAGAAAGGCAACAACTTTATGCATATGTTGGATGTTTTAATGAGTGAAAGTAATCTGTTGCACAACTTTAGCAAAGTACAGAATAAAATTAATATGTAAAGGTAACAAAATACTGATTTTGACAAGTTGTATAAAAAAATTGATGAAAATATCATGTATTGATTTTAGTTGTATTTTATATTGTTTATCAGTGAATTAGATGATTTGTTAATTATTCTCTTTTAGCTGATCAGACCTGTTTTTTTAGATGCAGGATAATGAACCTCTTCATTTGTTTAGTTCCGGAATCCACATTGTTTTATCTCTTAGCTGAAGTCGTGCGAAATGTAGACAAAGGCTCAATCAAAAATTACATTTTCTCATTATGAATCCGAAAAAATATGAATTTGCTTTAATTGTTTCACAGTAAAGTAAAACGTATTTGCTATTATAGTTAAAATCCAAAAAACTCATCAGAAAAACCTGAATCTGCAACTTTTCTCTATGGAAAACGTTCAATGAACGTAAAGACATAAGTCAACATGATTTGATGAAAACCTAACTATCTGTAAACAATTAGATTTAAAATGTCATAATTCAGGCTTTTTTTGTATTTGGGATAAGATTAACTTTGACAGAAATATTTATATAATGACAAATCGTATTCTGCTGTTTTTATCATTGATTCTTTTAACGTTATCCTGCAGACCTGAACAGTCTGGCTCATTGCCTGTAGTTAATACGGATTTTGCTACTGAAATTACCTATAATTCAGCTAAATCAGGCGGGAATGTTATATCTGACGGTGGAACTGAAATCACGGCAAAAGGTGTCTGCTGGAATACTACAGGGAATCCAGCATTAACTGATTTTAATTCAAATGAAGGTCAGGGATCAGGTAGTTTTACAAGTAATCTGACAGGCCTTGCTGAGGGGACAAAATACTTTGTAAAAGCGTATGCCACTAATTCATCCGGAACTTCTTTCGGGGATGAAATAAACTTTACAACATTGACAAAATCCGATGGCCAGATTATAGCAGATCATTCAGTGGTTGACCGGTATGATGATATTCCTGCTGCTTACCTTAATGAGGTGAAAAAGATGTGGGTTTCAATAGCCGGTGAATCTCACAGTCAGGCTTACAGGGCAGGCTTGTTGTTGTTGGAATCATTAAATTCAGCTTATTCTGTTAGTGTGGTTGAATCCGGAACACCTGAACCATATACAACATCCCATCTCAGATTTAGCGGTGCGACATGGGGCGATAAGGATAATTCGTCTGGGTGGATTTATAGCTATGGTGAAGAGGATTGGTATACAAATTCAACAGCCATATCCAGGACCAAAGCAGGTTTGCTGTACTGTAAGAACAATGGTCCTGCTCTCACGGCATTAGGTTTTGGCTGGTGCTGGGATGCGACCTGGCAGAATGACGTAGGTGGTAGTTATGATCCTGTTTATCATACAAGATGGGCCGGAGCATCAATGGGAGGTCCTGAAGGTAATCTTAGATGGGGTCTGGATGCAGAAGATAAGGCATTGACGGGTAATTCGGTTTGCATGGACACTTATATTAATGCTACTCAATCATATATAGATTATTGTGCGGCTAACAATATTCCTACAAAGATAATCTGGACAACAGGGCCTGTGGATAATGAAAACAATTGGGCTATTGGAGAGAGTGGTTACCAGCAATACTTAAAATGGGAGTATCTCAGGAATCATGTCAGGAGTCTGAGTGAAGCTTATTTTTTTGATTATGCAGATATCTTAAGTTATAATGACGCCGGGGTTCAGGCTACAACAACATGGACGGATAATAGTGGAACCTTGAGGACTTTCCCGATAATCAGTCCTGAAAACATGACAAGTCTGGACCCAAATTATCATATTGGTACTAACGGAGCTATTAAACTGGCAAAAGCCATGTGGTGGCTGCTGGCCAGAATGGCTGGTTGGGATGGTAAATAATTATTCTTTGTGCTATCGAATTTATTAGTTTGAAGTCCTTTGGTAAGGGGAGTTTATTTTTTATCGCTTTCCCATGCCAAGGTAACAACCGGTTTTTATCCATGAGCCGGCAAACCTATTTCAATAGGAGGCCTTAGTTATTCACGCCAACTTCATATCCGCAATAATCCCTGATATTCTCTCGTCAAGCATTTTTTCAGTTGCTTCCAGCCTGTCAGCTGAAACCAATGGCGCATTGACACTGAAGTAGAATTTTATCTTGGGCTCGGTTCCTGAGGGCCTGACTGAAATTTTTGATCCGTCCTGCAGGAAGAACTGGACAACATCCGATTTCGCAAGATCTATCTTTCCGGTTTCACCGGTCAGACAGTTGGTCGAAACCAGAGTTGAATAATCATTCATCTTTACAACCGGACTGTTATTGATTACCTTCGGAGGATTGCTCCTGTAACCGGCCATCATTGCCTTTATTTCTCCGGCACCTTCTGCTCCTTTCCTGACAAGGTTAATAAGTTTTTCTCTGTACAGGCCGTATTCCAAATAAATATCTGTCAACTGGTCAAACAGTGTCTTTCTATTTTCCTTGGCAAAAGCTGCCATTTCAGCAAATAATGCACATGAAGCAACAGCATCCTTGTCCCTTACATAATCACCGGGCAGGAATCCGTAGCTTTCTTCACCTCCTCCTATATACTTTTCCTTTCCTTCAAGTTCTCTGATCAGTTCAGCGAAGTATTTGAATCCGGTCAGGACATTGTAGCATTTTACATTGTAGCTCTCGGCAATCTTATCCATCAGATCGGTGGTTACTATCGTCTTGATTATGTATTCATTTCCCTTGTACTTGTTTTTCGCCTTGTACTGTGATAATATATAATGTATCAGAAGAACGGCAGTCTGGTTTCCGTTAAGGAGAATGAACTCATCCTGTGGATTCCTGAGTGCGATCCCGAGCCTGTCAGCATCAGGATCAGTGGCCATCACAATTTCTGCACCTATCTTTTTGGCTTTATCTATTGCCATTGAAAGTGCTGCCGGCTCTTCGGGATTAGGAGATTTTACCGTTGGGAAGTTACCGTCGGTTATATCCTGTTCAGGAACGGTATGAACATTCGAGAAACCATAAAGCCTGAGAGCATCAGGTACAAGTATCCCTCCTGTGCCATGGATAGGAGTGAATACTATCCCGGTTTCAGAGTGCTTCCTGTTTATTTCCGGATTGATGCTTATCTTGAGGATTTCGTCAAGGAAAAGCTGGTCAGTCTCTTTTCCTATTATTTTGATTTTGTCCTTCTTGCTGTCAAACCTTATCTGCGACACCGAAGTGATTTTCCTTACTTCATCGATAACACCCTTATCATGAGGAGGTACAACCTGACCGCCGTCGTCCCAGTAAGCCTTGTATCCGTTGTATTCGGGAGGATTGTGAGAAGCGGTTATCACAACACCGCTATTGCATCTGTAATGACGGATTGCGAATGACAGTTCGGGAGTGGGTCTGAGATCCTCGAAAAGAAAAACTTCAAATCCGTTTGCCGAAAAAATGTCGGCTGCTGTTTCTGCAAAATACCTGCTGTTATTCCTGCAGTCGTGTGCCACTGCAACCCTGATTCCTGTATCTCCAAAGGTTTTTATAAGGTAATTTGAAAGTCCCTGTGTCGCCATTCCAAGGGTGTAAATGTTCATCCTGTTGGTGCCGGCGCCCATGATTCCCCTTAAGCCACCGGTACCGAATTCAAGGTCCTGGTAAAAGGCATCGACGAGTTTTTTTTCGTCTTTTTCAAGCATCTCAGTGACTTCCTCGCGGGTTTCTTCATTGAATTCAGGTGAGAGCCATTGCCGGGCTCTGGATCTGATTTGGTCGAGTGATAACATATGTCGGTTATTTTAATTATTATTTCTATTCTGTTGATTTAAGTAATATCTCCATACATTTTTTCAGGCTGCATCTCCAGTACGGTATTGTCAGGTTATAAGCTTCCTTTATCTTGCTTTTGTCCAACACTGAATAAAACGGTCTTTTGGCAACTGAGGGAAAATCCCTCGAAAGTATTGCATTCACTTTGCAGTTCAGTCCAGCTTCCTGCATTATCTCCATAGCAAAATCATACCAGCTGCATACTCCCTCATTTGAATAATGATAAATACCCGCAACAAAGGCAATCTGGTTTCTGATTACCCTCGACACGATATGCATGATTGCCTCAGCCAGATCACCTGCATAAGTGGGTGTTCCAACCTGGTCGAAAACAACATCTACCGATTCCCTTTCCTTCCCCAGCCTGATCATAGTCTTTGTGAAATTGTTCCCGAACGGTGAATAAAGCCATGATGTCCTTATTATCATGGTTCTGTTATGAAGGAGTGCGTATTTTTCACCCTCAAGCTTCGAACGGCCATAGGCCGACAGGGGATTGACAGCTGAAGTTTCACTGTATGGAGTATTGGAGGAACCATCGAAAACATAATCGGTCGACAGGTGGATCAACTTGGTTTCAGTCTTTTCAATTGAATCTGCCAGATTTTTAACTGCCATGGCATTTACCCTGACAGCAGTTTCAGTGTCTGTCTCCGCCCTGTCAACAAAATTATAGGCAGCACAATTAATGATCCAGTCAGGCTTATTCGCCGAAGTGAATATCTTAACCGCTTCCGGGTCAGTCAAGTCAAGTTCGTCGATATCAGTAAAAATAAACTCATATCCTGAATAGTTTCTGGATTCAGTTTTTATTTCACTGCCAAGCTGTCCCGATGCTCCTGTTATAAGAATAACTGCCATGATGCTCAACTAAAAATTCATCTCTGCTTCCCTGAAAAAGGGTTGTTTCTGGTCCTTGGGACTTATAACCGGTTCAATTCCTTCTATCCTCCAGTTAATGGCAAGGTCCGGATCATCCAATGAAATACCCCGCTCATATTGCGGATTATAGAGGTTGTCGCATTTATACTGTATTACCGCAATATCACTTAGAACGGAAAACCCGTGAGCGAAGCCCTTTGGAATGAACAACTGTGTCTTGTTTTCTGAATCGAGTATCACACCAAACCATTTTCCAAAGGTCTTTGAATTTCTCCTCAGGTCAACAGCTACATCATATATTTTTCCCACAACCACTCTTATAAGTTTTGCCTGAGCAAAAGGATTCAACTGGTAATGGAGTCCTCTGATAACCCCTTTTACCGATCTTGATTCATTGTCCTGAACCGGATTAAACGGAATTCCAGACATAAGAAAGGTCTCAAGCTTAAAGCTTTCAAAAAAATAGCCTCTGCTGTCACTGAATACTTTAGGCTGAATTATGTACAATCCCTCAAATCCGGTTTCCGTTATTTTCATTGATATGACTTAATCATATGTAAATCCGTCTATTGTCTGGATATGCTATCGTGAGCTGGCAAATCCGTCTTCCTCGTTTGCTATTTTCAGGAGATATCTTCCATACTGGCTCTTTTTTACAGGTTCCGCAAGCGAAATTAATTGTTCCCTGCTTATAAACCCTCTTTTGTAGGCAATTTCTTCAATACATGATGCCTTGAGTCCCTGCCGCTGTTCAAGCGTGGAAATGAAATTAGCTGCTTGCAGCAGACTTTCGTAGGTTCCCGTGTCGAGCCATGCCATTCCCCGGCCCATTATTCTAACCTCAAGCGAGCCTTCCTCAAGGTATAGACGGTTCAGGTCGGTTATTTCAAGTTCTCCACGTGCTGATGGCTTAAGAGATTTAGCTTTTCCGATTACAGTATTATCATAAAAGTAAAGTCCGGTTACCGCATAGTTCGACTTTGGATTTTCCGGCTTTTCCTCAATGCTCACGGCTTTCATGTTTCTGTCAAATTCAACCACTCCGTAACGTGTCGGGTCATTTACATAATAACCGAAAACAAGAGCCCCTCTGGTAAGTTCAGCCGCCCTGAGCATGACATCCCCAAAACCTTGTCCGTAGAATATATTATCGCCAAGTATCATGCAGACATTGTCGCTACCGATGAATTCTTCCCCTAATATAAAAGCCTGTGCCAGGCCATCAGGTGATGGCTGTTCCTTATAGCTGAATCTGACTCCTATTGATGATCCGTCGCCCAACAGATTTCTGAACCCCGGCAGGTCTCTTGGTGTCGATATAACAAGTATCTCCCTGATCCCGGCCAGCATCAGTACCGACAAGGGATAATAAATCATCGGCTTGTCATATACCGGAAGCATCTGCTTCGAAATTGCTGTCGTAATAGGGTAGAGGCGGGTCCCTGATCCCCCGGCCAGTATTATTCCTTTCATTATCTGATGATTATATCATGTTCCTATAGATGTTGCAAGACCCGGGTTTTGGCGGGTTGTAGCAAGTTCAATATTGCAGCTCAAGCCTCAGGCCTTACTTTCTTCCTATTCCATAATAACAAAAGCCCTTCTTTTTCATCTCTTCCGGATCATAAATATTTCTTCCGTCAAAAATGGTCTTTTCATGCATTAGTTTCGACATTTTTTCAAGATCTGGAAGGTGAAACTCAGCCCATTCGGTCAAAAGAGCAAGGGCATCCACGCCTTTTATGGCATCATAGTGATCCTCAGCATAATAAACACTGTTCCCCAGTTGTTTCCTGGTCTCGTCCATGGCAGCCGGATCGTAAACCCTTACATTCACGCCGGCGTCAACAAGTTTTTTTACAAGATATACAGCCGACGACTCCCTTATATCGTTTGTTTTTGGCTTGAACGATAGTCCCCACACACCGATTGACTTAGATTTCAGATTATTTCCGAAATGCCTGCTGATTTTGTTGAATATCACGTTTTTCTGAAATTCATTGGCTTTTTCCACAGCAGAGATAACCTTGAGATCATATCCCTGGTCGGATGCGGTTTTTATAATTGCCTTGACATCTTTTGGGAAACAGGATCCGCCGTAGCCGATACCCGGATATAAAAACCTGTTTCCTATCCTGGGATCGCTTCCGATTCCCTTCCTGACATTGTTAATGTCAGCGCCGAGAAGTTCGCACAGATTGGCAATTTCGTTTATAAAGCTTATCCTTGTTGCAAGCATCGCGTTTGCTGCATACTTGGTGAGTTCAGCCGATGGGATGTCCATGAATATTACTGTCCGGTTGTTAAGGAGAAAAGGCATATAGAGCTTCCTCATCAGATCGCCGGCCTTTTTGCTGTCAACACCTACAATGATTCTCTGGGGCTTAAGGAAATCCTCCACAGCCGAACCTTCCTTGAGAAACTCGGGATTTGAAGCGACATCGAAAGGTATGTCCTGATTTCTTTCTGCAAGTTTGTTTTTTATTGCAATCCTTATCCTTTCAGCTGTGCCTACCGGGACTGTACTTTTGGTTGCAACAACCACATAATGATCGAGCAGCGATCCTATTTCTGTTGCAACGCCCAAAACATGCTTCAGGTCAGCGCTTCCGTCCTCGTCAGGAGGAGTTCCGACCGCGATGAATATAACCTTTGCTCCGGATATTGCTTCTTTTATGCTGTTTGTGAATGTAAGTCTTCCCTTTTCAATATTGGTAACCATCATCGGTTCCAGTCCGGGCTCATAGATCGGTACCTTCCCGGCCTGCATCATCTTTACTTTATTGAGGTCATTGTCAACACAAACTACATTGACACCTGTCTCGGCAAAACACGTACCTGTAACCAGCCCCACATAACCAGTTCCAATAACTGCAATCTTCATATATTTCTTTTAGTGTAAGTTGTACAAATATAATAAATCCTTTCACAGTAATTCGATGACTTGAGCCACTAACTATGCACAGGGCACAGGGCAAAGAACTACATTTCTGAAAACCATGAAAATCTTAATTATATTGCGACATTTCAATAAAAAAACATATCTTTGCAACCACTTTTTTACAAAATAATGTCTAACTTATTAATTATTAGTCCTTTTAATTGCCATTATGACTGAAAGCAAAAAGAAACCTGTCAAGAAAGAAAAACTTGAAATTGATGAAGAAGGTCTGACGACTGCGAAAAAAATCAAAGCCAAAGAGAAGCCTGTTGCACAAGTAATTGATGAAGAGATTCTTCCGGATGAAGATTCGCAGAGTGAAGCTGATGAAATTGTTATAAAAGTTGTCGATGAGACAGAGGAAGCTGTCCGGGAAGCAAGATTACGCAAAAACATTCCTGAAGTTGACAAGGTAAAGAAGTCCGAGGTTAAAACCGAAGGAACTCATGTTCCCTCAATTGAGGATTTTGACTGGGAAAGTTATGAAAGTGACGGAATAAAAAACTCACCCAGGCACAAGGAATACGAAGAAATGTATAATAAGACTCTGTCAACTGTCGCAGTTGATGAGGTCGTTACCGGAACGGTAATCAATATGACATCCCGCGAGGTTGTTGTGAATATAGGTTACAAATCGGAGGGTGTTGTCAGCCTTAACGAGTTTCGCTACAATCCTAACCTGAAAGTAGGAGATACAGTTGAAGTTTACGTAGAAAGTCAGGAAGACAAGAGGGGCCAGCTGGTTCTTTCACATAAGAAGGCCCGTGCAATTAATTCATGGGAACGTGTCAACGAAGCCCTGGCGAAAGATGAAATTATTACCGGTTATATCAAGTGCAGGACTAAGGGCGGCATGATTGTCGATGTATTCGGCATTGAAGCATTCCTTCCCGGTTCTCAGATTGATGTCAAACCGATCCGCGACTATGACGTGTTTGTTGGCAAGACAATGGAATTCAAGGTTGTAAAGATAAACCAGGAATTCAAGAACGTCGTTGTGTCGCATAAGGCTCTTATCGAAGCTGAACTTGAACAGCAGAAGAAGGAAATCATTGCCAAGCTCGAAAAAGGACAGGTTCTCGAAGGAACTGTCAAGAATATCACATCTTATGGTGTATTCATCGATCTCGGCGGTGTCGACGGCCTTATTCACATTACCGACCTGTCATGGGGCAGGGTGAATCATCCCGAGGAGATTGTTCAGCTTGACCAGAAATTGAATGTAGTTATTCTCGATTTTGATGATGACAAGAAGCGTATTGCTCTTGGCCTGAAGCAGCTGACACCTCACCCATGGGATTCAGTCGATCCCGATCTCAAGGTTGGTGACAAGGTTAACGGCAAGGTTGTTGTTATGGCCGACTATGGTGCATTTGTTGAAATTGCTGCCGGTGTGGAAGGTCTTATCCATGTTTCCGAGATGTCGTGGTCGCAGCACTTGCGCAGCGCCCAGGAATTCCTGAAGGTTGGAGATGAGGTAGAAGCCGTGATTCTGACACTCGACAGGACTGAAAGGAAAATGTCGCTTGGTATCAAACAACTCAAGCCCGATCCATGGCAGAACATCGAGGAGAAATACACTGTTGGTTCAAAACATACAGCCAAAGTCAGAAACTTTACCAATTTCGGCGTATTTGTCGAGATTGAAGAAGGAGTTGACGGACTAATCCATATCTCCGATCTCTCGTGGACCAGGAAAATCAAGCATCCTGCCGAATTCACCTCCATCGATTCGGAAATTGACGTTGTTGTCCTCGAAATTGACAAGGAAAGCAGGAGGCTCAGTCTTGGTCACAAACAACTTGAGGATAATCCCTGGGATGTGTTCGAGAATCTTTTCACCATCGATTCAGTGCATGAAGGAACAGTGGTCGAGGTATTCGACAAGGGAGCTGTTGTTGCTCTTCCCTATGGCGTCGAAGGCTTCGTCACACCCAAACACCTTGTAAAGGAAGACGGAACAACGGCTAAAATCGATGAGAAACTCGAGTTCAAAGTCATTGAATTCAACAAGTCAGCCAAGAAGATCATCCTCTCTCACAGCAGGATATTTGAAGACGAGAAGAAAGCTGCCGAGTCACCTGCCAGGAAGACCGAAGGGGATTCTCCAAGGAAGTCATCCAGGAAAACCAAGCTGAATGTTGAGAAAACAACACTCGGTGATATAACTCAATTGGCCGCTCTTAAGGAAGAAATGGAAGAAAAAGCTGGTAAAGCTTCAAAAAAATAGAAAATAGTTTTAAATTTAAGCTGTTAAAATTATAACTATGGATTTCAACATTGAGAATCGGAATAACAGCACCTTGATCCAGATTAAATCTGAGAAGCTTGATACTCATATAGCACCGGCTCTGAAATCAGAACTGGTGCTTATTTCAGGCAAGGGAGAAAAGAATATCATCCTTGATCTCGAAAAATGTCAGTATTGCGACTCTTCCGGACTGAGCGCGATCCTTGTTGCTAACAGGTTGTGCAAGAACGCCGGAGGAACTTTCGTGCTCTGCGGACTAAGTGAGGCAGTCGAAAGGCTGATTACTATCTCACAACTTGATACGGTGCTAACTATTACAAAGTCAGTTGCCGATGCTGAAAAAATGATTTCATGATCAAAGTATTGCAGATTGCAAATGAAAGTCACGGTACTTGGTAGCAGTTCTGCATTACCGACATCGCAAAGATATCCATCCGCTCATGTGCTTACTGCACATGGGCGGATGTTTTTGATAGACTGTGGTGAAGGAACACAGATGCAGCTAAGGAAATGCAGTATAAGATTCGGTAGAATAAACGACATCTTCATCAGTCATCTGCATGGCGATCACGTGTTCGGGCTCTATGGACTTCTTTCCACTTTCAACCTGATGGGAAGGACTAATCCGATCCGCCTGCATGCTCCCGCAAACTATGATCTGTTACTCCGGTCGCATCTCAGCGATTTTGACATACACCTGAACTTCGAAATTGTTTTTGTACCTCTTCAAGGCAATGATCCCGCTATCGTTTATGAAGATAAACATCTTACAGTTGCTGCATTTCCGCTTAAACACAGGATTCAGGCATACGGTTTTGTCTTTCGCGAAAAACCTGCCGACAGGAATATTATAAAGGAAAAAATAGAAGAATATTCCATCCCTTCATATAGGATTCCGGGGATTAAGAAAGGACAGGACTTTGTAAACGACGAGGGAATGGTGATCAAAAATGATGAAATAACAGTTCCGCCTCCCAAACCCCTCTCATATGCATATTGCAGTGATACAATGTATTTTGCCAGACTCTCGTCCTTCGTTAAGAGTGTTGACCTGCTATACCACGAAGCCACCTTTGACGGGTCCATGGAAAAACTGGCAAGGAAAGTAATGCATTCCACAACACTCGATGCCGCTAAAACAGCCCTGAAGGCAAATGCAGGAACCCTCATGATCGGCCATTTCTCTGCCCGTTACGATGATGTGACATCACTTGTCGAAGAGGCCCGAACGATCTTTCCGTCAACCATCCCGGCAATTGACGGAAATACCTATAATATAAAGGAACTTTCTGCAGGGAAGCAACCCTGACGGCAGGACTTATCCTGATCATTAAGCCGAATCTTTGTTTTGACCGGTTTAGTACCGAATCCCCCAAGGGGCCCGTAGGTAAATCCCGGAAGATAAGTCTCCGGAATCATGGCCCGGATATTGCTGTTACGACATTGTGCATGGTGGTATTGAAGCAAAGAATAATTATCTTTGCACCACCTTAAAAACATGCAGTAAGAAACATTGATACTCAACATGAAGAGATACACATTAATACCATACATATTCCTCCTTTTAAGCTATACAGCATTTTCCCAGACTCTTAATGAAGGCACTTTCAAAATTGGCCGGACACTGGGTCTTATTGATGCCTGGTATGTTGATACCACCGATATTGACAAACTGACTGAGACAACCATCGTTGAATTGCTAAGGACTCTTGATCCTCATTCGGTTTATATCTCTGCCAAGGATGTGAAGGAGATGAATGAACCACTGACGGGAAACTTTGAAGGTATTGGCATTCAATTCAATCTTTTAAGGGACACTATTATTGTTATAGAACCGATAGGGGGCGGACCCTCTGAGAAGGTTGGTGTTCTTGCCGGTGACCGTATAGTTGGAATAGACGGTGAGAATGTAGCCGGTGTGGGGATTTCGACAAACGGTGTGCGCGGCAAGCTTCTGGGCATGAAAGGAACTAAAGTGAATATCAGGGTTTTCAGAATTGGGGTCAGGGAATTGCTTGATTTCACAATTGTTCGCGACAAAATTCCGATAAACAGCCTCGATGCGGCTTATATGCTCGATAACCAGACCGCCTATGTGAAACTGAATAAATTCGCGGCAACCACAGCAAGAGAATTCACTTCTGCTGTCGACAGTCTCCGCAGGTACAACATGAAGAACCTTATCCTGGACCTCCGCTCCAACGGTGGGGGGTATATGGTGGCCGCAACAGATATTTCCGATATGTTTTTCCCCGACAAGAAGCTCCTGGTCTTCATCAGGGGCAGGAGAAACCCGCGTCAGGATTATTTTTCAAACGGGAAGGGCTCCCTTGCCGATACGAGGATTGCCGTTCTTACCGATGAGGGATCGGCCTCAGCCAGCGAGATACTTGCAGGTGCTCTGCAGGATTGGGACAGGGGCCTGGTAATTGGTCGCAGGACATTTGGCAAAGGTTTGGTTCAGAACGGATTCTATCTGAATGACGGTTCAATGATCAGACTGACTATAGCACGATACTATACACCTACAGGCAGGCTTATCCAGAGTCCTTACAACGAGGGTTATGATAAGTATATGGAGAACTTCTATAAGCGTTATACAAACGGAGAACTGATTAGTGCCGACAGCATTCATATGCCTGACTCTCTCCGATTCACGACCCTGGTAAATGGAAGAACAGTTTATGGCGGTGGCGGTATTATGCCTGATGTGTTTGTTCCGGCAGATACATCGGATTATTCCGATTATTACCGGAACCTGGTAAGAAGAGGGATACTGAATTCATTTTCACTTGAATACTCTGATAAGAACAGGAAAAAACTTGCATCGGATTACAGGAACTTTGATGATTTCAGAAATCGTTTCAGCTTCAGTCAGGAGGAAGTGAATTCCCTTATTGAGAAAGCCGAGAAGGACGGAGTGAAATATAATGAAGAGCAATTCAATATTTCAAAAAACGCGATACTGAAAGTCACCAAAGCCCTTATCGCCTCAAACTTGTGGAGAACAAACGAATACTTCATGATTCTGAATGAGGACGATATCGTTATCGGGAAAGCCATGACGATTCTCAATAATAAGGCTGAATACGAAAGGATACTCGGATATTAGTCGTCTATGATCTCTCACGGGGGGAGATCAGGGTGAATGTGTACTGTTCACTGCATACCAATTAACCATCAAAGTGATACTGACAGCCAAAACCCTCTATGGACTCGAAAAAGTTCTTTCACGGGAGCTTGCAGCTCTTGGAGCTGAGAATATTCAGGCCGTAAACCGGGCAGTCACGTTTGAGGGTGACAGGTACATGCTTTACAAAAGCAATTATTGTCTTCGCACAGCTCTTTCGGTTCTTGTTCAGATCGCCGTTTTCAGGATTCGTTCAGCCAATGACCTTTATAGAAGATGCATGAAAATTGACTGGAGCCTGTATCTCGACAGCCGCAGCACCTTCGCGGTGTCGGCGGTTGTTAATTCACCTCTCTTCCGGCACAGCGGATTTGCAGGACTCAGGCTGAAAGATGCAGTGGCCGACTGGTTCCGTTCCAGAACCGGAAACCGTCCGTCGGTCGATAGCGACAACCCGGATATCCTCATTAATCTTCATATCAGCAACGACCTCGTGACTGTTTCACTCGATTCTTCAACGCAGCCTCTTTTCAAACGCGGTTACAGACAGCAGCAGGGTACTGCCCCGATGAATGAGATTCTGGCAGCGGGGATAATTATGATCTCTGGCTGGAATTCACGTGTCCCGCTTATCGATCCGATGTGCGGTTCCGGAACCATTCCTGTTGAAGCCGCCCTTATCGCTTCCAATACTCCTCCGGGGAAATTCAGGAAGCGTTTTGGCTTCCAGAAATGGAGCGATTACGATAAGGATATGTTTATCACCATGAAAGATGAGGCAGAATCGCTTATAAAACCATGTGAGGGAATGATTTTCTGCAGTGATATATCCGGGGATGCGGTGGAATTGTCGAATGCCAATATCAGATCGGCCGGACTTACGGATATGATTGACTGCAGGGTGGAGGATTTCCGAAATCTCAAAGCACCGTCGGCAGAAGGTGTCGTGATAATGAATCCGCCTTACGGGCAGAGGATCAGAACTGATGACAGCAATGAATTTTATGGTATGATAGGTACAGTCCTCAAGCACGGATTTCCGGGCTTTGACGCCTGGATTATCTCATCCGACAGGGAGGCTTTAAAACATGTGGGACTCAAACCGTCAGCCAAAACAACCCTGTTCAACGGAGCTCTTGAATGTCTTCTTGTCAATTATAAGCTGTACCGGGGATCAAAGAAACACTTTAAAGACAATCTATTCTGATTTTTCCCGTTTATCAGATTCGGATACCGTTATTGGTGTAATAATTGTTTTGGCATAAAAATAATGCTTACATTTTTTATATATTTGTTGACAAAATTATTGATTCTATTAAAAGCAAAGCTTAGATGAGCTTTAATGTTGAGAGTTATTTTTCTGGCTTGTCAGACGGTAATCAGATCCTTTATTACAAGGGGAACATCGATTCAGACCTAATTACCAGAGTGCTTGATATGGTAGAGGAAAAACTGATAAGCTTTAATGAAAGTCCTAAGCTGAGAAAGAGGGTCTATAATGTTCTGGTTGAAAGTCTTCAGAACCTTTATCACCATGCAGGAGCCGTTCCCGCGGGTTTTGAGGATCAGACATCCGAAAGGTTCGGTATCCTGTCAATAAACAAGATTCATGACGGATACAGAATAGTTACCGGAAATTTTATCGGGGCAGAAGAGACTGATGAGCTGGAGAAGAGAATAGCAAGGATCAATAACTCATCAAATGAAGAAATTATTGAACTTTATAAACATATTTTGAATCATCAGTGCATATCAGTAAAGGGAGGAGGAGGACTCGGACTGGTGGACATTGCAAGGAAAACCGGAAACAAGCTTGGATATGTCTTCAATAGTTATGATGCAGATACCTATTTCTTTTGTCTCGATATCCTGGTTAACAATAACAAGTGAAACAAACTAAACTAACAAGCATATGGAACCCATACTGATTGAAGGAACCCCAAAAACACCCACGATCAAGTTTGACGCATCAAGCGGCGTGTTCGAGATCAAGGGACGGTCAATACCCGAAAACTCAGTAGACTTCTACAAGCCTCTCATCGACTGGCTTGACAGCTACAAGGAAGATCCTAATGACAAGACTATTGTTAACATAAGGCTTGAGTATTTCAACACGAGTTCTTCAAAATGCATTCTTGATGTCTTCAAGAAACTGGAATCCATTTACAAGGCAAAAAATGAAGTGGAGGTAAACTGGTACTATGAGGAAGATGATGAGGATATGCTTGAAGCAGGCGAAGATTATGAATCCATAATCAGGGTGCCTTTCAAAATGATAGAGATCGTAGAATAAATAACCCGGATTTACCGGTAGCCGGGAAAAACGACTGGTGTTTTTCTTTAACGTGAGGAGAGTGTCTTTATGGCACTCTTTTTTTGTATGTTAAGAAGACGGAAGATAAAAAAGGAAATAATTCTCACAGTTTAATCAGGCAGCTTCGGCCTTCTGCTCAGCACTTTCTCTCCATAGCTGAGCATATTCCTCAGAATCCTGAAATATAGAAGAAGATAAGTGATCATGGTTACGGTCCAGATTACCAGTACGTTTACCCAGTAGGTGTCAATGCTGAGTCCAAAGATCCTTTTTTCAGGGGAATAGAAATGAGCTTTGATGAAACCGGAGGTGGGGTCCATAAATATGGGGTCGAATTTCTGGATCAGTTCGCCCTCGTATTCTATCGTCTTTTGTGTCTCATTTTTTAAAGTCACAAATTCATCAAGCGAAACATTGAAATTATCATCCCTCAGCTTCTGGTAAGCTTCCTTGTTATCCGCTTCCATTTTGCTTATCAGACCATCCTTCTCATTGTTGGCCTTGTTGTATAGCTTTACAAAATACCTGCGGACAATTTCCACATGTGCAATAGCATCCTTTATGATCTCAGATGTTACCAAATCGGGTTTCAGACTTTCCGCGTTATCAAACCTTATCCCCGGGATCCGGTCTTGAAGCTTCTTTATTTCATTGTAAACAAGTTCAAGGTCATCATTGAAATCCTCATCTCTTTCTCCCTTGTTTAGATCGATCAGAAGCTTGTCGAGATTGCCCTTTACCTTTGAGCACCAGTAGTCCTTCACAAACCTCGACTCGCTCATCTTCTTGTCATACTCGTAAAACACAGCTGCATACCTGTTGTCCTTGTATTGCTTGACAGCCAGTGCCTCGTATCCCCAGCGTGCTACAATAGCTTCACCGTAGAAGGGGATCGTGGTCGGGTTTGATATATTGGGATTCAGCTTTTCAAACCTGACAAGCACCCCGCTGAGTATGATCTGGGGAATAATCAGGAAAGGTATCAGAATATATATGGTAACTACTGCCTTGAAACTGTCGGAGATGAGCAATCCCAAAACGTTGGCTGAGGCCCAGCAGGAAAACAGAACCAGCCAGTATTCGAATGTCATGCCCTTTATTCCGGTAATTACATTTCCCAGTATGACGAATGTAAAAGCCTGTATGGCTGAAATGCCGAACTGCACGCTCACCTTTGACATCAGGTAACTGTTCCAGCTTAGATTAAGAAATGCTTCACGCTTGAGTATCTTGCGGTCCTTGAAAATCTCCTCTGCGCTGACTGTCAGTCCCATGAACAGGGCCACAATCACCGACATGAAGATGTAAACAGGCAGGTTGCTGTTGTCAATCAGGAGGTATTCAGGACTTTTTACATTTTCATCATAATATCTTATCAGGAAAGCCAGGAAAAAGGCAAGCACAGGAGCTTCAAAAAGAGTTATTAGAAGATACTGGGAATCAGAAAGTTTAGAGAGGATATCTCTCTTTGCATAAATCAGAAACTGCCTCAGCTTGCTGGGAGGCTTAAAGGTAATCTCCGGCAGCGTTCCTCCCTTGTCAAGTTTCTCTTCCTTCTTATCCGATTCATACAATTCTCTCCATTCGTCAGGCGATATCCTCCGGGTATCGGTGGGCTTACCGCTTTCAGTCATTACCTTGGTTTCTACAATGTTGAAAATCTGCTCCGGATTTATATTGCCGCATGAGTGACACACACTGTCGGAGTAGTTTGGCTGTCCGATTTTCTTCTTGAAGTATTCAATGGATTCGACCGGATTACCATTGTATATTAAGTACCCGCCTGTATCGAGGATTATCAGCTTGTCGAACATCTTGAATATGTCCGATGATGGCTGATGGATCACTATAAACAGAAGTTTCCCTTTCCTTGCAAGTTCATTAAGAAGATCCAGTATATTCTCGGAGTCTCTCGATGATAGTCCCGATGTAGGTTCATCCAGAAACAGCACTGCCGGTTCCCTTATCAGTTCGAGCGAAATATTGAGCCTTTTTCTCTGACCTCCGCTAATCTTCTTGTTAAGCGGCGATCCTACCTTCATATTCCGGATTTCATACAATCCAAGGTTTCTGAGAACATTGTCAACTTTTTCACGTATTTCTTCATCTGTAATATTGCCGAAGCATAGCCTGGCATTGAAATACAGGTTTTCAAAAACTGTAAGATCTTCGATCAGAAGGTCATCCTGCGAAACATACCCGATATGTCCCTTGATCTTGTCCTTTTCCTTGTGGATGCTAATCCCGTTCAGCAGAACCTCGCCTTCCGATGGAGGATTGCTACCGTTCAGAACGCTGAGAAGAGTTGACTTCCCAGCTCCGCTCGCCCCCATGATACCTATCATTCTTCCCGACTCTGCCTTGAACGACATGCTGTGAATTCCAACCTCGCCGTTCTTGAACCTGTATTCCAGGTTGTTTACCTCATACATTACCCTCGAAGAAATGAATTCTTCCTTGATGAAAAGCATGGTGATATCCCAGTGGTATATGGGGGCGATGTTGTATCCTTTTATTGATGCTCCGTGGCTGATCGGGTATACCTTGTCCTCCGTGAGGAGCAGACCGTTCATCGTAAGTTCCCCCGACCGTGCATACCTGAGAAAATACATGTTTACCGACGGAACGTACAGAATCCAGATCTGTCCCTTCAGCTGATCCCTGAATGCATATTTCGTTTTTCCCGTATCGTCAGCCTTTTCTCCCGAAATAACCAGGAGATTCTGTGAGACAGGGATATCAGTGAAAGGATTCAGTACAAATTTTTCCAGGATGTCATATTCCTCTTTGGATATGTTAAGGCTTTCCGCGAGTGTTGCAATGAATCCCCTTTCAAGGGATGTGGCGGATCCGTTACCTGATTTGCAGAATTCAAGAGCCAGAAGGGTAACAACTATCCTCTGATCCAGTCCAAGCAGCCCTTCTTCGTTTATCTCATGACAAAGTTTGGTTATCCTTATCGCGATAGCCCCTTCGCGTCTCTCCCTCGTACTCTTTTCAAGCTTAAGTTGCGCTTCCCTGTAGGCCTCATCATAAATCCCCAGATATTTATTTACCAGTTCATTGTTGAAATGCTGATGCAGGAATGCCTCCACTACAGCCCGCCTTTCATTCTGATCGCCTTCAGGATTGGCAATAATGGCAAATAATTGTATCAGGGTATTGATAATCTTCTCACTCATTGAAGAAAGGGAATTCTCAAGGATAAAACTATTGAGATACCATTTCCTACAAAACGGCTATTCGCGTTAATTGTTGTGATTCTGAGAACTTAGGACCCTGAAATATTTTCTTTGGCAGGGTATTGTTTAATCTGTGTGAAGTTTATTTCTTTCTGACGGCTTTTTTCTTTTTTTGGACCGAAAATCCGAATTTGCCTATCAGGCTTCCTGTTTCATAGTACTTGCCATGGATATAACAGACCGGATCAGCATCCAGGAGCCTGAAGACCCCCGATTTCTTATCCAACAACGATTCCTCGGCATTCACCGCAACCACTTCGGAAATGAACATGTGATGGGTCCCTAGTTCCTTGATTTCCTTTACAATGCATTCGATGTTGACAGGCGATTCCTTAATAAGGGGCGCCTTAACCCTTTCAGCTTTTTCCGGTGTCAGCCCCATCTCCAGAAACTTGTTGTGATCGGCTCCCGACTTTACTCCGCACCAGTCGGTGGCATATGCCAGCGACTCCGTGGTCAGGTTGATAACGAATTCAAGATTTTTCCTTATTATGCCATACGAATGCCTTGACGGCCTCACTGAGATATAGCACATCGGAGGATCGGTGCAAATGGTGCCTGTCCACGATACAGTGATTATGTTGTATTCATCGGGAGTTGAACCGCAGCTGACCATCACTGCCGGCAGGGGATAAATCATTGTCCCAGGCTTCCAGAGTATTTTTCCCATAAATGCTTTTTCTCAAATATAGTATTATCACGGCATATTCCGGAAGGTATCTGCTTAATTTGTCATTATGACACGATCAGCCATGATTCACGTGTCAAACTGGCAGTTTTAAGGACTGGCAGAAAAATTGATCTCTTTTGTTCCGTCAGCCTGATGGTTGCTATTATCCCACTTTCTGGCTCTAACATTAAAAATTTTATGATATGAATCTCAATAATTTCACACTCAAGGCACAGGAATCAATTCGGAAAGCCTTCATGATTGCAGATGCAAAAGGGCAGCAGGCTGTTGAATGCGCTCATTTGCTTCACGGGGTGATAAGTGAGGCCGAGAACATCAGCGATTGGCTTTTCGGAAAGCTTGGTGTCAGTACTGCAACGGTCATGAAAGACCTTGAAAAGATTATCGACTCCTATCCCAGGGTAAGCGGAGGTGAACCATATATATCTTCAGGCGCATCTGAAGCGCTGCGAAAGGCAAACGATCAGGCTGCAAGCATGAAGGATAAATTCGTTACCACCGAACATATTCTAATCGGGTTGCTCGACACATCCGACAGGTCATCCCAGCTTCTGAAAGACTATGGCATTACAATGAAGGACCTGAAAGCGGCTGTAAATGAGTTGAGGAAAGGAGCTACTGTTGATAATCCGACCTCTGACGACACTTTTGATTCTCTCAACAGGTACGCGATAAACCTTAATGAGAGGGCAAGGACAGGAAAGCTTGATCCTGTTGTCGGCCGTGATGAGGAGATAAGGAGAATATTGCAGATACTTACCCGGAGAACCAAGAACAATCCCATAATGATAGGCGAACCGGGTGTCGGTAAAACAGCCATTGCAGAAGGGATTGCACACAGGATTATCAGGGGAGACGTTCCTCAGGATCTGAAATCGAAGACCATTTATTCGCTCGATATGGGCGCACTGATTGCCGGTGCCAAATACAAGGGGGAGTTTGAGGAGAGACTTAAGTCGGTTGTGAATGAAGTCGTATCTGCTGACGGAGAAATAGTGCTTTTTATCGATGAGATACACACCCTTGTCGGGGCCGGTAAATCGGAAGGAGCCATGGATGCCGCGAACATACTGAAACCGGCTCTTGCCAGGGGCGAACTGAGGGCCATCGGAGCAACAACCCTGAACGAATACCAGAAATATTTCGAGAAGGACAAGGCCCTTGAAAGGCGTTTCCAGGTGGTAATGGTTGATGAACCCGACAGGGAAGACTCAATCTCAATACTGAGGGGGGTCAGGGAAAAATATGAAACCCATCACAAGGTGATTATCCGCGACGAAGCAATTATTGCAGCCGTCGATCTGTCGACCCGCTACATCACCGACAGGTTTTTGCCCGATAAGGCCATCGACCTTATTGATGAAGCCGCTTCGAGACTAAGGCTGCAGATGAATTCGGTTCCTGATGAAATCGATGAGGTTGAAAGGGCCATTACAAGGCTGGAAATAGAAAGGGAAGCCATCAGGCGCGATGAAGATAAGGTAAAGGAGGATGCGATATCTGCTGAACTGGCCGAACTGCAGTCTAAGAGAGATGAACTTACGGCTGCATGGAAAAATGAGAAGGAAATGATCGAACAGGTGCAGGAAAAGAAAGAGGAGGTTGAAGCACTCAGGTTTGAAGCCGATGAAGCGGAACGAAGAGGCGATTACGGCAAGGTTGCCGAGATACGCTATGGAAAGATAATTGGCCTGGAAAAGGAGATTGAGCTTCTAAAGGAACAGATTAACCGTAAAAGAAGCAAGGGCTCACTCGTCCAGGAGGAGGTGAGATCGGAAGACATTGCTGAGGTAGTTGCAAAATGGACAGGCATTCCTGTTGCCAGGATGCTTGAAAGTGAAAAGGAAAAACTTCTAAGGCTCGAGGAGGAACTTCACAAGAGAGTGGTTGGTCAGGATGAAGCCGTCAGGGCAGTGTCGGATGCTGTAAGACGTTCGAGGGCAGGCCTTCAGGATGCAAAAAAGCCGGTTGGTTCTTTTATCTTCCTGGGAACAACGGGAGTGGGAAAGACGGAACTCGCGAGAGCTCTGGCCGGCTTCCTTTTCAATGATGAAAACCTGATGACAAGGATTGATATGTCGGAGTATCAGGAGCGCCATTCGATTTCGAGACTAATCGGAGCGCCTCCCGGATATATCGGTTATGAGGAAGGAGGCCAGCTGACGGAAGCTGTACGGCACAAACCATATTCGGTTGTGCTTCTCGATGAGATTGAAAAAGCACACCCTGATCTTTTCAACCTCCTGCTTCAGGTCCTCGATGAGGGAAGGCTTACCGACAATAAGGGCCGGACGGTAAACTTCAGGAACGTTATCATAATCATGACATCCAACCTTGGTTCCGATCTGATCCGCGACAGGATGGACAAATGGAATAACAACATGCCTGAAAAGGAGATAGAAGACCTTCGCGAGGAGTTGTTCATGCTGCTCAGACGTTCGCTCAGACCTGAATTCCTTAACAGGGTCGACGAAATAGTCATATTCAGCCCGCTAAACCTTGAACAGATAAGGGAGATTGTGGTAATTCAGCTGAATAATCTCAGGAATGTCCTCTCGGGCAGCAATCTGAAACTCGATGTGTCGGATGAAGCCATCGACTGGCTTGCTACCAACGGATATGATCCCCAGTCCGGAGCCCGTCCGGTTAAGAGACTGATCCAGAAGGCACTAGTAAATGAACTGTCAAAGGAGATAATAGCCGGCAATATACCCAGGGAAAGTACCGTAACAGTGGATGTGGAAGATGACAGGCTGGTATTCGGCAACAGCAGTAATTAAAAGTCTAAAGGAATCTGACATCTTCCTCCCTGTGCCCCGCACCCCGCGCCCTGTGCCCCGCGCCCTGTGCTCTGTGCCCTGCGCCCCGTGCCCTGTGCCCTGTGCCCTGTGCCCTTACCTGAATGACCTGATGCAGGTATTCAGATCATCATATATATCAAAAATGGTATGAAGGTGAAGGGTTTGGAACAATTCCTTCGCCCTTGGTTCGGGATTCGCAAATTTCATGATTCCGAAATTGCCTTTTGCTGCCTTGTGAAGCGACAGAAAGCAGGCAAAACCTGAACTGTCGATGTATTCCACCCCCTTAAGGTCGATAATGACCCTGGCACCTGAGGTGGCAAAAATCTTGCTTACGCCTTCCTTGATCTCATCTATTGTGGTGGAGTTGATCTTTTTGACGGCAAAAGTGATGATATCTATCTTACCCCTTTTCTCAATATTGATCATGTCTGTCATAACTCACGGCTTTTTACGAGTTCATCGAGTTCCTCAAGCGCATGCATCGTATCATTCTCAAAGCGTATCAGATAGGATTCATACTTTTCACTATTCCTGCCATCCTTTGCTTCCAGCTCAAAGGTCTTGAGCATATTCGCCAGACTGTCCATACCCATAATGGCAACCGACGATTTTGCTTTGTGAGCAAGGTTGCCCAGGGCTTTGTAATCATACTGACCGTATAACTCTTTAAGCTCGGTGTTGAACTCGAAAACCTGATCGCGAAACATCCCGATCAGCTCCTTTAGCAGATCGAAATCACCACCTGCTACCATTTCGAGATATTCGGTATTGATATATTTGAATTCCATGATTTGATGGCCCATAATACTTTTATCAGAATTGTATATATAATTTATCAGAACTGTATATATAACAGATTAAACAGGGTTTTATTTTACCTGAATGATCTATCTTTTATCACTCCGGAACGGTTAATATAGTGTTGAATAATCCTTTTGGAAATATGAAATATATTCTATTTTTATCAGTTAATACTTCAGGCTGCCTTTGTCTGATCCGGGGTGGCATTACGAGTTACAAAACTTAATTCTCCACTGATGAAGAATACCGTCTTTACTAAATTCCATGAGGAAGCCGGAGCCAGGATGATTCCTTTTGCCGGTTTCAATATGCCGGTTGAATATGCCGGGATAAACGAGGAACATCTTGCAGTCCGTCAGGGAATTGGCGTGTTTGATGTTTCTCACATGGGTGAGTTTTGGGTTTCAGGTCCCTCAGCTCTCGGATACCTTCAATATATAACATCCAATGATGTCTCCGCCCTTTGGGACGGCAAGGTGCAGTACGCCTGTTTCCCCAACGGCCGCGGCGGTATTGTCGACGACCTCCTGATTTACAGGTTCAGTCAGGATAAATACCTTTTGGTTGTCAACGCGGCCAATGTTGAAAAGGACTGGACATGGTGCGTGAAGAATGCAGAAAAGTTCGGAATCGAACCGGGAAGGGATCTTATCAATGCTTCGGACGATATTGCCCAGCTTGCCATCCAGGGTCCTTTGGCCATGAAGGCAATGCAAAAGCTCACTGCATCGCATGTGATGGAAATGGAGAATTACTTCTTCCGGATCATTGAGTTTGCAGGAATAAAGGATGTGATCTTCTCCACTACAGGCTATACCGGAGAACCCGGATGCGAAGTATATGTAAGGAATGAAGAGGCTCCCAAATTGTGGAATGCCGTCTTTGAAGCAGGCCGTGAATTTGGAATCAGGCCTGTTGGACTTGGAGCCAGGGATACACTGAGGCTTGAGATGGGATTTTGCCTGTACGGCCATGATATTGACGACACAACATCACCAATCGAGGCTGGCCTGGGCTGGATTACAAAATTCGCACCCGGCAAGGATTTTATTGATAAGGAATTTCTGCTCCGGCAGAAGGAAGAAGGAGTGAACCGCAGGCTCAAGGGCTTTGTGATGATCGATCGCGGTATTCCCCGCCAGCATTATGAAGTGGTGGATGCAGAAGGCAAAATAATAGGAGAGGTGACATCAGGTACCATGTCGCCTATGCTGAAACAGGGTATCGGTTTGGCTTACCTCCAGAAAGGATACTGGAAACCGGAAACTGAAATCTTCATAAGGATCAGAAATAAGGATCTGAAAGCAAAAGTTGTAAACTTGCCTTTTTATAATAAATAAAGGTCAATCTACCTTCCGTTAATGTATAAACTGAATCTCGAGACTTGTTTTTCTCCTGCTCTTTATGAACCTGAAAGACATTCAGGAGCCATAGTGGTCGTCATTGATATTTTCAGGGCCACCTCTGCAATGTGTACAGCCTTCGAACACGGAGCTCAGGCAATTATTCCCGTTGCCACCGTGGATGAAGCCAGGGAATACAAGGGAAAGGGCTACCTGGTTGCTGCCGAACGTGATGGTTTTGTTCTTGACTTTGCCGATTTTGGCAACTCGCCTTTTAATTTCACTCCTGAAAGGGTTGAAGGAAAAACAATAGTCTACAGTACAACCAACGGAACCAGAATTATTTCATTAGCAGCTGCCGCCGATTCAATTATTATAGGGTCATTTCTTAATATAAGTGCGGCAGTCCGCTGGATAAAAATGCAGAAGAAGGATGTTGTCCTCTTTTGCTCAGGATGGAAGAACCGCTTCAATCTCGAAGATACGATCTTTGCCGGAGCTATGGCCGCCAGGCTTTTATCAGGGACGGCTTATACAACAATCTGCGACTCAACTTATGCAGCTCTCGACCTGTGGTCGCTTGCCAGCACCGATCTCATCGGTTATGTCGAAAAGGTGGCGCAGCGTTCGCGGCTCAGGGATAAGAATCTCGACGACTGCATTCCCTTCTGCCTGGGAATGGATTTTACACGCAAGCTGCCTGTTTACTGCGACGGTATACTTATAGGCATTGAAGTTCAGTAGAACTTCCGACCGGGATACAAATCTTATATCAGATTATCCTGTTGGTTATTAATGTATAAGCTGATATTAAGCTATCGCTTTATCTTTCTGTTCTTGCCGATACCGAAATTTCCTTACTTTTGTGATCAGAGCGTTTTAATCAAATAAGCTATAAACCATCTTTCGAATATGGAACCCACATGTATCAAATGCACTAACACGTATTTATATAGTATTCAGTCATGTGGGTTCCCCTGCCCGAGTGGGGCAGACATCTTACCATTAAATTAAAAATTATATACTGATGAAGAAACATAACTTCTATGCCGGTCCGTCAATACTTTCTCAGTACACACTGGATAAGACAGTTGAAGGGATCAGGGATTTCGCGGGTACGGGTCTTTCGGTTCTTGAGGTCTCGCACAGGAGCAAGGAATTTGTTGCCTGCATAAACGATACAATGGCGCTAGTAAAGGAGCTGCTTGAAGTTCCGGAAGGCTATAAGGTCATTTTCCTCGGAGGAGGCGCCAGTATGCAGTTCACAATGGTTCCGATGAACCTGATGAATAAAAAGTCGGCTTACCTTAACACCGGAGAGTGGGCAGGCAGGGCTCTCAGGGAAGCCCGCTTCTATGGCGAAGCTGTTGAGGTTGCTTCTTCAAAAGACAAGATGTTCAATTACATACCTAAGAACTACGTGGTTCCGGCCGATGCCGACTACTTTCATATAACTACTAATAATACCATTTACGGCACAGAACTGAAAAAAGATCCGGATGTAGGTGTCCCTCTTGTTGGCGACATGTCATCCGATATCTTTAGCCGTCCGGTTGATGTATCGAAGTATTCGGTTATTTATGCCGGCGCACAGAAAAATATTGCGCCCGCCGGTGTGACACTCCTTATTATAAAGGAGGATGCTCTGGGTAAAGTGTCGAGGCCAATCCCCACAATTCTCGACTACCGCAGTCATATCAAAGCTGAGTCGATGTTCAATACTCCGCCTGTATTTGCCGTTTTCGCTGCTCAGCAAACTCTTCGCTGGCTTAAAGAACTCGGCGGTGTCAAGGCTATTCAAAAGATAAACATTGAAAAGGCAGCCATGCTCTATGACGAGATTGACAGGAACAAGCTTTTCGTTTCAACAATAAAGGATCCGGAGGACAGGTCGCTCATGAATATCTGCTTTGTCATGGCTGAAGAATACAAGGATCTTGAGCAGGCATTTGTTGATTTTGCCAAATCGAAGGGAATAATTGGAATTACAGGTCATCGTATAGTGGGCGGTTTCCGTGCTTCGACCTATAATGCACTGCCCGTGGAAAGCGTTAAAGCGCTTGTCGATGCAATGAAGGAATTTGAAGCCAGAACATGATTGGGGGAAAGTGGAAATTCAGGGTAAATAAAATGTTTTAATAGTTTTATATGACTGTTGTGAAACCTTTTAGGGGACTTCGTCCGCCTCCATCAATCGCCAGGGAGCTGACATGCCTTCCCTATGACGTCATGAATACCGAAGAAGCCCGGCTTATGGCGGAAGGAAAGGAATGCTCTCTTCTTCATATCACCAGATCAGAGATCGATCTGCCCCGTGATACGGATATCCATAGCGAAGAAGTCTATGAAAAATCCAAAAGCAACTTTGCCCTCTGGAGAAAGAAAGGCTGGCTCGTGCAGGATAAAGAACCTCACTTCTACATATATGCCCAAACCATGAAGGGCAGAACACAGTACGGAATCGTAGGCTGCGCTTCAGTCGACGACTATCTCAACGGAGTTATAAAGAAACATGAACTTACCCGCCCCGATAAGGAACAGGACCGGATGATCCATATAAGAGTCAATAATGCTAATATTGAACCTGTGTTTTTTGCCTATCCTGCCGTTAAGCAGATTGATGAGATAGTTGAATCAATAACCACGTCGGAGCAGCCGGAATATGACTTTACTGCTGATGACGGTTTCGGCCATACCTTCTGGGTGGTCAGGGACAGGGATACAAACCAGAGGATAGAAAAACTCTTTGCGGAAAAAGTGCCTTATACATATGTTGCCGACGGTCACCATCGTACCGCTGCAGCTGCACTGGTCGGAAAGGAAATGCGCGAAAACAACCCGCGCCACACCGGAAATGAAGAATATAACTATTTCATGGCGGTTCACTTTCCCGATAATCAGCTCAGGATACTCGATTACAACAGGATTGTTAAGGACCTAAACGGACTTTCCGAACAGGAATTCCTGTCGAAGCTCGAAAATGGATTTGTTATCATTGATAAAGGTACCCGAACCTACAGGCCGCGAAAGCTTCACAAGCTTTCAATGTATCTGGGCGGCCGCTGGTATTGCCTTGTCGCTCGTCCCGAAACCTATGACGATAATGATCCTATCGGAAGCCTCGACGTTACAATCCTTACTAATCAGGTGCTTATGCCCATCCTCGATATTCAGGACCTCAGACGTTCCAAAAGGATAGATTTTGTGGGAGGCATAAGAGGACTTGGCGAACTGGTAAAAAGGGTCGACAGCGGAGAGATGAAGGTTGCCTTCGCAATTTACCCGGTTTCCATGAAACAGCTTATTACCGTGGCCGATTCAGGAAACATCATGCCGCCAAAGACAACCTGGTTTGAACCAAAACTCAGAAGCGGACTGGTGATCCATCTTTTGGATTAGACGAAGTAATGAATAGTACAGCTACAAATATCCGTAACCTCAGGCAGCAGATACCGAATTCTGTCAGAATAGTTGCCGTGTCAAAATCCAAACCGGTATCCGCGATAATGGAAGCCTACAATGAAGGTCAGAGATTATTCGGGGAGAACAGGGTTCAGGAACTACTTCAGAAAAAAGACCAGTTGCCGGCTGATATCGAATGGCACCTGATAGGCCATCTCCAGACCAATAAGGTAAGGCAGCTTGTGCCTTTTGTTAGCATGATACAATCGGTCGACAGCAGGCGTCTGTTGAGAGTTATAAACGCTGAAGCATCCAAGATCACCCGGATCGTCAATTGCCTCATTCAGATATATATCGCGGATGAAAAAACCAAATACGGATTCACTATGGAGGAAGCTGTGGAAATGCTCGGTTCGGAGGAATTCCGTTCGATGCAGTCGGTGAGGATATGTGGCGTGATGGGAATGGCAACATTTACAGACGATACAGAACAGATCAGGAGGGAATTCCGGTTTCTGGCTGATTGTTATAAACAGATTAAAAGCCGATTTTTCGCAGATGATCATTCATTCAGAGATATCTCAATGGGCATGTCGGGTGATTATAAAATAGCAATCGGGGAGGGAAGTACCATGGTGAGAATAGGAAGCCTGATCTTTGGAAGCAGAAACAGATAAGAGTTTATTTTATTAATTTTAGCTTGTCAGTCCGGCAGAAACACCGGTGCAATTGTTTAATAACTACTTTATTTGGAAATCAATGGAAAAGCTAAGTACAAAATACCTCGGACTTACTCTCAGAAGCCCTCTGATTGTCAGCAGCAGCCGTCTTACATCAACTCTCGGACATCTCAGGGAAGCTGAAGACAACGGAGCCGGAGCTGTTGTTCTGAAATCACTCTTCGAAGAACAGATCAATTACTATGTTCATGCTATTTCATCAACATCCGGCTATCCCGAAGCTGATGACTATATTTCGAATTATGTGCATTCCAACTCGGTCTATAACTACCTTGAGATGATCAGGCAGGCAAAGAAGGATCTCAGCATACCCGTCATTCCCAGCGTAAACTGTTATACGGCCAAAGGCTGGACGGACTTTGCAAGGAATATTGCTGAAGCGGGAGCAGATGCCCTGGAAATCAATGTTTTCTTCCTGCCGGTCGACAGGAAGAAAACGCCTGAAGAATCCGAAAAACTTTATTTTGAGCTTATTGAGAACATAAAGAAAACGATTAAGATCCCTGTGGTCTTAAAGATCGGCTTCAGATTTACGAATATCCTCTATATGCTTGACCAGTTTTATAACAGGGGCGTAAATGGTGTTGTTATGTTCAACAGGTTTTATGAGCCTGATATAGATGTCGACAAGCTTGAGATTATTCCTGCAACGGTACTGAGCCATGAGATAGAACGCCGCTACGTCCTGAGATGGGTGGCTATGGCAAGTGCCCAGAAGATCAGGATTGACATTTCAGCATCCACCGGAGTTCATTCCGGACAGGATGCAGTCAGGTACATTCTTGCCGGTGCAAATTCGGTTCAGGTATGTTCAGTTCTTTACAACAAGGGAATCAGCTACCTTAAAAACATGAATCAGCAGATTGCAGGATGGATGGATGAAAAAGGCTTCGGAAGCATTGACGAGTTCAGAGGTAAACTGAATTATGCAAATTATCATAATCCGGATGTCTTTGAAAGGACTCAGTTTATGAAATATTTTTCATCGTACGAGTAGAACATCAGGGAAATACACAGGCATTATTCTGATTGTCAGGTAAGGCGATGCGTGGATATCACTCCTCATCTGTCTGTTCAAGAAAGTAAAGTAGTTCCATGGCAAGAGCTGTCTTTTCACCCGTTATCCTTGAAGCATTTTCTTTTAATTGTGTTATTAGCTTTTTCTTTTCAGTCATGCCAAGGTGCCCGGCCGAAGATTCAATAACAGTAAAACATTCAATGGCTGTGGCATAATCCCCGCTGATGAACAGTTCGGCGAAATCGCTTATGAAGCCCGAATAATCGAGTCCCGATTCCCAGCACGAGGCTATAAGCATGATCCTGGTCTCAGGTAAATGATTTTTATTGATCTCTTCAATGATTTCCACACACGATGCCTGATTCTTGAGGTCATTGAGAAAATTGCTTATGAGTCTTTTAACCTGAAGGTCACTGCCTGACTCATAATAAGAGACAAGAAGTTCTATTGCTCCTGTGAACGGCGATTCTTCCCTGAGACTCCTTATTGCCTCATTGATCTTAACAAAGTTACCCTTGCTTAAAATATGTTCAAGTTCTTTGCGTTTATTCTGTGGGCTGTTCATTTTTAATCGTTTGGTGCAAAGTTAGAATTCGGTTGGAAGCTTACAGCCAATATGGGTAATTATTTATTGAATTAACTATTCTGAACAGGAAGGATTTAAAAACATACCTAATTTATTATGAAGCGACTTCTTAATATCAGCAACAGTATTCCTGCAGTGGTTCTCTTTGCAGCGATAATGCTCGCAGGATGCCGGTCGGGCGTGAAGAAAGCCGGAAAGGATACGGATACCCTGAGTGTTACCGGGGCAAATGCTGCCATTTATGAAAACATCAAGCAAGCGGAAAAAATTTTCTACACACTGCCGTCTCCGCTTGAATCTGCAATGCTAATTAAATCGGCCGGAGCCTTGTTCGATGACAATCTTCTCAATCCCATCGAAAACGCGAGAAACTATAACACCAACAGGAGTATGGCGCTAAACCTGGGAATTTACACCACCGACCTCAGCTTCGCGAGTTTGTACGACCAGACACAACTCATAATCAATTATATGAATGTGGCCAAGCAGATGGCCGACGGCCTGGGAATCCTGGATGCCATTTCAGAGGAGGACATTGCCAAACTTGAGGAGAACATTCACAATACCGAGGTAATTATGGATATTATTTCCCAGACCTATCTCAATTCAAACTCCTATCTCGAGGATAACGGCCAGCCTGCAATTGCTGCAATGGTGCTTGCCGGTGGATGGCTTGAAGGTCTGTACATATCCACCCAGCTTGTCGATATGAAGGATTTCAACAGTAATAAACTGGTTGGCAGGATAATCGACCAGAAACTTTCGGTTGATATACTGATTGGCCTTCTTTCCGGTAGCAAGGGGCATCCTGCTATCGATGATCTTATTGGCCAGGTAGAGAAGGTGAAAACAGTTTTCGACAAGATCACTCTGAAAACAAGTCCGGTAAGACCTGAATACGACCAGGCAAGCAATACTACTGTCCTGAAATCGGAAGTCAGCGCTGATTTTAGTCCTGAAGTCTTCAGGGAGCTCTCCGAAACAGTGGCAGGCATTAGAAGTACCCTGATTAAATAGCCAGATCTATGAAAGTTAACAGATTTATCTTAATCCTCGTTGCTCTTGTTTTTATAGCCGGGACAACTGCAAATGCCCAGTGCAAGGCCTTTGCCAAAAAAACATGTCTTCCCGAACTGGGTTCCTATACGCATGATGGTAATTATCACGCAACAATACTCTCGGAAGGGGAGGAGGCAGAATTGTATAAAACTTTTTTCTCCGATATGGAATACCGCATGTCGGTTTGCAGTGCGGAGAATCTTCCTCCTGTCGAATTCCTCGTTCTCGATGCCGACAGAAATATCCTTTACTCGAGCAAGGATAACAATAACAGTTGCACCTGGGACTTTAAGCTGCAGGCAAGCCAGCAGCTGAGGGTCGTTTTGAAGATACCCTCAGGCCAGAATACCGGGATTCCTGCACAGGGCTGCGTATCGGTAATGTTCGGCTTCAGGATAGATTAAGTCATAGCTTCAGCTTGTGGGCCAGAAACCGGCCTGTATGCGATTCCTTATGCAGCGCCAGCTCTTCAGGGCGCCCTGCAAATACAATATTGCCCCCTTCTTCTCCACCTTCGGGTCCAAGATCGATGACCCAGTCGGAGCATTTTATAACCTCCTGGTTATGTTCTATAAGAATAACCGAATGACCGTGGTCGACCAGGGCATTGATCGATTTCAGCAGCTTGTTTATATCGTGGAAATGCAATCCCGTGGTAGGTTCGTCAAAAATGAACAGTATATGCCCGCAATCCTTTTCCTGGCTCAGGAAATAGGCCAATTTAACCCTCTGGCTTTCGCCGCCCGAAAGTGTGCTTGACGACTGTCCCATTTTTATGTAACCAAGTCCGACATCAGCCAGAGGCATGAGCTTGTTCGTTATTCTGTTCTCACTCCTGCCATTACGACTTCCAAAGAAATCAATGGCCTCATCAATTGTCATTTCAAGTATGTCGTGGATATTCTTTCCATTATACCTTACCTCAAGGATATCCTTTTTGAATCTCATCCCCTTGCAATTTTCGCAGGTTAGCTCAACATCGGCCATGAACTGCATCTCTACTCTTATGACCCCTTCTCCCTGGCATTCCTCGCACCTTCCACCCTCTACGTTGAATGAGAAGTGCGAAGCCTTGAAATTGTTCTGTACCGAAAGTTGCTGCTCGGCATAAAGCTTCCTGATCTCATCATATGCTTTCAGGTAGGTAACCGGATTCGACCTCGATGATTTGCCTATCGGGTTCTGATCGACCAGTTCTATCCCGGTAAGTCTCGATATATCACCAGACAGTTCCCTGAATTTGCCGGGTTGCAGATTGCTTCCGCTTATCCTGTTTGAAAGTGCTGAATAAAGAATATCGGTCACGAGACTTGATTTGCCCGATCCGCTTACTCCGGTAACAGCTGTTATGGTATGAAGGGGGAATTTTACATCGATGTTCCTGAGGTTGTTTTCCCTTGCACCTTTTATTTCTATATAGCTGTTCCATTTCCTTCTTTTGTCCGGCACCTTCACTTCGAGCCTGCCTGAAAGATATCCTGAAGTAAGCGAAGTATTCGATTCCGTCTTGTTGGGAGGTCCCTGGAACACAACTTCGCCTCCCAGCCTTCCGGCTTCCGGTCCCATGTCGATTATTTCATCGGCAGCTCTGATTATTTCTTCTTCATGCTCCACAACGAGCACGGAGTTTCCAAGATCCCTGAGTTCCTTAAGGACACCGATCAGAAGATGGGTGTCGCGGGGATGGAGGCCTATGCTTGGCTCGTCGAGGATGTACATCGAACCTACAAGGTTGCTGCCCAGAGATGTGGCAAGGTTTATCCTTTGCGATTCACCTCCCGATAACGTGGATGAGAGCCTGTTCAGGGTGAGATAGGGGAGACCGACATTCAGCAGGAATTTCAGTCTCTGCCTGATTTCGGTAAGAAGACGCCCGGCTATTTTCATGTCAGTCTCGTTCAGAGAGATGTCCCTGAAAAAACCGTAAAGCTCCGAAATTGGCATTGATACGAGTTCCTGGATATTTTTCCCGGCGACCTTTACATATGAAGCCCCTTTTTTTAGTCTTGTTCCCCTGCATTCAGGGCAGGTAGTCTTTCCCCTGTACCTGCTCAGAAGCACCCTGTATTGTATCTTGTATTTCTTTTCCTCAAGATGTCGGAAGAAGCGGTTCAGACCATAAAAATACCTGTTGCCGGTCCACAGCAGTTGTTTAAGCTCTTCCGAAAGCTGATAATAGGGCTTATGTATCGGAAAACCGAACTGATCGGCAGTGGCGATAAGTCTCTCCTTCCATTTCTTCATTGTATCGCCCCTCCAGCAGGCTATGGCATCCTGGTAGACTGAAAGATTTTGGTCGGGAATAACAAGGTTTTCATCAATCCCGATTATCTTACCATATCCTTCGCATAAGGGGCAGGCTCCTATCGGGTTGTTGAAACTGAAGAAGTACTCGTTCGGTTCCTCGAACTCTATTCCGTCTTCTTCAAATATATTCGAGAAGCTGAGTCGTTCCGTATCGTCTTCCCTGTGTATGATAACCTGGCAGTATCCTTTTCCGGCCTGAAATGCTGCAGCGGCTGATTCCGCCGATCTGCTCAGGTTATCCGGATCATAGCTGACCACGAGCCTGTCGATTACAATATTTACCTCCTGACCCTGGTGAAAGGAGCCTTCCGGAACAGCTTCGTCAATCCTGACCATACGGCCATCAGTTTCAACACGTGTGTATCCCTGCTTAACCAGGAAATCAAGATAATCCGGTATTATTATGGTTTGCGGTATGATAGCCGGCGATACAATAGTGACTTTTGTCCCTTCCGGCAGGGTTGTAAGAAAGTTTACAAGATCGTCGGCGCTGTATTTCTTTACCTCCCTTCCCGATACGGGAGAATATGTCCTTCCTATCCTTGCGAAAAGCAGCCTCATGTAGTCGTAGATCTCGGTTGATGTTCCGACAGTCGACCTCGGATTCCTGGAATTTACCTTTTGCTCGATCGCTATGGCAGGAGGGATGCCGTTTATGAAATCCACCTCGGGCTTGTTCATCCTTCCGAGGAATTGCCTGGCATAGGAAGAAAGACTTTCGACGTATCTCCTTTGTCCTTCAGCATATATTGTATCGAAGGCCAGGGATGATTTTCCCGATCCTGAAACACCGGTTATCACCACCAGCTTGTTTCTCGGGATTTTCAGACTTACATTTCTCAGATTGTTTACCCTTGCACCTTTTATCTCTATGAAATCATCCATCTGCACACTCTTGTAAACCCGCTTTTAAAATTGTCCAAAGGTGGCAAAAATTCTCATATTCTCTATGATAACCTGCCTTTGGTTTCAGACCCATTTTTGACTTCAAACCGCTGCCGGAAAATGGAATTTTGGCTAACGGCAGCCGCTTGTTGACGGAAATAGTGCAGATTTTGATGAAAAAAATGAAAAAAAACAATAAAAAATTTTGTTATTTAAAAAATTTAATTTCCTTTGCACTTCAAATTAACCCAAAAACTGGAGGACTGCCTATAAAACAACTCTACTCTTTTACACTTAAATAAAGAGAGAGCTATGAGAAAATCAATGACCGATTACGAACTTATTGAAGAGTTTGTAAAAGGTGAGCAGTCCTGCTTCGAAGAATTAATCCGTCGTCACAAAAGTAAAGTTTTCGCGTACATAAGTCTTTATATACGCGATCAGGCATTGGCCGAAGATTTGTTCCAGGATACATTCCTGAAAGTAATCCAGTCGGTCAAATCCGGAAAATATTACGACAACGGTAAATTTATTTCATGGGTGATGCGTATCGCCCATAACCTGATAATCGATCATTTCCGCAGAGTTAAGCAGCTTAACACTGTTTCAAATGACGACTATGAATCTGATCTCTTTAATTCAAAGAAACTTGCAGAGGCAACCGTTGAAGATCATATGATAAAGAAGCAGATTCAGAAGGATATCAGGAAACTGATCAGCCAGCTGCCTGAAGACCAGAGAGAAGTGGTGATTCTGCGCCACTACTCAGGACTTAGCTTCAAGGAAATAGCTGATATAACAGATGTTAGTATTAACACGGCCCTTGGCAGGATGAGATATGCCCTCATTAACATGAGGAAGATGATGGAGGAGAAAAAAATCAGCCTCACAATTAACTGATCTTACCGCAATATTTTTTGCCATAGGCCGTTTTTATTCAAATGATAAAAACCTTAAGGCCTATGGCAAAAATCTCTACTCAATTTCTTTCATATCACGAAATCCAGGTTGATGATATTGATTTATATGAAGATGCCTTTGGCTTCTACCAGGAATTCGGTGATGTGTTCAAACTTCTGGACAGGCTGAAACCTGTTCCAAAGAAAAAACTAACTGAACGACTTATTGAGCGGGTCAGGCAGATGAACTGAAAATCAGCAAGCACAGGAATTTTACCTGTGCTTTTTTTTGTGCATCAGGCATGGGCGCTGATTTAAGGGTAAGTGTCACTAATGCACCCTGAATAGCATTTTTTAATTAACTTGAGCGGGATAAAAATCTGAAGCAAATGAACGTCACGGTAAATGATATTCAGCTTGAACTGTATGAAGGCGCAAGGGTTAAAGATGCAGTTTTCAAATACTATTCGAATCAGGGAGAAGCACTACCCAAAGTCATGCCTGTTGTAGTTGACCAGTCTGGAAATATTATTGACAAGGATAGCAGGCTGACTGAGGGCACTGTACTTTATATCAGCCTTAAAAAACCGAAAAGATCGTTCTTCAGGGGAATGTTCCCGTGATTATTGCCACTGTAACGTTTGTTTTCGCGCTCGTGATGCGGAGGACGAATAATATATGCCGACCTGTTGGGAACAGGGTTAATTAAAGCATTGAGCAATCAGGAATTTATTTCCGCTCCAGATGCAGGAGTTCGTTAGGATCAATAATAGGTAAAATAAAACCTTCTAGCGATGTGCCTTTGAGTCTTGTAAACAATATTCCACGGGTCGTGGAATAAGTAATAGAGGCAATTGCGTTTCCAAGTTTTCCATCTAGGGTAATATGCTTCTTTTTATTCACAGATGCCAACTCATTAAGGTTCTCAACATTAAAAATAAAAGTAAATAGGAATTCACCTGTTGCTTCCTCAAAATTAGTAGTATCACTTTTTGAAACAATACTAAGCTTGAAATCAGCCTTAATTAATTTGTCTTCAAGATTAAAGCCAAGATCAAAATCCATTTTAAATTCATACCCTTTAATTCTTTCAACAGAAAGTTCAAAGGGAGAATCAATGTGGCATTTTAATATTTCAATCCTAACTAAATGGATTTTATTGGCTTCAAATAAGATTTTCTTTTCAGATGACATTGGAGAGTTCATTTTCTGATTTACATGAAGCAGTAACAGGAGTAAAATCTACATTCGTGTTTATGTGATCATTCTTAAGCACAGTGAACGATATAGTTTTTTCACTGTATGTTTGAAAAGCAATTCTTTTGGGCACATAAAGAATTGTTTCACCCAATTCAGCTTCGAGTTTAGCAATTGACCTTAGGGTAAAGTTATGATCACCCGCAAGCCATTTGCTTATTTCAGATGGGCTCTTCTCAAGTTTTTCTGCTAATTCCTTTTGAGAGTAATTTTTCTCCTTTAGAAGTTGATTTATGCGGACAACAATGTCAGCATATTTGTCAACAAATATTTTGACGTCTTCAGGCATTTTTGCCATCATACGTTCTGCAACTTTGCTTTTCATTTTAAAGGATTATTTGTGAATTCCCTTGAAAATCTGTTAGTGTTCTACTATCATTATCAACAATCATTGTGCCATCATGAATTGCTTCAGAAATCCGGTTAACAAGTTGTTGAGCTTCATAAAACTTCAAACTCAAATCTTTACTTTCCTGATCAGTTGGTTGATCTTTAATTCCTCCGTTGAATAAGATTACAATTGATTCAGATATTCGAAAACAATATAGTCTAAGTGGGAAATTAATCCCCATTTGGAATATTTCAGGAATTCCTTTCTTTGGTTTTGGTGGAAGAGCCTGAGCTTTATTCTTAGTACGGTCGAAAAAAGCATCAATGGCACCATAAACGTTACCAATGCTATAGGTAATGAGACGTAAAAGTTCATGCGCTTCTCTGTTATATTGATTGTCGGTTTCTTCAAACTTCATAAAAAAACGGTCAGTTTCGGAGTATTTGTTTTCTCCTACGAGTACAGTGTAAAAACTGCAGCGCTCTCCTTCATCAAACCATTTCTTTACGACAAAAGTATTCACTTATAAGTTAATTTACAAAAAATATTTACTTAAATGTCAATTAAGGTTTGTAATCGCCAAATAGTCTGTATGATAATAAAGTATATATCTGTTTTAAGTATCGAATAACTGTATAACCCGAAGTAAAAATAATTGATTTTATGCTCTTGTTTAAGCTTATTACGTTTTAATTATTAACATTATAGTATAGCCTTATGCATGCCGTTCGGTGCCATGTAATGATGCTATCTAGTCGCTGTGACGCGTGTTTTCGCGCTCGTGATGCGATACAGGATTATGATTGTTATTACTTTATTCTCGCGTTGGCAAAACCCGTGACCTGTTTATTAATACTACCGGTCGTGTTATGGGCAGAGTAGAACCTTAAAACCTTAGTGAGAATTATTCACAATTCCTGAGAGGAAAGATAGATTTGCTTATTTTTGGGAATTCTACCCCTCGCAGG
>Ga0255347_1001180_pt1 | contig 44044 bp, 36 predicted proteins | sample wastewater_treat_2_FD_192479 | JGI IMG/M metagenome (GOLD analysis project Ga0255347, IMG submission 192479) | Wastewater microbial communities from Lulu Island WWTP, Vancouver, Canada - plant24 | ecosystem: Engineered > WWTP > Wastewater > Unclassified | place: Canada: Vancouver, British... | reverse complement strand
TTGAGTTAAACACGGCTATACAATCGAAGCTCAAAAAAATTACCAGGCTTCGGTAACATCTTTTGTGAGGCAACGTTCTAAATACTCACTCTTTCCTCGGTAACATTTATTAATGAGGCAACAGGAGACCGCCCCGCTGGCAGGACTGCAGAAGATGCATTGAAGCAATGACGCCCGGCAGGTGGATTTAAAATAAGCGGCCGCCTGGTGCTAAAACTCACTTAGCCCCTTGAAATCAAGAGTGGCGAAATAGTCTTTAATCGTTTCCGCACGGCGGATTTGAACGACGGAGCCGTCTTCTCTCAAAAGAAGCTCGGCAGAGCGGAGTTTGCCGTTGTAGTTGAAACCCATGGCGTAGCCGTGCGCGCCGGTGTCATGGATGACGAGCGTATCGCCGGGCGTAAGTTCCGGCAGCTGGCGGTCAATGGCGAATTTGTCGTTGTTTTCGCACAATGAGCCGGTAACGTCGTACATGAAGTCATGTGGTTTTTTTTCTTTACCCGGCACGGTGATGTGATGATAGGCGCCGTAAATTGCCGGTCGCATTAAATTGGCCATGCTGGCGTCGAGACCGGCGAATTTTTTGTAAGTGTCCTTGATGTGCAGAACCTTTGAGACCAGATAGCCGTAAGGACCTGTGATATATCGCCCACATTCGGTAAAGATTTTCAGTGGCGCAAGGCCTCCGTCGGCAATGATTTTATCGTATTTCGCTTTGATGCCCCGGCTCATAGCCTCCAGGTCAAAGGGTTTCTGTCCGGGGCGGTAGGGAATGCCGATGCCCCCGCTGAGATTGGCAAATTCGAAACGGATGTGCAAAGCATGGGAGATGTCGGCAATCAGATTAAAAAGGATGTCGGCCGTTTCTGCAAAGTAATCAGGGTCAAGCTCGTTGGAGGCCACCATCGTATGGATGCCGAAGCGTTTTATGCCCCGGTCCCGGCAGATGCGGTATCCCTCAAAGAGCTGGTCACGTGTAAATCCGTACTTTGCTTCTTCCGGATGGCCGATGATGAAGTTACCTTTTTTCAGCGGGCCGGGATTGTAGCGGCAACAGATGACATCCGGCAGTCCGGCGTGCCTCTCCAGATACCCGATGTGGGCAAAGTCGTCCAGATTGATGATGGCTTTGAGTTTGCGGGCTTTAATGAATTCTTCCGCCGGTGTGTCGTTGGAAGAAAACATAATCTCTTCACCGACAATGCCCGTTTTTTGTGACATGACCAGCTCGGCAAGGGAGCTGCAGTCAGTGCCGAATCCTTCAGCTTGCAGTATTTTCAGTATATAGGGATTGGGGCAGGCCTTGACGGCAAAGTATTCTTTGAAACCCTTATTCCAGGCAAAGGCTTTTTTAAATTCCCTGGCGTTTTTACGGATGGCCTTCTCATCGTAAATATGGAAGGGCGTAGGGTATTGATCAATGATGGCGTCGAGCTGCTTTTTGGAGAAGGGCAATTTTTTTTCAGCCATAGTCGGATCTCCTGCTTGACATCGGGTTATTCACGCCGAAGAGGCTTTACGGTAAAAAGTGGAAATTTTCAATAGAGAAAATTTTTAAGTGCGAGGAAAAACAATGCGGAGATGACGGCGGAAACTGGTATCGTCAAAACCCAGGCCCAGATGATATTGCCGGCCACACCCCAGCGCACAGCGGACAGTCTTTTCGTTGCTCCGACACCGACAATTGAGCCGGCGATGGTGTGGGTGGTACTCACGGGAATTCCGGCAACCGATGAGCCGATGATCGCGCAGGCCGCCGCCGCCTCGGCACTGAAGCCGCCTATCGGCTGAAGCTTGGTGATCTTGGTGCCCATGGTTTTGACAATGCGCCAGCCGCCAAACATGGTGCCGAAGGCAAGAACCGAATAGCACATGATGATGACCCACCAGGGAATGTGAAATTGAGACCCGATAAGCCCCTTGCTGTATAAGACGATGGCGATGATCCCGATCGTTTTTTGTGCGTCGTTCATGCCGTGTCCGGTGGAGTAGATGGCCGAGGAAAGCAGCTGCAGCTTCCGGTATAATTTATCTGTTTTGGCTATATTGGAGTGGCGATTGAGGTTCATCGAGAGCGTCATGAATATAAACCCCAGAATCAGGCCGATGGTCGGTGAGAGAAAAATAAACAGTGTGGTCTTAATGATTCCTGACCATACCAGTGTAGTGATGCCTCCCTTGGCGATACCTGCGCCGATAAGACCGCCTATGAGCGCATGGGAGGAGCTGCTGGGCAGGCCGAAAAACCAGGTGGTGATATTCCAGCTGATGGCGCCGAAAAGGGCGGACAGGATAATCAGATTATCCACGATATCGATGTGGATAATGCCTTTGCCGACGGTATGGGCGACCTGTGTACCGATGAGGAAAGCAGCGACAAAATTAAAGAAAGCCGCCCAGAGGACCGCCTGACGGGGCGACAGAACACGCGTGGAAACAATGGTTGAGATTGAGTTGGACGAGTCGTGAAAGCCATTTAAAAAGTCAAACACCAGGGCGATGATGACCAGAAAAATGACAAAGGCCATGGAATCAAGCATGCTTCAGGACAATCCCTTCCACGATGTTGGAAACATCTTCACAAACATCAAGAGCTTCTTCCAGCCTTTCGAAAATTTCCTTCCATTTCATCAGCTCGATGGCGTCTGTTTCCTTTTCAAAAAGTTCGGTGATGATGCTTCTTAAAAGGATGTCACCTGCGTTTTCCAGCGTGTTGATTTCGACGCACCCGTCAAGGATCATTTTCGAGTTTTTCATGTTGCGCAGACCGTGCACGATATCTTTGATTTTCTGAATCGCCTGATAGAGGATTTCCGCCTGCTTGATGAGTTCATCTTCCGGCTTTTTGACCTTGTACATATAGATGCGCACGGCCGTGGCCTCAATGACATCCATGACGCTGTCCATTTTATTGACCAGGGCGTAAATATCCTCGCGATCGATGGGTGTCAGAAATGTCTTGTGCATTTTTTCATAGGTTTTATGTGTGATGACGTCAGCCTCGTGTTCAAGCTCTTTCAGGCGGGTGACTTTGGGGGCTGAAAAATCGCGGTTTTGAGCCATTTCCAGAAAGAACCGGCCGCCTTCCTCTATTTTGTTTGCCAGTTCTTCAAACAGCTCAAAAAAATTTTCTTCTTTCGGAAACAGGCGCATGGATTTGGCCTCCTTCGTTCCTGTGGGTGTAAAAGCTACATTGACTAAAGCCAGCGAACCTGTAGCCAATTATCGGCCAAATTGCAAGGTTTTAAAATAAAATAATTCGTAATCATCGATATTAATTAATCATTTCAGAATTTTGCAATAAATCATCTTGCTGTCGCCCGGCGCGTAGAAATCAACCAGAACAGCCTCGCGCAGGTAGCGGCACTTTTCGTAGAAGAGCCTGGTCGGCAGGTACAAGTCACGTGACGATGTTTCCGCGTAAACCCGCCTTCCATTGAGGCACTTGATTATCTCTTCAGTTTTTAGAAGAAGTTGTTTCCCCAATCCCCTGCCGCGTATTGCGTCTGTGACGGCAATCCAGTACAGGTCATAACTTCCGTCAGTTGCTGGTATCAGTCCATAACAGGTGTAGCCGACGACCAAGTCGCGATGCTCGGCAAATAAAAACCGGTAGGAACTGTTCTCCGGGTTGGTAAGCTTGTCGTATACCAGTTCCTCAGCGAGCTCGATCTCCGCTGGTGAGAAAAAGCCGCTGGAGCGGACAATTTGCAACACAGCCGCCGGGTCCGAGGGGAGAACGTCTTGACGATAGCTTAATGAATTCATTTTATTATGCGTTAAGTGTGAGGCCGCCGCGGAAAACAAAGTAAACCGCTCCGACCATGCACAAAGCTGCCCACAAAAAGTCCATTTTTATAGGCTGTTTCATGTAGAAGACAGCGAATAAAATAAAGATAATCATCGTAATGACTTCCTGAATGATTTTCAGTTGACCCAAATCATAATACTGAAAGCCTATCCGGTTGGCCGGCACCTGCAGTGTATATTCAAAAAAGGCGATTCCCCAACTGACCATAATGACCAAAAATAAAGGCTTGTCGTTGAGATTTTTCAAGTGGCCGTACCAGGCAAAGGTCATAAATAAGTTAGAAAATGAGAGCAAAATAACAGGTTTAAGCAAAACTTCTTTATCCTCCAAAAATTATTTTAAACAGTCAATAACCAGCAAATCTATCGCTCTTTGGTAAGAGATGTCCGCCCGGGCAAGGGCGGCGGCAAAACCGGCGTCCGGTGACAGGCAGGGGTTGGCGTTAACTTCCAGCACCAGGGGGAGGCCGTTTTTATCCACACGAAAATCGATCCGGGCATATCCCCGCAAATCGAACAACTCCCAGCACCGGAGGGCAATGCCTCGCATGCTGGAGATGAGCTTCTCGTCGCGCCGGGTGAAATCAAATGTGCGCACTGTATGCTCATACTCAAAGGAGCCTTCGACCCATTTAGAGCGGTAATCAAGTATTTTAGGTTTTTGCCACGGGTAATCAACAAAAAGGATTTCCGCTGCGGGCAGGACGATGATTTCTGTGTCTCCCGCCAGCAAGCCGATATTGAATTCCCGTCCATCGATATATTCTTCGGCGAACCAGGAAAAGCCTGATTCCCGGTTTTTTCTTTGTATGGTGACAGCGAGATCGTCAGTGCCTGGCGACTGAACTACACAGCCCTCATCCAGACCCACCGATGCCTCCTCCCAGCATGCTTTAATAATGAAGGTATCCGATTGAGGAACGCCCTGAAGAGCATCGTTTTCACAGATCCACGAAGGCGTGGCGACACCCGACTGATGCATCATCTTCTTGGCCAGCGGCTTATTGGAGGTGATAAACATCGCCTCCGTGCGGCAACCGGTGTAGGGGAGGTTCAAGGTGTCGAGCAGCGCCGGAGCCAGATAGACGAGGCTTCCCTTCCCGGCAACGGTTTCCACCAGATTGAAAACCGCCCGCGGACTGATTTGGTGCAGCCTGTCGATGTTGGCGGCCAAATCGGGGACAAACGGCATTAAAACCGGATCATGGCCGGAGAGAGTAAGGGCTTCAAAAACAGCTTCGGCCTGCCGGAGACAATCCAGCTCATCTTCGGACGCATCCTGCGACACATCAGTGTGTAAGATGACTATTTTCTTCATATATGAGTACCGGGTGTCACGTCATCCGTTATAATACCTGCGCGTGCCAACGCCGAGATCAGAATTTCCGTGATGATCCGATTGTAAGGGATGCCGGCCAGCCGGCAGAGTATGGGAAGGTCGGAGCGGTCCGGGTTGAGACCGGCCAGAGAATTGACTTCCATGAAATGAACGCGGCCATCAGCGTCGGAGCGCAAATCAATCCTGCCGGCATCTTTAAGATTCAAGCCACGCCAGACCGCCAGTGCAACTTCGATCGCCTCACGCGCCTCCCGATCCTCTACAAGAGCGTATCTTACGAGGTTTTCATAATGTTCCTTGTTGTCATAGGAATAGGCGTGCGGCTCCGCCGCCGGGTTGAGAATGACCTCCATTGCCCCCAGGGCCCGCGCCGCCTTTCCCGAACCGACAATGCCCACCGTGAATTCACGGCCCGGCAAATAAGTTTCAACCAGTACCGGTTGAGAAAAGGTCTCGATAAGATACTGGCAGATTTCTTTCAAGTCCTGCTCATTGTCGATTTTTGAACGCGATGTTATTCCCTTGCCTGTGCCTTCCGCCACAGGTTTGGCAAAAAGCGGGTAAGGAAGACTGACGAGGTCAATGTCTGCCGGACAGGCGACAACGGCGAAGTCCGGCGTGGGGATACCCAGGTCGCGGACGATATGTTTGGCCATTGCCTTGTGCAGGGCCATACTGTGACCCAGCGCATCGGAAAAAGTATAAGGGATGGAAAAAGCATCCAGAAGGGCCGGCACTTGCGCCTCGCGGCCGAAACCGGAAAGCCCTTCGGCAATGTTGAAGACCAGATCCCAGCGATCGCCTCCGGCCAGACGGAGCGTGAGGGCTTTGACATGGCCGATGCGATCCGTTATGAAGCCCTGTTCACGGATCACATTTTCAATGGCCTGAATGGTGTCGGACCTGTCGAACTCGGCCGTCTCTTCCGGTGAGTAGCCTTCTTGCAGATAATCATCGCGCAGGTCATACGTCAGGCCGATGATGATTTCTTTGCGATCACGCTTTTTCGCTTTGTGTGTATGGGCGAACATGCTGTTAGTGAATGTCTTTCGCATCGGCATGGTTTTCCGGGTAGCGGAATACATTCCCTTCATAATTACGCAATATCAAACCGTCCTGATCCCGGCCGGCGACGTATTCGGGAAGCAGCGGGATTTTCCCTCCTCCGCCGGGCGCGTCAACTACATAGGTGGGCACGGCGTAGCCGGTGGTGTGGCCGCGCAGGCCCTCGATGATTTCCAGTCCCTTGCTGATCGGCGTGCGGAAATGGGATGAGCCGGCAATCGGGTCGCACTGGTAAAGATAGTAGGGGCGGACGCGGATCTGTAAAAGACCATGCACCAGTCTGGTCATGGTCACGACGGAGTCGTTGATACCGGTCAGGAGAACAGTCTGGCTGCCCAGTGGAATTCCCGCGTCGGCCAGGCGGATGCAGGCGGCACTCATTTCCGGCGTCAGCTCGTCGGGATGGGTGACATGGATACTCATCCAAAGAGGGTGGTATTTTTTCAGCATTGCCGCCAAAGCGGGTGTTATCCGTTGAGGAAGCACGGCCGGTATCTTCGTGCCGATACGGATCAGTTCTACATGTCTGATTTTTTTGAGACGCCCGAGCAGCCACTCCAGGCGGTCGTCAGACAGCATGAGAGGGTCGCCGCCGGAGAGCAGCACGTCGCGGATGTTGGGATTGGCACCGATATAGGAAAGGGCGTTTTCCCATTTTTCCAGGTCAACAAAACACTGATGCCGGCGGCCGAAAATACGCGAGCGTGTACAGTAGCGGCAATATGTCGAGCAAACGTCCGTGACTAAAAAAAGGACCCGGTCCGGATAACGGTGAACGAGGCCAGGCATGGGCGAGTCCGCGTCTTCGCCCAGCGGGTCATCTTCTTCGCCTTTTGTGTGCAGGCACTCATCGACAACAGGCACAACCGTCCGGCGCAGAGGCGATGCCGGGTCGTCAACCGAAAGCAGACTTGCGTAGTAGGGTGTAATGGCCACGGGAAGAGAGCCCGACGGATGCATCATGGCCTGGCGCTCATTGTCGGACAGGCGAATGATTGAGCCCAGAGTTTCAACATCGCGGATAGCATTTTGAAACTGCCATCGCCAGTCGAACCACTCCAGGCGGCTGATATCGGGATAATGCTTTTGGCGGAATGATTTTGCGCGGGGGGAATCTTTAAAAGGAAAATACTGACGCTGGGGTTTTGCTTTTGAGACAACGGGCAATGCCTCGGCCGGAGAGTCTAAAAAGATAGATGCGGCCTCGCTTGCAGAGGCAACAATTTCAACTGAGGGGCCGGGAGGTTCGGCATCGTCGCCGAACAGTGAGTCGTTTTCCATATGCACTCCTTGATAAATTCTTTTATTGGGGCTGTCTGCACCTTGGGGTGAATTTACGCCCGCAAAATAATTTGTCAACAAATATTTGATGCTTTTGAAAAATATTTTTAAGAAGATGTGTTGGCCATGTAAGAGCTGCCCTGCTGGTGAGCTTTTATGTCACGTCAGGCAATCTAAAAATATTGCATGTGGTCGGATGCTGCGATAGGATAAATCATCAGCGGCCTGGCAAGGCCGGGTAGTCTCGCCTCCCGGGAGGCGGTGATATTAAAAGGACAGGATGATGAAATGCCCGAGTTACCGGAAGTAGAAACACTGTGCCGCCAGTTGCGGGCAAGTGTTCTGGGCGATGAAATAAAGTCGGTCCGTATCTGCGACGACAAACTTCGAGGACTGGAAAATTTTGCCGGTCGGATCATTACACAGGTTAGGCGCTCGGGAAAAACCATATTGATAGATCTGGATGATTCGAAAAGTGTAGTCATTCATTTACGCATGACAGGAAGGCTTTTGTTGCATTCGGACCGGAAAAAACATCCCCACAGCAGGTTACGCCTGGTGCTTGGCGGCCGCTCCCTGGAGTTGATCGATCCGCGCCGCTTTGCAACTGTCAAAGTGACGGAGACTTCCGCAGTCACTGCGGCCAATGATCTTCTCGAAGGTTTCAAAATGAGGGAATTCATTGAAAACCATGCGGGAAGGAAAGTGAGTGTTAAAGCGCTGCTTATGGATGCACGGGCGATAGCGGGTATCGGTAACATTTATGCTTGTGAAATTCTTCATGCGGCAGGCATTTTGCCCGAGACAAGAGCGGAGGGGCTAAGTTACGGCCAGTGGAGAGACGTTATAAAGCAGGCGCGCCGAATTTTAAAAAAAGGAATTCAAAAGCGGGGAACATCAGTTTCCGACTGGCGGGATTTATATGGCAGGCCTGGCGAAAATCAGCATGAGCTGAAGGTGTACGGGCGGGATGGGCAAAACTGTTTCCGCTGCGGGGGCAATATCATACGTGTGAAACACTCGGGCCGGGGAACTTACTATTGCCCGGAGTGCCAGAAGTGACGTGAGGATTCTTCGAGGGCAGGCATAATTTAAAGCAGTAAACGGCGGGCTGCCAAAATGAGAAGTTGTGAGATACATAAAAAATTGTTTTCGATTAAGCTCGGGGCAAAATTGTTCTCGCCTCGGGATGAGTAATTATGCGGCGAAAAAGGAAGAATGGAAAAAATCCGGGAGTAAGTAATGAAACATATGGAAATTATTGAAAAAGCCATCATAGAAGGCAAGACGGCACTGACAGAGGCGCAGGCCAAGCAGGTGCTTAAAGAATTCGGCATACCTGTTGTCGAAGAGAGAACGTTTGAAAATGTTGATGAGCTGAAAAGAAGCTCAGGCAGTGTTGCATATCCGGCCGTGTTAAAGGGACTTGGCAGCAGGCTTACTCATAAAACAGAGAGAGGACTGGTCATCCTCAATATAAAGGATGAAAAGGAGCTCACAGAGGCTGCCCTAAAAATAGAAAAAGAGGCGGCACAAGACCTGGAAGGTTTTTTGCTCCAGCCGATGCTGGCGGGGAAAAGAGAATTTGTGGCAGGCCTGTTCTATGACGAGGAATTCGGGCCGGTGATCATGTTCGGTTTGGGAGGGATATTCACGGAGGCGCTCCACGACGTTGTTTTCCGACTGGCCCCGATTGACGAAACAGTAGCAAAATCAATGATATACGCCATTCGAGGGCGAAGGTTGCTGGAGGCTTTCCGCAGTGAGGCTGCTCCTGATGCAGACGAACTCGTCAAGGTGCTGACCGGTCTTTCTGAAATTGCCATGCGAGTTCCTCATATCAGAGAAATTGATATCAATCCTTTGATCGTTTCTCCTCAGGGCAAAGTTACGGCGGTCGATGCGCTGATCGTTTTAGGAGAAACCTCCATACGCCAAACCGCGCAGGTGCCTGTAAACCCCCGCGATATTGGCGCTTTGATCTACCCGCAGTCGATTGCTTTCATCGGAGCCTCGGCGGAGCTAAGTAAATGGGGGCAGCTGATGTTCAGCAACGTAGTTGCGGGAAATTACAAGGGGGAGGTTTATCTGGTAAACCCCCGCGGCGGCGAGATTGCAGGAAGGAAAGTTTACCTTGCGGTAACTGAAATTGAAGGGCCGGTGGACCTGGCGGTGATTACCATTCCGGCGGCGGGCGTCATGCAGGTTATTGACGACCTTAAAAAGAAAGGGGTTAAAAATGTCCTTTTAATATCGTCCGGATTCGGTGAAATCGGACCGGAAGGGAAGAAGATGGAAAATGAGCTGGTTGCCAAAGCACGCCAGGCCGGTATCCTTATCCTCGGGCCGAACACGATGGGCATTTGCAACCCGCATGCCTCCCTTTATTGTACCGGCACTCATGTCCGGCCCAAGCCAGGCGGCACCGCCCTTGTGGCGCAGTCCGGGAACCTCGGGACGCAGCTTCTGGCCTTTGCAGAAAAAGAGGGGATCGGTATCAGGGCTTTCGCCGGAACGGGAAACGAAGCGATGATTACCATTGAAGACTGCATGGAAGGTTTTGAGGTCGATGATCTCACCCGGACGGTGGTTCTTTATATGGAAAGTGTTAAAAACGGCAAAAGGTTCTATGAAGCGGCCAGGCGGGTGGGGATGAAAAAACCTGTCATTGCTCTCAAAGGAGGGCGCACAGAGGCGGGGGCGACGGCTGCCGCCAGCCATACAGGCGCGATGGCTTCCAATATCAAAGTGTTTGAAGCCGCCTGCGCCCAGGCTGGTATTGTGAGGGCCGACCAGCCGATGGACCTGCTCGACCTGTCTGCGGCTTTTTCGTCTCTGCCACTGCCGAAAGGGAACAGGGTTGCCATATTGACCCTCGGTGGCGGCTGGGGCGTGGTGGCTTCCGATCTGTGTAATGAAAACGGGCTGGTGGTACAGCCCCTGGCGCCAAGAATCATCGAAAAAATCAATCACTGGCTTCCTTCTTTCTGGAGTCACGCCAATCCCGTCGATCTGGTTGCGGAGATGAACACCGACATTCATGTGGCGATTGCCGAAGAGCTGCTGCAATGGGAGGAGTGCGACGCGATCATCCATATGGGCATTATCGGCAGAAAAGTAATGATAGAAGGGGTGCTCGATTCCACCATAGCCGTGGACAAAGCCTATGATCATAAATTCAAGGAAGATTCGCTTGAGCTTTTAAAGGTCTATGAAAGGGAACTGGTGGCCAAAACAACCGACATCATGGGCAAGTATCATAAACCGGTGATCGGAGTATATCTGCTCACCGATGAAAACACGCATACGGTCGTTGAAATTGAAGGACAGAAGTATAAAGGCGTCGTGTTTCCCAGCCCCGAGCGGGCGGTCAGGGTTCTGGCCAAAATGTATAGGTATGCCGGATGGCTTGAAGAGGCAAAACTAAAGCCGAATTGAGACCGGCCGGACACTTTCAGGTTCAGTCACCCGTATATCAATTTATAAAAACAGGATTCGAGAAAATCCAGGGACGCGATTTGCCGGCAGCTTTCAGGTAAACTTCCACACGGTACACGCCTGTCTCCGTAACCGGTACATTCAGGTTAAGGGCTGGTTCCTGATGTATAAGCTGGCCGTTCCGGATAATCCGGATAGTCGCTTTTTTGGGGCAGGACACAGACAGGCGGGCGTTTCCGGAAAGCGACATGGAATCACCCATATAAAACTCCTTGCCGTTTTGCTCGACCAGGAACTGAAAACCCTTGGCTTTGTGAAAATATTCAAGCGAAATATAGCAGCGGCCCCGCAACAGAGAGTCATACACAAGGCGGATGTCTCTGTTTGCATCCATGTTAAAGGGTTCTTCCGTCAGGATGTGTGTGCTGACAAAGCGAAAGGCGCGCCCGAAGGGAAAGGCGACAAAGTTAAAGCAGCCGATTTTCTTGGTACTCGCGTGATTATCCAGCTCGCCGATACCGACCACTTTATGGGACTGATTCAGTCTGTCCCATCTTTCAAGCGTCACACTCCGTGGGCCTTTCAGGAAATACGCGGGAAAAAGGAAGGACAAAAGGGCACGGAAATATCCGTTAAGGGAATTTTGCCAGTCGGTCATAAAATCCCAGACTCCGATTCCCGTATAACCGCTCACTTCCCAGTCGTTCCAGCTGTATTGTTTCACGTGAAACAATTTTGTTCCCTGATGATCGGGGTGGGCGATGAAACCGATACCTCCCTGGCTGTGAACCTCGTCCATATATTTCTGGGGCGAGCTTCCCGTATGGTCATAATGGCTGATGACCGGCTCTTTAATGTTGAAGGCGAGATAATGATTGAAACGGAGCGCTATTTCTTCACCGACGATGAGAAGCGTTTTCCCCTGCCACCCCTCCCATCCCTGGTCTCTTGCCTGCAGGTGGTCATGGTCGGTGAGCATCAGGAAATCAACGGAGTTTTTTTCAGCAGCCTGCACGATTTCCTTTATCGGCGCATGGCCGTCAAAAGACAGCGACGAGTGAAAATGAATAAACCCTGTGTAGTCATAAAGCTTCATTGCATTCACGGGAATCTCGGCGGAAGCGCGATATGGAAAAGGCAGGCCTTCGGGCCTGCCTTTATATTTTCTAACCGGCCGCTTCGCTACTCGCTGCGGAGGGTGACAAAGAAACTCGCTCTTCCTCGTTTCACCAACAATGTGACACTCTTTTTGGCTGCCGCTTTGGTCATTTCCTGTTCAAACTCTTTGGCGGAAGAAATCTTCACACGATTGACCTGCACAATGACATCCTGAGGTTGAATTCCCGCCTCGTCGGCCGGGCTGCCCGATTCGACATCGGTGACGATGACACTGTTACGGGAAATGCCGAGCTGGCGAGCGAGATCCGGTGTCACGTCCTGCACGGCAATCCCGAATTGCCTCGTGCTGATGTCCGGTTTATCCGTATCGAGCGCCACATTATCTTTTCTTTCACCCACTGTGACACGGAAGGATATTTCCCGTCCGTCGCGAACGGCTTTTACATTAATTTTCTGTCCGACCTGTAAGGAGGCGATGGCCATGAGCAGATCATGGCTGTCTTTGATGGGCTTTCCATCAATTTCTGTAATAATATCACCAACTTTGATGCCCGCTTTGTCGGCGGGGTCTCCTTTGAAGACATCGGATATTAAAGCTCCGTTTTTGTTTTTATGATTTAAATTGGCGGCCAGATCATCGGAAATATCCTGGACGGAAACTCCCAGCCAGCCGCGCGTCACCTTGCCTTTGGTTTTGAGATCGTTGAGGATGGTCTTCGCCATGTTGATGGGAATGGCAAAACCGATTCCCTGGGCCTGCTGGACGATTGCCGTATTGATGCCGATGACCTTCCCTTCCATATTATAAAGAGGCCCGCCGCTGTTTCCGGGGTTGATGGAGGCATCCGTCTGAATGAAATTGTCATAAGGACCCGCCCCGATGACTCGTCCCTTGGCGCTGACGATACCGGCTGTCACGGTCGCTTCGAGCCCGAACGGATTGCCGATGGCGATGACCCATTCGCCAACCTTGACTTTCTCGGAATCGCCGATTTCCGCCACGGGAAGGCTGGCTTGCGGCTTTATCTTGATTAGCGCGATATCCGTATTTGCATCCGTGCCGATGACCTTGGCCTCATACTTATTTCCGTCGGACACCTTGACGATGATTTTATCCGCTTTCTCGACGACGTGATTGTTGGTGAAGATATAGCCGTCGTTGCTGATGATAAAGCCGGAGCCCAGGCTCTGCTGTTTGAATTCCCGCGTGGGCATATCACCGAAAAAACGTTCAAAAAAGTCATCACCGAAGGGAGAGTTGCCAAACGGTGAGCGATAAATACCTCCCCCTTTAACGGTTTTGGTCGTACTGATGTTTACGACGGCCGGCTTGACTCGTTCGGTGAGATCGGAAAAAGACAAAGGCGTTTGCGCGCCTGCAGGCGCCGTGGCGGATACTGCTTCCGCGGCCGGGATTTCCGGAGCCCCCGAATCGGTAAAAGACGATCTTAATACACCGACAAGAGATACGATGAAAAAGGCGACCAGAAAGGCCATCAGGAACATAAAAAACGATTTTCTGTTTGTCTTCATAATTATTACCCCCTGACTGAAAAAGCGACTTTTATCACAAAAGTATGCTCACAAATGGATAGTGTGAATATAACGAGAGCTTCTTATTTGTCAATGTTAAAACAATGCATCGATCCACGTATTTGCCATGATTATGAGTGCAAACGGGTACAGATTGATTGACCACTCAGGCTGAATCTTTCAACTGTTCGTGGCGAGGTTTTTGAGCCGGAAGGGTCATTCTCGTCCCCCACCTCCTGCCTGCCGTTTGCCTTGCACGGATGTGCGTCACTGGAAGGATTTTAAGTTAATACCGTCAAGAAAAATTATTGACTAGATTTCCAGAACTGTCTTAAAGTGGGCTCTGACAGTCGCTGGTCGCGCCGCTGTAACGTGACACTCGCGTATCAGCGGGAGGGTTTTGGTTTGCGGAGGCGGGCATTACAAACAAATTTATAATCGGAGGAGATATGAAAAGTGCAAGACTGCCGGTTTGGCTCCCGGTTGTTTTGATTCTCAGCTTGCTTGCCGGCTGTGCCGGACATTCAAAGGAGCTTCTCGGCGAGAATTACAAAACAATGAACAATGAACAGTTATTGGAATATTTCTACCGTCTGAACGACGAGATCGAAAAACAGGAAAAGCAAACCGGTCCCTCGGTGGGAATCGGTTTTGGAGGTTTCGGCCTGGGCCGCCGCGGCGGCGTCGGCAGCGGTGTCGGTGTCGAAACGGGCGGGACAGCCTATACGGCGGATGATTTACGCCAGCGGCGCATTGAGGTCCGCATGGAAATGAAAAGGCGTAATATCACTCCTTAATTATCATCTGAAGGTGCCGAAACGGTTGGCACGATTTGAACGCCGGTGAGCACCGTAAGTTGAAGGGGAACTTACCTGCTATTCAGTGGCGCCGGTCGCCTCCTGTTTTTTGAGCATGATCAGGACCGATGAGATCGCACTTTGTGTGATGCCCGGGATGCGCTCCATCTGCCCGATGGTGGCGGGAGCCACCCGGCTCAGTTTGGCGCGAAGCTCGCTGGAAAGACCCGGGACGGACGAGTAATCAAAATCAGTCGGTACTTTCTTTCTTTCCATTTCCTTGAGTTTCCTAGTGGCTTCAAACTGGCGCCTGATGTAGCCCTCATATTTGGTTTCTATTTCAATTTGTTTTTTCACAAAGGGATCGTCCTGGGGTTCCCAGCCGGGAAACTGTCTTAAATCATCGTACGAGATTTCGTTTCTTTTGAGCAGGCCGTACAGAGTGGTGGCCTGACTGAGGGGCGGGGAACCGACAGAGGCAAGGCTCTGGTTTACCTCGTCTGAAGGTTTTACGGTGGCGGCTTTCAAGTGTTCAATACTTTTTGTGATTCGAGACATTTTATCCTCGAGAACCTGATAGTGCCTTTTTTCGATAAGTCCCAGTTGCGCTCCTTTGCCCATCAGGCGGATGAGGGCATTGTCTTCACGAAGAATCAGCCTGTATTCAGCGCGCGAAGTGAACATGCGGTAGGGCTCATCGACGCCTCTGGTGACCAGATCATCTATCATAACCCCCATGTAGGCCTCGGAGCGGTCAAGAATGAAGGGAGGTGCCCCTCTCAGCGCCTGTGCCGCATTGATGCCCGCCCACAGTCCCTGGGCTGCCGCCTCTTCATAGCCTGATGTACCGTTTAGTTGCCCTGCAAGGTAAAGGCCGGACACGAGCTTTGTCTCAAGGGTCGCCTTAAGCTGGGTGGGTTGGATAAAATCATATTCGATCGCATAACCGGGGCGGATGATGAGGGCCTGCTCAAGGCCTTTGACGCTTTGGACAATCTGATACTGCAGCTCCAGGGGCAGTGAATTGTCCAACCCCTTGGCATATATTTCTTCCGTCTCGAGTCCTTCATGCTCAATAACGACCGGATGGCTGTGCCTCCGGCTAAAGCGCATGACCTTCTCTTCCAGTGATGGGCAGTATCTGGCGCTCGCACCTTTGATAGCTCCGGTATGCAGTGGCGAGTAGCACATGTTTTCTTCAATGAGACGATGGGTTTTCGGCGATGTTGCGGTAAAATAGGAAGGGAGGCGCTCAGTCCGCAGCCGCCCGGTGGTAAAAGAAAAAGGCAAAGGATCAGGATCGCTGTCCTGGCGCTCCATGCGCGAAAAATCGACGGTTGAGGCCTTCAGCCTCGGTGGTGTGCCTGTTTTCATCCTTCCGATTTCAAAACCGATTTGTGACAGCTGTCTGGCAAGGCCGTGAGATGCCAGCTCGCCTGCCCGCCCCGACGACGTTCGCGACGAGCCGATGTGCACCATCCCGTTTAAAAATGTTCCCGCGGTAAGAATGATTTTTTTTGCCTGATAGAAGTGGCCGGTCGTATCGAGCACACCCGCCACACGGTCTTTTTCCATGACCAGCGACTCCACCATGGCCTGCCTGAGTTGGAGATTCTCCTGCCTCTCCACTGTGTATTTCATCGCCAGACGGTACAATTGCTTGTCGCACTGCATTCTGGTGGCCTGCACGGCAGGGCCTTTGGAGGCATTGAGGATGCGGAAGTGGACGGCGGTTTTGTCCGTGGTTTTGGCCATTTCTCCGCCCAGCGCATCTATTTCTTTAACCAGCTGGCTTTTGGCCAGTCCGCCGATTGCCGGATTGCACGACATGAGTGCTATGGAATCGAGATTGATATTGAACAACAATGTGCTGCAACCCATGCGTGCGGCGGCGAGTGCCGCCTCACAGCCCGCGTGACCGGCACCGATGACAATTATATCGTAGCTGTCCTGCATCATTATTCTCCCGTCAGACGCTTTCACCAAAGCGCTTTATTAGTCCTGCGTTTAAAAAAACACAACTAAAAAACTTTCCCCGTGTCTTGTTGACTTTTGGACAATTAAAAACCGCCGCTTGCTGTAAGGTGAGCAGCGCGGACAATTCCATTTTGCCGTAACCGATATTTATGCTTGACGAAACCGGGTATTTGTATTTTCATATATAACTTGTAAACAATGCTTTGGGCCGCTCCGGGCGGCTCGATTCAAGGAGGGTTTTTAAAGGTGGAAACAAAAAATTATATATTTAATGACAGTCTGGCGCTCAAGCTCAAGGGCGGGGTCATCATGGATGTAACCGATGTGCAACAGGCGAAAATTGCCCAAGAGGCAGGCGCCGTGGCCGTTATGGCGCTCGAGCGGGTGCCGGCGGACATTCGTAAGGATGGCGGCGTTGCCAGAATGTCGGATCCGGCGATGATTGCCGAGATAAAGAAGGCGGTTTCTATCCCGGTGATGGCCAAAGTCAGAATCGGCCATTTTGTTGAAGCTCAGCTTCTGGAGGCGTTGGGAATTGATTTTATCGATGAGAGTGAAGTCCTGACTCCCGCCGACGAAGAGTGTCATATCGACAAAACTAAATTTTCCACTCCTTTTGTCTGCGGGGCGCGCAATCTGGGGGAGGCGCTAAGGAGAATCGCCGAAGGGGCGGTGATGGTTCGCACCAAAGGCGAGGCCGGCACAGGTAATGTCGTGGAGGCGGTGCGTCACATGAGGGCCGTCAATCGTGAAATCCGCCAGTTGACACAAATGCCGGTGGAAGAAGTGACCGGGTTCGCCAAAAATAACGGTCTGCCCTATGAGCTGGCGCTGAAAGTAAGAGAGCTGGGCCGCCTGCCGGTGGTCAATTTTGCCGCAGGCGGTATCGCCACGCCGGCTGATGCGGCGCTGATGATGCAGCTTGGGTGCGACGGGGTTTTTGTCGGTTCCGGTATCTTCAAGTCGGCCCAACCGGACAAGCGGGCCAGAGCAATTGTGAAAGCCACGGCCGATTTCCGCGATCCGCAGAAAGTATTGGAAGCCTCGATGGGCCTGGGCGAGGCGATGCCCGGGCTGGAGATCGGTCAAATTCCTCCTGAACAGGTTTTGTCCGCTCGGGGATGGTAAACCATAAGGCAGCGGGCAGCTTTTGCCGGGTTTCCCGACGAGCTGAGAATCAAGAAAGGCATTCAACTGTGGCCGGGCATGGACGTTAAATTTATCAATCCTTTTATTTACGCGACGATGGAAGTCATGGAAACGATGGCTTTTACTAAACCCGTTGCCGGCAAGCCATTTGCAAAAACAGATGAGGTCGCCCGGGGTGAAGTTTCCGGTATTATCGGCATGACCGGTGATGCCCTTGGCTCGCTGGCGATAAGCTTTTCCGAGCCCTGCATTATCGGCATCGTCGATAAAATACTGGGTGAAAAACATACGGAAATGAACAGGGCTGTGCTCGATGCGGTTGGGGAGTTGACCAACATGATTTCCGGCTCGGCACGCAAGAGAATGGAAAAAGACGATCTCAAAGTGTCCGCGGCCATCCCCACAATTGTTTTCGGCAGAGCCCATACGGTGCGTCATGTCGTTAAGGGCCCCAGCATTGTCATTCCTTTTAAAACCGATTTTGGAGAATTTGTCATTGATATATCTCTGAAGTCTAATATCAAGCAGATGCCCGTAAAAACACAGCCAGAGCCGGGCCCGAAAACTCCCTTTGACCCCAAGGCCCACAATCCGGCGGTTTTCGGCAGACCGTCCATGCCGGAGCCAGGACCGGACCTGCTTCAGCCGCAAATTGCAAAGGATCTGGGGCCGGCTCCGCCCGTCGAGCACAAAAACGCGGCAGAACGGATGGAATATTTACGAAAGAAACTTTCAGACGCGAACGCCACGCGCGATGCGATCATGAAGCAGCTCAAAGAGCAGCCCTTCATGGAATACAATCGGCGTCAGCGCTACAGAAAGGCCCTGCCGGCTTATGATGCCATGATAAAACGGCTCAAGCTGGATATTGCCGCAGCCGAAACCATCATGAAAATGTCCAAAGAAGACCTGGAAAATCCCACCATAAAGCCTCATTTCCAGCACTACCCGAACACGTCCAACCAATCAAAACCCAAGCCAGAGAAATGACCTTTTTTGCCTGACTGCCTGACGATGCCTTTTGTTTCCATGATCGAAAAGATATTTGTCTCCAACTTTCACCACTGGGGGAGCCTCAATAACTCTGTTTTCAACAGGGGGCGGGTTTGGTTTGCCTGCACCGGCATTGCGTCGGCCGATCTCAATATGGCCTGGAGTGAAAAACCGATCACAAGAGACGACACAGACGCGCTCATCTTCGCCAAAAATGAATTCCTGCGCCGGAATCTGCCTTTCTGGTGGTGGGTCTTCCCTTCCACCCGGTCGGAAACCGCAGAAAGACTGTTGCGCGAAGAAGGGCTTCCCTTTATTAAATCCACACCCTGTATGGTGGCTGATTTGGCCTTCGTGACCGGGACATCCACCCCTGACCCGCCTCTCAATGTGATTTGTGTGGAAAACCGGCATGATCGTGACCTGTGGGAGGCTGTTTCATTTTCAGGGTTCGGCTTCACCCCCGACACAAAACAGCAATATCACAGGTTTGTAACAGCTTTCGACTCCGGTGGAAATTCGCACTACAAGCTGCTCTTGGGGCGTATTGGTGAAAATGCCGTGGCCACCGCCATGCTGTTTATGGAAAATGACTTAAGCGGTATTTATTTTTTGACAACTTCAGCCGATAAACGAAGACAGGGAATCGGCCTGGCCATGACACAAGCGGCCATGCAGGCCGCAAAGAATTACGGTGCCCGTTTTGCCGTTTTGCAATCATCACCGGAGGGTTACCGGGTATACAGGAGGGCAGGCTTTGAGGAATGCTGCCGTATCGATGTGTATGGCGAGCAGGATGCCTAGTTTTCCAGATATGTTGCGGCGGGGCCGCCAAAATAGATTAAGAAAAAAAGAGGTGCGAAACTATGAACATAATTCCCTATCTGGCCTGGGAGCCGGCCTATAGTGTTACCGTGGAGCATATTGACGAGCAGCACAGAAAGCTGTTTGATATTGCCAATGATCTGATCGATGAGGTCCAGATGGGCTCCAACCGTCTGCTCCCTATAATCCGCGACCTGGTTCATTATGTATCCGTCCATTTCCACGATGAGAACATCGTCATGATGAAGTCCGGCTATCCAGATTTTGACAAACATAATCAGGAGCATCGTCAATTCACCGAAAAAGTGGAGGAATTTATCGAGTCATACAAGCAGGGCGATGCGGAACTGGGCATGAAAATGATCATCTACATGAAGGAGTGGATTTTTAACCACACAACAAGGCTGGATATGGAATATGCTGCGCACCTGCGCGACAACCCCGGGGCGTTGCGTAGAGACGGATGATAAACAACGGGTTTTAATTTTTGCAGGTCAGCGACGCACAGCCTTCTGTGCTTGCTAGTGTCCGGTGGATCTTGTTTTCAGATAAAGCTCCAGGCGGTTCAAGCCCTCTTTTATATCTTCAAGCGAGGCCGCATAGGAAAAGCGTAAAAAACCCTCTCCACCCGGGCCGAAATCGATGCCGGGCGTGACGCCCACCTTTGCCTCTTCGGTGATCCGGAAGGCTTCGCGGTATGAATCACTAAAAAATTTTCTGCCGTCGGCGAAAACGTAAAAAGCACCAGTCGGCTCCACGTGAATAACAAACCCCATCTCGCGCAGTCGTCCGATCATATACCGGCGGCGCTCATCATAGAGGCGCACCATCCGCGCGACATCGTTTTGCGCCTCCGCGAGAGCGGCGATGCCCGCCCATTGAATAAAAGCGTTCGCCGAGATCATAAAATTCTGATGAATCCGTTGCATGACGGCGCTGAATTCCCTTGGAAAAATGAGATAGCCCAGACGCCAGCCCGTCATGGCGTAGAGCTTTGAGAAACCGTTGATTACAAATGCCCTGTCGGTATATTCCAAAATGGAGTGCGCCCGGCCCTCATAAACAAGGCCGTGGTATATCTCATCAGAAATTATGTACTGGCTGTCGAATGAGGCGATTTCACCAAGCTGCTTTCCGGTCATGACAATACCGGTGGGGTTGCAGGGGGAATTGATCATAATGGCTCTGGTTTTAGAACAGATCGCCCCGGCAATATCCTTGCGACGATATTGAAATCCCTCTTCGGGATAGGTGCGGATCTGCCGGAGTTTTCCGCCTGCCGCCAGGATGAAATTCTGGTAGCAGGGGTAGCGAGGGTCCGAAACGATCACTTCGTCGCCCTGGTCGAGTATGGCCAGCATGGCAAAGAGCAAAACCGGCGAGGTGCCGGTAGAAACCAGCACCTGGTCGGGTGTGATGCTTACGCTATATTGGGCGCGGTAATAATCACAAATCGCCTGGCGAAGCTCGAGTAACCCCAACGCGTGCGTATAGCGGGTCTTGTTGTGCCTTAACGCCTCGATGGCTGCTTCCACGATGACGGAAGGTGTTGAAAAGTCCGGCTCCCCCACTTCCATATGGATAATGTTTTCTCCCTGTCGCTCCAGCTCCTGGACTTTCGCCATCACATCCATGACGATAAAAGAGGTGAATTCACTCGCGCGCTTTGAGATCATATTTTTTCCCCGCCCTCCGGTCGTCCGGGATTTAAAATCCTTCTGATTCCCTATGGTTCTTTCCTGATTTTTTCAATGGATTTTTCATAACGATTCAATTGACATCACTAACTGATGCCCCTATAATCTCGGGTGAAAAGAGCCTTCAATGCGGACCCGTAAGGATATGTAACGTGTCGAACTCGTTTTGCCTGCCGGATAAGTGAATTCATTTATGATGGATAAAGGAATGTCACCCGAGTCAATCAGTCACAGTGCTGAAAAAAAACAGCCATCCGCCCCGAACAGCATCGATGATCTCAGGATTGCCGTCGGACAGGCGCGCGCCGTTCAGGAAGAGTGGGAAGCTACACCCCTGAAACAACGCATTAAACGAATTTTGCAAATACGGCGATTTATTGTTGACCACATTGACGAGCTTGCCGACGTCATTGCTGCAGACAACGGTAAAACACGTGTGGATGCGATGGCGACGGAGTGTGTGGCGATGACAATGGCGATAAGCTATTACTGTAGAAATGCTCCTGAGTTTCTCCGTGATCAAAAAATATCTCCCGGCAATCTGCTGATGGCCAACAAAAGAAGTGTGCTTACGCAGGTTCCCTGCGGTGTGGTGGGAATCATCTCCCCCTGGAATTATCCCGCCTCGATTCCATTTTCAGAAATCATCCCCGCACTTCTGGCAGGAAACGCGGTTATTTTTAAAGGTGCATCGGAAACTCAGGCGGTGAGCCGTTTTCTGCGGCGCTCGATCGAAGCGGCGGATCTGCCCGAAGGGCTGTTTCACCATATCAATATGCCGGGCCGTGTCGCCGGCGATGCGTTTCTCGACGCGGGTATCGACAAACTGTTTTTCACCGGATCCGTGTCGGTTGGGAAGTATCTCATGCAAAAGGCATCTGCGACACTGACGCCCGTGAGCCTGGAGCTGGGCGGTAATGACCCGATGATCGTCTGTGAGGATGCAGATCTGTGCCGCGCGGCCAAAGGCGCAGTATGGGCGGGACTGCAAAATGCCGGCCAATCCTGCGGCGGCGTAGAGCGTATTTATGTTGATCGACGGATCTATGCTCCGTTTCTTGACGAGCTTAAAACCGGGGTGGAAGCCCTGCGCATCGGTCCTGATTCAAACTTCGATACGGACATAGGCAGGATGACGACCGGCAGACAATTGGAAGCGGTGAACCGCCATGTTTCGGACGCCATGGAAAAAGGCGCCACTGTTTTTGCCCGCAGCGACCCGCCGGAGGGTACGCAGGGGCAATTTCTACCCTGTCTCGTCCTTACCGATGTCCATCACGGAATGCTTCTGATGAAAGAGGAAACCTTCGGACCGGTTCTGGCAGTCATGCCCTTCGATAGTATCGATGAGGCGGTTTCTCTGGCCAATGATTCAGAGCTGGGACTTACCGCGTCGGTCTGGTCCAAAGACAGCTCCAAAGCCCAAAGCATCGCCCGCCGGCTCCTGGCCGGCGCTGTCACGATAAACGATCACCTGATGAGCCACGGTCTGGCCGAAACCCCCTGGGGCGGGTTTAAGAACTCAGGCATCGGCCGGACGCACGGACGCCTGGGGTTTGCGGAAATGACCCGCCAGCGCGTGATCGTCAATGATATTATGCCGGGGGTGCGCCGTAATTTCTGGTGGCATCCATACAGCCGCAAACTCTACGAGGGGTTAAGAGGCATTACCCGGCTGTTGTATGGACGGGGGCCGATTGAGCGCCTGCGGGGGGCGGTCGCGCTTTTAAAAGTGTTTCCCCGGACCTTTGGAAAAACATGAAAAGCTTTATCGTTGATCAGTGTGTCATTTGTCGGTGACAGGTCCAGAATAATCGGATGAGATGGAAACATAAAAGTATTGATACGATTTCCCAGTTTGGTATTTAAAAACCTTTTATCAAGTGCCAACCATTTATGGAGGAGACTATGAAAAAAGCATTGTTCGCCATTTTACTGAGCTTGTTGTTTGCTTTGTACGGCTGCGCCGGCCTGATGCCGTTCGGCACGATTTACAGCGGTGTGAAAATGCCTATGATAGCGACCGCCAACAGCGGTGATGCAGCCAAAAAGGGCGAGGCCACCTGCATCAGCATTTTGAGTTTGGTTGCGGTTGGCGACTGCAGCATTGAAGCGGCCAAAAAAGACGGCGGCATCACGAAAGTAAGCCATGTTGACTGGGAGGTGCATAATATCCTGGGAATCTACGGCAAATATAAAGTGGTTGTTTCGGGCGACTAAGAGCATCTGTGGCATTCGAGCCTGCCGCAGCGTCAAACAGCTCTGACGCATCAGCCACGGACTTTGAGAACTATTTTCCCGATGTGAGCGGACGCTTCCATCATCTCGTGTGCTTTTTGCGCATCCGCCAGATCGAATACAGCGGAAATGAGAACCCTTAATTTCTTTTGTGCAAAAAGCGGCCAGACTTTTTCACGAAGTGCGCCGGCGATGGCGGCTTTTTCTTCTATGGATCTCGGCCTCAGCATGGATCCTGTGATGGTCAGGTTTTTGGTCAGAACAGGCATCAGATCCAGCTCGCCTCTGGATCCCTGCAAAAAAGCGATCTGCACCAGCTTGCCGTTTCGTGCCAGCAGTTTGAGGTTTTTCTGGATATATGGGCCCCCGATAAAATCGAGAATGCAATCAATGCCGCGACTGCCGACCATGCCGGATATTTTGTCCGCCCAGTCTTCGGTGGTATAATCAAGCACCGCATCCGCGCCCAGTTGCCTGGCGGCATCGATTTGCGCGGCACCGGCAACCGTGGTGAAAACCTTCGCGCCGAAAGCCTTGGCCAGTTGGATGGCGCTGTATCCGATACCGCCCGCCCCGCCGTGTACTAGAAAATTCTCGCCGGCCTGCAATGAGCCTCGCTCAAAAACATTGGACCACACAGTGAAATAATTTTCCGGAAGTGCCGCCGCCTCGGAAAGAGTCAGGTCCGCAGGCACAGGCAGACAATGAGCGGCCGGCACAATGCAATATTCTGCATACCCGCCGCCAGGGACAAGTGCCGTGACCGGATCGCCGACATACAAGCCGGTCACATCAGGATGTGCGGCGGCGATTGTTCCGGAAACTTCCAGCCCCAGCACCGGTGAGGCACCCGGCGGCGGTGGATAAGCGCCCTGGCGCTGGAGGAGATCAGGTCGGTTGACGCCTGCGTAGGCGACGTCGATGAGAACCTCGCCCTTTTGCGGTTTGGGTACAGGCCCCTGCCTGACAACCATGCAAGATGGGGGGCCGCCGCTTCCGTGATCTATGTATCTCATCGTGTCGGTCATAATTTTACTCCAAAACAGCTTCAATTAAAAAAGGACCTGCCTCCTCGAGGGCGCCTCGGAAGGCCTTGATGAAGCCCTCCGCCGTGTTCACGCGGAGGGCCGGCACTCCCATTCCTTCGCTTAATTTGACCCAATCCAGGGATGGGCCGGCAAGGTTCGTCAGAGACTGTGCCTTCTTTCCGGGCGAGGAGTATCCCGCGCGGAGGCTCTCAAGCTCGATTGTAAAATATTTGCGGTTGGCGCAGATTACGGTAATGACCTTTGTCTTCTCCCTGGCTTGTGACCACAGGGCCTGCAGCGTGTACATGGCGCTACCGTCTGCCTGAATATTGATGACTCTGGCTTCCGGTTCTGCAAGCGCCGCACCCAGTGACAGGGGGATGCCGATGCCGATTGAGCCTCCGGTAAGAGTCAGGTGGCGGTACGGTTTTAAATACGGCGAGTGGGTGTAGTAAAAAGCTCCCGAGGAGATGCCTTCTTCCACGACGATACAGCCCTCCGGCTGAAGAGCGGCCACGGTCGCGCAAAGTGAAGCGGCGTTCAGTTTGCCCGCAGGCAGCTCCGGCGAACAGGGGCGTGCCAATACAGACTGCAACTGGTCTTGCCCTGCATCCGGCCCGAGGGATGAGGAGAGCCAGGCAAGTACTTCGGCCGCATCCTGCTTGTTGGTGTCCAGGCGCAGCCTGGGTGCTTTCTCCGGCAGAAATGAGGTGATACCTTCGGCGTAACCGAAAAAAGCAGTTGGCTCACCTGTTCCGACCAAAATAAAAGCGTCGTATTTTTTCAGAAGTTTTTGCGCCTCTCCCGGAAAGTAGGGAACACGCTTTAAGACGGGCAGGCCCGCACCTGCCTCGAAGAGAGATGGGAAGGTCATCATGATCAGTTCGCAGCCGGATTTTGCCTTTATTTGCGCCGCCGCTTCAAGCCCTTTGCGTCTTAGCGCCCTTCCTCCGAGAATGAGGGCGGGGCTTGTCGCTTCCTGAATAATAGAAACAGCATGAGGCATCATCTCTTCGCTGACTGGATTAAAGGCGAAAGGCCGATCGGCTATTTCGCTCGTCCCGACGGTGGCTGACTGCAGATCCGCCGGCACAATCAAAGTGGATATCTGGCCGTATTGAGAATTGAAGATTGCCTCGGCTGTGTCGGCGGAGAGCTTACCGGCTGATTCACTTTGTTTTTGCCAGCCCGACAGTGTTTTTGCCAGCCCTTCGATATCCATGTTCAGCGGCGGGTCGTACGGTCTGATCCACGTGGTGTGCTCACCGACGATGTTGACGAGAGGTGTACGGGCGCGCCGTGCGTTATGGAGATTAGCGATCCCGTTGGCCAGGCCCGGCCCCAGATGCAAAAGAGTCAGGGCCGGTTTTTCTTTGATCCGGCCATATCCATCGGCGGCGCCGGTGCATACCCCTTCAAACAGTCCCAGCACCGGCCGGATTTCCTTTATGCTATCCAGCGCGGCCACCAGAGGCAGCTCCGTGGTGCCGGGATTGGCAAAACAAATTTCCACACCCGCCCCGGCTGCTGTTTTTAAAATAATTTCCGCTCCCGTCATGAAGTCCTCCCTCTGATAAAAAGGCCCATGCCTTAAATTTTTCCTGGCCTGCCCCGGCTGGCGAGGCATTATCTGAGCGGTTGCGTTTTTTTATTTAACTTCCTACATACTTCACGGCCCGCGCTTTCCGGCCGGATGCCTTCCCGCGCATAAGTCATTTCTTTAATACGCACACAGAGCCGGTAATTCAAGCGGAATCTGGCGCAGGTATTTCCTTATAAGGGAAGATTTGGCTGGCCGCGGCGTGAGGGCAAAACCTTGACATTAACGTTTGCCCGCAGTAAGCTCCCGCCTGCAAGATGAATGTTTGATCTGAAACAAAAAGAGTTTCACGTTCAATAACAAGCGATTATTCTTCCTGCCGTACCGGTTTCGGCACGGCACAGACCATAAGAAAGCTTAATGATTTAAAGGCGGCCGGACAAGATGAGACCAGGCATCTTTACACGTTTGATGATCGGTTATCTGGCAATACTCATTCCGCTTGCCGCGGTGAGCGCCTACTCCTTTTCGCGCTTCAGCGCCTTTAGGACGGCGACGGACGAAATTATCCACACTGATCAGCGGTTTAAGGAACTTATTCAGGGCGTGGCGGAAGCTGTTCTTTCGCAAACAGGTTTCGACCGGAAGTACGTCCTCACCGGGGACAGAGAGTATTTTCTTCAGTTCGAACGAATGGAAAAAGAAATAAACACCGGTCTCGATGAGGCGATGACGATCGCCGGAAGCGATCAGAAAAAGGACTTAATCACTGTGGTCAGGGATGCCTATACGGCATATAAAGATATTTTTTATCAGGAAGCCTCCTATGTGGAAAATAACGAACCATATTTACCGGAAGTTCTGAAAGATGAAAAGGAGGCTCTGACGGACGGAATTTTACTGAAACTCAGAGAACTCAAGCTGTCGGCCGAGCGGGAAACTTACGGGAAAGTCGAAAATCTGGGCCAGTCGGTTTCCGAAGCAAGGCGGATAGTGATTGCCATCGTTGCCGCCTGTGCCCTTCTGGGAATCATCATATCCGTGCTGGTCACCAGAAGCATCGCGATACCTCTGTCCATTATGCGCCGGAAAACCAGGCGCATTGCCCGTGGCGATTTTGACTGCAGACTGGAAATTTCCGCTCCCCATGAAATCCGGGAGTTGGCGCGCGATTTTAATGCGATGTGCGGCAAACTGCAGGAGGCGGATAAAATGAAGTCAGACTTTTTCTCTTTGATGGCACATGAACTGCGCACGCCGCTGGCTTCCATCAGAGAAGGGACGAATCTGTTACTCAACAATCAGGGGAGTGATTTCAGTCATAACCGGACCAGGATTTTACGGATCATCACGGAAGAGGGCAACCGTCTGACGGACCTGGTTAATTCCCTTTTGGATCTCTCCAAGATGGAAGCGGGGATGCTTGCGTTAAGGCGTGAGAAATTCGATATCGACAGATTAATTTTCAAGGCAATTTCCGCCATGGAGCCGCTGGCGCTGACGAAAAATATCGGCATTAGCTGGGAGGCACCGGACGAGCTGCCGCAGGTCAGCGCGGATGAGGAAAGAATGCTTCAGGCGCTGCGAAACCTGATTGGAAATGCCGTGAAATTCACGCCCGAGGGGGGCAGGATAACCATCAAAGCCCGCCCTCTTTCCGAGGGTGTGGAAGTGTCCATCGCCGACTCCGGCCACGGCATTCCGCCTGAGGATCTGGAAGTTATCTTTGACAAATTCCGGCAGAGTGCTATGACCAGCTACAGTACGATTAAAGGAACGGGTCTGGGGCTGGCCATAGTTAAGCATATTATTACCGCACATGGAGGCAGGATTTGGGCGACAAGCGAAACAGGACGCGGCAGTGTTTTTACGTTTCAGTTACCGGCCTGATCATAGTGTTTCTGGCCGGGTGCGCCTTGCTTTCCGGTCTGAAGGACAAACGGGAAACTGAAGATGCGCTGGCGCGGGCACATAAATACATGGAAAAGGGCGACTACGATGCAGCTGAACGGGAGAACATCAGAATCATATCAGCCTGCGCCAATATGTATCCCGCAGATGAGGCGTTTTTGAATCTGGGACTGATTTACGCCCACCCGGGAAATCCCAAAAGAGATCCGGATAAAGCCGCCGCCTCTTTTAAAAAAGTCCTGACTTTTTTCCCCGAGAGCCGCTTTGCCGGGCAGGCGAAGATCCTGATCGGCGTGGTGCAGAAATATGAGAAAATGACACAGGAAAATGAACGTTTGGAGAAAGAAGTACAGGAACTGAAAACCACGATTAAAAAATCGAAGCAGATCGATCTGGAGATCGATTTGAAAAAGAAAGAGCTTCTGAAATGATGCCGGAGCAAACTCAAAAAATCCTTGTCGTCGATGATGACGCCAATTTTCTGGAGCTCGTGCGGATAAGACTCGAGGTTTCCGGCTATGAGGTGATCACCGCCGCAGATGAAGATGAGGCGCTGGCTAAAACCACAGAGGGGGCTCCGGACCTTGCCATTGTGGATCTCAGGCTTGCCCGAACGGACGGAATTTCTTTAATGGGGCAACTGCAAGCAATCAACCCGTATCTGCCAATTATCATTTTGACCGCGCATGGCAGCATCGAAAGCGCCGTCGAAGCGGTGAAAAAAGGGGCATATAATTTCCTCAACAAGCCCTTCGATCCCGAAGAGCTCCTCCTGCAGGTGGAAAAAGCCCTTGAAAACCGTCGTCTGGTAGCAGAGGTAAAGCGCCTCGAGGGGCTCTTGGAAGATAAATATCATTTTAAAAACATCATCGCGCGCAGCGAAAAGATGCGCCTGATCCTGGATCTGGTTGCCCGCGTGGCACCTACCGATTCAACAATTTTCATATCCGGCGAGAGCGGCACGGGAAAGGAATTGATCGCCCGGGCCGTTCATCTGGCGAGCACCAGAAAAGACGGGCCTTTTGTGACGGTGAACTGTGCAGCAATTCCCGAGACACTCTTGGAGAGCGAACTTTTCGGTCACGAAAAAGGAGCTTTCACGGACGCAAAAAAAAACCACAAGGGGATGTTTGTCCGTGCCCACACCGGAACGATTTTTCTCGATGAAATCGGAGATATGCCGCTCGCCTTACAGGCAAAGCTTTTGAGGGTTCTGCAGGAGAAGAAAGTCACTCCGCTGGGCAGTGGAAAACCGCACGATATCGATGTCCGTGTAATCACGGCTACCAACAAGATTATTAAAGAGATGATCAGGGAAGGTGCCTTCCGCGAGGATCTGTATTACAGAATTCACGTTGTCCCGATTGAAATACCGCCGCTCAGGGACAGAAAAGAAGATATACCTCTCCTTGCGGAGCATTTCCTGGAGGAAATCAGCGGGAGGATGAAAAAAGAAGTCAAAGGTCTCTCCGCCATGGCAATGCAGAAACTCATGCTACACGACTGGCCTGGAAATGTTCGGGAACTGGAAAACAGCATTGAGCACGCAGTGGCTGTAACGTCTGATAACATTATAGGTGATGAGCTTATCCTTTCCGCCAACGTTCAGCCGCCGGAATCTTTCATACCATATAAAAGGGCTGTGGATGATTTTAAAAAAGGCTATATCGTACGCCTCCTTGAATTCACCAGGGGAAATGTGACAAAGGCGGCAAAACTTGCCGATAAATACAGGCCTGATTTTTCCAACCTGGTCCAGAAATACAACATTAAGCCGGACGATTTCAAAAAGCGTGACAAGTAAGTTCGCCGCCCCGAAGCTGTCGGATTAACCCTACAATTTACCGAATTATATTGTAGGATAATCCCTACATAAATTTTGTCTTTTCGGCTGACAGGATCTACGGCGCGATAAATTATCATTTTTTTTCATACGCAAACGTTTAATGATGAATCCGGCTCCTGGCCTCTACATCCCTCTTTTTTTACAATAAACCGACTAATAACAAGCGTTTAAAAATTTCAGCGTCCGCCTTTGCCCGAAGGAGCTTCTACGGAAACAATGCCGGCGACGCAAACTTGGCGACAGATGGTATGTCTTTTGCTATTTTTCACCTTGTGACGCATCCAACCAAAATTTTTCGTATAGACCGAAGCCGGGCACCGGCAGAAAACCGGTGTTCCATGAATTTTTCCATGTACAACGCCAACTTGATGTCGATGGAGGAGCCCACTGATGGATGATCTGGTTGTCAGGCAAATGGCAGAACGACTTTTTGAGGTCAATATGAGCAAGTGCGGTTTTTCCTATTCACCTGCCGGTATTTACAGGGCTGCATTCGACGAGCAGGGCCGATTGTATGGCAACTGGGAGGCGAGGATGAAGTCCTGCAAGCCGGGTGCTCATGAGTACCCGGATTTATACCGCAGTCCGGTGTATAAAAAAGGACAAAGAAAAAATAATACAGCCGATGAGATTAAAGAAAATCCGCTTGCTCCGGCATATGCACAAAATACAGGCATTCCTCTTAAATTGCCGCTTAACTTACGCGTAGATGAAGACGTAAGTGGTTACTTTGAAAAATTTGCCGACGAAATCGGCTTGTCGTGCAACGATCTGATGAATTTGTTCCTACGGCAGGCAAAAACCGAATCTCTGCTGCCCGGTTTTGTCGAAAAAATAAATCGCCGCAGAAAAACCGCGGCTTAAGACCACGGAAGGGGAAAGGGGAAAGACGTCAGGCAGGAGGCCGACTCCGCACGCCTGACGTCCCTTTTCAGTTTTGTCTTCTTTGTCGACTCTCTTAAAATAAATCAATTTGCTCCATTTTAATTCCATCATGAACAGGAATGCTGTTGAAGGCCCTCTTTTGTGGAGAGCCTAAACAGGATTACTACCGCTATTTCCGGACCAAAAAAAGCCTGCCGTTTTTGCGGCAGGCTCATTTTCGGTTGATGTCAAATTCTGGTTACTTCTTTTCTTCTTTGATGCCGGCAATGTTTTTTGCCATCTTCTTCTTTTCTTCGAGATTGCCCTGGCGCGCGATCATGATGCGCTGTGCCTGAGGTGAGCCGGCTCCGTGCATTGACTCTGTCCGGTAGCCGACCGCTGCAGTCCCCAGCGTCAGGTTTTCTACGAGCCGCATGATTCTGGCGCGGTCCTCGCTAGAGACATTTTCGATGCCTTTTAAATACTTTTCCAAAACCTGGCCTATTTCAGGATTTTTAAAATCTTTTTCCGACGCCAGAGTCACCATCATTCCGCCGGCAATATCTTCGGCCAGACGGCAGATTTCATAGGGGAATCTGGTGATATTCTGCTTGCAGACGTTCGCCAGCAAAAGATCAATCAGATAGGTGCCGGAGGCGGTCTTGTGTCCCTGCGCCGAGCAGGCGATACCGCAGGAGAACAGTGTTTCATTCAGATGGGTCATTTCAATGAGCTTGTCTTTTATATGCGAAGCCTTGGCAGCGCCGTTGTAGTCGGCAGCCAGTGCCGCCGCGCCGATGAGTACATCGCCGACTCCCACTTTACAGCCTCCGTAACTCTGCCGGTGATAGCCTGCGAAACGCTCAACGAGCATGCCGGCAAACTCATATTCGCCGCACATGAAAACATTTTCCCAGGGGATGAAAACATTGTCGAACACCATCAGCGCTTCCTGCCCGCCGAAGTGGTAGTTTCCGACATCGATGGTTCCTCCTTCAAGTTTACGCGTGTCGCATGACTGACGGCCGTAGATATAGAAAATCCCCTCCTCATCCGCCGGGCAGGCAAATGACAGGGCATAGTCAGCATCGTCCTTGCCCATGGAAATGGTCGGCATGGCGAGAATCCAATGCGAATTTATCGCTCCGGTCTGATGGGCCTTTGCGCCTCGAACCACAATGCCTTTGTCGTTTTTCTCCACTACGTGAACGTACATGTCAGGATCGGCCTGCTTGTGGGGGGGCAGGCTGCGGTCTCCCTTGACGTCCGTCATCGCCCCGTCGACAGTCATATCTTCCTTTTGCACCATTTTCAGGAAGTTGATGAATCTTTCATGATAGTTGGTGCCGAGTTTCTGATCCATCTCGTAGGTGGTGCTGTCTACGGCGTTTATCGCATCCATACCTACGCAGCGCTGAAAACAGGAGGCCGTCTGCTGTCCCAGAAGGCGCTGCATTTTTACTTTTTTAATCAAGTCGTCGGTACTCTGATGCAGGTGGGTGAATCTGTTTACTGTTTCACCTGTGAGATGGGACTTCGCCGTCATCAGGTCTTCATATTCGGGTTTATGGGCCAGCTCGTATGTCTTTTTTACGGAATTAAGCGAAGGCCGGATAATCGGATGATCCACCCAGTTGTCGATTTTTTCGCCCATCAGGTAAATCTTGAATTTCATGTTGCGAATACTATCTTCGTACTGCTCGCCTGTTTTAAGCGCCATATTTTTTCCTCCTGACATTGTGATAGGCTTAATCACAAGATTTTTGTGTGCTGTTTTTAATTTGGTTACGATTTACCTGCTGTCAAATCAATTGAAAAATACAGATTTATCCGTGTCATTCCAGGGGAGCGGACAGTACCGTGAGGCACTGTCCGCCTTTCCCGTTTAGAGCATTTCAATAATAAACGCCTGCCCGGGGCCGCCGCTGGCGCAAAGAGCGGCGCAACCGAATTTTTTGCCCCGACGCTTGAGTTCACCCATCAGAGTGACAATGAGGCGGGCGCCGGTAGCGCCGACCGGGTGACCGATGCTGATGCCGGAACCGACGGCATTGACGTTCTCCAGAGGGATTTTGAGCTCGCGGTTGCAGCCGATGACTTGTGCGGCAAACGCCTCGTTCAGCTCGAAATAGTCAATGTCTGTAAGTTTCATCTTGGCAAACTTAAGTGCGTTATTGACTGCAGGAACCACTCCCATGCCCATGATGCGCGGCTCAACGGAGCCGGGCGCCGAAGCTACCACGCGGGCGATCGGTGTCAGCCCCAGCTCTTTGGCCTTTTCGGCGGACATCATGATCAGACATGACCCTGCATCGTTGAGGCCGGAAGCATTGCCGGCTGTCACTGTGCCATCTTTTTTAAAGACAGGTTTCAGTTTGCTCAATGATTCCATACTGGTGTCCGCCCGGGGGTGCTCGTCACGGTCGAAAATAACCGTTCCCTTTCTGGTTTTAACTTCCACGGGAATGATTTCGTCTTTAAACCATCCTTTATCGGATGCGGCGCAGGCTCTCTGGTGGCTCATAAGCGCCCATTCATCCTGTTCCTGGCGGGAAATTTTATACTGATCCGCGATATTATCCGCCGTAATGCCCATGTGATAGCCCAAAAGAGCGTCCACCAGGCCGCCGATCATCAGGCTGTCCTGAATTTTTTCTCCGTCATTCAGGCGATAGCCTTTGCGCGCGCCGAAGAGCAGATAGGGCGCGTTGCTCATACTCTCCACTCCGACCACCGCACCGATGTCAACCTTTCCCAGCATGATTTCCTGAGAGAGGAGCTCGGCGCCGCGCATCGAAGAGCAGCACTGCTGATGAACCGTGAAGGCAAACGATTCCACGGGGAGCTCAGCTCCAAGCGCCACATGGCGCGCCGTGTTTCCCGGTGCTCCGGCCTGATTGCACTGGCCTCCGACCACTTCCTGAATCAGGTTTTTATCGATACCTGCCTTTTCAATCGCCCCCTTTAAGGCGATGATTCCCAATTGAACAGGGGTGAATCCGGAAAGCGATCCCATATAGTCCCCCACCGCTGTTCTTGCCCCGCCGACGATAACTACTTCTCTCATTATTTTGACCTCTCTTTTCTATTTTTTGAGCTTCAAAGCAAGCATCGCTGCCGGTATAACGCCACTCAAGCGCCCACAAGCGAGATGCTTATTCGAGCCTCTTTTGAAATTTGCGTGCTTTTATCAATATTTGTTGTCTTAGGCAAGCCTTAATTAATTTTGGTCACTTCACGAAAAAAGCATCTTGTATTTGTTGTTAAGGCTACTGAGATAAAGGATGTTTTCCTCTTCTCGGCCGATTACATACTCCTGTTTTATTTGACCCGAGATATTTCTTTTGCGGAAAGCGTAAGTCAGACTGTTTGTGCTTGACAGGGCGTCGTGTTCTTCCTATACTCCGCGGCGAAAGTGGCTCAGGGTACTTTCTCGTGAAGCAAGCTGCCCAGCCGGCCACCGGACAGAACCCATAACAATTTGGCTCGGTTTTCTGACGCGGGATATTCAGGCGACGCTCCGGAGCGGCCGGGAATTATCCCGTAATGAGTTTATCCCGATAGTTTTCCCCGTAAATTTGGGAAGATATATTCTATCTAGCGAGGTGATCTTATGGCAAACGAAGTAAACATGGATGCAGTGTTTGACAATCCCAACAATCTTGTGGACTTATTCGAGCAAAGCGTGGCCAAATTTCCGAACAACAGGCTGTTCGGGACAAAAAACCCCGAATCCGGTCAGTATCAGTGGGTGACTTTCAAGCAGGTGGCCGACCGTGTTGACAACCTGCGCGGCGCACTGAAAAAAATGGGTTTTTCCAAGGGAGAAAAAATAGGCGTTATTCTTCAAAACTGTACGGAGTGGTTCATACTGGAGCAGGCCACCCACGGCCTGGGGGGTGTTTTTGTACCGATGTATCTTCAGGAGCTTCCCAAAGTTATCGAATACATAGTGCGTGACTCGGGCGTGAAGTTTTTATTTGCCGCCTACGATGCCGTCTATGAAAAAATCAAAGATTTCAAAAATTCGATTCCGACACTGGAAGATATTTTCGTTGTCTTCGGGAAAGGTGAAAAGTCGATGCAAGCCCTGGAGGAGATGGGAAAAGCCAACCCCACCCCTTCCATCAAGCCCCACTGGTCGGACATGGCCAATATTGTCTACACTTCCGGAACCACCGGAGATCCCAAAGGAGTGATGCTCCATCACGGATCACTCGCCCTGAACGGCCGTATCGGTCTGGACACTTTCGGGATTGACGAAACCATGCACATTGTAGCCATTCTCCCCTGGGCCCATGTCTACGGCCTGGCCTCCGACCTGCACCTGTATGTTGCCGCGGGCGGCGGCATTGCTTTTGCCGAATCGGTGGACAAGCTCATACAAAATTTCCAGGAAGTCAAACCGACCGGTCTTTGTGTCGTTCCCCGCATCATTAACAAAGTCTATGACACCATCCAGCAGGGAGTGAATGCCGACCCGGTGAAAAAACAATTCTTTGACGCGGCACTCGCCGAGGCGGTCAAAAACCGCGATCTTCCCGAAAAAACGAAAGAGTTCAAGGATTACGACGCTTTGGTCTTCTCACAGGTGCGCAATGTCTTCGGTGGCGAGCTGAAATTCTTCGTCACGGGCAGCGCTCTGGTGAAGCCGGAAATTGCCATGTTCTTCAAAGATATCGGCCAGCCCACCTTCGACGGATACGGCATGACGGAAACAGGGCCGGTCATCAGCTCCAACTCGCCAAAGTACGGCAACAAACTCGGCACGGTCGGCAAGGTGGTGAAGAACATGCACGTCGTTATCGATAAATCACGTGTGGGCGAGGACAGCCCCGACGGTGAGATCATCGCCTATGGAGCCCATGTGATGATGGGGTATTACAACAAACCGGAACAGACGGCGGAAGTGATAATGCCCGACAAGTGGAACGGTTTTCCCGGCATCCGCACCGGCGACCGCGGTTGGATCGATGAAGAAGGTTATCTCCATATTACCGGACGCTTCAAGGATGAATACAAACTGGCAAACGGCAAGTACGTTCATCCGGAAGGCATCGAGAACGAAGCCAAACTCATCCGCTGGATACTGAACATCATGCTCTACGGTGACGGCAAGGACTATAATGTGGCAATCGTTGTGCCGGATTTTGCCGCCCTCCAGGCGGAAGCGAACATCAAGCCCCTTTTGAAAGATACACTGGAAGAATCACTCAAAGACAAGGCTCTCACCGATTTCCTGTCGAAAGAGATCTCTACTTACCTGAGAAAGACTTACGGCGGATATGAAGTGCCTCAAAAGTATCTTTTTGTCGCGGAAGACTTCACCGTGGATAACGGTATGCTGACCCAGACGATGAAATTAAAAAGGCCGATAGTACTGAAAAAATACGGCGAGCAGCTCCAGGCTCTTTATTAATAAAGGGCCGGCAGGCACAAATCCTGAAGCAAAAACTCCCGCCGCCCCGGGGCAGCGGGAGTTTTTTTGACGATGGTCTGACCCGGCCAGCGAATGGGTTTTGGCCGGCTGTTCTTCTTATTTGGATGGTTTGAGGCGGTTGTCCATGCCGGTGAAGCCACAGTCGGGCTGGTAGCAGGTCACATTAATGAACTCGCATTTTTGCTTGCAGGATGGACAGGTTTGCGGCGGTGCGGTCTGAACTATCGTATTGCCGCAGTTGCTGCATTTCCAGGTGTTATCTGGAAGGGTCGGTTTGCTCTCAGACATGGTATTCCTCCTTTTTTGCCACCGGCGCGAGGTTTTTGTTTAAGCCGGAATTGATAGTTCAACCATAATCATCCACCGTCCCCGTTGCAACAATTATTTTAGGGCGATCACGCCCCCAGCGCACATAGCTGCGTTTTATCCAATCAATTTTCTTGATAACTTCACGTGTTTTCGCTAAACAAAAACACTGTTACTTCAGGAGAAAAAAATGGCCGAAAAGAAGATAAACAAAGATCTGGAGGGTTTGACCCTGCTGGGCTCAGACAAAACAGCCAGTGCCGTGCGCAAGCTGGAGACATTTCCCAACCACAGCCGGCGTGATTATACCGTGACACTCACCACCGACGAATTCACCTGTGTCTGCCCGATGACCGGCCAGCCTGATTTTGCCAAAATCACCATCGAGTACATTCCCGATAAGAAAATCGTCGAATCCAAGTCGCTGAAACTCTATTTCTGGTCTTTTCGCAACGAAGGCGTTTTCCACGAGCATGTCACCAATATTATTCTCGATGACCTGGTCGCCGCCCTTTCGCCACGCTGGTGTAAAGTTACCGCCAGCTTTGCAGTGCGCGGCGGTATCGCCATCACGGTGGATGCGGAATATAGTAAAAAAAAGAAATAAAAAGCACCAAAACTGGTCTTTGGAATCCGGTTTTTTCAGGGCATGGGCGACAGATGCCTAATTTTCATAATTCCTTTGACACTCACCCCCATTGTCCGTATACTCGCGCGCAAAACAGCTCTTTTTTACACTCAAAGAAGTTACGGCAACGCACGAGGATGGTTATGGCAAAACGTGAAGACATTAAAAAAATTCTGATTATCGGCTCCGGGCCCATTATCATCGGTCAGGCCTGTGAATTTGACTATTCGGGCACGCAGGCCTGTAAGGCACTGCGCCGGCTCGGCTATGAAATTGTTCTGGTAAATTCCAACCCGGCCACAATTATGACCGACCCGGGTATGGCCGACGTAACCTACATCGAGCCGCTGAACGCTCAGGCGCTCACGGAAATCATTGAAAACGAAAAGCCGGACGCGATTCTCCCCAACCTGGGCGGCCAGACCGGTCTGAATCTGACCTCGGAGCTGTACAAAAATGGGGTGCTGGCGCGTCACGGCGTGGAGGTCATCGGTGTGCAGGTGGAGGCCATCGAGCGGGGTGAAGACCGTATCGTATTTAAAGAAACGATGAGCAGGCTGGGCATTGAAACGCCCAAAAGCTCGCCCGCCACTTCAGTTGAGGAAGCGGAAAAGATCGCGGCGGAAATGGGTTATCCGGTCGTTGTCCGGCCCGCCTTCACCATGGGCGGTACGGGAGGAGGCATTGTTTACAACCTCGAGGAACTGCGCCTGACGGCGAGCCGCGGCATTTCGTCAAGCCTCATCGGCCAGATTCTGATTGAAGAATCGGTCATCGGCTGGGAGGAGCTGGAGCTGGAGGTCGTTCGGGATGCCAAAAATCAGATGATCACCGTTTGCTTTATCGAAAACATCGACCCGATGGGTGTGCATACGGGTGATTCCTGCTGCACCGCGCCGATGCTGACCATTTCCGGCGAGCTGCAAAAACGCCTCCAGGGATACGCCTACAAAATAGTCGAAGCCATCGAAGTCATCGGCGGGACAAATGTGCAGCTTGCCCATAACCCGGAGACGGGCCGTGTTGTCGTCATTGAAATCAACCCGCGCACTTCGCGCTCGTCGGCGCTGGCCTCCAAAGCCACAGGTTTTCCGATCGCGCTTATCTCGTCGGTGCTGGCCGCAGGTGTCACGCTCGATGAGATCCCCTACTGGCGGGACGGGTCTTTGGATAAATACACCCCCTCGGGTGACCACATTGTCGTCAAATTCGCCCGCTGGGATTTCGAAAAGTTTCCGGGCGTGGCCGACAAACTGGGCACACAGATGCGGGCGGTCGGCGAGGTGATGAGTATCGGCAAGACCTACAAGGAAGCCTTCCAAAAGGCCATCCGTTCGCTGGAGAAAAAACGCTACGGCCTGGGCTTTGCCGAAAATTTTCACTCCCTGTCACTGGAAGAACTCATGGAACGCCTCAACGAGCCGTCCAGCGAGCGCCAGTTCATCATGTACGAGGCACTGCGCAAGGGTGCGACCGTGGAAGAGCTGCACAGAAGGACCTTTATCAAAAAATGGTTCATCGAGCAGATGAAGGAGCTTGTGGAGCTCGAAGAGGAAATTCTGACGTACAAAGGCAGACAACTTCCCGATGAATTGCTCATTCGCGCGAAAAAAGACGGTTTTGCTGATAAATATCTGGCGATCATTCTGGATATGAAAGAAGAGCGGATTCGTTCACAGCGCCTGGCGGCCGGTATGGCCCAGGCCTGGGACGCGGTGCCGGTGAGCGGCGTGGAGAACGCCTCCTATTATTATTCCACATACAACGGCCCGGATAAAGTTCCGGTCAGCAAAAAGCGTAAAATCATGGTGCTAGGCGGCGGGCCCAACCGTATCGGCCAGGGCATTGAATTTGACTACTGCTGCGTACACGCGGCTTTCGCCCTGCGCGATGAAGGCATCGAGACCATCATGGTCAACTGTAACCCCGAAACGGTTTCCACCGACTACGACACATCCGACAGATTGTATTTTGAGCCGTTGACGGTGGAGGACGTGCTTAGCATCTACGAAAAGGAAAAGCCCGAAGGCGTTATCGTCCAGTTCGGCGGCCAGACCCCTCTGAACATCGCGGCTGACCTGGCCGCGGCGGGTGTGAAAATTATCGGCACCTCGCCCGCCACTATTGATCTGGCCGAAGACCGTGATCAGTTCCGCAAAATGATGGATAAGCTCGGCATTCCTATGCCCGAATCCGGCATGGCCGCCAACCTCGAAGAGGCGATGGAAGTGGCCAACAGCATCGGCTATCCGCTGATGGTTCGTCCCTCCTACGTGCTGGGCGGCCGCGGTATGGAAATTGTCCACGATGAATCAATGCTCACACGATATGTCCGTACAGCCGTCGATGTCACCCCCGAGCGTCCGATTCTCATCGACAAGTTTCTGGAAAATGCGATCGAAGCGGAAGCCGACGCGATTTCCGACGGGACTGATGCTTTCGTTCCGGCCGTCATGGAGCATATAGAACTGGCGGGTGTGCATTCCGGTGATTCAGCCTGCGTGATACCGCCGATCAGCATTCCGGCACGCCACATAGAAACGATCAACGACTACACGCGCAAGATCGCCGTGGAATTCGGCGTTGTGGGGCTTATGAACATCCAGTATGCCATCGCCGACGACATGGTCTATATTCTCGAGGCCAACCCGCGCGCCTCGCGCACCGTGCCACTGGTATCCAAGGTCTGCAATGTTTCTATGGCCAGGCTGGCCACACAGATCATGCTGGGAAAGAAACTAAAGGACCTGAGTCTGAAACATCATGTTTTTCGCCACTTCGGCGTCAAGGAAGCTGTTTTCCCGTTTTACATGTATCAGGAAGTCGATCCGGTACTGGGGCCGGAAATGCGCTCCACGGGCGAAGTGCTGGGGCTTGCTGATTCCTTCGGTCTGGCGTTCTACAAATCGCAGGAGGGAACCGGCCAGGGGCTTCCGTCCGAGGGAACGGTACTCATTACGGTAGGAGAAAAAGATAAAGGCGGTATTCTGGAAGTGGCCCGGACATTTGCCGATATAGGATTCAGAATCATGGCCACTGAAGGCACGCACAAATTCTTTGCCGGGCAGGGCATCGCCTCTGAACAAATTTTGAAGATGCATGAAGGAAGGCCCAACATTGTCGATGCGATTAAAAATGGAGAAATCCAGCTGGTGATCAATACACCGGCGGGCCGCACCAGCAAATATGACGACTCCTACATCCGCAAAGACGCGATCAGATATAAAATTTCTTACATCACCACGGTGGCCGCCGCCGTCGCCGCCGTGAAAGGCATCGCCGCCGCCCGCCAGGGCCACGGCCGCGCCAAATCACTGCAAAGCTACCACGCGGACATAAAATAAATTTTTTCTGCGCCTTTTCCATTCCGTTTCAGGTGGCTTTTGGCGTGGATAAAGTATCCAGCGGGCTTTACAGATTGCGGATATAGCGGCCCGGGCAGTTTTCGAAGACTTCGGCTTTTGACTGGCGAAATCCTTTGGATGAATCTACAATTTGAACCATCTGATATTATGGAGCATCCATTGACATTAGATCTTCTATGGCGGGATTCGGGGTCGAATCTTTATTCTTGACATTTCGTTTTGCTGAATGTAGATATTGAGGCATGGCACGCCCTTTAAGAGTTCAATATCCCGACGCTTATTATCATGTAACCTGCCGAGGCAATGAACGACGGGAAATCTTCCGTAATCACGATGATCACAATATTTTCTTTGAGCTTTTAGCACGATCCCTTGATATTTATACAGTCGAGCTCGGCGCTTACGCCCTGATGCCTAACCACTTTCATTTACTGGTTCGCACTCCGAAAGGCAATCTTTCCGAATTCATGCGTCATTTCAATATCAGCTATACCGGAGCATTCAATCGTAAATACAGGCGTTCCGGACACCTGTATCAGGGCCGGTATAAGGCTTTTTTGATCGAGGCGGATAATTATCTTTTGGAAGTATCCCGCTATATTCACCTGAATCCACTGCGCATGAGATCAAAAGACCCTGTAGGGAAAAGATGGAATAATTTGTTAAACGATGAAACAACGAGCCTGGCCGGATATTTGAACGTGAAAAAAAGAAAAGAATTCGTCTGTTATAAGATGATTTTGGACTATCTGGGCGGCGACACGCAAAAAGCCAGAAATGAATATAGGAAATTTGTGGAGGAAGGCTTTCGGGTAGAAATCCTCAGCCCATTAGAGAGGGGCAAGGGAACCGGCATTATCGGCGGAGAAGATTTTATCGAGAAAGTTAAGCAATTGGTCGCCAGGTATAAAAAGTCTTCCCGCGAACAGCCAGCGCTCAGAGAATTGAGCAAGAAAACAAAACCGGATGATTTGATAGAAAAGTACGCAAAGCTGTCAAATATTAAGCGTGAAGAGTTGACAAAGAAGGGGAGGCAATCAACGGAGCGGGCGATGCTGATGGAACTTCTGTATCGAAACTGCAACGTCACCCAGCCGGAAATAGGGCGAATGATGGGCGGCATCGACTACAGCGCGGTAAGCCAGGCGCGAAAGAGATTACTATACAAGATGCAACATGAGCCGGCATGGGCCAAAAGGTTCAGCGAGATGCAGAACAAACTGGGGCAAATGTCAAGAATAAAGATTTGACCCTATGCCCCCCTGATCTGAGCGTAATTTTGACGACGATATTCATGTACAGCTCCTGATGTGATATCCTGTCACCAGAACCCCTAAAATTCCATGAAATTCAAGGTTATCCGGGTGCCGGACGGAGCCGACAGCATCAGGTAGGCCGCTGTTCCGGAGCCTGGCAGCACGGTGCTGCCGGTTCCCTTACCCGCTGCCATCTGCTCCAGCTCGGCACCGTACAGCCGCCAAGCGGAGGCTCCGCTAATGGATACAGAGCCTTTTACCGGGAGTTTACGCCATTCTGCAAGCCCCTCTGAGCCTATAGTGACAATGTTGCTTCCGGCCACCAATGTTGTGAGTGTCTCTTGGGGACGATACAGGGTGCTACCGATGCGAATCCATTCTCCTTCATGGGTAGAGTCGATTACGAGGTCATCCAGATCCCTGCCGTATACTTGCGGAATCGTCAGCATAATACTTGCCCTGGCATCTTCGGAAGTCGGATCAACCACCTGAAGAGCTCCCCCTCTGTTTACCGCAAGAAAGCCATTGAACGTATCAAGGCTCATTAGCGGCGATTCCCATGCGACAGAGTCAGGATACTCATTTGTCAGCAACCAGTTTCTCCCTGATCTGCTGCTCCAAACAGCCGACAGCCCGGAGGCGGCAACCTTTTGCCCCTGGATGATATCATCCTGATAATGGCCGTAGCCTGTAACATACCTGATTATGAGGTATTGCCGTCCATCTGCGGGTATGAATGAAAGGGACATCCCTGGTTTTTCGTCGTTGGAAAACCGGTCATCGTCCCGCAGCTTAAGTCCGGTGATCCATGATTGCCAGGCAGAGGTAGCAGCATCGTACCTGATTATGCTGAGCGAATCGTCCGGCTCCCTTTGCACCCGCATGACGGTCGAGTTGTTGGCATAATACCCGACGGCTGAATCCAGCTGGCTCGAAGATGCCGTTTTTAAGGGGCGGGGAAGGAGATTCAACGGTGTAGGCATGGCTGCAATCCTCCCCTTTTCCACCAGTGCCCTCAGCAGGATGCGCTCCGCAATAACGGTCGCATTACCTGATCCGAAACCGTTCGAAGCCCCCATGACCACCACTGCCAAGCCTTCTGTCGGCGCAACGATCAGAGTCGAGCCGTACAGCGTCACATCCCCCCCCTTTTGCCAGCCTGTCACGCCGACCGCAGCCAGACCCGGCTGAATCACCGTATCCCAGCCCAGCCCGTAGCTGAAAGATTTAGACTTCACCGGATTAAAGCTGGAGAGGGTCTGGTCGACACCCATTGCCGCAACGGAGGCTTCCGAAAGGATGCGGACAGTGCCAACCCTTCCTTTTCCAAGAAACATCATGGCGATTTTAGCCATATCCATCGGCGTGCTGTAAAGCCCCCCGGAACCGAAGCTGTTCAAAAACAGTTGCGGTTGGGGGGTGTCATCGGCATATCGTTTGGCAAAGCTCTCCTCAGGGAAGTAATCCAGGGGGTAGCGGCTGGTATTCATGCCCAGTGGGGTAAATATCTCTTCCTGGACGAATTGCGCATAGCTTTTGCCGGTAACCGCCGAAACGAGCTGCTCTATAAGGGTAAAACCATCATTGGCGTAGACACTCATGTAGCCCGGTTCATGCTTGAGCCGCTGTGACTTGATGGTTTCCAGAGCCTGGGCGGAAAAACTGAACGGCAGGGGGGCGGATGTTTCTGAATTGCGGTACTCTCCGCCGGGGAAACCAGCCGAATGGTCAAGCAGCATTCTGACGGTGACCTGCGTGTACTCAGGTGATGCCATGCTGAAGGAGGTGATGTACTCCTTAAGCGGCCTGTCGAGGGAGATCAGTCCCTGATCCACCAGCTTCATGACAGCGATGGCCGCCACCATCTTGCTGGTGGAGCCGATACAGTAAAGGGTGTTTGCCGATGGGGCTGCCTGAGACGTTTTATCTGCAAGGCCGAAGGTTTCCGCCCACACCACCTGTTCTCCATCGATAAGAGCCAGCGAAATTGATGAAGCACCGGTTTGTTCCATTACCTCCTTTGCTGCACTCCTCCCTTCTAAAATGGTGTCCGTACAGCCGGGGGAGGAGGAGCTGCAGCCGCTGATGTACAGAAGGCTCAGCAGACAACAGGCCGCGACGATGACAGATCTAAACGGATTCATTTGGAAAACGCCCCCTTCTTGAGCAAATTTAGGGTCATATCTTTACGGCCTGTTGCCCAAATAGATTTGCAAAGATTATAAAGAGCGGTTATAAAAATAGCAACATATTCTAGGAGAGAAACTGCCATGATGGGTCACCAACCAGATGCACAGCCGAAACTCTTTTATCATTCATTCAATCTTGATGATCGTATTCCAGCTACTTCCGTTTTGAGGAAGATTCGAAAACACATTGATTTTGAATTTATCTATCATGAGGTCAAAGGCTTCTATGGTGAGAAAGGGAACGTCTCGGTACCTCCGCCGATCATACTCAAGATGATGTTGCCCCGGGTGGCCACCCAAAATCCCCCACTTATGGCCACTTGAAAATCCCCCACCTGGTGGCTGCTTTTAAGACCTGAGAAACAGGTTTACAAAAGTAACTTCACAAACGGTCTGCAGAACGTTACAGA
>Ga0255347_1001177_pt1 | contig 44130 bp, 45 predicted proteins | sample wastewater_treat_2_FD_192479 | JGI IMG/M metagenome (GOLD analysis project Ga0255347, IMG submission 192479) | Wastewater microbial communities from Lulu Island WWTP, Vancouver, Canada - plant24 | ecosystem: Engineered > WWTP > Wastewater > Unclassified | place: Canada: Vancouver, British... | reverse complement strand
AATATCTGATTCTTAATTTTATCCTTTTCATTCATATAAGTTACCTCGCTCATTTTATGCGGGTTCATTATATGATGTGCATGCTGAAATTAATAGCACTTTTTACCCCTAAAATTAATCTGCTACCAGAGTGTTTCTATATCATCAACAAGATGTTTCATTTTTTTCCAATCCATCTGAAAACCGTATGCGTGTCTGAAAAAATGCCTGAACATCAGATATTGAGAAAGCCTTTCTGCAGTTTTATCGGAAATTACTTTTTTTCTGTTTTTAGTACTAATCCGGGCATTTTTCAATAATTCTTTATGCCTGGAAGCGGACTCATTTATATTTTCACCGTAATGCTTTTCAATCATAATAAAAATATTTTCTATTCCGTTGTAAAAAGAATGAAGCAGCGAACCAGAAGCGGTTAATTCTATAAAATCCGGATCCCGTGATGCCAGGACATTAAAAAGAACGGCCGCATTATTCAGAAGTTTATCAATCTGCGCGATCTCATAGCGGATTTTCACATGAAGATTTTTATCCAATCTCAACGACCTCATCAATTTCTTTCAGCATATTAAAAAAATCTGTCTCTGTATCAAAGTCCACCAGGTCAATTTTTCTGTCGATTGCCGCAGCCAGCCGGCTGTAAGCAGCAAAGAATAACTCAGGCGGCAGGCCGGAGATTCCAATATCAATATCTGATTCAGGGGTAAACTTTTCCGAAACGGCTGATCCAAAGAGATATACTTTCTCTGCTCCTGCTTCTTTCAGGATAAGTACAGCTTTATGTACTTCGGGTTGTAATTGTTCAATAATCATTTTATCTTACGTTTTATCCAGTTATTCCATAAAGCCCTTTGATTATTTACTGCATTGCCATGCCATTGAGATTAACATCTGTTAATCTAATGATTTTTCATGTTATGTCAAATATAATTTCGGGGGTCAGAGCATGTTCCCGCGGGGGTAAGAGCAATGTTCCCGAGGCTCAGAGCATGATTCCGCGGGCTCAGAGCCCTTTATGTATATGAATTACCTGGGGAATGATCTGCCGGGGGCGAAGACTCAAGACTGCAGCCCGCACCATGCGTAGCATATAGATACCCGCCTTCGCGGGTATGACTCGTCCCTCTCTGTGTTCTCTGAGTCTTCGTGGCAAGCCCGTTAAGTCCAGGCTGCGGCCTGTATTCTTTTACGCGGTAAGTATATTTTTCAGGAACTGTTTTGTCCGTTCTTTCTTTGGATCTTTAAAGATCTGTTTAGGCGTGCCGATTTCGATAACCTCGGCATTGTCCATGTAAACAACCTTGTCGGCCGCGGCCCTGGCAAATCCCATTTCGTGCGACACAACGATCATGGTCATACCGTCATTTGCAAGCCCCTTCATTACGTCCAGGACCTCTTTTGTCATCTCCGGGTCAAGAGCCGATGTGGGTTCATCAAAGAGCATTACCTTGGGGTTCATGGCAAGCGCACGGGCAATGGCAACGCGCTGCTGTTGCCCGCCTGAAAGCTGTTCAGGGTAGGCTCTCTCCTTGTCCGATAGCCCGACGCGTTTAAGCAGTGCGTGTGCGTTCTCTTCAGCATCCTCTTTGGTGATTTTTTTCACTATCCTTGGCGACAGCGTAATGTTATCCAATACGTTCAGGTGCGGGAAGAGGTTGAATGACTGAAAAACCATTCCGGTTTCTTCGCGTATTTTTCTTATATTTGCCTTATTGCCGGTTACAAGTTCGTTTTCGATCCATATATCGCCGCTTGTAACATTTTCCAGCCTGTTTATGCAGCGAAGCAGTGTGCTCTTGCCGCTTCCCGATGATCCAATAATGAAGAACACGTCCCCTTTTTTTACTTCGAGGCTTACATTTTTCAGCGCGACAATATCGCCGAAATTTTTTGAAACATTGACTATCTTAACTCTACTTTGCATTGGTACTCATCCTCTCTTCCATGTAGCCCACGACTCTTGAAAAGAACAGCGTCATAATCAGGTAGATTATTGCGATAACCGTGTATGTTTCGAAATAATTAAATGTTGTCGAAGCGTACTCACGCCCGCGGCGCAGCAGGTCGGAAACCGCGAGTATGGAAACCAGCGAGGAATCTTTAAGCAGCGCGATAAATTCATTGCCTATCGGCGGCATAACAACCTTAACCGTCTGCGGCAGTATAATCCTGTATATAGCCTGTGTCCTGGACAGGCCCAGCGCGAGCGCCGCCTCCATCTGCCCTTTTGGTATGGATTGAATCCCCGCCCTGAAAATTTCGCTTATGTATGCCCCGTAGCATATTGACATCGCGATTACCGCGGATGAGATGTCCGCGATCTTTACAAATTTTGCCAGGGCGTAATATATGTAGAAGAGCTGAACAAGAAGGGGTATGCCCCTGATGACCTCTACATAGACAGTGCATACGCGGTTAATCAGCGTAATTTTTGATATCCTTCCCAGTCCGACAAAAAGCCCTATCATCAGGGCGAATATGATAGAAAGGATTGTAACCTGGAATGTTTTTATTACACCGTCGGGAATAAAAAGAATGATGTCCATGTACGGGTCCGGTGAAATAATCGGGAGCAATATCAGCAGTGATATTGCCCCGTAAAAAGATATTCTCCAGGCAGAAAACAGCGAGGCATCATCCTTGCCCGGGATGAGTACCCCGTCTGTTACCTCAATTCTTGGTTTGTTATGAATTATCTTAGCCACTTTTTCTCTATCTTTTTATCAATACCTTTTTCCTGAACCTTTTTAAGACCGTCATTGATAAGGTCAAGCACAGCCTGGTTCCCCTTGTTTACCGCGACTCCGTATTCCTCTTTTGTAAAGGGGACTCCTACTATCTTGAGTTTTGCCTTGTATTTTTCATTCTGAAGAGCATATTGAGCGGCTACAGGCGAATCGCATACAACCGCGTCAATTCTGCCGTTTACCAGATCTTCAAAAGCCATTCCGATTTCATCATACATTTTTGCTATAACACCGGCTGTTGTTGAAGTTTCAAGAGCTCCTGTTGTTCCGATCTGGGCGCCGACTTTTTTGCCTGTAAACTGTGACAGTTTATCCAGGCCTTTCAGGTCTTTCTGTACAACAATAATCTGGCCGGCGTTTACATAGGGGATTGAAAAATCCATTGCTTTCTTTCTTTCGTCGGTTATTGTGACTGAAGAACATACGGCATCATATTTGCCCGCGGCAAGACCGGCAAATATTCCATCCCAGGCCGTGTTTACGAATTCAACTTGAAAATTTCCTTCTTTTGCAGCAGCGGTGAGCAGATCAATGTCAAATCCGACAATCTTTTTCTCTTCATTAATAAATTCCATTGGCGCCCACGTGGCGTCTGTTGCAATTACAATTTTTCTGCCAGTTGCCTGGTCTTTGGAACATGATGCAAGAATTCCGGAAAAAACAACAGCAGCAGAAAGTACTAACAGAACTACTCTTTTTATCATGATTACTCTCCCGGTTGGTTTGTTTTAAGTTCACCCTGCCTGAACTCTGGCATTTCTGGTGATCTTTTTAATGTGTAAGATGGGTTTTTAAGAATTAAAATGCAACAAAAAATTTATAAACAGAAGGGCTGATATTAATGGTGAAGGGGGTAAATAATATGGAATTCTGAATCCCGTGCGGGTATTTATTGTTTTATTGGCGGTTTGTTATAAAATATGATCCGGGCAGTAAAAAAGAGAAATTTTAGTAAAAAGGCACAAAAAAAATTTTTTTACTAATGGGGAAAAATTTTGTTCCCGATTGAATATATAGGGGGTATTTTACAAAAAAAAGATGTTTTGGGATAATTCATGTTCATATTTTATAATAATTACTTTTAAACCACGTTAAATGCCTATAAATGGCTTTAAACGGGTTCATCATATTGCTTATTCATCCCGATTAAAAGAACGTCAGGGGGGAATTCTGACACCCATGGTAAGGATGCCGGGGTTAACAAGAAATGATTCAGGGAGGAATCAATATGATAATTAACCACAACATGTCCGCAATTAATACTCATCGCGTATTAAAATTTCAGCATTGGAATATCGACAAGAACATGGAAGGTCTTTCATCCGGTATGAGGATCAATAAATCCGGCGATGACGCTTCAGGACTTGCTGTTTCCGAAAAGATGAGGACCCAGATACTTGGCCTCAGACAGGCTGAAAGGAATACTGAGGATGGTATGTCTCTTGTCCAGACAACTGAAGGATATCTGGAAGAGATAACAAACATTATCCAGAGGATGAGGGTTCTTGCAGTTCAGTCAGCAAATGGTATCTACAGTGACAATGACAGGCAACTGATCCAGGTAGAAGTTTCTCAGCTTGTTGATGAGGTTGACAGGATTGCTTCACAGGCACAGTTCAACAAAATGAACCTGCTTCAGGGGGACTTCGGCCGTGTTAGTACAACTGCATCTATGTGGATACACATGGGGCCTAACATGCACCAGAGGGAGAGGATCTATATCCAGACGATGACAGCCCGCGCGCTTAACCTGAAAGACGTAACAGGCAATCCTGTAACACTTTCAACGGCAGGCGAGGCCAACAGGAACATAGGCGTTTTTGATGCGGCTCTCCACGTGATAGCAAAACAGAGAGCGGACCTTGGCGCTTATTACAACAGAATGAGTCATGCTGCGAAAGGACTTATGACAGCTTATGAAAACATCCAGTCTTCAGAAAGCCGTATAAGGGATGCGGACATGGCTGAATACATGGTTGATTTCACAAAGAACCAGATACTGGTACAGAGTGGAACTGCGATGTTGGCTCAGGCTAATGCAAAGTCTCAGGGGGTATTGCAGCTCCTTAGATAAAAGTGATTTATTATCAGATTTACCCGGCCGGTTTGGGAGAACCGGCCGGTTTCGCGTTTGCAGAATTTTTGATCTTTTAAAACTGGCTCGAAAAAATTGTTTCAGACTATCGTTTAAAATCCTGCGGCGAAACAGACTATTTTTTCCCCTGGCCCTTTTCCTCTTCGCCTCATGATAAGGACGATTAAAAGAAACATGCATGAACATTACAGCAAGCATATATCCCTTTGTTCATTCAGGGACTTATGGTCGCTGTAATGCAGCGGCGGCATTCCCTTCAAACGCCGTAACCTGGTATTAAATGCCTGATAAGGAGATCAGGCCGTTTCTGTCTGTAGGAGGGCGGAAACAAAAAAAACAGACAAAGGAGTGTTTAATATGATTATCAATCATAACATGAGCGCGATTAACGCGAACAAGGTGTTGAAGTTCAAGCACTGGGACGTAAACAAGTCAATGGAAGCGCTGGCTTCCGGTATGAGAATCAATAGAGCCGGCGACGATGCTTCAGGTCTTGCTGTGTCCGAAAAGATGAGGACGCAGATACAGGGACTAAGACAGGCGGAAAGAAACACTGAAGACGGCATGTCATTAGTTCAGACAACTGAAGGTTATCTGAACCAGACTTCCGAAATTCTTCAGAGAATCAGGGTTCTTGCAGTTCAGTCAGCAAACGGTATTTATAGCGATGATGACAGGCAACTGATCCAGGTTGAAGTTTCTGCGCTTATAGATGAAGTTGACCGGATTGCTTCTCAGGCTGAATTCAACAAATTCAAACTGTTATTGGGAGACTTTTCAAGAACCAATTTCAAATCCAGTATGTGGTTCCACATGGGAGCTAATATGAACCAGAGGGAGAGAGTTTATATAGGCACCATGACCGCCCAGGGACTTGGTCTCAGGGAAGCAAGCGGAGCGTTTTTAGCTGATCTCGGCACAGCCGGAGGCGCTAATAGTACAATCGGTGTGATCGATGCCGGGCTTCATAAGATTGCCAAACAAAGAGCAGACCTCGGAGCTTATTACAACAGGCTCGAATTTGCTGCCAAAGGTCTTATGACTGCTTATGAAAATATACAGGCATCTGAAAGCCGGATCAGGGATGCCGACATGGCTGAATACATGGTTGATTTTACCAAGAATGCGGTTCTTGTGCAGAGTGGTACTGCGATGCTGGCTCAGGCTAATATGCAGACAAGGACAGTTCTTCAGCTTCTCGGCAGTTGATTTTAGATTATTCATCCAGTTTGCAAGGGAATATGGGAAATCCCGTCAGAAGACGGGATTTCTTTTTTTGGTACAGGATTAATTAATTCTGTGGAATTATTCTGCGCTGCCCAGAGGGAAGCTGACACCTAACCTGCCGAACACGCCTGACATATCGAGCTGGTAGCTGTCCTCATTCTCGATATCCGCGCCTCTGTAGCCTATTTCAAGCATTACCTTCATGCCTGATCCTTCGCCGGGACTGAACACTGTACCCGCGGATACCTGCCATGTAAATCCGCTGAATGTCTCGGATACATCCGGGTGGTCATAAATTGTCCATGAATAACCCGCTCCGCCGGCAAGGAAGGGCAGAAAGCCGTAATCAGACTCAACATCTGCAAAACGGACCTGTGCTACTGCGAGCAGGGGGAATGAATAGAGGTTGGCTTTTTCAACTTTTGGTAAAGCCATCCCGCCTATTTTTTCAGCAAACGCCTTATCTTCCCACTTGATCCAGCCGAATCCGCCTTCAACTCCAAGGTTGAAATATTTATCAAGCCCAAAATTTACCGCTATTGCAGAATCGAATCCTACTTTACTCGGCGCATCGGGATAAGCTGCCCCAAACTTAAGGTCAATTGAAGAAGCCTGGGCAAAAAGCGCGGTTGAGAAAGTTAGAAGCATTGAGGTAATTATTGCTGATACAATATGTTTCATCACGAAACTCCTTTAAAGGTATTTTGTATGTAAATAATAATAGATTAATAATAAGTCAAGTATAATGATAAAAATGTTACAGCAGCTTATTCAGGCGTTGGCAGAAATTGTGCCCTCAAAAGGTTTAGTGCCGTAATAAATGGCGCTGTCTTTTGGCGCTGCATAACATAATCTGTTGACAAAAAATACGAAAGTTAATTTAAAAAGATACAGGTGACGGCATTTTACGGTCGATTCAAAACATTCCCTGCCCTGAAAAGAGGCGGCTGCTGAATAACAGGGTCAACAGGCTCACTTGCCCTTTATACCGGTTCCTGTGCCAGTTGAAGGACGCGTGTTGAGCAGTAGAACGGTATGGTTTTGAAGGGACAATATGCTGTTTTATCCGATAATTTGTAATAAGCATAATTATGAAAAAGCCTGTTACAGGGCTGAAGCGGGGTAAAATGAAACAGGTTGGTATAATTCTGGGCAGTGATTCTGATCTGCCTGAAATAAAGGGCTGTTTTGAAATTTTTGACAGATTCAATATATCTTACGAGGTACTTGTTTCTTCCGCGCACAGGACACCCGAAAAGACTTCTGAGTGGGTTAAAGGCGCGGCGGGCAGGGGGCTTAAAGTGATAATAGCCGCGGCAGGAGGGGCTGCCCACCTTCCAGGAGTTGTGGCAGCCTATACTTTGCTGCCGGTGATAGGGATTCCCGTTGAGTCGGGAATTGTGGGCGGGCTTGATTCGCTTCTTTCAATAAGCCAGATGCCGGCAGGCATACCTGTTGCTGCCATGGCTGCGGGCAGGGCTGGCGGAACAAACGCGGCGCTTTTTGCCGCAAATATACTCGCGCTTTCGGACGCATCTGTTGCGGAAAAACTCAGCAGCTACAGGAAAGAGATGGAGAAGAAGATACTGGAAAAAAATGAAATGATAGATCAGGCCGGCCTTATGAATTATATAAAAATGCTGGAAGGGAAAAATGATAGAAAATAATATCGCGATTCCCCGTGAAAGAATTCTCATACTCGATTTTGGCTCTCAGTACACCCAGCTCATTGCGCGCAGAATCCGCGAACTGAATGTTTACGCGGAGATTGTGCCTTTTCATCATCCAATAGAGGAGATAAAGAGAGATAAACCTTCGGCAATAATACTGTCAGGCGGGCCCTCGTCCTTATATGAAAAGGACGCTCCGGGGGTGCCGGATGAGATATTCAGCCTTGGCCTGCCTGTGCTTGGTATATGCTACGGCCTGTATGTTGTGGTAAAAGCGTTTAAAGGTGAAAGCGCCGTGGCAAGTTCACGCGAATATGGCAGGGCAATAATAAATGTAAACAGAAAGTCCGAACTTCTGAAAGGTATGGGCAGAAAAGAACAGGTGTGGATGAGCCACGGCGACAAGGTGACAAAAATACCCGGCGGCTTCACGGTCACCGCGTCATCGGGAAACGCGGAAATCGCCGCGATAGAAAATTCAAAGAGCAAAGTGTACGGCGTACAGTTTCATCCTGAAGTTTACCATACAACAAATGGTATAAAGGTACTTAAAAATTTTCTCTTTAAGATATGCGGCCTTAAAGCGTCGTGGAACATGGATTCATTTATTGATTCCTCAGTCGAAGCCATACGCAAAGAGGTGGGTGAAGGTTCAGTACTGCTGGGGCTGTCCGGCGGCGTGGATTCATCTGTAACCGCGATGCTTTTACAGAGAGCTGTTGGTGAAAAGCTTTATTGTGTATTTGTAAACACCGGCCTGCTGCGTAAAAACGAAGAGAAACAGGTTGTGGACAGATTCAAAAAGTATATGCGTTTGAACCTTATATATGTCGACGCGTCAAAAAGGTTCTTAGACAGGCTAAAGGGGGTTGAGGACCCTGAGAAGAAAAGGCGTATCATCGGCAGGGAATTCATAAACGTGTTCATGGACGAGGCTAAGAAGATCGGCAGGTTCGATTTTCTGGCGCAGGGTACCCTGTACCCGGACGTAATCGAGTCCGTGTCAACAAAGGGGCCTTCGGATACGATCAAGAGCCACCATAACCGGGTGCCCGAAGTGCTTAAACTGATCAAATCCGGCAGGGTAATAGAACCCCTCAGGGAACTCTTCAAGGACGAGGTGCGTGAGCTGGGTATGAAGCTCGGCATGCCTGAGGAACTTATATACAGACACCCCTTTCCCGGCCCCGGTCTTGCCATAAGGATCATCGGCGAAGTAACACCGCAGCGTATAAAGATACTGCAGAATGCCGACGACATTATCGTGCAGGAGATAAAGGACGCGGGCCTGTACAGGAAACTGTGGCAGATCTTTGCAGTCTATCTGCCGGTAAAGTCTGTTGGTGTCATGGGGGACAGGCGCACCTATGAGAATGTAGTCGCGGTGCGCGGAGTAAACTCGGTTGACGCGATGACCGCGGACTGGGCATATCTGCCTGAAGATCTACTCAGACGCATTTCGAACAGGATAATCAACGAGGTTAAGGGGATAAACAGGGTAGTGTACGATATTTCATCCAAGCCGCCGTCAACCATAGAATGGGAATAAGTATATGTTTTATTATGATGTTTTAGAAGAGTTTCACAGAAGAAGGATTAGATACATGATTGCCGGCGGACTCTCGGTAAACCTTCATGGTATTCCGCGCGTTACACATGATATAGATGTGGTTATAGCTCTCGACAGGGATAATATTTTTCGCGTGATTGAGGTAATGAAAAAACTGGATTATGCGCCGGGACTGCCCGTTGACGCAGAAGAACTTGCCGATGCTGATAAAAGGAGATTATGGACAGATGAAAAGAACCTTATAGCGTTTTCATTCAGGCACAGGAAGCATGATTTCAGGAGAGTAGATATAATCCTTGTTCACCCTCTAAATTTTGATGAAGCGTATAAAAGGAAAACTTCAAAAAGGTTAAGGGACTTTGAAATTGATATTGTTTCAATTGATGACCTGATAAAGATGAAAGAATTCAGCGGCCGCAGCCAGGATATGGCGGATATTGCCATGCTGAATAAAGTTAAAAAATTTTTAGGCGGACAGGATGGGGAATAAAGGATTTTTTTATACTCTTGAGGACGAAAAGATTCTTGAATACATGAAGCTTACGGTAGAGGAAAAACTGCAATGGCTTGAGGAGATTGCTGAGCTGACCGAGGCGACTCTGACAGAAAAAGAAAAGGAGTTCCGGAGACGCTTGCTTGAAGGAACTATATAAAATTAACAGCCTGCGAAAGCAGGCTGTTAATTTTATAAGAGCTATAATTATTTCTTCCCCCTGACAATATCCACAACGGCCCGCACATCCTGCGAAGAGTCCTTGTCTATAATCAGTATGTCGTTGCCTGACTGGACAACAACAATATCAGAAACGCCGACTACAGCAATGCGCATTCCTTCACTCATGATGGTGCAGTTGCCGCTCTTTACAAATATTGCGTTTTCAGGGGACTGTGTTCTGTTGTTAAATTCATCGGGGTTAAGTATGTCATCCGCGGCTTTCCAGCTTCCAAGGTCTGCCCATCCGAATTCGGCCGGAATGACCATTATGCCCGCGGCATGCTCAAGTATGCCGTTGTCGATTGAAACAGACTGAATCGCTGAGAATATCTGTTCTTTGATAAGCCATACGTCGGGGGAATCGGACACGAACAGTTCGGGCGTGAGCGGCTCAAGCTTCAGAAACTGCGCGTACATTTCCGGTAGAAGTTCCCGGAACTTTTCAATTATAACCGAGGTCTTCCAGACGAATATGCCGCTGTTCCAGTAGTAATTTCCACCGGCTATGTATTGTCTGGCCCGGTCAATGTCAGGTTTTTCAACGAAACGGTCAACAGGCGAGGCAGTGTTTCCGCTCCCGGAAGCCCTGATGTAACCATAACCTGTTTCCGGATATTCCGGCTTTATGCCGATTGTGACAAGGTAATCTTCGCGCGCGAGGGATACCGCGTTCTTCATTACAGAAACGAATTCGTCGTTGTTTTTGATAAAATGGTCGGCTGGAAGAACTATCATTACCGGGTCGCCGTACTTTTTTTTGAGAAACATGGCGGCGTAAAGTACTGCCGCCGCGGTATTCCTCGGCATCGGTTCAGAGAGTATTGTGCCGGGGAGGCCGCTTTTCTTTATTTCGGCAAGGGAGAGGCCCTCATGCTTTTTCGCTGTGACGATAACTATCTCCTCCGGATTGACCGGTTTCAGCCTGCTGATTGTTTCTTCAAGAAGAGTTCCGGCCCCGGACATGTTGTGGAACTGTTTGGGCTTCTCGTCGCTGCTCATGGGCCAGAGCCTTGTACCTGCCCCGCCCGCCATTATTACCGGCACTATCATTTTATTTCAAGTACGCCCTGTTCGTCAAAGTTAAGCCTGATCGGAGTTTTCCTGATTTTGTCGGGAAACTTGACCATGGAAAATCCCTTCAGCGTGTAGTTGCCCGTGCCTTTATTGAAAGCGCTCAGTACTGAATGCCCCAGGGATTTTGAGCTGAATTCGTTGGCAACGCTCAGTGTGTATATACCGGGTTTGTTCTTTATATCTTTTGTGTAGCCGTCAACGAGTTTACTTTCATTGATATTAAAATTATAATTCAGGTCCTGGAATACTAAGGTTGCTTTTGTCCTGTTCTTCATGATCACGTCAAAGTTCACCTTGAGCTTCAGATCAAGATCCGACGGATCTATTACCTTCACCGGATTTTTTCCGTCTATTATGGCGCCGAACATATTTGTTATTGTATCAGCGTTCAGGTTCTTTTTCTTTGATCTTTCGATGGCCTCTTCGACCTCTTTTTTAGACGGTTTGATTACGGTAAAGTCGGCTATGTTGATCTCCGGTTTGATTGCGGGTATGTTCTGTTTAGGTTTAAAATTGAATATAATTTCTTTTTTATATTTATGCATACTTTCAGGGAGCGGGAGGCTCAGCGTAATGTCCACTTCGCATTCAAGGAATTCCCTGTCGCCGTAATTTTTTACGATGTCTATTATGTCGCTGTATTTCAGGGTTACAGGAATGCGCGATGTTGCCGAACCCATGGCCTTGATTTTAAGTTTGTCTGTTGATGTTTCAAAGAGCTGTTTTTTATCGATAAAAAAAACAGACTTCATCTGTGACAGTTTAAGTTTAACCGGATAGGGATTTTTTATTTCAACATCAAAGAGGAGCGTAATATCCCTGAGTGATAGTGAATCAATATCAAAATTGACTATTGTTGCTTCCGGGAGCGGGATATCATTAAATATTGTAATGCCGCTGTTACGGTTATCCGGTGTTGTGCAGCATGTTAAAATAAGCAGAATGGATATAATCTGAAATTTTTTCATAATGGCTCCTGAAATTTTATATTTTTTTAAACAATCAGAGCATAAAATCATAAGATTTTTGATAAAGTCTCAATTTTGACATAGCTACATTGATAGTGTTTTTTAAAGAAAAGTTCCAGCGGCCCTGTCAAAAAGCTGACCTCACAACACGGAAACCGTTGCAGAAGGTACGAGCATCCGCTATGCTCCTGTTGCGCCAAGCGGATCGCAGCCCGCTTCCAGAAGTCTCCCAGTGGCCGCCGCGAAGAACGCGCCAATGGCCGCTATTAGGCCCTCTGGGATCTTCAGCAGGACTCTTTGCATAATACTCATCATTATGCCAGTCCCAGCACCATTCAGCCACATTACCATGCATATCGTACAGGCCCCAGGCGTTCGGCATGAAGCTCCCCACTGCTGTTGTCTTTTTTCTGTATACTCCACTATCTGCATTATATGGCCAATCACCACGAAAATTTGCCATGGTGCTGTCTAATTTATCGCCGTAATGAAAGGCCGTTTTTGTACCTGCCCTGCAGGCATATTCCCATTCAGCCTCTGTGGGAAGCCTGAATCCATTACCACCCATAATTTTTACTGTCCATTTCAAGTCATCAGAGAGGTAGCGCCCACCCTTATCCTTATTATTAGGGTCCTTTCCAAATAAACCCAGAAAAGGTTTTTTTATTTTATAATAGGGCTTAAGGCCATATTTTATGCTCAGTTTATTGCAGAATTCAACAGCCATATACCAGTTTACCCGCTCCACAGGGAGGTCAGCTCCCTTAAAGCATGATGGATTTGTACCAATTATCTCTTCATACTGCTTTTGTGTCACCTCGTACTTAGCCATCCAGAAAGATGATACTGTCACCATGTGCTGCTTCTCGTCCTCCCTCCTCGCCTTCTCGCTCTCAGGGCTGCCCATTATAAACGTTCCGCCAGGTATGTAGCAGAATTCCATGTTGCCGAAAGTTTTTGTCTCTCCGGCTTTAGCAGTATTTATTTCACCTGTATACTTTCCATCATCTGAAATCAAAACCGCTGTTGATGCCGCGATAATCATACATACGGCAGCAGGTATCAGCACTCTCTTCATGTTATTCCCTTATGGTTTATAGATTTGTTTAACAGATGCTGCATTATGGGTGTTTTATTTTTTTTGTCAATGATTTACCGGGTAAGGTGCTCTGACCCCGGGTAAGGTGCTCTGACCCCGGGGAAGGTGCTCTGACCCCCGGGGAAACATGCTCTGACCCCCGGGGAAACATGCTCTGACCCCGGGGAAACATGCTCTGACCCCGAGGAGAACATGCTCTGACCCCCGGAAAGATTCATGATTTAAGTAAATTCTGCCGGGGGCGTTAAGTCCCGGTATGCGAAAACGGTATGGCTTTATAAGCGGCAAAATCATACCGAAAAAAAGCCGATTAATTATAAAATGCTACAAAATGTGATTAATTTCATTGACAGGATTAAGGGTATATATTGATTTATACCCTTAATTGGAAAAAATGTGCCAAAAAGATGCATTTTTATATAGCTGACGAGAGGATTCAGTAATGAAAAATATTCAGAAAACTTACGCGATGAAGAAGTCTGAAATTGAAAAAAAGTGGTTCATTGTAGACGCCGAAAATAAGGTTCTTGGCAGACTCGCGACTGTAATTGCTGACAGGTTAAGGGGAAAACACAAACCGGCATATTCGCCCAATCTTGACATGGGTGACAATATTATTGTAATAAACGCAGAAAAAATTATTCTCTCCGGTACCAAATCTGATGATAAGGATTATTTCAGTCATTCACAGTATCCCGGCGGTGACAGGTTTACAAACATCAAGAAATATATGAAAGAGCAGCCGGAATTTATAATTTTACACGCTGTTAAGGGTATGCTTCCAAAGACAAGGTTAGGGAGGCAGATATTAGGCAACCTCAAGATTTACGCAGGCGCCGACCATCCGCATTCGGCACAAAAACCTGAAATTATCAATCTATAGTACGGGTACTAAAGGAGAAATTATATGGCAGATAGAGTGTACGCAACAGGCAGAAGAAAGACTTCTGTTGCAAGGGTCTGGATCAAACCGGGAAACGGAAATATTGTTATAAATAAGCAGCCTATTAATGAATACTTCAGAAGACAGACCCTTGAACTTATTGTAAGGCAGCCTCTTGAACAGATAGGCGCACTTGATAAATTTGATGTAATGGCGAGTGTGTGCGGCGGCGGCTGGTCCGGTCAGGCAGGCGCGGTTAAACTCGGTATAGCGAGGTGCCTTGTTCAGGCTGATGAAAGAAACAAAAAGCCCCTGAGGGAAGCCGGTTTTCTTACAAGGGACGCGCGGGAAGTTGAGAGGAAAAAACCAGGCCAGAAAAAGGCAAGGAAAAAGTTCCAGTTCTCAAAACGTTAATATGTACGTCTACCTGAAAGAAAAAGGATGCCCGCGGCATCCTTTTTCTGTTTTATGGAGGGACTGATTATGCTCTGTGTAGTAAAAATTTTCTTTAAGGATAGCATTGTTTCAGTTGAACTTGACAACGGAGAATTTCTGAATCTTTCCTACGATGCATATTCGCAGTATAAAATTTCCAGCGGCATGAATATACAGGGAGACCTTTACTCCGAGCTTTACGAGGAATCACGGAAAACAGAATGTAAAGATAAAGCTTTTAAATATCTCACGATGAGGGCAAGATCGGTTGATGAGATGGAGAAATACCTGAAAAAGAAGAAATTCTCTGAAAGCCAGGTCGCTGAGACTGTGGAGTATTTAAAAGAAAAGGGATGCCTTGACGACCGGGAATTCAGCCGCGGATTTGTAAAAAGTAAAATGAAGAGCGGGAAGTACGGGGCGGACATTATAATCCGCGACCTCTACAGAAAGGGGATCGACAGGAAGACAATAGGCAGGGTTATGCGTGAGTGTGGCGCTGACGCGCCTGACATGGAAAAGCTGTATGAACTGGCGTTAAAAAAATATAATTCCCTTGAAGGCAGGGATAACAGGGTCGCGAAGGTGGGGAACTACCTGAGGGGCAGGGGATTTGATTATTATTCGATTAAGAAGGTACTGCGAATGCTTGCGGACAGGGATTCGGGGGACAACAGGGATGAGATATAGCCTGTGCGGAGAATAAGTGTTAAAAAATACTTTAAGGTTCTGTTCGCATGGTGTCTGGTAAAATGATAAGACTTCGGCGGAATATGAATTTTCATACGGGCTCGGGGGGAGGGCGATGAAATATTTAAACATAAAAATTACTGTTTCAATTATTTTTTTTCTGACCATATTACAAGGATTATCATTCTCCGCTGATAAGGCGGGCCCGTTCTATTCAGGCGCAGATCCGGTCATCGCAGGAAGGGGGGGAACAGGAGTTTCTGAGATCGGCACAACAGGTTTCCTGGTGAATCCGGCAACCGTATCACAGGTGGAGCGGATTGTTTTTTCCGCATCCTACGGCTCTCTGGACGGTGACTACATATTCCCCTCTGGGACTCTTCTTGTGCCGGGATCATTCGGAGTGCTCGGACTGGGTTTCGGCTACTACTCAGGGCCTCTTGATGTGATTGATTCTACGGGTTATATGTTCACCATAGGGCTGGCCAAGGAGATTACTTCATATTTTATGTTCGGGCTTTCGGCCAGCGGCGTGTACTGGAGCGGGAGCGAGACTTCGTTTTACGGCGGAATCAAGCCCGGCTTTATTATGAAGTTTGGCGGAACAGATTCGTACAACAGATTCGGAATATTCAATCCGGCGGCAGGCCTCTCTGCCGACCTTGGCCCTGGCAGGGGGAGTGAGGCGTCGTTAAATTCCGCGACCATAGGATACAACTTTGATTTTTTCAGGGCAGATAATTTTTCACTCGGCTGGTACAATGAGTTTTCCGCTGTCAGCGGGTTCCGCAGATACCCCGTGAAGTTCGGGCTGGAGGGGGAGATCGCGGGCGGGTGGCGCGTGCGCGGAGGCGTCGTTGTTCCTGAATCCTATTCGTTCATGACATATACCTATGGTGTCGGATACGCGTTTACCGGAGACTCTTACGGTTTCTCCCTGGACTACGCATTTGCGTATTCGGAGCAGGAGGGGGTTTCGCACTATGCCGGGATAAAGGTTGAATACGGCATCCTTGACCGCGAGGCGCCCGTAATTGTGATCACGCCGGACTATACATATATATCACCCAATTATGACGGCATACAGGACCAGGTCATGTTCGACTTAGACGTTACTGACCGGAGCAGGATCAAGGGCTGGCGTCTGCAGGTGACTGATGAAAACGATGCGGTCGTACGCGAGTTCAGGATGAGCGAGAGGGAGATGGAGGAGAACCTGACGCCGCTGCTTTTTGTTAAAAGGTTTTTCAGCGGCAGGGATTCTCTCTCGGTTCCGGAAACAATTATGTGGGACGGGTCCGACTCAGCCGGTAAAAAAGTTCCCGACGGCAGGTACGGATATCATTTCTTCGCATGGGATGAAAGAGAAAATATATCGCCTGTGAAATCGGGTTATCTGGTGGTTGATACAACCTCTCCGGAGGTTTCCCTTAACGCGGACAGCCTTATTTTTTCACCTAATGGTGACGGCAACAAGGACACGCTTGTAATACGGCAGAAAGTTGTCTCGGCGCCTGATGATAAATGGAGGGGGGAGATCAAAAATTCCGACGGGGCCGTTGTTGTCGCTTATGACTGGGACGGGACGAACGTCCCCGCAAAGCTGGTCTGGAACGGAACCGGGGCAGACGGCAAGCTTCTGCCGGATGGTATTTATTATTATACAATCACTTCATCTGACAGGGCGGGCAACTCTACCGCAGCCAGTGTAAAAGAGATCATACTCACAACAGTTACAGATATCGCAGACCTTAGGCCTTCTGCGGAATATTTTTCATACAGGTCATCTAAGGAAAAATTTATCCGGTTTTTCCCTGATCTTACCTCGGTCAGCGGCATAGAAAAGTGGGAGCTTACAATAAGCGACAAAGCTGATAACGCGGTCAGGGTAATTGGCGGTACAGGCCAGGTACCTTCTTTTATTGACTGGGATTGCCTTGATAGTAAAGGTAAAATGCTTGATGATGGAGATTACTACGCGAGCATCTCTGTGTGGTATACAAACGGGAATAATCCCGTATCGTATAAAAAGAGAATAATTTTTGACGCGTCTCCGCCGCAGGTTAAAATATCACACAGCCCGGAATTTTTTTCGCCCGATGGTGACGGTGAGAATGATTATCTTGTTATTAATACTTCGGCCAGAGATAATGGAGAAATAGCCGGGTGGGAGATCGGTATATATAATGAGAGCGGGATACTGTTTAAAAAATTCGCGGGAAAAGGTCCTTCTCCGGAAAGTTTTAAATGGGATGGAATAGGTGACAACGGAGAACTGGTTGAATCAGCCTCTGATTACAACATGCAGTTTACCGCGGTTGACGCGGCAGGGAACATTTCGCAGACTGCTGCCGACAGATTTGCCGTTGATATACTTGTAATTGTAACTGAGCGTGGACTGAAGATGCGCATCAGTAACATTGAGTTCGCGTTCGGCAGCGCTGTTCTGAGAAAACGCGGCACAAAAATACTTGACCGTGTATATCAGATACTTGAAAAATATAAAAATTACAGAGTTGTAATTGAGGGTCACAGCGACGATATAGGCAGCGAGGAGTTTAATCTTGCGCTTTCTGAAAAGAGGGCCCTGGCCGTGAGGGATTACCTTGTAAAAAAAGGAACATCTGCTGACAGGCTTGAATATGTTGGAATGGGTGAGAGCAGCCCCTTCTACCCGAACACGAATGAAGAAAACCGCAGAAGAAACAGAAGGGTTGAATTCCTTTTGATAAAGGACGATGTTGAAAAATGAAAAAGATGATGTTTGCCGATGTTGACGGCACTTTCATGGATTTTAATACTTACAGCATGGAGCTTTCCATGGAGGGTGTCGATCTTCTTCGCAGCAACAACATACCTCTTGTGCTGGTCAGCAGCAAAACATTCGCCGAAATGACGCTAATTATGGATGAGGTCGGGCTCTACAATCATTTCGCGTTTGAAAACGGATGCGGTATAGCTATCCCGGACGGAAATGGAGGATATACAACAGAAATTTCAGGCCCGGGCACGCAGGTTCTGGAAAAAAAACTTGCTCTGATTGAAGAGATTACAGAAAAAAAACTTACATCAATACTTGATCTGACAGATGAAGAGATATCCGCCTATTCCGGACTTGACATTCACAGGGCCGCACTCTCTAAAAAAAGGATAGCAACGCTGCCGTTTATATCGGACGATCGTGAACTTTTTTCAGACAGCGATATTGATGAACTGAATATCCGTCTTGCGGGGACAGGGCTTGAGATTACGCGGGGAGGCCGGTTCAATCATCTGCTCCCTTCACGGGCAGGTAAAATGTACGCTGTGCGCAGAATTTATACATTTTACAGCACCGAAGGGGGTGTTAAGACAGGCGCGTGCGGAGACAGTTACAGTGACCTTGGCATGCTTGACAATGTGGATGTGGGTTATATTGTAAGGAGGCCTGACGGTTCATATATGACAGGTACCGATTTTCTTATTACCGCGGGGATAGGACCCGCGGGATTTACCGAGGCTGTGAAGGATTTTATAAAATTGTTCCCGGATTGAAAAAAAGATGAATATACTGGGTGAAATTTTCGGATTAATAAAAGAAATTCTGTATGCGGCGGGGCGTTTTTGCGGAGGGCTCATAGCCAGGGTTTTCGGGTGGTTTATGGACCAGTCACTGACCGATAAACTGATTATCGCTAATACAGGCGTAGCTTTCCTGGCCGTTGTTCTCCCCCTGGTAAAGTACTGGATGTGGGATAGCTGGATCGGCGTGAATAATCCCATTGGCGTATACCTGATATTTATTTCGGCGATCATGTTCTTTACAATAATTTTCAGGGGACGGTATGTCTTTGCCCTGAGAATTATTGTCAATGCCTGGTACCTGCTGGCGTTTCTTGTAAAGTGGTGGACCAATTCATTCTGTGCGACACAGTATTATCTTTCCTGGGGTTTTCTGTTCAATATTCTTGCGCCGGTTATTTTTATCGCCCTTTCGCTGGTTGCGCATAGCACGGAACAGTGATAGTGAATCAGTATTTTAAAATCCTTGATTTTTTAAATACTGATTTTTTACGAAATATATTATCCGCGGGACAGAACCCCGCACAAAATTTTCTTAAGGGATGGATCTTTTTTAAGCCTCTGGCAGTATGCTGAAAAAGCTAAACTGGTAAAGTGAAAAAGAGAATCCCTGATAAAAAAATCAGGAGTGTTGTTGCAAATGAGTAAAAAACAGTTTCAGACAGAGGTGAACAGGCTTCTGCACCTTATTATTCATTCCCTCTATTCAAACAAGGAGATATTTCTGCGGGAGCTCATCTCAAACTCATCCGATGCCCTTGATAAACTGAAGTATCTGACTCTTACGGATGAATCATACAAAGGCATCGACTTTGAGCCGCGCATTGACATCAGTTTCAATCAGGCGGAAAAAACTCTGACCATATCGGATACCGGGATAGGGATGGACAGTACGGAGCTTGAAGAGAACTTAGGCACCATTGCCCGCTCCGGTACCCGTAACTTTATAGAGAACATGACCGGTGACGAAAAAAAGGATTCGAACCTTATAGGTCAGTTCGGGGTGGGTTTCTATTCCGCGTTCATGGTTGCCGATAAAGTTGAAGTTATATCAAGAAAGGCCGGGACAGATAGCGCGTTTAAATGGACAAGTGACGGCAAGGAGTTTTACGAGATTGAAGACGCGCAGCGCGACACGCAGGGTACAACTGTTCATTTGTTCCTGAATGACGAAGGCAGGGAGTACGCTAACCGGTGGTCAATACAGAACATAATAAGAAAGTATTCAAACCACGTTCCGTTCCCGATCTACCTGCACTTTGAAGAGACTAAATACGAAGGCGAGGGGAAGGATAAAAAAGAGATAAAGGAACAGAAGGTTGAGCAGATCAATACAGCCTCGGCGATCTGGAAACGGCCCAAGAGCGAGCTTAAAGAGGAGGATTACTTAGAGTTTTACAGGCAGATATCATACGATATTGAGGATCCCATGCTCTACATGCATACACAGGCCGAGGGTATTCTCGATTACTCCACGCTTTTTTACATACCGGCTGTTGCGCCCCTCGATCTTTTCAGAGCGGATTACAAGGCAGGGGTCAAGCTCTATGTCAAGCGCGTGTTCATAACCGACGACGAGAAGGAATTGATGCCGACGTACCTGCGTTTTGTGCGGGGAATAATAGATTCAGAGGATCTGCCGCTTAACGTGAGCAGGGAGATTCTGCAGCAGAACAGGGTGATGGCGAAGATCAAGTCATCTTCGGTAAAAAAAATACTGAGTGAACTGGAGTCCTTAAAGAACAGGGACCGGGAAAAGTACGACCTGTTCTGGGAGCAATTCGGCATACCGATGAAAGAGGGCCTTTACCAGGACTTCGAGAACAGGGAAAAGCTTCTCGATCTTGTAATGTATAAAACTTCGGGCAAAGAAGGGTACACTACCCTTGCTGAATACTGTGAAAGGATGACGCCGGACCAGGGGGGGATATACTATATCACAGGCGGAAAGGAGAATGTTCTGCGCAATTCACCTCTTCTGGAAATGTACAAGAATAAAAATATTGAGGTGCTCCTGCTTGATGACGAGATAGACGAAATAGTCATATCAGCAGTGCCTAAATTTAACGATCACGAACTCAAATCCGTGAACAGAAGCGATGCGGCCGAGTCGCTTAAAACAGATGATGACAGGGAACGCGAAAAGAAGGTTGAACCGCTTATTAAAAAAATTAAAGAGAAGCTTGGTGACCGTGTAAAGGATGTTGTTGCCAGCACAAGGCTGAAGGATTCACCTTCGTGTATCGTAGCTGATGAGAATGACCCTACGGTGCAGATGCAGAATCTGCTCAAGGCCATGGGACAGGCGGGCAGCCTGCCCGAGTTCAAGCCCGTGCTTGAAATCAACCCGGATCACGAGATAATCACAAAGCTTGGGAACACATCTGATGATTCGGTTGTAGAGGATATAAGCCTGCTGCTCCTTGAACAGGCGATGCTTGTTGAGGGGATGGAACTTAAAGACCCGAACGCTTTTGTTTCGCGTCTGAACAGGGTGGTGAACAGGTCGCTGTAGATTATCAGCAAATGGCATAGAATTAAAATAAAGCAATAGGGTGAAAACTTTCACCCTATTGCTGCCTCTGCGGGCTGATAAATTTACTTTACAGAGATATCCTGCTCATTATACGGTGATTGCATGTCAGATAATATTGTGGACATAGTGCGGAACAAAAAGGCCAGGTTTGAGTACGAAATACTCGATACCTTTGAGGCTGGCATTGTGCTCAAAGGGACTGAGGTCAAGTCTATCCGTCAGAAAAAAGTGAGCATACAGGAAGCATACGCTAAGATTAAAAATGGCGAGGTTTTTATTGTGGGCCTTAACATCTCGGTCTACGAGATGGGTAACAGGTTTAACCATGATCCGCTGCATGAGCGTAAGCTTCTGCTGCACAGGCAGGAGATCAAGCGTTTAACCGGCAAACTGCACGAGCGGGGCTACACCCTTATTCCCCTGCGGCTTTACTTAAAAAACGGCAAGGTCAAGATTGAACTGGCCCTTGCGCGCGGCAAAACCACCTACGACAAGAAAAGAACCATACAGGAACGGGACCTCAAGCGGGACATGCAGCGCGACATCAAGAAGTATATGTAGGCAGTTGGATGCAGTCTATTCACATCAGGTCCCTTATCTGGTTGATTGTTTCAGGTATTCTGGTGTAAAGCTCTTCAAGCTCAGCGTTTGATATTTTAAGTGTATCAAGAGCGGATTTATTTATCTGGTGATAGAGTCCGTCGCTGCCTATGCCTATTCCTGCGAGGGTGCTTATGGTGTTGGCAAGGTGCACAATGGATACTTCGGATTTATATGTATCGGGAGCGTTTTCAGGTTCAGCGTAATAGCGGACAATGGCGCGCAGTACCGGCGGGAAGTTCCATTTTTCAAGTATCTTTTCGCTGATCTCCTGGTGGCTGTAACCCATTATAGATTTTTCTGCTTCATTGAAAGTTATATTTTTTGTGTCCGCTTCGTTCAGAATATCATTGTATGTGTTCTGTACAAAAACCGCAAGCACGGTCTTGCCCACGTTGTGAATTATTCCGCCTGTAAAGACAACATCAGATATATCTTTTCTGTTTTTTAGCAGCGCGATTTTTTTGGAAATAGTTCCCACAAGCAACCCCTGTTTCCAGAGTTCACCTCTTCCTATGTCATAACCTATAATAGCCCTGTTGAGGATCGGTTTGGCCGCGATTACCATGACAATGTTTGTAATTTCTTTGATGCCCAGAGTTACAATCGCCCGGTCTACTGAGGAGATCTCTTTGCCCTTGCTGAAATAGGCCGAGTTGCAGAGTTTGAGAATGTTTGTGGTCATTGTCTGGTCTTTGGAAATCTCTTCGGCAACAGCTTTGAAAGATACCTCCGGGTCATTGACCATGTTGAGTATTTTTGTTGCGACCTCCGGAATTGTGGGGAGTGCGGCGATGTTGTTTATGGTTGATTCTATTCTTTGTTTAATATGTGCATGCATTTGAATTACCCCGGGTTACATTAAACCTTGTAGTAGATTTTTTCCTGGCCCCTGGCCTTGACTTTTAGACGGCCGTCATCAAGAAAGAAATCAATAACGCGGCCCGCGCTCCCCCCTGTATCTTCGCCAAGCAGTGGGATATGCAGTTTTTCCAGAACTTTTTTTGTCTCTTCAATATTCCGCTCACCGATCTGCCCAAGTGTAAGCGAAGCCTCAAACTTGAACATGGAAGCTCCGCCTGCTATCTTTGCCGACATGAATTCCTTTTTGGCCCCTTCTTTAAGAAGCATTTGCACCATGTACGGGATGGCTGTTTCAGCGAATTTTTCTATAGCCGTACCGTTAGATGTGTCAATCGGAAGCAGGATGTGGGCAAGGCCGCCGATTTTTTTTATTCTATCGTAGATGCATATCCCTACACAACTGCCCAGTATTGTCCTTAATACAGATGGCCCGCTGGCTATTTTGACCTGGGCAACACCGACGTTTATTAATGATCCTTCCATAGTTTATCTCTGAGTTTATTAGATTCTTAGGTAGTAACAACTGTAAAAGCTGTCAGTAATATTAAGTATAATATAATGTAAAAAAATATTATTGATATTTTTTTACCGGGTTTATGCGTTTAATTTTTATTGCCCGTTCATAAGCATGAACACCGGCGTCAGATTGCAATGATAGCCGGCCATAGTTGCATTTTTATTGTTGCAATAATTATTGCATTTGTCAAGGGGAATCGTTATTATTTAAAATATTTATCGGGCAGCGAATTATGAAAGCAAAGGCCGGAACAGAATCAATACCCGGAATTATAAACCTCCTCAGAGCTCTGAAAACAGAACAGGTGAACGATATCTGCGGGATTTTTCTTGACGAAACCCTGCGTGAATTTTTCTGCCTTAACACGCCTGTTGTGATACCCGCTATTCCAGTCAGCAGCATTAAACATAACAATGCAGCCGACATATTAAATGTTATATCGCGGGTTATACCGGCTTTCATGGCAGGACACAGTTATCTGGAAAAAAGAAATCCGGTATCCGAGGAGCATTCGATCCATCTTGCATGCCGGGCAAGAGGAAAGGCAGTCGATTTTATTCACATGTTACGTCTGGATTTTAAATTCTCATCCAATTCAGGGACTATTGTAAAAAAAGGGGATTCTAACACCTTCCCGTCATACAGCACAGAAAGGATCTATTTTAAATCGCGCCTTGTTCCGGTTTGCCGCGGCGGTACTGCTGACGGTTTTGAATCTGTAAAACTCAGGGAATCGGTCAGGGTGGAGGCCGGGAATTCGGACAGAAGGCTTTTTACTTCAGTTCTTTTTGACGATTTCAGCAGCAGGGAGATTTCAACAGAGCTGAGCAGAAAGCCGGGAGATATATTTAAAGTGCCGGTAACAATCTACCCCATGCTGGTGTATGATTATTTTACTGCATGCCTTAATGTCCCGGGACTGGAATATGGCGGTCTGGCAGAGGCTGCTGCGGTATTTGAACCTCTTTTTATCTCTCTTTTTTCTGATGTGCGGGGCTGTGACCATTCCCTTGTGATTGAAGGTCTTGAAGCATGGCCTGATTGCATTTCCTCTTCGGATGGAGGAGTTTTTTTGAAGCCCGAATTTACGCGGATTCTTAAAAGCTATTTTTCACGGTATTCTCTTTTTACTGATGATGATCTGCTTCTTCGCGGCTGGAAAAAAATAATCTTCGGCTGACTTATGGCATAAGCCTGCTGCGCACAAACCTCGTTATGGACAGAAGTTCGCTGTCAGAAAATTTTGAAGCATCAAGCATACCGTCAGTTACCCCCCTGGCGATTAAACTGTATATGTCTGCAGTAAGACCGCCGTATTGTCCCATGAAAGACTGGAGTCTTGAATTCAAGCTGAATTCAAGTTTTTCTCTTTCGTCGAGCGCAAGGTAGGAATCGATCTGTTCCAGCATGAATTTGCGGTCCCCGGGTAGACGGCCATTAACTTCGAGCAGGTTGGTCGCGCTGTCGCTTACGATTGTAGTTTCACATTCAGTGTCGAGTATGATCGTACGAATCTCACGTATAACCTGCTCCTCTGTTGCTTCGGTAAATTTTCCCGATGAAGCAAGATCGCTCAGACCTGTGCCGGGAAAAATTTCAAGTGTGCGCAGCCGGACAAAGTCCGGATTCATTGATGAGAGGGTTCTCGCGGTGCCCTCCCCGTGCTGCTTAGAAAGCTCCATCCCCCCCAGCCCGGGCATAACATACACAGAGCATGATATTCCGGCATCCCGTACTTTTCTGGCAGCCGTTATCTGTTCCCCGGCTGTTACACCTTTGTTTACCAGCGCAAGCACTTCGTCGCTGCCGCTTTCCATACCGAAATGTATGCGGTTTATTCCCGCTTCGGCATACTGCTTCAGGTCTTCGACTGTGCGTAGTGCCGAAGCGGTCTTCAGGCGGCCATAAACCGTTATCCTGTTTATAGAAGGGAAGTTTGACCTTATGGCATCGGTAACGGTACGTATAAATTCAGGCTTGAATATAAGGCTATCGGCGTCTCCAAGGAAACAGTTTTTGCCTCCACCGAGTATCCAGGAGTATGTGTAAATAAGGCTGTCTTCAATGGAGGGTTTGTCTTTGAACCAGGTCTGGAACCATTTTATCCTTTCGTCAAGTTCTTCAGATTCAGCCGGCTCTTCGTTAAGGGTTTCGATCTGTTCAAGATCAGGCCGGGCGTTTTTTATGGCCGCTATAAGGCTGTAGAGCGCGTTGTCATCCCTGCCGAAGGGGCTGCCGCGCAGGACATGTTCATTCAACAGGTCAAATATGCGTTTTGCGTTTGTTATATCATTGAGAATCTCATCAATGGACCTGCGGGAAAATTTTGCGCCGCCCTTGTACACGGGGCAGAAGGCGCATTTGTTCCAGTAACAGTTGCGCGCAAGCCTGAATGTCAGGCTGCTGTTTTCCGTCGGCGGCCGGATGGAACATATTTCATAAGGTTCTATGTTGAGAAGATTGTCAGCTAACATTCCGTTGCTCATAATCAGCCTCTTCCGGGATTTTTAGTGAGTAAGAAGAATGGCCCTGAGGCCTGTATTTTTATCACGGAAGTTTTCAACTTCTTTGATAATTTTTGATATGTCCATATCTTCAGCGGTTATGGCTGAAATAACTGCAGCCACGGTCATTCCCGCAATCTTTTTTACCTTAAGCAGTTCTATTCCGTATGTGTCAGTGTTTATAAGAAAAGTGACATATTGTTCTGATGATTTTATTGCATAATTAATAATGCCTGTTGATGTAAATGTCATCAAAAGTTCCCTTTAACTGATCCTGTTTAACAGACAGGATTTAACGGTTTATAATTATAAATAGCTGCTTTTTGCATTCATCATTTATTATAGTATTATATTTTAATCTATAAAGAATAATGGAATCTATCTTTTTTTTGGTGGATTAGCCATTTTTTTGACCGGTATGCGGGTTTTTGGTTATATTAACCCGGTAATTATGAAAATAATTGATTAGGGCAATAAGATTGTCTGGCTTATTCCGGAAATTTGGAAAAAGTGAACAAAAAATGACATTCTCCTGTCATCGTATTTTTGTATTAGCTCGGTTTTATCGGGGAAAATATTACTGTCGAGCTCTTCAATAGCGGATTTGATACTGTTTTGCCGGAAATTAATATTGACAAAAACCGTACTGATTTTACGATAATTCTTTAATTTGGGACTGTTTTAACTGAAAATAACCAATATTCAGATATTGAAATCATAATCTTAGAGAGGTACTTCAAATGCAGAGGACATTTCAGCCGAGCAAAACGAAAAGGGTAAGGAAGCATGGCTTCAGGGCAAGAATGCTCACAGAGGAAGGAAGAAAAGTTCTTATGAGAAGGAGAAGAAAAGGTAGAAAGAGACTTACAGTCTCTGACGAGAAAAGGATGCCCAAATAATCTGATTTCAGCATGAAAAGGGTGTGAAAAAGGAATATTCACTTAAAGGGAGGAGAGCATATAACGAAGTCTTCACCAGGGGAAAAAAATTTAGGGGTAGAACAGTTATTGTTTTCCATTTAAAGAGCAAATTTGAAGAAAAAAGTAATAATTCAGCCATAAAGAATATAAGGATAGGAATATCACTCAGCAGAAAGCTGGGAAAGGCTCATGACAGAAACAGGATTAAGCGAAGAATTAGAGCCATTTGCTATGAATTATTAGATAATATGAATACAGGGATCTCTATTATAATTAAACCCGGCCCGGGCTCCAGGGAGATGAGTTTTGAAGAATTTAGGGGCGATCTGGTAAAAGTATTCAAAAACTCGGGGATCTTAAATGAATCTGATTAGAATTATCAGCAGTTCAGCCGGCAGGATTTTTTCAGAAGCGGCTGTTTATATAATAAAGTTTTATAAGCTGTTAATATCACCTCTTTTGCCTGCCGCATGCAGGTATTATCCCACGTGCTCGGCCTATTCGGTCCAGGCAATCAGAAGATTCGGGATAATCAAGGGTGGCTATCTTGCCGTAAAAAGGATATTGTCATGTAATCCTTTCGGCGGCTGCGGATTTGATCCTGTTCCTGAAACATTCAGTTTCAGGAAATAACTTCATATTTGATCCTGTTCCTTCCTTAACATTCCGGCCTTTTTCCAGTCTGTAAGTGTATCCATAAGTACGGGTAATTTTAATTAATTTAATAGTAAGGAATAAATAATGGAAAAAAGAACCTTGTTAGCATTTGTCCTCACAGCCGGCTTGTGGGCTGCGTGGATATGGTATTTTGCCCCTGACGCTGATAAAGTTGAGCAGAATGCCACACCCGGGACAACTGCAGTCAACAGCACAGACATGACTGTGGCAACGGATCAGAAAATTCCGGAAAAATCTGTAATCATAATTCCAGCATCAAAAAATGTAAAAGAGGAATCGATAGGCCTTTCTACGGAAAAGTTCGTATTTGAACTGACCAGCCGCGGTGCGGCAATAAAAAAAGCAAATTACAGGGACCGTAATATTGACCTGGTCTTCGGCAATCATTTCAGCACAAAGGGTATCTTTGATTTTGCTGTCCATTTTGCGGAAGAGGAGTTCATGACAGGCAACAGCCTTGATGATGCAGTCTGGAATTATATAAAGTTAGATGATAAAACTATTAAATTTTTTACCGATCTTAACATGGACGGTCAGCCTCTGAGGGTTGAAAAGGTCTATCGTTTTACAGATAAGGGGTATGATTTTACGATTGATTATAATTTTATCAATAGAGGCAAAGAGCCCCTTGCGTTTAAAAACAGATCCGCAGTATTTTCGTCTTCAGACATACTGGGGCCTGAACTGGATTTTTCCAACAGGTACAACGGTATGATCGGTATATATTCTGCAGCGAATGATTATGAGCAGAATATGAAAGGGGGCGGATTTTTTTCTAAGGCCGAGGACCTGAAAAAGGTAAGCGGCGCAATTGATTATACTGGTATTATGAGCAGGTACTTTCTGCTTATAATGAAGCCCGTTGGTTTTACGGGAACAACAATGCTCTTTGACAACAGGGTACATACAGGGTGCAGGACAGGTATGGCTGTTGAAATGAAAGAGATTCCTCCCGGACAACAGATTATGCGCTCCTTCAGGATTTATCTGGGCGAAAAGGACAAGGCAATGCTGAAGTCCGTTGACCCGCTCCTGGTTGATGCCTCTGACGTGAGCACGCTTATTGAGCCGATAAGGTATTTTGTTATATGGGCTCTCATCGGGATAAATAAACTTTTCGGGAACCTGGGCTGGTCTCTTGTGGTCTTCTCTGTTCTGACAAAGATAGTTTTTATGCCTCTTACCAAGAAGTCCACTGATTCGATGAAGAAGATGCAGGAGCTTGCGCCGGAAATAAAGAAGATGCAGGCCAAATACAAGGACAAGCCCGAAGTGGCTCAGCGCGAAATGATGAGGATATACAAGGAGAACAAGGTCAATCCCCTTGGAGGATGCCTGCCGTTACTGCTGCAGATGCCTTTCTTTTTCGGGCTTTACAGCGCGCTCATCAATTCTATTGATATGTGGAATGCCCCGTTCATGCTCTGGATGAAAGACCTTTCAATGCCCGACACTGTTTTTTCAGTATCAGGATTTAACATAAACATTCTGCCCTTACTTATGACTGTATCAACAATCATACAGCAGAGACAGACAATGGTGGATACCGGGAATCAGCAGCAGAAGATGATGATGTACATGATGCCCGTAATTCTGCTCTTTATTTTCTGGAATATGCCGTCCGGACTGGTTCTTTACTGGCTGCTGCAGAACCTTTACCAGATACTTAACCAGACGATAGTTAACAGGATAGGGAAAAAAGCTTAAATGGTGATATACAGATATTATACAATTACAAGTCTGGAGGCTTTATAATGAAAGTAATCGAAGTTGAAGGCCGCACATCTGATGATGCGACCAAAAAAGCCCTCGCGGAACTGGGAATAAGGGATGCCTCTAAAGTTAATGTAGAGGTCATTGACCAGGGTAAAAGCGGAATCTTCGGGTTCGGTGTGTCAAGGCCTGCAAAGGTCAGGATCTACTACAGCGAGGAGGGAGAGGATGTTGGCGATAAAGTCAGGGATATACTCGAAGCCCTGCTCAATAAGATGGACATAGAGGGCACGGTTAAAGATATAAAAGAGGGCGAAACAAAAGTATATGTGGAGCTGGAGAGCAAAAACAGTTCAGGCCTGATAATCGGGAAAAAGGGTAAAACTCTTGAGGCGCTCCAGTTCATGGTTAACCTTATGATAAGCAACTCGACCGGGAGTCAGAAGAAAATTATTCTTGATATAGAGGGTTACAGGGATAAGAGAGAGAAGACACTTAAAAAGATGTCAAGGGACATGGCTATCAAGGTGGTCAAGTCGGGCAGGCCGCTGACCCTTGAACCGATGAATCCCTTTGAAAGAAGGCTTATACACCTTGCACTGCAGAACGACAAGCGCGTTGTTACAAAGAGCGAGGGGCAGGGCATATACAGAAAGATCAGGATATCGCCTGCCAATAAAAAATAATGCTTAGCGATACAATCTGCGCCCCGGCATCTGCGCCGGTGAATTCTTCAATTGCAATTATAAGAGTGAGCGGTCCTGAATCATACGGGGCCGCGTGCTCAATCTTCAGCAAAAGCAGCTCAATAAAAAACAGGTACGCGGCTTATGGGTCTGTAATGGACGGAGACAGTGTTGTTGATGACGTTGTGCTTGTTTATTACAGCGGACCCGCGAGCTTTACGGGCGAGGATATGGCGGAGATTTTCTGTCACGGGAATCCTCTTGTGGTAAGCCGCATACTGAGGCTTCTTTTCAGGCATGGCGTGCGTGCCGCAGAGCCGGGCGAGTTTTCGAAGCGGGCGTTTTTGAACGGAAGGATGGATCTTACTGCGGCAGAGGCCATAAACAGCCTTATTAACGCGCGCAGCGAGTGGGAGATAAGCGCGTCGCTTTCGCAGATGCATGGTTCGCTCAGAGATGCGGTAGCGGCACTGCGCGAAGATCTTGTGCTGCTGAAGGCAGACGTTGAGGCGAATATAGATTTTTCGGATCAGGATATTGAGTTTGTGTCATACGAAAGCGCCCTAACGAGGGTCAGGTCGGTGGAGGATTCTCTCGCTGATATCAGAAGAAGGTGCGGCGAGGGGAGACGGGCGTCGCTCGGGCTTGACGTAATACTCGCAGGCAGGCCCAACGTGGGCAAGTCGAGCCTTATGAACCTGATACTGAACGAAGAGAGGGCGCTGGTTTCGGACATACCGGGCACTACCCGTGACCTTATACGTGAAACCCTGCAGATTGCCGGGATAAGAATTAACCTTATGGACACTGCGGGTATTGGCAATCCTTCGGATGATGTAGAGCGCATGGGGATTGAGCTTACGCGTAAAAAAATTTCTGACGCCAGCGTGGTACTGATGGTCATAGATGCCTCGTCAGGTCTTACCGCAGAAGATAAAGAGATCATAAACAGCATAGGCAACAAGAAATGTCTTTTTATACTGAACAAGATTGACCTGGTCGGTAAAGATTTCGCGAAATCACTGTCGGCTGAGACCGGTTACCAGTTTATACCGGTATGCGCAAAGAACGGCGCTGGATTCGCTGAGCTTGAAGATGCACTGAAGAAGGTGGTCTCGGGAGAATTTTCTGACTGCAAAAATTCTTTTCTGGCGGATGTGCGCGTGCTGAACATTCTCGATTCAGCCATTGAACGGATGAGCGGGCTCTCGGAACTGTTCGGGCGGCATGAACTTCCCGAGATAATCGCGTTTGAACTGGACGAGCTTGTGGCGATATTATCTGAAGTGACAGGAGAGATAACCCGCGACGACGTGCTTGGTTCGATTTTCAGCAGGTTCTGCATAGGCAAATAGCAGAAGTTTATCTGGATAAAATTGCCCGTATTGTTTCATAATCGCTGCAGGTATAGGCAACCGCGTAGTCCTCAAATTCGTAGCCGTTTTCAATAATCGCGGCATAATCAAGATTCCGGCCGTCTATGTAGCAGATCTTTACGCCGGCTTTTTCCATTACGGGAATAGCGCCCGCCCAGTCCCACAGATAGGATTTGCCTATAAAGGCCAGCGTTCTGTTCCGCATGTTGTCTGTTGTAAGGCAGGCGTGCAGGGCTGTTGACCCGAGGTTGCGGGCCTTGCCTATAAAATTTATGTTAACATCCCGGATTTCGGATGAATAGAAAATGTTTGTTTCGTTGTCGATATCCATGTTGTGGTCAACGCAGAGCCTGTTTCCGTTAAGCCACGCGTTTTCATCGTCGGAGTGAAACATCATGCCGCAGCCGGGGGAATAAACAAATCCGTAAACTGGTATGAAGCCGAAGAATATCCCTATGGACACACACCATATAGGCATGTGCATGCTGTACATCGCGGTGCCGTCTATGGGATCAATGATAACCGCAATTTTATCCGGAGCAAGCACATCGCGGCCAGCAGGGGTCTCTTCACCGATAAATGTAAATGACGGGAACCTTGCGGATATTTTTTTAACAAGATAATCCTGGATGCGGATGTCCGCCTGGGTAACTATGGAATGGTCATCCTTGCGGCGCATGATTATGTTCTGCTTCTGGTATTCAAAAGCCCAGTCACCGGCTGCCCTTGTTATCTCAAGGAAAAAGTCTATATCCTTTTGCGAAAGGTTTTTCAGTTTATTTCTCCATTAAATGGTCATTCCCCAGAGTATGCGGCCTTCACCCCGGGATTTCCCAACAGGCTGCTGCAGGTCTCCTCAAGAAAAATATTTCCAGTCTCAAGCACGCATCCCCTGTTCGGGATTACAAATGCAATTTTCGCGTTCTGCTCAACCAGGAATACTGAAATTCAAGTAACAGGAGCAGCGCTTTCCTGTTAAAGAAGTGATTACTGCTAATAAGTTTTATTTTCTTTTGATAGTTGCCGCATCAAGCAATAGACGAGATGCAAATGGCTTATTAGCAGTTAATTCAGGAAAAGAGAACTATGATATCTTAATTTTGTAAAGCAGGTTTTTCCATATCAGAAACAGTTGGAGAATTTAATCGGTATAAATCGACAATAAGCATAGAGATTCAACGAAATACAGGCAAGCGGGGATATGGCCCAAACATGCAGAAGAGAAGGCCATAATGAGAAAGAAATCAGCCTATAAGGCAGGTAAAAGATTCTCTGTAACTAAAAATGAATTCAGAAGAACCTTTATTAATTTAAAATTGATTAATAATTATCGGTATATTCAGCTTCAAAAGTTCCTTCTGTAATTACCTGCTCATTACTAAGAGTACTGGCAAATTCTCCTTTCTGAATGTCTCCTTTGTTGGTTCCCCACTGGGTAATTGTAAGGTCAAAAGATCCTGATTTGTTCCAAAAAAAGTCAGATTCCGATTGAACATATGTAAAAGTGAAGCCGGTGGTATAAGTGGTTCCTGCAGTTGGAGTTTGCTTAATGTAAAGACTAATTTGTTCGCCGCCATCATGCCAATTACAGAGCCATGAACCATCTGTATCCTGGTAGAAAGCCGAATCCTCATAAGTTTTAAATTCTCTCTGTACTCCGTCGAGTTTGAATTTTAATGAATAGCGTTTTCCCTCTTCCGATTCCAAAAGGTTGCATGAGCTTAGACTAAGGACAGCCACAATAAAAACGGAAATTGTTAATATTTTTTTTTTCTCTCTCTCTCTCTCTCTCTCTCTCTCATTAGGAATACCTCCGCTAAATATTAAGCGGACTATAAAGAATTGTGGATTTATGTCAAGAAAAAGAGTTTTTATTCTAAAAATATTCTTACGGGTGTTACTTTCTGCAGCGCTTGTCCCATTTTGAGAGTATCCTGTCAGGATCAATTTCGTCCACGGACTCGAATATGTAGTCGGGCTTATATGGAAATTTTTTTAACGCATCCCGGGATGTCACACCGGTTAGTACAAGGCAGCATGTCATTCCAGCCTCAAGGCCTCCTACTATATCTGTGTCCATGCGGTCCCCGATCATGAAAGAGTTTCTTGTGTGGACTTTTAGTTTTTTTCTGGCCCAGTACATCATCACGGGATTGGGTTTGCCGAGGAAGTATGCCTTTACGCCGGTTACCCTTTCTATTGGCGCGACCAGCGCTCCACATGCCGGGACAGGGCCCCGCGGCGTGGGGCCGGTAATGTCCTGGTTGGTCGCGATGAACCTGGCCCCCTCCTGTATAAGATGTGTTGCCTCGATTATGCTCATGTAGTCATATTCTTCGGTTTCGCCTACAATTACATAATCCGGTTTTTCTGCTGTTATACGCACGCCCGCGGATTCAAGTTCCTGGCGGAGCCCGGGGCCGCCTATGACATAGGCCCTGCACCCGTAGTTCTGGTTTTCAAGAAAGTTTGCCGTTGACATCGCAGATGTAAAGAAGCAGCTTTCGTCAGCTTCAAGACCCATGGATGCAAGGCGGTTGCGCAGGTCGGCTGCTGTGAAATAAGAATTGTTTGTTATAAAAAGAAATTTATGGTTGCCCTCTTTTAGTCTGTCGACAAATCCCTTTGCGCCGGGTATAAGGCTGTTTCCCTTGTTGATGACCCCGTCCATGTCAATAAAAAATGCTTTCTGGTTGCTAAGATCGTCTTCTATGAGATAATTTTCAGGTTCGGGCATAATTGGCCTCTATCGGTTATTTAGTTTTGCAGTTTCTACGGCTGCCGCCACATCTCCCGCCGAATAGATATCGCGCAGGCAGACAGGTTTAACAAATCCCTGACCCGCAGGGAATACCGCGAGAAAGGGAATAGAGTTGCTGCCCAGCCTGGACATTAATTCCTCTGCCGCGGGATTTTTACGGGTGATATCTGCCGTCATGAAGCGGACGTTTTTATCAGCTAATACGGCTTTTACACGCCGGGTTTTGAGCGCTGTTTTTTCAACGAGTTTGCAGTTGGGGCACCAGTCTGCTGTAAAATTGAGGACTGTTATTTTACCCGAGTCTCTGTTAGCCATGAGCTGTTCTATGCTGAAACCGGTTTTTTCGGGCTCAATCTCTCCGGGAGCAATAAAAATAAAAGATACTGAAAGGCCGGCAATAATCAGAAGTACGAGCAGCGCAGAGGAGACGCGGCGCGACAGCGGGCTTGCCGTGATGTTGCCGAACTTTCCGTATTGCCACAGCCCCATTGAAACAAATACCATCAACATTAGAGTTGAAACCGCATAGTCATGCCCCAGTAAAGATATAAGGTAGACCGAAGTGAATACAAGCAGAAAGCCCATTATCACTTCAAACGTATTCATCCATGTGCCGGGGCGCGGAACAAAGCGCGCGAGCGCGGGGACAACTGCGATCAGAATATAGGGCATGGCCATTCCTGCGCCAACAGACGCAAAGATCAGGAATATAACAAAAGCTGGCTGAATAAAAGCCCAGGCCAGTACGCCGCCAAGGAATGGGCCGCTGCATGGTGTAGCAAGCAGCGTTGCCAGTACACCCTTTATAAACGAGTCTGAATATCCTCGTCCGCGCCCTGAGGCAGCCCTGCCCGCGAAACCGGGAACATTAATTGTAAACACGCCGAATAGGGACAGGGCCATGGCAAAAACAAACACAGCCATTCCGGCTACAAAAGATGTCTGCTGAAACAACCCGCCCCATTTGTAGCCTGAAAATGCCGCGAGAGAGGCAAGGATAAGGAAACTCGATATTATGCCCGCTGAGAATAAAAGCCCGTGGTTACGCTGGCTCCGAAGATCGCCTGAATCCCTGTGTTCTATGAGCGCCATAACTTTAAGGCTGACAACTGGAAGCACGCATGGCATAAGATTGAGTATGAACCCGGCAATTATTCCAAGCAGGATGGCCTGTATTATGCCGGTAATTTTTTTATCGATGCAGACTGGCGTGAGCTGCGAAAATTCGTCGGGCAGTTCTGTAATGGCGGATTTATCAGGGCCTGTTTGTGGCCCGCCATTTATTGCTGAGCCTGTGCTTATGGCTGCGCCTGACAGCGTAGAAACATTCAGGGTGATTATATAATCGCGGTCAAAAGGGATGCATACATCGGAGCACTGCAGCATGTTTATGTTAAGCGGCAGCGGGTATCTGCCCGGTTTAAGATCGGGCTGAACATATATGGTGACGTTTATAAGGGCGTTTTTTTTCCAGATAATAACATGGTCATCGAAACCTGCGGGTGTGTACTTTTCACCCGCAGGGTAGTCGATCTTTACAGACCTTATTCCGGCGGGAAGTTTAAATTCAAGGGCTGTGGCTTTGCCTATACCCGGGCCTTTAGGGTTTGCGTATATGTACGATTTTTCCGGGATTGTTATTTTTACAGGGAATGTGAATGTTTCACCTGCGGATACATTGATTACAGCCGGTACTGCCGCGTCGAGTAATTCCTGGCCGGCATAAGCAGGTTTCCACCGGGCCGACGGCAGCAGCAAAGAGAGAGTTATTAGAAAGATGTTAAGTGTTATCCTTTTCATAGTACGCTCTGTTGACAGATGTTGTGAGATACAACCAAGCGTCATTAAAGCATTTTAAAGGGATGTGGCAACCATTTTTATCAGCAGTTTTCAGAACACAGGATTTCCCGATAGCACAGGCAGTGCCGGTTTTTGATGTTCCCTCGTAAACTTATTGACAGTTTTTGCGCCGCGATGTAAAATATTTATTCAGTATATTAATCCGTTTTACTATTCATGTATTGATTATTAGAAAGCCTGCTTTTGTTTTATTTGATTTTTTTTTGAAGCGCTCAGCCCGAGAAATTGGAAATATACGATGCTAAATCTAAAGGAGTGATAAAAATGGAGGATTTTAGAGACATTGTAAAGCGAAGCAGGAGCTACAGGCGTTTCTACGAAAGTAAAAAAATTACAATCGAAGAACTTGAATACATGATCGACTGCGCGCGAATGACCCCCTCTGCGCAGAACCTTCAGCCCCTGAGATACATTATTGTAACCGGCAAAGATAGGGAAAAGGTTTTTCCGCACTGCCGGTGGGCTGCATACCTTAAAGACTGGGACGGGCCCGAGGAGGGCGAAAGGCCATCCGCATATATTGTAATGCTGTCGGACGCGCTTGTTTCTAAAAACGTGAAGTGGGACCACGGCATCGCCGCGCAGACCATACTGCTTGCGGCTGCGTGGAAAAACATGGGGGGCTGCATAGTCGGTTCGGTGGACAGGGAATCGCTTGCAGACGCACTGCGAATAACAGGAAGGTATGTGATTGAACTTGTGATAGCGCTGGGTTATCCCAAGGAGCATGTTGTTATCGACGAGACAAGCTTAGATGGCGATATAAAGTACTTCAGGGACAAACATAATATACACCATGTGCCCAAGAGGTCTCTGAGCGATATAATAATAAAGACCGGGGCGTAGTGTGACTGATGAGGAGTTGATGGAGCTTGCCCTGTCGCTCGCAGGTGAAGCCTCTCTCTGCGGTGAAATTCCCGTGGGCGCGGTTGTTGCCAAAGATGGAGCTGTGATCGGAAAGGGCAGGAACCGCAACAGGGAACTTAACGACCCCACCATGCACGCCGAAATTATTGCCATAAGGGAAGCTGCCGCCTTTCTGCATAATGAACGCCTTATAAACTGCGTGTTGTATGTTACAAAGGAACCCTGCGCAATGTGTGCCGGCGCAATAGTACATTCAAGGATTGCGCGCCTTGTTATAGGCGCCGAGGACGTTAAGTACGGCGCATGCGGCACGGTTTTTGATGTGTGCGGCAGCGCCAGGATGAATCATTTGCCTGAAATAAGTTTCGGCTTGCTGCGGGAGAGGAGTTCATCCATGCTGCGTGACTTTTTTCAGGGCAGAAGGGCCCTGAAAAAAGAGGGTTGATCAGTTGTGGAGAAAATCGGCGTTTATGCCCTTTTTAAGTTTTAGAAGCACAAGCGGTACAGATACAGCTTTGCCGGTTTCAGCGCTGGCAGCGGGCTTAACTGATACTGAAATGGTTCTCTCCTGAAATTTTTCGTGCGAAAAGACTATTTTGAACTCAATCATATCTTTGCCGGACATTAATGCGTCGTCAAATTCAGGCCAGAAATGATAGTATCCCTTTGTAGCCTTTGTGATTTCGTACGGATTTTTCCATCCTTCCTCCATGAGCCTGGCAGGCGAGTCCCCGTACATAAGAGTAACCTTCAGATCTGGAACTATGGAAAGAGTGGATTCTTCGAGTACTTCGCCTATGAGGTATGGGAGAAGGTTTGTCCGCGTATCCGCAGGATAGACCGCGCCGGTTTCTGAACCGCGCCTTTTAAGGAACAGGTCGATAGCCTCGTAGGCAAGAAAGAGTATGTCCGAGCGTTCCTGGAATTTGAACCTGCTCTCAATGCGCGCGTGAATTATCCCCCTCTCGCTTGTTACATACCTGGGAGCAATCCTGTTAAGCACATAAGCTATGATATCATTTCTATGGAATTTTATGTTTTTAAGAGATTCATCCCTGCTGAGAATTTCATCCACCGTGTCCCTGACTACAAGTTCCATCAGATTGAAATATTCCATTGTTTTCAATCCTCCTATCATCTCTTTTTTTTGAAACAGATTTCGAGTACTTCAATTATATCACTAACGAAATGAAAAGTCAGCCCTTTTTTTATATATGCGGGTATTTCTTCCAGATCTTTACGGTTTTCCGCGGGAAGGATTATATGTTTAATATTAACCCTTTTTGCGGCAATTACTTTTTCTTTTATTCCGCCTACCGGGAGTACCCTGCCCGAAAGTGTAAGTTCCCCGGTCATTGCAAGATTGTCGGGCGCTTTTATCTGTTTTATCATGGAATATATAGATGAAGCTATTGTTATTCCGGCCGAGGGGCCGTCTTTCGGGGTAGCGCCCGCGGGCACATGCACGTGAATGAGCTGGTTTTCAAAAAGGGTATGGGCGTCATCGTCATCCTGCAGCAGATGGTTTATGTAGGTGTAGGCTATATTCGCGGATTCGGTCATGACCTCGCCAAGATGGCCCGTCAGTTTAAGGCCTGCCCCGTTTTTTACCTTTATCGCTATTGATTCTATCGAAAGGGTTGCGCCGCCCAGCGATGTCCAGGCAAGCCCGGTTACTATGCCCGGCTTTGTTATCTGCAGCTTTTCATCCTCGTTAAAGAGTTCAACGCCTAAGTAACCCCTTATTTGACCGGATGTGAGAGGTTTGTCGGGGATTTTTTTATTTTTGGCCACGAGTGTTGCTGTCTTGCGGCATATACTCTCTATGCTGCGTTCAAGGTTGCGAACGCCTGCTTCGCGCGCCCAGCCGTTTATTATCATCATGTAGCCGGCTTTGTCGAGCCTGACACTGTTTTTTTGCAGCCCATGCGCCTTTAACTGTTTGGGAAGCAGGTAGCGGCGCGCGATTTCGTATTTCTCCATTGCTATGTATCCGGAGAGCCTTATTATCTCCATCCTGTCGGCCAGTACTGGAGGTATGGTGTCCAGCGTATTGGCAGTGGTAATAAACAGCACATCGGACAGGTTGAATGGAAGGTCAAGGTAGTAGTCACGGAACCCGACGTTCTGTTCAGGGTCAAGCACCTCGAGCAATGCCGAGGCGGGGTCGCCCTGGAAGCTCTGCCCCATCTTGTCTATTTCATCCAGCATAAAGACCGGATTGTTTGTCCTGACGACCCTGAGGCCCTGTATAATTTTGCCGGGCATGGCGCCTATGTATGTTTTGCGGTGCCCCTTGATCTCGGCCTCGTCCCGCATGCCGCCAAGGGATATGCGGAAGAACTTGCGGTTGAGCGCCGCAGCGATGGATCGGCCAAGCGATGTTTTGCCCACTCCGGGGGGCCCCACTAAGCAGATGATCGATCCGCGCGCGTCGGGCTTGATTTTGCGCAGCCCGATAAATTCCAGTATGCGTTTCTTGACATCCTCAAGTCCGTAGTGGTCGTGGTTAAGAATCTTCTCGGCGCGGTCAAGGTCTATCGAATCCGGGGATGAAGTGTTCCATGGCAGAGAGAGTACGGTGTCTATGTAATTTTTTGTAACCGAGTATTCGGACGATGCGGGTTCCATGAACATGAACCTGTCGATCTCCTCGTTTACCCTGTCCCTTACTTCGCCCCTGAGGTTAAGGTTTTCGACCTTTTTGCGCATCTCTTTGCCTTCAACGCTCCGTTCATCCTCGTCAATGCCGAGTTCGGACTTTATGGCCTTGAGCTGTTCACGCAGAAAATAGTCGCGCTGCTGCCGGTCCACCTTGTCGCTTATCTGGTGCTGTATTTTTTTCTGGACGTCCATTACCTCCATCTCTTTGTGCAGCAGGTGGAGTACGCGCACTAAGCGCAGGCGGACATCGAGCGTTTCGAGAACATCCTGGTAGTCCTTTTTCTCTATGTTAAGTATGGATGTGACAAAGTCCGCGATCTTGCCCGGTTCTTCGACATTGAGCATGGTGAGCTTCATCTCTTCTGTAAAAAGAGGGTTGTTGTCAGAGAGAAGTTTAAGCTGCGAGAGTACCTCCCGCGTAAGCGCTTTTATTTCAAGCCGGTTCTTGCGGCCAAGGCTGTCGTTAAGATATTGTACCTCGGCCATGAGATATTTTTTCTGCTCAACGGGCCTGATGATCCTGAAGCGGCGGACGCTGTTTATAAGGACGTTTACTCCGCCGTCGGGGAGGTTTATTTTCTTCATGACGCGGGCCGCGGTACCGTAGGTGTAAAGGTCGTCAAAGTCGATCTCTCCTTTTTCGTCGTCACGTATAAGAACAAGGCCTATGGTGCGCGATTCCCCCAGCACCCTGTCTATAACCCTGGTGAACCTTCCCTGTGAAATGATCAGCGGCGTCACAATGCCGGGGAATATGGGCCTGTATCGTATTGGTATAAGGTAGATCTGGTCGGGAAGAACGTGGTCAATGTTAACCAGGTCGCTCTCAAAAATTTCGGCGTCAATCGAGAATTCACTCCCATCGGTCATGATGTCATCTATTTCCATTAAAACTTCTCCAGTTTTATGTAAAGGGCTACTACACAACAGGGCGCATATTAATCAAGATTTTTACAGTAAAAAAAGGATTAATTCAATGTACATCAATTAACAGTTTCCTGAAAAACAGGAAACTGTTAATGCGATACATGGCCGCTCTCGGGCGTCCGTGCCCTTCGCGGCATTGGCTCATCCTGACCGGCAGATGTATCGCCATTTTTCGATGTCTTATTTTTAATAATATCGAAAAATGTGAGGTTTTGCGAATTTACTTCGCAAAACCGACCCTGAAAAAGGCCACGATGGACTTTTTCAGAAAGCTATCAAGGGATTTTTCAAGCGTATAATAACGTTGATTTTATCTGCACCGGGCAGTTTGAATATACAGGCTCAAGATGCTGTAATCGATTAATTTGACAGATTCGGGTGAAATTTACTTGCCTAATTGCGGTACGGTGGTATCAATGATGACAAATTTATCTGGAGGATCTTTTCGATGGAAATTAAAAAAAATATTCTTTTAACACTGGCAGCTGTAATAATCAGTTTTTCATTCGTATCTGTATTACATGCTGAACCTTTTAGAAGCCCCAGCTTTGGCGGCGCGACAGGGCTTATATCAACACCAACGTCTCATACGGGATGGGAAGGTTCTGGATTTGGGATTGATGTTGCATATCACTATATCAATGCTGATGACGATGCAAGAGATGGTGGCTACAGCATTCCACTGGTTCTGATTCATCTTGGCGTTGCCGGAACAAACCTTGAGATCGGCTTTGCCTATGACGACCAGCCTGATTGGGGCATTGACGATGATACAGATGATATGATTTTCAGCGCCAAGTGGGAGTTTACAGAGGGCCTTGCCATTGGCGGAAATGCTCAGCTTATGAATTTGAATGGTTCAGACAGGGAAAGGAACGATTTTCAGATCTACCTGGCAGCAACTTATGCCGGTAATTTTTTCTCAATGCCGGCTGAAACAACAATAGTAATAGGCCATACCTTTATTGATGATAAACATGATAATAGCGACAATGATAATATCGATTTTTCAATGGGATTTGACCTTGATTTTGCACCGCAGTTATTTAAGCACTATGTACACTGGATCAGTGATTTCGCGAACTATTCATACAGCACTGAGGCGGGCGGCGCTGTTGCAAATCACAGGGGCGCGTTCAATACCGGCCTCAGGTTTGCGCTCATGAGAGACAAGCGGTTTAAACTCAACTTTGACCTGATAATTACAGACGCGCTTGATGACAACAGGGACTGGGCCTTAGGTGCAGCTTTCGGCATGAGCCTGTAATAAAAGCAGCATCTTTAAACAGAAAAAAGCGGCAGATGCCGCTTTTTTCTGTTTAAAGCATAAATGATAGTATCCATATAATTGTTGACCGTAAAACTGATTCTGTATAAATATTCAGTTACAGTGCATACATAGAGACAGCTCCTGCATAGCAGAAGCAGTTACCTGTTTTTCAGCAAACTTCCAGTATTTTAATCCCGGCCTTTCTGCTGAAAGCTGGAATGGACAAGTCCGGAGAACTTGCATGATTAAGCGTAAAAACACAAGACAGGTTAAGGCAGGTTCACTTCTCATAGGCGGCGGCGCGCCCCTGAGCCTGCAGTCCATGACGAATATACCCATTGAGGAGACTGAATCGAACATAAGGCAGATACATGAACTGGAAAGCTGCGGAGTGGATATTGTCCGGCTCGCCATTCGAACTGAAAAGTCCGCGCCCTGTCTGCGCAGTATTGCCTCTGCTGTCAAGATTCCGCTCGTGGCTGATATACATTTTGATTACCGCATAGCTGTGGCCGCAATAGATGCAGGCGCTGCAAAGATCCGCATAAATCCCGGCAACATAGGAGAAGAGTGGAAGGTACGCGAGGTTGTGGCCGCGGCTAAGTCTAACGGCGTGCCCATACGCATAGGCGTAAACGGCGGGTCGATCAACCGTAGGAAATACCCGCACGTGACAGCCGAAAGCCTTGTGGATTCTGCAATGGAGCATATCCTTATACTCGAAGAGGCGGGTTTCGAGGACATTGTTGTTTCAATAAAATCCTCGGACATATTCAGCACCATAGAGGCCAATAAACTCATGGCCGAAACGCGCAACTACCCCATACACATCGGTCTGACCGAAGCGGGGTACGGCCTGTCGTGTATTGTGCAGAGCTCTGTGGTTATAGGGCATCTGCTCCTTGCAGGGATCGGCGACACCATCCGTGTTTCCATGACAGGGAACCCTGTAAACGAGGCTGTAACCGGAAGAAAGATACTTGAGTCCCTTAACCTGCGCTACACACCCTTCAGGGTAATTTCCTGCCCCACATGCGGACGCACCGCGCGTGACATTGACCTGCTTGCGATCGCCGAAAAGGTTGAGTCTGAACTGAGCGCGAGGTTCAGCGAAAAACTGAAGAGTTCAGGGAAGCACATAACAGTTGCAGTAATGGGATGCGAAGTGAACGGCCCCGGAGAAGCAAAGGAGGCTGACTTCGGGCTTGCAGGGGGGCAGAACGGAAAGATGGCGCTCTTCGCGCGCGGCGAGGTTCTGCGCACGGTTGGTGTTAATGACGCGGTTGAGGAGCTTCTTCGCGGGATCGAATCCGCCCTTTAGCTACCAGCGTCCCCGGATAAATGTTTCAGGATTGAGCGACCGCCCGTTTTTTCTGATCTCAAAGTGCAGGTGAGGTCCGGTCGATCGCCCGGTATTTCCCGATAGCGCGATAACCTGGTTAGTTGTAACAATATCGCCGGTCTTTACCCTGAACCTGCTCAGGTGTCCGTAATAACTTCTGTAACCGAACTCGTGTTCAATAATAACAAGGTTGCCATAGCCCTCTTCCCATCCGCTGAAAACAACCCTGCCGTTACGCGAAGCCCGTATCTCAGTTCCGATGGAACACGCGATGTCTATGCCTTTGTGAAACTCCCTGCGTTTTGAATTGAAAGGGTCTCTGCGTGTCCCGAATTCAGAGGTTTTTTTACCGCGGTTTACGGGCGACATGAATGCGGTACCGAGAAAAAGCGACCTTTCAAGTTTCGATACCTTGCCGCATGGTATAAAAAGAAATTTTTTATTCAGGGTCTCTGTTCTGTTCACTGTTTTTACGTAGCCGGGGTCAATCCTTTCTTCAAGCAGCAGACGTTTAATAAGTTCCCTCTCGTTTCCGTTTGCAATTATACCGCGCATATTTGGAATATAGAGCGTGGTTCCGGGCCCCACCTGGTATGGAGATGTGAGATTGTTTACAGACATGAGCGTATCCATGTCGAGGGAGCATTTAGAGAGTACTATCCAGAAGTTCTCGTTCTTCTGTAGTCTGTATGTGTAGAATTTAAGTTCGGGCAGTTCGGATGCGGCGCGCCTGCTTTTTACTGTATAGAGTGTCCGCTTGACATCATCGCGTATTGATTTAAGCTGTGGATTACGGTCAAGCGAAAGGTTCTGCAGGCGGGGCATGGTCTGAGAAGCATCCGCTGTAATGCTCAGTGTTGCCAGCGTCAGGAGTAGTATTGATATGTGCAGTGCCCTTGATTTTTTCATGGTGAAACCGGTTATCAGCTATTATGTTTATCGGCATAATGAGTACGGGGTTTAGAAAAAATTATGTCCCCTGGATTAATCCGGGGGTCAGAGCAAGTTCCCCGGGGGTCAGAGCATGATTTCGGGCTCAGAGCATGTTCCCCGGGGGTCAGAGCATGAATCCCGGGGGCAGAGCACTTTTTTTAAAAAAAATGCTCTGAGCTGGAAAAATTTTTATCATTTTACAATCCTGAAACGTATTAATATTAAATAGCATACAGGATGGTAACCATGTCAAATCCGCCACGAAAAATATTCCAGGACGTCACCTATCACGTATTCACACGCTGTATTGAGCTAAAAAATCATCTGTCCCATGATTACGCCAAGAGGATCGCCGTTGATGTCCTCGCCGACGCACTTGAA
>Ga0255347_1001176_pt1 | contig 44270 bp, 39 predicted proteins | sample wastewater_treat_2_FD_192479 | JGI IMG/M metagenome (GOLD analysis project Ga0255347, IMG submission 192479) | Wastewater microbial communities from Lulu Island WWTP, Vancouver, Canada - plant24 | ecosystem: Engineered > WWTP > Wastewater > Unclassified | place: Canada: Vancouver, British... | reverse complement strand
GCTTCATTATCTCTTCTGTATTTTTCGAATCGAGGTTGCCTGTAGGCTCGTCCGCAAGAATAACAGCCGGATCATTCACAAGCGACCTGGCAATGGCCACGCGCTGCTGCTCCCCGCCGGAAAGGTTGTTGGGATGGTGATGGTACCTGCCCGAAAGCCCGACCATATCGAGAAGACTTTTGGCTTTTGCCGTAAGATCCCTCTGCGAAAATCCGCCCCTGTAAAACATGGGCAATTCAACATTTTCAAGCGCCGATGTCCTTGAAAGAAGATTAAATCCCTGGAAGACAAATCCAATTTTCCTGTTGCGTATTTCAGCTTTCTGGTCGTTGTTAAGGCTGCTGCCGTCTATTCCGTCAAGCATGTAGATGCCGGAGGTGGGAGTATCAAGAAATCCCAGTACATTCATAAATGTCGACTTGCCTGAACCGGATGCGCCCATTATCGCGACAAATTCACCCCTTTTAAAAGACACATTAATACCCTTAAGCGCATGGACACTGACCTCTTCGCTCAGGTTGTATATCTTTACAAGGTCTTTAATTTCAATAATATTGTCTGCCATACCGCCCGTCTATTTCTCTTCCCGTATTTTTATCATAATCTCGTCAGTTTCGCTGACTCCTTCTTTAATTTCCGTGAACATGTCTCCCGCAAGGCCTGTTTTGACCTTAATCCTTTTGTATGACTGGCTGCCGAGTACCCCGTCCCTTTTCCACAGAAATTTTTCAGCGCCCGAAGCCGCTGATCCGTCAGGATTGACCATGAACGCCTGGTTTGAAACAGCAAGAACACCTTTTCTTTCATCAATAATAACAGTTGCGGTTATAGTCATCCCCGGTTTAAGCATAGCCTCGTCGTTATTGCACACAACCAGGGCCTGGTAGGTAACAAGTCCCCCTGCTTTTACAGGATTAATCCTTACCTGGCTTATTGAACCGTAGAATTTTTTATCCGGGAACGCGCTGACACCGAATTGTACCTGCTGGCCGTTTTTGATGCTTCCAATGTCGGATTCATCTATGCTTATAATAAGGGTCATATTTTTAAGAGAAGGGGCAAGCAGAATAAGCGGATCAGCAACAGATACAGGGTCATCTTTCATTTTAAAGACAGCAATAACCACACCGTTTATGGGCGAATATATTCTGGTGTACTCCCGTTCCTTGACAGCCATGTCATAGTCGATCCTGACCTGCCTGTATTTGCTTACCACAACATTATATTCAATTTCAGCCTGTTCCATTGCCCGTTTAGAGATAAGGTTATCCTTGTAGAGGTTTCTTTTCCCCTCCAGTTCGCGTTTGGCGGATTCAACCTCAAGTTTACTTGCCTCTATAAGGCTGGCGGCCTTCATCACCCTCTGCTCAATCCCGATGGAATCGATCTTCATTAAAAGCTGGCCCTTTGAGACATTCTGGTTAAAATCAGTATATATACCCTCAACAATACCCGATGTTTTACACATTATGGTTACGGGGTCCATGACATCAAGTTCGCCTGTTACAGTGATTGTCTTCCTGACATCGGTTTTGACCGCTTTTTCATAAACGTATATTTTTTCACCCTTACCGCCGCAGCTTTTAACAATAACAATTATTAAAACAATGACAGTTGCTATGGCTATTCCGATTGTTTTTCTGCTGAATCCCCACATATAGATTCCTCTCCAATCCCGATAATATTTGACAGTCCGGCCAGAATCATCAGGTAATTATACCTGGCCTCAAGATAACCCATTCTTGCCCTGATTACACTCACTTCGGCATCCTGCAGTTCAAGAAGAGAACCGCCACCGTTATCGTAACTCTTCTGCGCCAGCAGAAGATGCCTTTCGGCATTTTTGATAATCAGTTCAGAGATATCGATCTGATTGCGTATCTCTTCAAGGTTCCTGTAACTGTCCCTTATTTTGTTCTTTGTCTCTATCAGTATCTCTCTCTCATGATAGTTGATCTTATTATAATCGCTCTCGGCCGAATCGACCCTGGCAGATATTCTACCGCCGCTGTAAATCGGGATTGTAACCGAAAACAGGCCGTAGAAAGCCGGAGCCCAGTTGTCGCCGGAAAAATTCTCATCAGCCCTGTTCGCGCCCCTGATTCTGTCAAGCTCGTATCCCGCACCTGCCTGAAAATCAACTTTAGGATAATGCGCCGCGGTTTCAGTAGAGATCTTCATCCGGGCCTGCCTCTTCTCGAGCACTGCTATTCTTATGGCAGGGCTGTAAAGCCGGGACATGCTGTAAAGTTCATCAAGCGTGCGCGTAACCTCAGGCAGAGCAGCCACATCGAGTGGAATTATCTCAAAATCCTCGGCATCTTCAAGACCCATGGCATGGAACAGGTTCATTCTCATCTTTCTTTCATTGTTCCGCGCTATTTCGTACTGAAGCCTGGCATCTGCAAGGTCAACCCCGGCCTTGCTCACATCAAGGATGGCTCTTGATCCGCCCTTGAACATCTGTCTGGCAAGAAGCTCCTTTTTTTCGTTTGCTCTGAATATCTCCTCCCTTATCTGCAGGGCGTTCCTTGCCATTAAATAGCTGTAATAAGCGAGCTTTACCCTGTACGCAATATCAAGCTTTGTTTTCTGGCTCTTTATATTGCTCATGTCGATATTAGTTTTGGCCATCTCTTCTTCATAATCCTTCCTCGCATCATAGAGATTATAATAGAGAGTGATGCCCGCGAAAAGGCCTATATAGGTATCCTTGCCCGGAATTTTAACGCCGCTTGAAGTTGTTTCAACATCCCTGTCATTTTCGATTGTACGGATTTCACCATTAATAAGCAGGCTCTTCTGTGACCTGGCCACACCGTAATCTGAAATGCTTTTTTTCTGATCCTCAATGGAAATAAAATAATCGGGATGATTCTGAAGGGCAATATCTATGCATTGTTTAACTGTAACAGACCTGCTGTCAGCAGAAAGGGCAGAAACTGAAGATATGAAAATAAATAATAATATAAATTTTTTCATAAATTTAATCTGGTCCTGTCAATACTGTATTACACTTATCGGCCAACCTGCCGCAACTGATATAATACAATTTGCGGACCGATCGCGCACAACATCAGAAGAAGCAGGCCGAGAGAGCTTATAAGCTGTTGAGCACCCATGACTGCTTCAAAAAATTCCAATATCAGCAGTTTGCCTGGAACCCGGGCAAACAGTCAGCGATACAGGGAGGCATGGCATTTTCGCTGTTTATATTTTGAAACAGAAAAAATGTCAGGTTTTGCTGATTAATAAAGCGAAACCCCGCCTGAAACAAACCCTGATGCCCTTGAGTTAAAAATATTTTTAACGCCGGCTCATATGTCAAGACAATAACTCGAATTTAGCATCAAGTCAAGAAAAGATAAAACCCGGCAGCCTCCCCCTGCTCTGCTGCCGCGGCGTAATAAAAAAAGCAGACCGCCTTTTAAAAAAACTATTGACAGTTCCCCCCATAAAAAATAACAGTTACTTCGTTGCGCTGGCGTAGCTCAATCGGTAGAGCAGCTGATTTGTAATCAGCTTGTTGGGGGTTCAATTCCTCTCGCCAGCTCATCCCGGTGAGGTTCCCGAGCGGCCAAAGGGAACAGACTGTAAATCTGTCGGCGATGCCTTCGAAGGTTCGAATCCTTCCCTCACCAGATAACCAAAGCCCGTGATAACGGGCTTTTTTTAATTAATGATAACTTACTCCCCCGCCCTGTCACATCAATTGTCTCAGCACATACACCGTCATAAATATAACCAGGCCGCATGCCAGAGTTGCAGGAGTAAACAGACGGAACGCGGCCTTAACATCCATACCGCTTAACCCTGAAACAATTCAGAAAAAAGATCACTTGCATGCGATATAACCATTGCACCCACGCAGGCACGAACATGAATAGTATCAGGTATACCAATTCAAACGTAAACCGCTACATCTGCGCTTACCCTTGCAGATCAATATTATTCAGACTGATAGAATTTGATTATCTGCACAAAATCCTCTTTCATTAAATTACCGGATTTATCCCTCAGCCCTGAAGAATCTCCCCTTATCCTGATGCCGTATGTTTTTCCCGGGCTTACTCCGTAAAGCCCGAACCTGAGCCTGGTAAAACGTTCACCCTGAATGACTTCGGGCCATTCGATATTCACAACCGAAGGTGATCCCGCATCTCCGGTTAAAAGATCTACGCTGATTTCAAGCGACAGGGGATTTATGGCTGATGAAAAATCTATCACGATATTATCATAAAGCTTTATGGCGTTACCGTATTCGTTAACCGCGAGAGGAAGTATCTCAACGTCATTCAAGTGCCACGGGTCAGTATCGATCAGATCCGCATCACCCATCCTTGTGACGTAAGGAGACAGAGAGCAGAGACCATCTGTGACGAAGATATACCTGTAATCCCTCTCAAGGTTATTCATCTGAAGGTCTGTAATAACAGAGCTGACACGAAGCGTGTAAATCTGTTCGCTTTCAAGATTCTCAGTAAAACAAATAAACGCCCTGGTTCTGCGATGTCCATCCAGATCGATTGTACCGGAGCGTATATAAAAATCAGCGGCAGGCGAGAGGCTCACGGCTTCAGCGATTTTATCCGCTGCCACCTCTTCACTGAAATCCAGAACAATGCTGCCGTTCTTTTCGGCCCCGTGCGTCTGAAAATTTTCGTCAAGATAGAGGCGCGCAGAGTTATCCTGGTACGCAGTCAGTTCCGGGGGAATAAAATCATCCCCCACTGTGAAACTGAAATTATAATCTTCACCGAGGCTGTTGCCTGCAGCGTCTTTAATCGACGTGTTGACACTGACACTGTACGTTATGCCGGAACTGAACCCGTAAAGCGGCCTGAAGGTTGCCACCGTGAAATTGCTGTTCCATTCATAGAGCCCTTCGGCAGCAGGGGAAACATTGAGTCCGTCATAAATTGTGCCTGGATCCATCTGTTCAGAAAAAACCACGGTTACAACGGTTTCCCGCGTGTTGCCGGTTGAATTTGCCGCAGGAAAAAACGATTCCACATACGGTTTGACGTCATCGCCAGCGGTGTAGAATGATGAAATGAATTCATCACGCAAATCGTTACCTTTTGAGTCTTCAGCGTCTTCTGTTATACGGATTGTATATTTAGTTGCACGCAAAAAAGGCTCCGATGGAACAAAGGTCATTACGGAATCGTTGTTGCTCCATAAAAAATTTCCACTGACCTCACCCGATTGCGAACTCAGACTGAATTCATTTGATGTTTTTACCCTGTCCATGCTTTTGCTGAAGGTCACTGTCACCTGTGCATGCAGGTCTATTGAAATTTCATTACTACCTGGAACGGAGCTGAGAACGCAAGGCATTGAATAATCATCGTAGCAGCATAGTGAAACCACAAGAGATAACAGAAGATATATAATTTTTTTCATCACTGCACCTCCCTGAATTCAATCACGAAATCTTCTTTCATATAATTCCCGTGCCTGTCAACGACACCGCTTTTGCCTCCCGTAAGAGTCAGCCTGTAGAGCGCGGAGGGCGAAACTGCACGATTTGTCATTCCCCCTATTTGTATCAAAACGGTATTATCACTTCCGGCAAGCCATGAGATGTCTGAAATTACAGCCGGCGAATGAAGATCATTCGTGTTCGCATCAGCAGATTTAAATGTTTCAATAATAATATTATCAAACACAGAATACTTTTCCATGAAAGCAGAAAGTTCAGGATCGTTTGACGACATGAACTCTATGCGTATATAGTATGAACTATTATCCGCGGGCCCCATTTCTATGCAGGCCGGCCACGATCCCCCGAGATCGGTATAAATGGTATTGTTATACGATCCGGAAATCCTGCCTATACGCACGAACAATGAATCGGGTGCATCTGTATAAAACTCCACAGCGTATGCCGAGCGTATATGTAATCCATTAATATCTCTGCATGATGAATCAATGGAAAGTCTGTACAGCGTCTCGGGTTCAAATGATTCAAGAGGTATAAAATCCACGCGCGAGTCGCTGTGCCAGTCAAAAGTCCCCTGCACTGAAGGCCTGATGCTTACTGCCTTTTCAACACTCTGCCTGTTCATAGGCTCACTAAAGCGGATTGTGATCGGCCCCCGTTTTGAAACACCGTGCCTGACTGTTCCGGGGTAGATAACATTATCAGTACCGGGAACACCGTCGTTATATTCAATCACATCTATTTCTGGGGGAACCGTATCATCGCCGGTTAAAAAATTCACACAGTACTCATAGCCGGTTCTGTTGCCGGCTGAATCCTCTGCATTGCCGTTTACCCTGAGCCTGTAGACCCTGCCAAAATCCATTTTTTCCGTAAGCCTGTACTCAAGCCTCGAATCCGCAAGCGCCGGCGTGGACTCGCTCCACACAAAATAACCTGCCGCCTCGGGTGAAATGGAAAACGCGGCCTGTGTTTTTTGCCTGTTCATGCTTCTGGAAAAATCTATGACAATATCACGGTCAATGGCAACATTAAGTGTTGTACCGCTGCTGTATGGCGGATAAGAGGAGACAATCTCAGGGTTTATAAAATCATCCCCTATATAAAAATCTGAAAGAAAAGAATAGGCCATGGTATTCCCCTCTTTATCCCGTATCTCCCGCGGCAGAGTGATCATGTACCTGCCGTTTCTTTGCAATGCTGTATCCGGTGTAAAAACAAACCTTTTACCCGATACCCACAAAAACTTCCCCGCGATCCTTTTTTCAGCGCATTCAAGAATAAACATCTCCTCCACATCCGAATAATTTACATCACTGCTGAATTGAACTTCAACGACGGCCCCTTTATTTACGCCCATCGCGCCATTGGCCGGGGTACACCACTCCACCTTGAGTGTATCCAGGTTAAATTCACATGCCTGGAGAAAAAGCATTACGCACACGCAAAAAATGTACGGGGTGAAACTGCTTTTAAAACACACGCGGTTTTTTTCTTTCAGATTCAAATTAATCACCTCCTGGTCTGTATTTAAAATACCTGTCGCACACAACAGGCAGAATAACGAGAGTCAGCACCGTCGAAAAGAAAAGGCCTGAACTGACCGTTACAGCAAAGGGCCGCCAGAGCGAACTCCCTTCAGCCCTGCTTAGAACCATTGGCAGCATACCCATAATTGTCGAAAGCGCGGTTATCAGCACCGGCCTGAATCTTGAGGCTGCCGCGGCCATAATTGCCTCACTATAACCTGGGCCAGACATGATATCCCTTCCCGGAAGAGCGCGTACCGATTCAACCAGCAGTATGCCGTTGTTCATTACGATTCCCGCCAGCATAATGAATCCCATGTAAACCGCCGGAGAAAGAGGAATGCCTGTCGCGAACAAAACCGGAGCTACTCCGGTAAACGCGAATGGAAGAGTTATCATTACCACAAAGGGCAGGGTTAAAGATTCAAAGAGAGACGCGAGAATCATGTAGATTAAAAGGACTGAAGCCGGAACAGCAAACATCAGGTTTCTAAGCTCATCTCTGGATTCTCTGAGCCGTCTGTCAAACTGGAAAGAATAACCTTCAGGCATATCCATACTACTCAGAATATTGCCGATCCTCCTTTCAGCCTCAGCCGCCGAAAGTTCGCCTGAACTGACGGTTATTGAACAGCTTCTGCGCCCGTTCAGCCTGAACATCTTTGTAATACCTGTAGTTTCTGCCGCGCGGACAATGCCGCGCAGCGGCACAGGCCGGCCCGATTCGGACTTTACGCTCCCCGCAAGCAGATCCTCAACAGAATCCCTGTCGCTCTCCTTCATCCTGACCCTCACATCAATCTCCCTAACCCTTCCCCTGAACTTGGTTATAACAGGGCCAAACAGGGAATTCCTGATGGACTCAGCAATAGAGCTGTGGGAAACTCCGGCTGCAGCAGCAGCGTCCCTGTCAACAACAACGGTGTATTCCGGGCGGCCATCCCTGAAACGCAGAAGGCACTGTCCGATCCCCTCAATGGAATTTATTTTTGACGCGGCCGCACGGGCAATTCTCTTCAACGTTTCAGTGTCATCGCCCATAAAGTGAACTGTAATTCCGTCCGCGTCAGTTCCGTCCGCTTCATGGATATATGAAAAGCCCCCTGCTATACCTACAATTTTATCCGCGCCGAATCTAAGTTCATCCCTGACCCGTTTCTGTTCATCGCCGCAAAGCGATTCATCACACTTAACAGTGAGAGTCCCCCTCCATTTTTCGGTTCGGCCGGAAACCGCAAGAACGCCTTTTACGCCCCCTGCCATCCCTTCGACCGCTGAGACAAATTCATCGGTCCTTTCGAGCGAAGTCCCCGAAGGGAACTCAAGGCAAAGACAGAACTCCCCCCTGCCATTGTTATAAACAGTATCTTCTTCTATAAATGTGATTATGGCGAGCGAGATGAAAAATGCGGCAGCAGAGCACACCAGCACACGCGGACTGTTATTAAACGCATTGACTAAAGTTTTTTTATAAAACAAAAAGAGCTTCTCTTCAAATGCTGAAATACCGGCATAAAATAATTTAACCCCGGAATATACAGGCAGAGGCAGCCTTGATTCTGAATATTCCAAAAACCGCGCGATACTGAACCAACTCCCGGAATTACACATGGATTTCTTTCTTAAAATACTGCCGCGGGATTTAATCAGCGAATAGAAAGCGGGCAAAAGAACCAGTGAAAAAAACAATGACACCAGCAGCGCTGATGTAATTGTAAATGCCATGTCGCCATAGGTTTCCCCGGTTCTCTCTGAAATGAGAACCATGGGTATAAATACCGCTATTGTTGTGAAAGTGGATGAAATCACCGGCAGCTTAACCGCGGCCGCGGCCGCGGCGATACCTGTGCCGCCGCCGGCGCCTCGCTTAATGGAATCAATTACCACAATCCCGTTATCAACAACCATTCCGGCGCTCAGGGCAAACCCGCTGATTGTCATGATGTTTATGCCGCGGCCTGAAAAATACAGAAATACCGGGACAATGAGCATTGAAACAGGAATCGCAGCCGCGACCGGCAGCACGGTTTCGCTTCTCCTGAAAAAAAACGAAAGCACAAATATTACTATAACAATTCCCCAGATGGCTGAACAGAGCGCGTTATCAATAGCTGATTCAATATGTCCGCCCTGGTCATAAATAAAATTCCATCTGACATCCGTAAAAGAATTCAGGGCCTGCCTCACATCCCTGCATAGGGCGAGAGTGTTGGAATCACCTCCCTTGTGAATAAAAAGCGTGACCATATCCATGCCGTTGTAACGCGAATAATCCGCCCTCTCCCTCGCGCCGAAACGCACAACTGCGAAGTCATTCACCCTGACGCTCTTTCCGCCGGCGCTGTTAATTATGGTATCACTTATTTCAGAGAGGTTCCTGTAACCCGAAGGTATATAGAGCAGGCTGTTCCCTTCAGAGGCCGCGACCGTTCCGGCAGGAAGATTAATGTTCGCCGAATTGACCGCGCCGGATATTTCTGATGCTGTAATACCGCGGGCTTCGATGTTTGACCTGTCAGTTTCAATGTGAATCTCCCGCAGTTCGCCGCCGGCAATAACAATCTCGGCTATAGCGTCAATGCGCTGCAGAACCGGTTTTACGCGCGTCTCCATTATTTCGCGCACTCCATTGCGGTCAACCCCCGGAATCTCCGCGGCCACGACAATTACGGGACGTTCAGACGGATCATACCTCATTACAAGCGGCTCCTGTACCTCGCGCGGAAACTCATCCCGCACAAGCGCTATTTTCCCCCTTACCTTTATCGACGCGATCTTGATATCCGTTCCGCTTCTGAAGGTGATATTAATGCGCGACTTGCCATCCTCGGATACGGACTCGATTTCACTGATTCCGTTAACAGTTTTTATAACGCGCTCGACAGGCTTAGTTATGAGCGATTCAATCTTGTCCGGCGAAACTCCAGGGTACTCAATGACCACAGAAAGCGCCGGGCGTTCCGCGCCCGGAAGAAGCGACACAGGAAGCCTGAACAATGAAACAATACCCGCGGTCAAAAGTGAAGCGCAGAGCATTATGGCGCTTATCCTGTTCTTAAGAAAATATTCTGTCATAACTCTTCACTCCACGAACTAACAGTATAATAAACTGAAGGTATAAAGAGCAGGGTCAGAACAGTCGATACGGTGAGCCCGCCAATGACTGTAACGGCAAGGGGCTTCTGCAGTTCAGCGCCTTCTCCAATACCGGCCGCGATAGGCACGAGCGCGACGATTGTGGTCAGCACAGTCATCACTATTGGTTTAAGCCTCTCTTTACCCGCGAGGACGAGCGACTCCTCAACAGGATAACCAAGCGACCTGTAATGCTCAATACAGTCAAAAAGTATTATGGCGCTGCTGACCACATTCCCCGCGAGCATTATGATCCCTATGCCGGAATTAATGTTAAGCGTAACACCGGTTATAATCATTGCCAGCGATATGCCGAGCAGTGTAACCGGTATGGAGAGCATTACAATGAGCGGCTTGACAAAGGACTGGAACTGCGCGGCAAGCAGCATGTATATAAAAACAACTGCAAGGCCGAGCGCGGATCCCATAGCTCTTACAGCGCTTCTTATCTCATGCCCGGCATCATTAATTTTTAATGTTACGCTTTCGTTTATCCGCGCTTCACCAAGCCTTTTTCTGATGTCGTTAATAAAATCATCCGCGTCCCCGATAATATCAGCGCTCACCATGTTAATCCTGGACTGTTCATTCCTTACAATCCTGACGCTGGAACTGCCGCTGATTATCCCGGCAATAGCCGAGACAGGCACAGCCAGCCCGCCCGCGTTCATAACAGGAATTCTCCCTATAGACGCTGCATCACACCTGTCCGCGCCCGCGAGCCGTACGCGGATGTCTGTCTCCCTGTCATCCTCGCGGAACCTTGAAGCGGTTTCCCCCTTCACGGCCATCGCGACCGACGAAGCGGCATCTTCAATGTTTATGCCGAGTGTTGAAGCGGAATCACGGTTGATTTCAAGCCGCAGCTCCGGGATTTCACTGTCAAAAAGCGTGGAAACATTCTGCGCGCAGCTGTAACCCCTGACTATCTCTTTAAGTTTATTCCCCGATTCCCTGAGCGCTGTAATATCATTACCGGAAATTTCCACATTAAAATTTTTACCGCTCCCGGCAAACAGAGAAGATACAACATCCTCTTTAATCCTGAACACAAGCTGCACATTATCCTGCTCCGGAATAAGCGGCTTAACCTGTTCAATAACATCAGCCGCGGATGCTGAACTGCGGTGTTTGAGCATGACTCTTAGAAGCCCGTACTCCGCTCCATGCCCGGATATTTTTTCAGAGATTGTATCATCCGGGTCGCAGCCGGCCTTGGTGAATATGCAATCAATTGAGTCTATGCCTGAAACCGCTTTTTCAACTAAGGCGCAGTACCTTTCTGTCTCCATAAGCGGTGTTCCCCCAGGCATAGATATTTCTATTGAAAACTCGCCTGGATCAACGCGGGGCATTATCTCGCTTCTGACAGGTATAAAGAGAATAATCCCAGCGGCGAGCGACCCCAGCCCGGCAAGTATTATCTGCCTTCTGTTCTTAAGGGAATAGCGGATCGCCTTTTCGTATTTCACACTCAGCCTCTCCATGAATCTTTCGGTAGCTTCCGCGGCATCAGACATGAACCGCGGCTTGAAAGGGAGCCTTAAAAAAGGCGGAATTTTAAAATCAACGGTTGAGAGCATGGGAATGAGAGTTACGGCAGCCGCGAGTGAAATAAAGAGCGAAAATGAAACGGTCAGCGCAAGGTCCCTGAACATGGCGCCGGCCAGGCCTGAAAGAAAAACTATGGGCATAAAGACCACCACCGACGTGAGCACTGAAACAACTACCGGAACCGCGACTTCAGAGGCGCCATTCACGGCAGCCTCTAATCTTGAAATATCAGTTCCCGGTTTCTGCTGCGTATAAATCGATTGAAGCACCACCGTGCCTGCATCAACGATCATGCCTATGCCGATGGCAAGCCCGCCAAGGGACATGGTGTTTACGGAAATTCCAAAGAGATCCATCAGTATAAATGTCCCGAGTACTGAAATCGGTATAGTCGCGCAGATAATAAGCGGAGGAGCAATCCTCTTCATGAAAAGAAAGAGTATAACAAAAGATATTATGCCGCCAAGGATTGCGTCAAGCGTGACATTATCTATGGAACTCCGTATAAACCCGGACTGGTCATAAACGCAGCGTATATCAAAATCATTTCTGCCGCCTGAATTAAGCTGCTCTATAGCCGAACGCACACCGGCGCATGTATCAATAGTATTTTTGCCGGACTCCTTGCGCACAATGAGCGCCACGCTTTCGGCTCCGTTGAACCGTACAATCGATTTCCTCTCGCGGTATGTATCCTCGACAGAGGCTATGTTCCGCAGATAAACCGGTATCCGGTTCTCACCATAACCCACAGCCACATTGCGGATATCATCAAGATTCCTGAACTCGCCCACGGTACGTACCTGGTACTCCAAATCCCCCCTGACCAGACTGCCCGCGGGATAGTTATAGTTTGAAAGATTGATCCCGCGCGCCACATCGGCAAAAGAAAGGTTGTGCGCGAAAAGCCTCGCGCTGTCTATATTGACCTGTATCTCGCGCCTGTAGCCGCCTATTAAATCAACAATGGACACGCCGTTTATCCGTTCCAGGAAGGGTACGATCTCCCTCTCTATCCTCTCACGGGCGGACATGCCATTGCCGTTGCGCAGCGAAACAGAATAGATCATCACAGGATCATCCGAAGGGTCATACCTTACCACTATTGACTGGCCGGTGTCCTCGGGCAGTTCACCTCTGACAAGATCAGCCTTCTCCTTCGTCTCAATCAGCGCCATGTCCATGTCCGCGCCCCAGTGGAACACAATCTTCACTATGCTGATCCCCTCTATGGATTCGGACGAAACCGATGTCACGCCCCGCACGCCTGTGACAGCCTCTTCAATGCGCGTTGTAACGAGTTTTTCGACCTCCGAAGGGGAAGCATTATCAAAAGGAGTAATCACCGTGAGCCTCGGCAGCTCAATCCCCGGAAGCAGCTCAACAGGAAGCCTGGAAGCCGAGATCGCGCCTATAAGGCAGATAGCAGTAAACGCCATAGTCGTAGTTATCCTGCGCCGTATTGCCGAATCGAGTATCTTCATTGCCCGATTTTCATCCCCTGGTAAACACTGTTAAGCCCGCAGGCAACAATCCTGTCGCCGTCACCAAGGCCCTCAAGAATCCTCACCTGCCCGGAAAGTTCATCCCCCGTAACCACGTTCTCGCGCATGACAATTCCATTGCGGACAGCATAAACCTCACTGCGGCCGTCATCTCCGCGCATCACCGCGTCAGATGGAACAAGCACCCCCCTGGTTGTTTTTCCGGTATCTATTACCGCGCGGGCAAACATCCCCGGCAGAAGCTCCGCAGCGCTGTTTGCCGCGATCCCCTTAACCTCGAATGTGCGTGTTCCGGGGTCAAGCAGCGGAGTAATTGTTTTGATTACCGCTTTAAATTTTTTGTCAGGGAACGCGTCCACGGTAAACGATATTGTCTGTCCCCTTTTGATCCTGTTGACCTCTTTCTCTCCAAGGTTAATGGACAGATAAACACTGCTGATATCCATAACAGTTGCTATTATCGAATCCTCGCGCACCATCTCTCCGGCCTCCATCCCCTTAACCGCGACAATACCCGTAAGCGGCGACCTGATATAGGTTTCATTGAGCATCAGCTGTGTAGCCAGAAAACCGCTTTCGGCCTGTTTAAGCCTGGCCCTGGCAGATTCAACCTCAGAGCGTTCTATCCTCGTGTTGATAATTTTAAGTATATTTATTCTTTCCGATTCAGACTGTGGCACGCTGTAACCCGACGAAGTGATGTCAATATCCCTGTATCCCACCTGTTGTATTTCAAGCTCAGACCTGGCTACCTCGTATTCTGCGAGCATTGAGGCATGTTTTGTTTTAATGCTTTCATATTCAGTTTTACTTATTCCGCCCGCCTTGAAAAGCTCAGCCCTGTTATGAAGCACTCTCTCCATGTTTTCAAACGCTGTCTTTTTATCCATAAGTTCATATCGCGCCTTAGTTATTGTCTTGAGCTTGATCTCGACACCCTTCATGGCGTCGCTGTACCTTGCCTCATAGAGTTCAAGATCCTTACGCGCTATTTCAATGGCGGATTTCTGCTGCTGCAATGTGATCTCGTACTGCAGCCTTTCAATCTCCGCTATCACCTCGCCGCGCCTGACTCTCTGCCCCTCGCTGACGCGGACCCTCGCGAGCCTTCCGCTGACCCTTGAGGATATGCCCGCCTTTTCAGTGAACACAATCTGGCCCAGGCAGTTTATGCTATCCATTACTTCACAGGCGCGTATATCAATTATGCCAATACCAGCATCGCGGCCTTGCGGCTGAACTTTTTTACCAGCCCAGGGCATGTAATCTGATGATACTATACCATAAACTATGCCGCACAGCATAACAGCGAGAAGTACGATGGAGATTATCCCCGCGGGCGTATTAATTCTGATTAACCGTGAAATCTTCAGCATACTAATCCTCCATTTTTCCCTGCAAAAAATTTTTTATAAAATCAGGGCTGCTCCCTGTCGCAATTTCAAGGGCTGACACTGCTGTAAGATACTTTATTTCAGAATCAACAAGCGCGACAGCAGCCCTGCTCCATTCGATCTCCTTCTCGACAAGGTCGTATCTTCTGGACTCGCCCATCTCAGCCTTGATTTTTTCTATCTCAAGCTGCGAGTTGTAGAGTCCCAATCTTCTGCGTGAAATCTCTATCATCTCCCACGCGTTTTTTATGCCATGACAGATATTGCACACTTCAACAGATATGCCCGCGACCGTGACGCTGTGTTCATCATCTGACCTGGCAGAATCGATCCTGCTCCCTGCAATCGCGCGCTTATACTGCATGTTATCCATTATGTTCACATAAACGTTGCGCGAGCAGGCCCTGCTGTTGCCATTAGCATCCTCGTTATATCCCGCGCCTCCACCCGCGGTGTTCCCTAAGATTGCCGTTGAAATTTTCACATTAACGCCCCAGCCCTTCTCACGGGGCGGGAATTCCTCGCCGCTCAAAGAATAATTCAGCCCCACGGAAAGGTTGGGCATGTAGTAACTTTCCGCGATCTCCATGTTCATCCTGTCTATTTCGCTCCTGACCCTGCTGCTTTCGACTTCTTTTCTTTTACGCACAGCAAGTGAAATCATTTCGTTCTCATCAATTCTGTCTGGAGGAATAAAAATAAAATCGCTGTTTACGTCCCCCTGTATAAGCACGGGTGTTCTCCAGTCGATTCTGAGCAGCAGTTTGAACTGCTTAAGATCTGACTCGTAGCTGTCGATTGCCTCTTTCAGCGAGAGCTCAATCTCGCTTATCTTTGCCTCGATCTCCATAACTGCCAGCTTAGTCGCATCGCCAAGTTCACACTCCCTGCGGATAAAGCCGAGCTGCATGTTCCCCATCTCCAGTGTCATGCGGTAGATTGCTATGGAATCCCTCAGTTTAAGAAGATTAAGAAAGGCGGTGCGCACCTGAAAGATCAGCCTGCCGAGGGCAATACTGTAATCGTTGGCAGCCACAAGGGCATTGAGCTTAGACACGTTGTAGTTAAGGCTTCTTCTGCCGCCGTCCAGCAGGACAAATTCACCGTTTACCGAAATCTTTGCCTGCCTGCTGTCAGCAGCCCTGATCCGGACTTCGTCTGTCTGCATGTAGCTGAATGTTATAGACGGAAAATATTCCCTGAAGCTTTCGTCAATAGCCAGATCATAAACCTCTTCGCGCGCCATGATCTCTTTAAGTTCAAAACTGTTGGCGACAGCCATGCCCACAGCCCTATCTATATCCAGCACAAAGGGGCTGCCGCCCATACTACCTGGATCAGAAACAGTTTCAGTTTCCGGGAACAGGGCTGAGGGCAACAGCAGCAGCATAAAAAGATGAGTGGAAATAATCTTCCGCTTCATTTTGACCTGGCCTGCTTTTTAAATCCGGACACAAATGATTCAGCCGCATTTCTGATAAAAACCTGTTCAGCCGCATCACTGTCGCAGTAACGCCCTTCACCTTTTATAACTCCGCTTTTATCCCTTATAACAAATGACACTTCATAATAAACCGACCTATGAGCCAGCGGGCCCGACTCTTTGCGTGTAATCGCGCCGTGAATAAGCACATCGCCCTGTGCATCAGCGCATAGCGCAGCAGCATCGGACTGATCGATTAATCCTTTAAAAGTTTTTCGCCCGGCTATCCGCACATTGTAGCCCTCTCTAAAAAACACAAAGCAAAGGGATTCGATAAGACGGTCAGCGAGAAAAGGGTCGTAGTTAGTGTCGCGCGATATAAATCCGCCTATAACAATATTCCCATTTGCAGGCAGCTTCAGTTCATCCCGCACAAAAAGCTGCATCTCGGCGCACCCGGCACAAAGAATCATTGAAGCAATCGCCAGCCTCTTCATCGCACCCTCCCTGCTTCATCCCTGAAAGCCCTGATTATTTCAGCGCCCTTGCCGCTGGCTCCGGCGACTGCATCGGCCCTGTCAAGCTCCTGCTCGAATTTTTTCCCCAGGCCCATGCGAAGATAGAGCATGGCCAGGCTTCCTCTCGCGGCAATGATCGACTCCTCCTGGTCAATGACGCCGAGGTATTCCCTCATCGCCTCCATGTACTGCGAATTTTTTTCATAGATCATAGCCAGCAGAAGCCTTGCCTGAATGCTGCTGCCATCGACCTCGAGCGACCTGCCTAACAGTTCAACAACTGTGCTGCCTGACTCGCCCGACATAACAAGAGACCGGGCCTTCCAGTAAAGGGCTGAGGCGTGATCCGGGTCATCATTGAGAATTGAATCAGCAAAGGATAGCGCGGAACTGAAATCGCCGTTATAATAACTGATCTTTGAGAGCATAAGACGGGCGTTTGTCAGGTTCCGGTCCTTATCCGCGGCTGCACGAAAATTCTTTTCAGCAGCAGGCAGTCTGCCCGCGACAAATTCCTTCATGCCCGCCCTGTATAAATCGATAGCCTCATCGCGGCTGCCGCACGATAAAAGCATTAAAAACAGGACAAATAATAATCTTCTCATAGTTCCTCCATTAAGGCATAATTTTAAGCGCCTTCATGAAGTACTACGTTGCGAGAGTTGAAATGGTGAAAATTTTTTGAGGTAAAAGGGAAAATTTTTAAAGAAAAGTTAAAATTACCGGCTGGGGGATTAGGCATTCCGCCTCAGCGGGTCATTCCCGTGACTGTCTTTCCGGGATATCCGTCCATTCTGGTTATGTATCACAAGTTCAGTCTTATAATAGCATTTTTAAATTTTTACCGCATTTATCTTGTTAATAAATTCTTTAAGATTCTTGGCTGTTATTCTTGCATTACTCCCTGAAATCTTTTCACCTGCTTTAATAGCCGCCTCTTTTGTCAGTCGTCCTTTCTCTACAAGTATCACCATGAGCTGCAATCCCCAGAAAAGTTCAACACCTTCCTCTTCGCACTTGCTCCGCATCTTCGTGTCATTTGTAACAATACCCCAACCAAATCTCTTTGAATCTATAATGCAGATATTATCCTCAAACGACAGCCCATTCTCAGTATTGGCTGCCATGTAATAAGTCTCAGGATCCGGGTAATAAACAGTAAAACCGCAGGCAGTTATCTGCTTTGCGGTAATCTGTTTAACCTCATCCAGAACATCTTCAGGGATGAAGACCTCCTTGAAAAGCCCTGCTATCAGCTTCAAAATTCTCCTGTCCGTAGCCAGGTAATCAATAAGCACATTGGCATCTGTAATAACAATTTTCAGTTCAGCTTCCAGTTGATCTCCTTCCATGAATTTACAAGAGTATTCATCTCATGGTGCGATATATTAAGTATCTCAGCAGCTTTGCTGATGGTTATTATATCTTTCTCAACTGCCTCACGCACAAGTGAATGTAAACGTTCTTCCATGATAATGTTACTGGAAGAAGTATCCGGTTCCTTTAAAGCTACCGGTTCTTCATGATTTTTCAGATTGAAACCATACATTCTTTTTGATTCAACAGCAAATTTCTGATATATAGATGAATCAGCCATACCAATGTTAATCAATCTCATCTGAACGGTTCGGTAACTCACCCGGAAATATCTCTTCACAGTCAGTACAGCGTCAACCCAGTGCATTCCCCGACATCTATCAAAAGCATTTTTAAATTCTTCACCGGGCATTAAAAAATATGAAGCAAAGCTATTAGCTTCATCTTCTTCAACTTTATCATCAATGAATACATCAGTTTTAAAAGAATTCCCGTGAAGGATCAAATGTGCCATTTCATGTGCGATAGTAAAAATTTGTCTCTCAATGCTTATCCCTTTAGAAACATTTACACTTATAGCCGGGCCGCCATCACCTTCTCCTATTGAAACCCCAAAGAAATCATCTACTGGCATTTCAGTAAGATGCAGCTTGATCCCTGCTTCGTTCACCACTTCATAGATGTCATTAATAGGCTCATCCTTTTTAATTTTAAGAAGTGCGCGGACATCGGCAGCAAGTTTAACAGGATCTTTCTCTTTTAATACTGCAAGTTTATATGGTCTTTTCTTGCCAAGTTTCATCTCAAGAAAATTATAATCCTTCAGCCACATAGCTATTTTTATAATCTGTTGTTCCCTGGCCTTCCTTTTTTGTTCAGTAACTTTTTTCATCCTGAACCTGACGTGTTTAAGTTCTGGCATCTCTACAAACAAGTCCCTTATATTCACGCCCAACGCTCCGGCTATCCTATGTAAAGTCTCGGACCTCGCATTAGATTTTCCTTTTTCTATTGCGATATAAGCACCCCTGCTTAACCCGGCTTTCTCAGCTACTGCGTCCTGCTTTAATCCGGAAGCTTTTCTTAGCCTGTATATATTTTTGGTTAATACTTCAAGCATCCCACACCTCCCTTAACTCCCACTAATGCAAATATAGTAAACCATACATTTATCGTCAAGCTAAAAAATGTAAACCATACTATATTTTAATAATTATTTGTATTTTTGTTTAAAAATAAAAGTAACCGGAAACAAATCGGTTTCACAATTCATTGACAACGCATAACATGCATCAGAAAAAAGTTTTAGCCACAACGATAATGGAGCGGCCAGGACGGCCGCGACAATGGCTGAATCCCACACGATGTGAGGACTCAGCCCTGTAGAAGTTAATGTAACAGCAACAATGTCCACAAGTATATGACAAAGCAGATTAATGTAAAGTCAAGGTAACATTATACTTAAAGGAAGCCGCGCTGGCGTATGAGGCGATAGCCCCTGCGGCGCCTGTTCCAGCGGCGCTGACGCGCATGGATGCGCTAATGCGGATCACCGACAGGAGGCCGAAACTGTGATCCGCCTTTGAGTACTTTCTTTTTCCGTAAAAGAAAGTGCCCCAGCCCTGCGGTATGGGATACCGCATATTACCCTGTATGGGTAATCGGGCATATTGCCAGAATCATATTTAAGTGCCTTCATGAAGTACTACGTTGCGGGAATTGAAATGGTGAAAAATTTTTTGAGGAAAAAGGGAAAATTTTAAAAAAAGTTAAAATTACCGGCTTAACTGCTTTTTTCGCAGATATAATTTAATATTATCAACTGTTTCTATATATTCATAGTTCTTATTGACATACTCACTTACCAGCGGTGTCACGGGTGTGTCAAAATACGCGAAATCATTCCCCGATGTATCGGCGAAAAGAACAGGTTTTTTCTTTTCCATAATATCAATCATCCCCTGCTCATAAGAGCGGGCATTTGCTAATGATTCAGAAGTCCCCTTCCGGTAATCCTCTGCTATTCTGTCAATAGTACCTTTAGGCCACAATGTATTCGAACCCATTCTTCGCTCTGAAAAATAATATAAATACGGTCCATTACCCCAGACAAAAATACGGTCTCCGGGTTTTGTAAGATTTTTTATACGTCCTGCGGCATTTATGTAGGCTTTACCCGGGAGCAGGTAATCATCAAAAGTGCCCACGAGCACGGCCCTTGTCCAGTAGAGCACAATCCCCTCATTATAAAATGCCCGGGGTGCGAAATGTCTTATAACAACATCCTTGTAATTCCATGACAGAAAAAAGAACGCGGGGATCATAAGCAGCACCAGTGCCTTTGCCCTTATTTTTTCCATTAGCGCGGATTTATGATAAAGAAGCGCTCCGGCAGACAGAATGGCGAGTGCCGGATAAACTGCCATGAAATAATGAAAATATATCCTCTGTCCGCTTGCGTAAATAAGCGCGTAGTAACCAAGGGCAAAGACAATTACTGCTGTTTCAGCAGCGGTCTCCGGCCTGAAACGCCTGCGTGCCATACTGCAAAAATATATTATTGCCGGTGCCCATAACACAAAATGCCATAAAAAAAGAAAACCATTGCGATGAATAATTTTCCCGAAGTACATTGCCGGATTAAACCCGTGCCCCGATGCGTAAACAGCCATGCCAAGTACTGAAGAGACAATTTTTGGAGCAAATTTTCCGGTAAAAAAATAATCCGCCATAAAGATAACTAACCCGGCCGAGGCCAGCGATGTTAAAGATAAAAAATATTTAATGCTGAACCGGTTTTCATACCAGGGTTTATAGATAACAAGGTGAAACGGAATAACAAGCAGCGGGATAATACCCTGAAATTTAATGCTGTAGGACATAAACCCGCACAGCAATGAGACAGCGAGATGACCAAACCGGGCTTTACCCGCAGTCTGGATAAATAATACATAAAAATAGAGTGAGGCTGCGACCGGAAGGTTAAATACCACCTCACCGTTAAGGGCCATAAAATGCCGGTTAAATGATGAAATAAGTATTGCGTATAAAAAGGCGGCCCATATTCCAGCCTCCCGGGAAAACACACGTTTGGCCGTTTGATAAATAAAAAGTGATGTTAAAAAAACAATGATTATACCAAAAAAATTTACAATTACCCAACCGTACTCAGCACTCATTTTATATGCGATCCTGAAAGGAACATGGTAAAGGTCTTTCTTGCTTATGGCGAAGTCTGCGTGAGGAATATCACCCGACATGTACTCCTGCGTCTGTATAATTGCGGCTAATACATCCACATCATAATAATCTATCAGCATTGAAGGGGACCTGAAGATAAGAGTAACGAGAAATAATGATACAATAAATAAAATGGTGTTGCCTTTCAACCTTTTAACAAATATTTCAAATGTGTACATATTTCACCCGGATAATTTGAATTATTAGCTACTATGATCCCTTTCTTTTGAAAGAGTCAAATCTTTTTAAACTGGAGCAAAATGCTTAAATTTAACAAAAAAGAAAATTTACTATTGACTGGTAAATTATAAAATAACTATCACTAATTAGTATTAAAAAAATCTTTTTATTGTAATATGTTAATTTAATTCATCCTGCTGCTTTCGGCGGCTGGATAAATAAAGCCTTTTACCCTGCAAAGCGTTTAGCATAAGGAATAAGCATTGAATAAATATTTAAAAAAAATATATACGTTTAACAGGTAAACAAACTGAGTAATAAATCAAGAATATTTCTGAATTCACTGATTGTCACAACTGCGACTGTATTAGACAAGATATTCTTTGTTTTAATAACTGTAATCATTGCCCGTTACCTGACGGTTGCAGAGTATGGCGAATACACAACCGCTCTGGGATATGCAACTTTTTTTGCAGCCTGTACAAATCTGGGAATAAACCAGGTACTCGTAAGGCATATTAACCTCTACCCTGGAAAAGAAAAAGTACACTTCGCAAACTCCCTCATGCTTAAAACATGGGTAGTAGTAATTGCATTTATTATTATGATGATTTCCCTGCCATTTACGGGGTATACAAAAAATGTAATTTACCTCGTATTCATATTTGCATTTGTCAGGTTTGCAACAGAATTTCAGAGGGTTTTTTATACATATTACGAAGCCACAGAAAACTTCAGAAAAAGCGCCTCCTTTACAAATCTGTTCTCATTCTCCCTTCTAATGGTAACGATTGTCGCAGTGGCTTTAAAAGGTAATTATTATGTAATTGCTTATTCAAGACTAGGTCTTGTGACTCTTTTCCTATTAGCTCTCTTTATGTTTACACATAAAAAATATGGAGTAGTATCTGTAAAAACATATAAACTAAAAGACTTTATTATTGAAGCAATACCATTTGGCATCACTACAATACTGCAGCAGAATATTATAGGCAATATAAATCTCATCATCATTTCAATTATGCTTGGTTCCATATATAGTGGCCTTTTTAATAATGCCCTGGTCTTCTTTAAAGTTTTTTTTATAATACCGGGCAGTATCAGTGTTGTAATTCTTCCTTTCTTATATAAACAGCAATTCACAGGTGAATTACAAAAGTACGACTTCGCTTTTAACTTTATAAACAGGGTTTTGGGTATTTTCTCTTTTTATATATTCATGATTTTCTATCTTTTCGCAGAGCAGATTCTTACCCTGGTGTTTGGTTCAAAGTATATTGCATCTGTACCCATACTTAAAATTCAGCTTATTGCAATAATATTCGCTTTTAATATGGGCATTCTAATAATTACCGCCCTTAACGGCCAGGTCATTGTTACATGGATATTCTTTTTTGCAGCTTTAATAAATATTATAGGATGTATCGTTCTTACAAAAATATTCGGTTTAATGGGAGCCGCGTTTTCTATTGTTGTAGCTTATTTTTTCATTTTTGTAGCATCAACATTATATCTAAAAATTGCCCACAAAATAACGATATCATCTTCAATAACTGCATATATTAAATTAACCATAATTACTTCACTATTAATCTTTATTTCACATCTCAGTTTTGTAAACCAAATGAACTGGATAATGCAGGCGGCCGGCATGTCGCTGTTATACTGCATACTCTTGTTTGCCTTTTTTATAAAGAAGGATGATATACGGATAGTCAGGGAGGCATTAAGAATATAAAATCAATCTAAATGTTTTATTTACGTGTGACACAAATACTGGAAGTACACAGTAAAAAAAATCTTAATCATAATTTATACGGAAATTCTATATTTTCTTCTTAAGAACGAAAAAATGATGATATGTATTTAATACAGGGCGCTTTTCAATTCGTTAAGGGCTTTGGAGAAATCACTCCATGGCAAATGTTCAAGAACCTGGCAAGCCATTACGAGTTCATAGCTATTATTTTCAAAAGGTAATTCTCTAATATCCGCCACATAATCAGGCTTCAGTTCGGAATCAAAATCACATGTTGTCACATTTACTCCCCTATTAATAAGCGCAGAGGAGACTGTTTTATTACCAATCCCTATTTCCAGACATTTACTTATATTAAGACTTGTTGTTAAATCAATCTGATAATAGTATGATATAAAACGTGTGAGGCCATCATAGTTTTCCTGATAATGATTATAGCTTACCTGCTTTTGATGCTTCATAGAGTCATTCATTATTTTACACTTATTTCCTTAAAAAGTCTTTTTACATTTTCACCTATATCATGATTTTCATAAATATACCTGACTGCATTTTCAGAAAGATTTCTATTCAGTTCTGAATCAGACACGAGTAATTCAAACTTTTCCATCATTACAGTTATATCTGAATTACAATATATACCACCACTATAAGTATCAATTAAATCATCATAATTAATTTTTAATGATAAAATAGGGACTCCAACTGCAGCAGCTTCAAGTACCACCATTGGCCAGTCACCTTCAATATCAGAAGTAATACAAAAAACTTTCGACTTGATTAACAATTCATAAATCTTATCATTTTCAACAAAATCATAATAAACAATATTTTCTACACTTCTGATTTTTTTTATCAAACTATTATAATATGCTTCTTTCCCGATTGCCGGTGGTGCAATCATTAGAAATTTTTCATCTTTATGAGCTTCGGCAAGTCTGATATAGTCTTCAGGATTTTTCCACTCATCACATCGAGCGATCCATATGCAATCGAATTCCTTTTTCAGATTTGTTGAAAACGATTTGATTTTATGAAGATCAAGTCCTTTTTTTATTATACTTATTTTTGATTTATCTGTTTTGTTACTTATATTATTATACTGTATACTGTTCTGTACAACAAGTTTATGTGAAAAGATAAGCAAGATATTAAAAAGCATACATTTTTTTCTGCTGCTCTGATATTTACCCAGAGTTTCTATATCATGTGCAAACATAAAGACAAATTTTATATTAAACAAATAACAATAAAAAGACATTAAACAGGATTCAAAAGTCAATCCACGCTGGATAAGACATTCTATTTTATTCTTTTTAATAACAATATGAGTTTTAAAAATTTTTTTAAAAAATGAATCTGTTTCTTTAAAAGTCCTTACTACATTAAACCTGCCACTTTCAGGGAAATCCACAGTATCATAATCAAGAATCATTGTGAACAGTTTTATTTCATCATGTTTAGACATCTGACGGGCAATCTGAAAAAGCTGCACATTTGCTCCACCGTATGGCCGCTGTGAATTTTTATTAAACAGACCTTCGGAGTCTTTTGGAAAAATTATACCTGTATTCAAAAGGACCTCAATTATAAAGACTTATTTAATTCAAGCGCACTAACTTTTTAATTTATGTACTTTACCGATTATCCTGGCAGGTGTTAAATTTTTTATAAATAGTCGTCTAAGTTCCCGGGGGGACAAGTTATCATTTATACCTACTTCATCAAGTACCACTTTTCGCTGCTCTTCCGAGATAGACCTTGTTATTCCATAAAATATTCTCATTAAATTTTCCATGAAATCAGAATTTTTAAAAACTGTATCAGATGTTAATTTTTTTTGTCCGGGTCTAAGTTTTATTGTAGTTTCTTTTCCTGAAAGAAAAAAAGGAATCCCCATTTCAACTGCGTAAAAAGTGTATGATCCGATAAGGTTAGACGTACTATATTGATGCTTTGACAATATATCATAAAAACGGTTAACAAATCTGAACCCTGTCCACTGGGGTCTGCCTGCTGTAACAACCCTGAAACCGTTTCTTTCAAATATCGGGCCCTGGAGAGGCATATCCATATAATACAGGCATACAGTTACTGGTTTAAAATCCTCAGGTAAGGAATGAAGAGCTTTACAATATTCTTCTAGTTCATATTCAGCTTGAGTGCTTTTTGTAGAATGATGGGGAAAAACAACCGTACCCTTAGCATCTTTTCTGAGTAGAATATTTTTCATGCGCCTATAAAGAACAAATGGAGATCCGAGAATCACAACTGGTTTTTCAGATCTTGCTTTCCATATTTCCGCCATTCTTTTACTCCAGACAAGCATGATAGGGCGTTCAGTTACAAGATCCTCATTATATGAAGTCAACTCATGATACCATCCATGTTGAATCCGCACATTAATAGGTAAAAATCTGGGAAAACGTGTATACATCCGAACTATATTTATATTACCGTACAGGTATGAGTTGAATCCAAGAAGTAATACTAATAAATTCTTTATCCTTTTAATAAATCCCATCTGCCTGTCTCAAATATTTTTGGACTTTAATATTATTCTATATTATAAAATCGGATTATTAGATTTATCTTACAGAAAAGTTTTTAATATAAGAACGTAGACCACGCTTAAACATTATTTTAAACGCAAAGCAGCCAGTTAAATCGTGAGATTTTTAATTTACCTGATTACAACATCCCAGCTCAATGGTTCACCACGTTTTATATCCCTCAATGCTCTCTTCCCCAAAATATCCTTTATATATTTAGGGCTCACCCCATAACCGGGACGTATAGACCGCACATTTTTTTCAGTAAAAACTTCACCCGCTTTAATATCCTCAACGACAAAGAGTGAACGGGAAAATTCCCTGCTTTTCATTGTCTTTTCAGACAATTCATAGGTGACTCTGCCCAGGGCTTTTTCAACATTGCGGATCGACTCCACCATAGCTTTAAACTCAGCAGGCTCCATGGAAAAATCGGCATCAGGTCCGCCAATCGATCTATCCAGTATAAAGTGTTTCTCAATAACCTCAGCTCCGAGCGCTACAGCCGCAACAGCAACATCACTTCCCATTGTATGATCTGAAAGACCTACTTTTACATTAAAAGTCTCCTTCATATTAACCATAGTTTTAAGATTTGCTTCATCAACCGGAGCCGGGTAACTGGAAGTACATTTAAGCAAGGTTATATCATTATTACCAACTTTTCTGCAAGTATCAACAGCTTCCTGGATTTCCCCTATTGTAGCAATACCTGTAGATATTATCATAGGCTTACCTTTCGAAGCAGCATATTCGACGAGTGGAACATCTGTAATTTCAAAGGATGCTATCTTATAAATTGGTACATTTTTTGATTCAAGAAAATCAACAGCAGTAAAGTCAAATGGAGTAGAGAAAAAAACAAGGCCAAGAGATTCGGCATAATCTCTCAGCTCATCATGCCATTCCCAGGGAGTGTATGCTTCTTTGTATAAGTCATAGAGATTTTTACCATCCCATAAAGTTCCCTGGTTTATCTGGAAATAATTATTCCTGCAATCTATGGTTATGGTATCAGCTGTATAGGTCTGAATTTTTACTGCATCAGCTCCACATTCTTTGATAGAAAAGATTGTTTTTTTAGCGATATCAATATTGTGGTTATGGTTTGCCGAAATTTCAGCTATAATAAATGTAGACAAAGTCAAGCCTCCTCAATGACCAGTGGCGGTTTAACAATAGCTATTCCTTTAATTACAGTTACACCATTCTGATTGATACAAAAAGTATCTAAAATTGCAATGTTTTTAGCAATATTGATTTCTGTCACTACAACCGTTGCTTTTATCGTATCTCCAACAAAAACTGGCTCTAAAAATTCCAAATCCTGTTTTAAATATAAAGTACCAATACCAGGGAGTTTGGTACCAATAACAGCAGAAATTAAACTTGCGGTTAATAAACCATGGGCAAGCCTGCCTTTATATTTAGTCTTTTTGATTGCTTCAAGATTTATGTGGATTGGATTGAAATCACCACTAATTCCAGCAAAAAGAGATATATCAACCTCGGTGATTGTTTTTTCAAAACTAGCTTTATCTCCAATTTTTAAATCACTAATTGTTTTACCCATATCTGTACCTACTTAAATTTAGAAATTTCGTATTTAAAGTTATTTCTGATATCAGACCATTCATTCTTAAGTATGGCCATCCGAACTATATCAAGATATTTACCATCTTTAAGAATATGATCTTTAAAAACACCTTCAATTTTCACACCAAATTTCTGATGTATACTAATAACCCTCTCATTAAAAGATAACACTTCACACGAAACCTTATGAACACCCAAAACGTCAAATGCAAAATCATAGTTATTACACTCAACAATAGTTCCGATCCCTTTACCCTGAAAAGACATATCAGAAATATAATATGCCCAAAAACAATTCCTTTTTTTTTCTATATCTGTTATAGAGTAAAGTCCAATATCAGAACCATTGTAGTTAATTATTCTAATATAGTTTTTTAAATTATTTACAGTTTCTTTTAACCAAATTCTTTGTTGATCAATATTAAGTTTTGGATCAGTATACATATACTTTGTAATTTCCGGCATCATGCGCCATGTCATAATCATTTCTAAATCTTCATCATATATTCGCCTAAATGTTATCATATCAAGATACTCCTGAAACTATATTATTGCGTTGATACCAGACTGTAATAATTCACATACTCTTAAAGTAGATCTGCTATCAATTATTCCCTTAGTTTTATTACTAATTTTTTTCCGGGCAGAACGACTATTCATAGATTTCATCATCTTTATAATAAACGGCAATTCATAATGATCATCTATTACATTTAAAAAATAAAAGGTTTTAGTTTTTAACCAGACAGACAGATTGTATAATTGATTTTCTATTACACATAAACCTATAGTAGGTACACCTACCCGAGCCAATTCATATATTGTCTGCCCTGCTGCAGAGATGGCAATGTCACAATCAAGCATTTCTTTTTTCATTTGCTCTGCATCCGGCTGCATTATCAAACATGTCTTATCATCTGCTGCTTTTTTTATTTCATCTATATTCGAAAATCCACTCCCGATAATAACATTTTTTTTAAGTAATGGATAATATTCATTCAATAATTTTAATACACGAGGTGTTTCGTTTGTAATATCACTTCCGCCAAAGGTGATCAGAATAGTTTCGATATTCTCTTTAATCTCTTTTTCAGGCACTTCCCAGAATTCTTTTCTTAAAGGGTGGTATTTAGGACCAAGAAGATAATTTATTTCACTATTATCGGGGTAACCAATTCCATCAGCACCAATAACGCTGTTTAAAACAAATCCACCCGGATATGGAATGCGGTTATAATCATCAATAAAAAGTACTTTATAAGCGGTTTTATAAACTTTGTTACAAAATTGCTCATCTGCATAATATGAATCTACTATTACAATACTCCCTGTAACATCCAAATCTTCTATTAACCAGTCTTGATTATACCAGATAAATTCTTTTAAAATGTTATCAGGATTTGAATCACCACGTAAATAAAAAGTAGAATCGATATTCTCTGCTTTAAATCCTTGAGCTATAGCAAGACACCGCATCAAGTGACCATAACCAAATTTAGTCCCGGCTTCAGTGAGTATTAAAACACTCTTCAATTAAGCCTCTTAAAGCCACCATGACAAACAGGACCTTTAAGCATCTTTTCGCTGTCTCCTCTACTTATTGACTCTGATATAATTTCAAAAGTCTCCTTAACAGCTTTTTCATATTTATCAATATGCTCTGCTTTATGAGCATAACTTAAATAAAAGGCTGTATTTGCAAGAAAACCCTTTTCAAGCATAATCTGGGTAAAAAGAGTTTTAAATAGAAGAGGATTATTGTAACTGAAGGCAAAATGTCCCAGGGGATAAATACCTCCAATATCTATTTGAAGATCATTTTTTTCCGCACAGCTTTTCCAGATTTCAAATACTCTTTTACCGGTAGCTACAAGATGCTCGCTTACATTTTGATTCTTAAATTTATTTATAGTCGCAATCGCAGCAACAGGCCCTATACGTTCTGTCCAGTATGTGCTTGAAATAAAGGATTCCTGTGCAGCATTCATTACATCCCTCTTCCCGATTACTATACCCATGGGGTATCCATTGCTTATCCCCTTAGCAAAAACAGCAATGTCAGGCTCAATCCCGAAAAGCAGGTGGGCGCCCCCTGCATTAACCCTGAAACCCGCAGTGATTTCATCTACAATTAAAACCGCACCCTCTCTCTTCCTGACTTCCATTATAGCATCTATAAAATCTTTATCCGGCTCATCATTTCTTATAGATTCCATTACTATAACTCCGATAGTGCTTTTATGCATATCGACTAATTTTAAAAAGTCTTCTTTATCATTATAATTAAAAGAAAATGAAGTCCCTTTCAGGCTCCTCGGCGTTCCTGCCGGATTCAGCCCCGGGAGAAGGTGCCCGTCAAGTGCATCACCATCACCAAGATTAGATGCCAGATACCAGTCATGCCATCCGTGATATCCGCAAAAAAGGACAATATCTTTCTTTGTTTTTGCACGGGCAATCCTTACAGCCACAGCCATGGCCTCGCCGCCGCTCTTTGTATAACGGGCCATATCCGCCCATGGATGTATTTCTATCATCACCTCAGCAAGCTTAACTTCTTCCGGCGCATTAAGTGTGCACATTGTTCCCTTATCAACAACTTCTTTAACAGCAGTATTAACATCTAAATCAGCATAACCTAAAACGCAGGAACCAATACCCATGTAGGAAACATCAGTATATTTATTACCATCAAGATCCCATACTTCACAGCCTGCAGCCTTATCAAAATAAGCAGGCCACTTTTCAGGTAAAAACATCTCCGGCCGTTTTGACAACAGCTGGGTCCCGCCTGGAATTAATGTCTTTGCTTTTTTATATAACTCCTGCCCTTTACCCATGACATTTCCCCCTAAAATTATTTTATTAAATTATCTTCTTTAAGAGATTTTTGATAACCCTCATTTCGGATAATGCTACTGTTTAGCTTTTCTAAATCTGGATTTTCTTTAAGAAAATTAAGGACATCATTCATCCTGAAATCATTTTTTTTCTGGAAAATACCTTGATATATCTTTTTTATAAATTCATAATCTTCTGAATTGTCAAGAGTCCATCTTTTTTCGGATAAATCAGTTTCATTCACCAGAGAAATTATTTTAAATATTTCCGGATGTTTCTTTATAAAAGGGGTAACATGTTCTCTTTCCGATTTTAACTTTGCCTCTAACCAAGTCCTTTCAAGAACACCGAATTTAAAAACCTCAACATCGAGACCGTCAGGATAGCTCTCAACAATACAATTGGCGGTATAATCAGAGTCTTCTTTGATATGTCTCTCAATAACCATATCAATTATATCCGGATCTATTAATGGACAATCAGCGGTTATCCTGATTATATTTTTTGGTTTAATTAATTTAGCAGCTTGATAAAATCGATCAAGTACATCATCTTCTGAACCGCAGAAAACACATATTCCATAATCCGCAGAAATTTTAACGATTTTTAAATCTTCTTTTTTGATTGTTGTAACAACAATAACTTCATCGACCTTATTACACCTTTGAACTCTTTCAACAACTCTTTCCAAAACGGTTTTACCTTCTAAGTTTAACAAAACTTTCTCAGGTAATCTACTTGAACCGGAACGAGCTTGTATCAATGTTAAAAAATTCATTTTTTATTATCCATATTATTTAAAACCTCTAAAATATAGCAATCCACATAATGACCATCGAAAAAACAATGCTCTTTATAAATGCCGACTTCGGCAAAGCCAGCTTTAATAAAAGCTTTATATGAACCGATGTTCGGTAAATACATACCCGCAGTTAATTTATGTAAGTTTAGATCGTTAAACGAATAAGCCTTGATTAAATTTATTGCTTCAGTAGCTATTCCTTGTGACCAATAATTTTTATTACCGATTATTATACCAACTTCAGCTTTTCTATGCACATTATTGATATTCCCAATTTTTATGTTACCAATATAATCATTGGTTTTTTTAGAATAAATTCCATATAAAAAATTATTATAACCATCATTGATTTGATTTACATATTTTTTTAACTTATCTATAGTAAAAACCTGCCATCTGCTTTCTAAATATTTTATAACTTCATTATTATGCATCCAGTTTAGATATTCTGGCGTTACATCATCCTCGCTTAATAATTTTAAATAAATTTTTTCTCCAGTTATCATATCAATTTCCTTACAATATAATCTTAATAATTTAGCATCATAGTGATAAAACTTTTCTCGAAGGAATAATTATTTTTTCCAGAGACTAGGAATTACAATACTTTTTTCAGTTACTCCGAATTCTTTTTTCAAGGATCTTATACAATCATCAATCTTCATATTTTCACCGACAATTTTACAATCATCGACTAACTGTTCTACAGTATCAACTCCAAACACTATATAATCATTCATAGAATTATAAAGCGGGAACAACATCGATGCCATTAAACGACTGACATTATATTGAGCAATAATTTTATCAAGGCTATTTATGTAATCTTTAGCCTTACTGAGATGGTCAGGAACAAAATCTACATCCATAAATACCAAACCCTGAATAAAAGGACTGCGAGCAAATACAACTTTGTTATTATTATTTTTTATATTAAAAAAATCAGTCTGATCAAGTCTCTGGTCCAGGACATTGTACGGCACCTGAATATAATCGATCATTCTATGCCCAGCAGCATATAAGGCATCTTTTTCATCATATATCGAAACACCGCAATTCTTAATTAGACCTTCAGATTTACAGTCAAGCAATGCTTCAATAGCATCATCGTTATAGACATAGGCCGGAGTATGAAACAGGTATCCATCAAGAGTATCTATTTTCAATCTTTCCAGAGACTTTGACACCTGTTCTTTGAAAACTTCTTTGCTGCATGGAATTTCATCGAAAATATTCGGTTTAAGCTTTGATATAACTCGAACTTCGTTATGCAGCTTGTTTTTAGATAACCATCCCCCAATTATTGCTTCAGCATCACCATAAGCATAAGCTGTATCGAATATTCTTATACCGATTTCATATGCTTTATCTAAAATTTTTAATGCATCTTCAAAAGATGGCTTCCCATGCTTATTATTAATACCATAATTAAGACCAAGCTGTACAGTCCCGAGTACCAATCTATCTATCACTGAAACTCTCCAGATGTTTAATTTGAGATATTACATAATCAACTTCCTCATCCTTCATCAAAGGATAAAGAGCTAAACTTAAGGCTTTACTGTAATAAACTTCTGCTGCGGGGTAATCACCCCAATTATAACCGAATTTTTCCTTATAATACGGCTGAGTGTGCACCGGTATATAATGCACCTGGGTACCTATATTTTTCTTTTTAAGTTCCTCCATCACGTCAGCCCTGCTTTTACCCAGCCTGTCAAAATTTATCTGCACAACATAGAGATGAAAACAGAAATCCGGACTTTCGTCAAGTGGAGTGGTTATCCAGTCAAGCCCGGAAAAGTCACTGTTATATTTCTCAATTATTTCATTTCTTCTTCTCTTGAATTCATCAAGTCTTTTCATCTGGGATGTACCCAGTGCAGACTGAATATCTGTGAGCCTGAAGTTATATCCACACCCCTGCATTTCGTAATACCAGGGCCCCGGATTTTCCATCAAAACCTCAGGGTCCTTTGTAATACCGTGTGACCGGAGCATCACAAGTTTAGCATAAAGCTCTTTGCTGTTTGTGGTAATTGCCCCTCCCTCCCCTGTTGTAATTGTCTTAACAGGGTGAAAAGAGAATATTGTCATATCGCTATATTTACAATTACCCACCTTTGAGCCGTCAGGATAGTTTGACCCGATAGCATGTGCAGCGTCTTCAATAATATAAAGTTCTCTTTCATCGGCAATACTCTTTATCTTTACCATATCACAGGGGCGGCCTGCAAAATGTACCGGAATCAGCACCTTTGTATTATCACTGATTCTTTTTCTTATCTCTTCAGGATCAATGTTATAAGTGAGTGGGTCTATATCTGCAAATACCGGCTTAAGGCCGTTGTATATAAGGCAGTTAGAACTGGCTACAAAAGTATTCGGCGATGTAATCCCTTCTTTGCCATGTTCAATATTCAATGCCTGTACCGCTATATGGAGTGCGGCTGTTGCATTTGATAGAGCCACACAATATTTAGCGCCAGTATATTCACATATAATTTTTTCAAATCTGGATACTGCAGGTCCCTGAGTCAGATAATCTGAGGTTAATGTAGCCAAGACTTCATTAATATCAGTCTGATCAATCCATTGTTTACCGTAAGATATAAAATTACCAGCAGAAGGTGATACAGTACAAGTTTCCAGTTCTTCCGGTACGATTATGTTTTTGATAAATTCATATTTTTCAAAATCTTTTTTATTTACAGTTATAATAGAATCGATTCCATAATATTTCATTGAGCAAGCAATGAGGTGATCATATATTCCATATCTTTTTATTTTATATTTTTCAATTGTTGATAAAGCTTCTTTAAGAATATCATTATTTACAGAATGAACAGAAGCTATAGATTTTGTAAGATATTCGATGTAATTTGCAGCCTCTTTTCCTGTCCAGGCTATCTTATTTTTACGTGAATCGGTAATAATCGAAAAAAACTCATTCAGCACAATCTGACTAATACATATTCTTTTTTCCAAAAAATATTTTCCAAAAATAGTTTTTGATGACGCATGATATCTATCAAAATGATTCTGTAAATAAATAAGAATATTTGTATCAATATAAACCATTATTCTCTCACTTCATAAGCGTCTTCACGCTTTATCAATCCATCGGGGGTTATCACACATGAATCTTTTGAAAAACTGTTAAGAATTTTCAACAACTCCAACCTTTCTTTTTGCTCCATTTCCATAACCGCAGGATCTATTTTTATATCTTCAACAATAATCTTTACTTCCTGCCCTGAAGACAACAGTTTTAAAACATTTTCATCATTCAAAATCAAGCTATTGCCGGAGAATCGTGCTGTTGTTTCAATATGCATAAAACCTCCTAGTAAACCACTTCAATAGATTTCAACTTTTCGCGCATTACTTCCTCTGATAGCCACTCTTCATTATTATCTGAAGAATACCTGAATCCGTCTGGAACTTTTATCCCACCTTTTTTTAAATGTTTATAACTATCCCACCAGTCAAAATGAGGATAAATAATATAATGATCACCGTAGTTGTATGTTAAACGAGAATCCTCTTCAGTTATCATAACTTCATGCAGCTTTTCCCCTTCCCTGATACCAACCTCTTTAAGCTTTGCGCCAGGCAGCATCGCTTTAGCAAGATCAGTCACCTTATAGGACGGTATCTTTGATACATATATCTCCCCGCCTTTGGCTTCATTTATAGCCTTAAAAACCAGGTCAACACCCTGATCAAGTGTTATCCAGAACCGGGTCATCTTAAAATCTGTAATTGGAAGCTCTGTTTCCCCTTTGTCAATTAGAGTCTTAAAAAAAGGAACTACCGAACCGCGGCTTCCGGTTACATTTCCATATCTGACAACACTGAATGTTGTTCCTTTGCCACCGGAATAGGCGTTTCCCGCAACAAAAAGTTTATCAGATACCAGTTTTGTGGCTCCGTAAAGATTAACAGGATTTACCGCTTTGTCTGTCGATAATGCAACGACCTTTTCAACATTACAATCTATAGCAGCATCGATTATATTCATTGCCCCGTTAATATTTGTTTTAATTGCTTCTATGGGATTATATTCTGCCACAGTTACATGCTTTAGTGCTGCAGAATGAATAACAACATCCACGCCCCTGAAAGCCCTGTAAAGCCTCTCTTTGTCCCTTACATCTCCAATAAAAAACCTCAGTTTGCTGTCATACTCTTTAAAATTTGAACGCATAACATATTGTTTATATTCATCCCGTGAATATATTATAATTTTTTTCGGATTATATTCCGAGAGAATTCTCTTTGTGAATTTTTGCCCGAATGATCCTGTTCCGCCCGTGATTAAAATTGTCTTGTTATTAAGCATATCTATTCCTTTGGTTTATAATAATTATTGGCATATCTAATTGTCAATTAAATCTGCGAGTCTTTACATAAACAATTCGAATTACCTGCTCCCATAATTCTTCTTTATCCACTTCCTGTACTCGCCACTCCTGACCCTGCTAATCCACTCATCATTTGAAAGAAACCAGTCTATTGTTAGATCCAGCCCCTTATCAAAATCAAAGCTCTGCTTCCAGCAAAGTTCCTCACCCATTCCATTCAATAAGCCATTTCCACAGGGGCATGACAATTATTTTTCTTTTATCTATTATAACAATATCTTCGATATCACCATTAATTAAAAAAGATTCATCAACACCAAGAGTCTCCATGGCCTCGAGAAGTCCGTTTATTTCTCTCCTGCGTGTGCTTTCAGCAGAAAAATCATTGCAGACATTTATTATAATTTTTTTATTATTTACTACAGTATAAAAATCAACTTCCTGTTTTTGTTTAAAATAAAATATCTCCCGTGTTAAACGACGTAAATGCAGAAAGACCAGGTTTTCAAAGATACGCCCCATATCAGGCGAAGCCGAGACTTCAAAAAGATACTTAAAGCCTGTATCAACCGAATAAATCTTTTTAGGATTACGGTTTTCTTCCTTAATTGAACTACGTAAAACAGGTACACTGAAAATTGTATATACGTCTTCCAGGTGAGAAAAATAATCGAACAGGGTCTCTTTGCCGATCCTGTGCCCCTGCGACTTGAAGTCATTATAAAGCCTGGTAAGACTTACAAGCGTGGATACATTTATAAAACAATATCTTATCAAAAATCTTAAAAATGAAGTATTCTGCACCCCGAATCTTTCAATGATATCCTTGTATATAATAAGGTCAATATAATCCGAAAGAATCCTGCGTTTAATTTCAGGAGCCTCGCCGATGAGCTCGGCAAATCCTCCATGTTTAATATATTCTTCAAAGGAATTTTTTATATAACTTAAAGATTTTGATGAATTAAGGTTTATATCAGTATTTGTGAACTTCAGGAACTCCCTGAATGACAGGGGAAATATTTCAAAAGTAATCGTACGCCCCCTGAGACTTGTTGATACTTCCGCTCCCTGCATTTTAGATGATGAACCGGTTATGTAGATTGAAACATTCAGTGTATCATATATCCGCCTTACAAACAGTTCCCAGTCGGGTACAGTGTGTATTTCATCAAGGAAAAGATATACCCGCTCATCTCTTTTTCCGGGAAACAGCTCGTAATACGCTTCAATAAGCAGATCAAGATCGCTCAATTTAAGCGGGAATATCCTGTCATCTTCAAAATTTATATATAAGATATTCTCCCGGCTTTCAGTTTCCCGGAGTCTATTAATCATGTCAAAATAAACCGATGTTTTTCCGCTTCGCCTTATTCCAGCGAGTGAAATAATCATTTTACTTCGAAGAGGTATATCGGTTTCACGGGGAATAATCCCGGTTATTGTTCTCTCAATAAAGTCGGTAATGATTTTTTTAAATATCTGCTTCATCCTATACTCGCAAACAGGTATAAAATAATAATTATTTATACCTGTTGTCAAGTATAAAAATGACTATTATTTTTACTCGAATTTTCACCTGCTCCCATAATTCTTCTTAATCCACTTACGGTACTCGCCGCTGCGGACCCTTCTAATCCTCTGATTATTTGCATGGTACCAGTCTATTGTAAATCCCGGGGCTATGTTAAAGTCAAAAATCCGGTTCCATTCACAGCTCATTCACTTTTAGTTTTTTTTAAAGCAAACCTTTATCTGTGCAGTACGCTTTTGTATTGTTATATATTTTTTTAAGCGTTGAATAGCCTTCCAGGGTCAGCTTAATGTTTTCTATTCTTTCATCAATATCTGAAGGGTACTCATGCGTTACATTATTTCTTATCTCCCTGAGCCGGTCCCATTCATCCGTTTTTTCTATTATATTCAGCTTTTCAAGGTTATTTAAAACATCAATCATAGGTATTGAATAATCATCAATCTCTTTCAGCTCATAAAGCACATGCTTAAAAAGTTTTGTACCTGTTTTATCCTGGATCTTTATATAATTGAAGAGAAAACTGTTAACTATCCTCTGATTGGAATAATCACTAAAAAAAATCCGGTCAATATTACTGGCTGTCAGAGCTTTAAAGTCTATGTCACAGCTTTCAATGAGTAAATCCAATATGGCAAAATCTTCTTTCAACACCTGCATAAAAGTACTCCCGTAGTTTTAGCGATCTTATCGATAAGCCTGTTTTTGCCTCTGTCTATAACGACATCAATTTTCTGTTCATCTATGGCCTTTTTTAATAATACCTGAAAATCTATTTTTTTTGCAGCAAGATTATCTCTTGAATCCGGAATTATATAAAGATCTATATCGCCCCCTCTCTTGCTGTCATCAACACGGCTGCCGAAAAGATATAGTTCACCATGTTCAAAAACCTTCGCGAACACTTCTTTAATTTTTTTTATTTCATTTTCTTTTAATCGCATAAAAACTCTGCCCAAAGCGTGTTATAAAATTCCGCTTTTTAAAGATTTTAAATGAAATGAATTTCACTGTCAACTAAAAGTCAAAGAGAGATACAACAGCAGAACTTGATGTCTTTTCTGCAAAAAGCGAATTGTCTGATTCATTTAAAATATCATTGCATATCCGGGACAATACCTCATTATTTATATTTATAGTATTTATTGTTTTGATATTTGAAAGCCACTCAATCGGAAAACTTCTTAATCGTTCAATCAGAAAACTTCTGTCAACAAGTGCTTTTTTATTCGCGATTCCCAGCATCATACCCCAATTAAATTGTTCATGATAAGAGATCGCGCAAAGATCAAAAATATCCTTTTCTTCGTCCCTGTTTAAGATTGCGACTATTTTATTGGTCAGAATATTAATCTTATTATCAATCCGCATACCGTTGATAATATTGCTTTTTCCTTCTCTATATACCCTGTCATTTACAAAATCAATCTGCAGCAGGTCGTTTATCATAACCCTTTGAAAATCCTTAGCCTGGACTATCCTATTATATCTGATTCCGTTCTTATCACAGGCGTTTAATATCTGTGAAATATTCTCACTGAACAGCTCATCATTGTTTGAAAAAAAATCCAGATCATCCGAATACCTTAAATTATAATAGAACCGATGAAGCGCGGTACCGCCCGTAAGATAAAACTCATGCTCTAAAGCGAAGATAATCTTGAGCAGCTTATCCTGCACCCTGTAGAGTTCCATGAAATCTATCTTTTCTTCCATTCTAAGCCTTCGATTATATTATTCTCGTCTAAAAAAATATTTCTTAATACCAGCAGATGTCTGATTATATACTTTTCATGATATACCTTACCAGTTGAAAAGGAATTAAAAAGTTTTTTTAATTCATCGCGTTTAAAAATCTGCAACGACTTAATCCTGTCTCTTGAATTATAAATAATCTTTGAAAAAAGCTTCTGCTTTAATCTGAAATCATCGGATTCTATTATATTTAAAATATCATCCTCTGTAATATTATAGTCCCAATAACATTCTTTTATTATGTTTACAGCAAGGTCTTTAATAAATTTCTCATCTTTAATCTGTTCAGTCATGCCATTGCGCTCTTCAATATTCAATAATGCATATAACATAAACTTTCAACTAACTATTTCTCTCAATATCTTTTTTAGGTTTACCGGAAATTTTGGGAAAAGGAAGTATGGGCAGGACGTCCGCACTTACGGTATGAGGTGCCGCGTATCTATTGCCCTGTATGATTAACCAGGCACATTGCCATAATAAAAAGTTCTGTCATTTATAAAATCGACTTTAAGGATATCATCAACTATTATACGCACAAAATCTTTTGAGTCTGCTACCTGCTCTATGGATATTTTATTTTCACCAAATATATTATACATCCTTCTGATATTCTCCCTGAATAGATTATTATCAGAAGTAAAAAAGTCAAGGTCGTCAGAATATCTTTTTTCTGAATAAAACCTGTTAATGCATGTTCCGCCCGTAAGATAGAATATACTCTCTTCAGAAAAAATAATATCAAGAATTTTATCCTGAACACGATATAGTTCTTTATAATCTATCTGATCCGCCATTTCAGACCTTTAATTTCAGAAAGTTCACCAAGTACATTAGCCTTTACAAGCTGTCTGCGCAGAGATGCACGCTCACCCTGCCTCTCGGGAATTTTTGACAGGAAAAACCGGACCTCGTTTTCATCAAATAACTCCCTGATATACTTAGAAGGATACCTGGAGTTATTCAGGATTTTTGTAAAAAGAAAAAGTCTGAACTTTTCATCACCTGAAGCCAGCTCTTTTTTTATATCATCCGCAGAATAACTGTAATCACCCCAGAAACAGTCCCGGATTATTTCTTCGATTAAACCGCTATCTATATCATGTTCTGCTGACAAATGGTTTCCTCTGGCTGATAATCAAAAAATTTTCGGTTTAAATTTTAATCAATATTTAACTATACCCATTTTACCCGACTATGTCAATAATCTTCTGTTTACCTGCCCCCGTAATTCTTCTCAATCCACTTCCGGTACTCGCCGCTCCTTACCCTGCTGATCCACTGGTCATTTGAAAGAAACCAGTCTATTGTAAGGTCAAGCCCCCTGTCAAAGTCAAAAGCCTGCTTCCAGCCAAGTTCTTTCTTAAGCTTGTCGCAGTTTATGGCATACCGTCTGTCATGGCCGGGCCTGTCCTTCACGTAATCGATCAGGGACTTGAAGTGATCTTTCTCTTTGCCAAGCCTCGCGGCCATCTTTTCGCAGAGGACGTTCACGAGCCTGATGTTCTCCCACTCGTTTTCGCCGCCTATGTTATAGGTCTCACCGTCCCTGCCGTTGTTCACTACAGCCCAGACAGCACTGTTATGGTCATCAACGTACAGCCAGTCACGTATATTTTTACCGTCACCGTATACAGGGAGTTTTTTACCGTCCTTTATGTTCATGATCATAACAGGAATCAGCTTCTCAGGAAACTGGTAAGGGCCGTAGTTATTTGAACAGTTAGTCATGGTAACTGGGAGACCATATGTATGATTATATGCCATTACTATATGGTCAGATGATGCTTTAGAAGCAGAATACGGGCTGCGAGGATCATACGGTGTTGTTTCAAAGAAATATCCGGTATCACCAAGTGACCCGTAAACTTCATCTGTGCTCACATGGTGAAAGAGAACATCGTCCCTGCCCGCCCATGTACTGCGTGCCGACTCAAGCAGATTAAATGTTCCCATGATGTTTGTATTCATAAATTCAGCAGGTCCGTGTATCGACCTGTCCACATGTGATTCAGCCGCAAAGTGTATAATTGTATCGATGTCATATTTTTTTAAAGCAGCATCAACATCATCTTTGATGCATATATCACCGTGCACAAAAAAATACCTGCTGCCGCCGAATGCCTTATCAATATCAGCAAGGCTTTCGGCATTACCGGCATAGGTAAGTTTATCAAAATTAATTAGCTTTCCTTTAAAATCAGTGTTATTAAACACATATCGGATAAAGTTTGATCCGATAAATCCGGCGCCACCGGTAACGAGGATGTTTTCAAGTTTACGCATTATTTTATTCCTTAAAAATTTTTGTCATACTTATAACATATCAATTAATACTTTTATGCCCCCTGTCCCCCGGAGGGGGCACGTCCACATTAACATGTTCATCAGCATGATGCTTAAGTATGTAATAATTAAACTGTCTCACAGTCAGGACTCATAAGCAAATATTTTATCCTCGTCACTCCCTCCGGAGATCGGATGAATAGTATTACCTGTAATAGTTTTCATCTTTATCAAGTCTGTATCAAATACTTATCTTCTTTATAGCCTTGCCCCCTCTGGGGGTGCGGGGGCTTAACTGATTGACTTTATATATTCCTCAAGGGTTTCTTTCCAGTGCTTCGGCCTGTATCCGAATGTTTTAACAAGCTTATCTTTAATCATGTATGAATACGCGGGCCTCTTTGCCTTTTGCGGGTACTGCGACGAATCAACCGGGTTTATCTTCACTTTTCGTTCGGTCAAACCGTATTTCACCGCAAGCCTGTATATCTCTGAAGCGAATTCATACCAGTTTGCCATCCCCTCGCCTGAAAAATGGTAAACGCCATATACTGCAGAATCTGATTGTATAAGCCTCGCAATGAAATCCGCGAGCTCGCCTGTATATGTGGGGCTGCCGTACTGGTCATTGACAATATTCAGTTCATCCCTCTGACCGAAAAGGCTCAGCATTGTATGAACAAAATTTTTACCATGAGGTCCGTAGAGCCACGAGATTCTGAATATAAAATAATTGTCAGCAATTGAGCGGAGGAATCTTTCACCTTCAAGTTTGCCCGCGCCATAGACTCCTTCCGGATCTGTGGCATCATCCTCGGTAAATCCGCCCGGTTTATTCCCGGGAAAAACATAGTCAGTGGAAAAATGTATTATTTTTGTGCCGCTGCCTTTGCAGGCTTCGGCAATATTCCGCACACCTTGGGCATTCACTGCGAATGCTTTATCCTTTTCGTCCTCAGCAAGGTCAACTGCTGTATAGGCAGAACAGTTTACGATCCATTTAAAGCTGTGTTTTATGCAGAATTCTGATACTGCAGTTTTATCTGTTATATCAAGTTCAAGATCAGTCGGAATATAATTTATGCCGACAGCAGCCATCTTCTCTGCAAGATGCCTTCCAAGCATCCCGCGGGAACCGATCAGCCATACCATCAGAATACCTCTGCGTCTTCAAGTAATGGGAGTATGAGATCTTTTTCGGAGAGCAAGGGTTTTGCAACAGGCCATTTAACGGCAAGTTCAGGATCATTCCAGATTATACCCGCGTCATGCTGCGGAGAGTATTCATTTGAACATTTATACATAAGCTGCACTTCATCTGTCAGCGCGACAAATCCATGTGCAAAACCTTCAGGGATATAAAACATTTTTTTATTTTCACCGGAAAGTTCAACGGAGATCCATTTTTTATATGTTGGGGAATTTTTTCTTATATCAACAGCAACATCCCAGGCTATACCCTTTATTACCCTTACAAGTTTTGCCTGGGCAAAGGGCGCCTTCTGGTAATGCAGGCCGCGAAGAACTCCCTTTGACGAGACCGAGTGGTTGTCCTGCATGAATTCCACATCAATGCCGTTGTTCACAAAATCTGTTTTTTTATATGACTCAAGGAAGAATCCCCTGTCATCACCAAACACTTTAGGTTCGACTATTACAAGACCAGGGATTTCACATTTATTAAAAATAAAAGGCATAGGTAACTCCATTGATCATTCTTTCTTAAAATATACAGACATTAGTTGTTTTCGATTGAATCAGTACACTTTTTGTCATTCCCGCGAAGGCGGGAATCTATTCACTTTAACAAACCTGGATTCCGGCTGTGCTGCCACGATGGCAGCCTGCAAGCATGAAACATGATGTTTCAATAATGCTTGCCTTCGCTGTCGATGCGACCGGAATGACAATGTGCTAATCAATTCGTAAAATGCTATAGCAAAGTCGCCAGGTTTTATGAAATTAAAAAATATATTTTACACAGATTAACACAGATAAAGAAAAAGAATAAACGTATTTAATTATATCATCATGGACATCCGTGTCTTATCTTTTAACCTCTTTGCGCCTTAGCTCCTTTGCGAGAAAATCCTTTTATTCTTATTTTTTCTCAAGTATATCTATAAGGTACTGTCCATAACCGGACTTCATCAGCGGTTCAGCAAGTTTACGCAGCTGAACACCATCTATATATCCCATTAAATAGGCTATCTCTTCGATGCAGGAAATTTTATTGCACTGCCTGTCCTCGATTATTTTAACAAAGGTTGATGCTTCATGCATAGACTCATGAGTTCCTGTATCAAGCCAGGCATAACCCCGCCCCATCTTCTGAACATTAAGCTTGCTGCGCCTAAGATACTCTTTGTTTACATCTGTTATCTCGATCTCTCCACGGGGTGAAGGCTTTAAATTCTTTGCTATATCAACAACATCATTGTTGTAAAAATAAAGTCCAACAACAGCATAGTTGGATTTAGGTTTATCCGGCTTCTCTTCAATAGATATGGCCTTACCCTTATCATCAAACTCAACAACACCATACCTTTCGGGATCATTAACATAATAGCCGAAGACCGTTGCGCCATCCTCGTATTTAACCGCATTGCGAAGCAGTTCACTTAATCCATTGCCGTAAAAAATATTATCCCCAAGTATAAGGCAAACCCTCTCTTTACCGATAAAATCAGCACCAACGATAAACGCATCGGCAAGACCACGCGGTTTATCCTGTACAGCGTAACTAAGGGATATCCCGAACTGACTTCCATCGCCAAGAACTCTTTTAAATACAGGGGTATCTTCAGGTGTTGATATAATCAGAATATCCTTAATACCGGCGAGCATCAGTGTTGACAGCGGATAGTATATCATCGGCTTGTCATAAACAGGCAGAAGCTGCTTGCATACTACCTGTGTTACAGGATAAAGTCTTGAGCCGGTACCACCGGCGAGGATTATGCCTTTCATTTTCACCTCACAGATATGAAATAATCAGAATTATAATCAGTCAGCATGTTTAATATCCCACTCAACCATCATCTGCACCAGTTCATTGAACCTGACCTTCGGCTCCCATCCAAGTTGTTTCTTTGCCTTTGATGAATCCCCGATCAGAAGGTCAACCTCTGCTGGCCTGTAGAATTCAGGCGAAACCTCGACCATTACCCTGCCGGTTTTACCATCAATCCCCTTTTCCGCACTCCCCTGGCCCTGCCACTTTATATCTACATCAATATGCCTGAATGCCTCAACAACAAATTCACGGATTGAATGGGTCTCGCCCGTTGAAAGAACATAATCATCAGCTTCATCCTGCTGCAGCATCAGCCTCATCCCCTCAACATAATCACCGGCAAATCCCCAGTCACGCTTGGAATCGAGGTTACCCAGAACTATCTTCTCCTGTTTTCCCTTTTTTATAGCAGCAACTCCGGTTGTAATTTTTTTCGTGACAAATTCAAGGCCACGCAACGGACTTTCATGGTTAAATAAAATGCCGCTGCACGCGAACATGTTGTACGATTCCCTGTAGTT
>Ga0255347_1001174_pt1 | contig 44317 bp, 52 predicted proteins | sample wastewater_treat_2_FD_192479 | JGI IMG/M metagenome (GOLD analysis project Ga0255347, IMG submission 192479) | Wastewater microbial communities from Lulu Island WWTP, Vancouver, Canada - plant24 | ecosystem: Engineered > WWTP > Wastewater > Unclassified | place: Canada: Vancouver, British... | reverse complement strand
CTCGCTGATTGAATTTCCAAAGCCGACCGATCTTGTGACCCGGCATCTGCCGTTCACTGATCCACTTGTAGACCGTATCCCGCTTGATACCGAGATGGTCAGCAATCTCATCCACGGAGAGCCATCGATCTTCCATCACTGACTCCAGTCGCACAGGGTCTTGTCCCATCCTGAACGGTCTCAGTCCTTCGGTTATGTGAAAAGCCCGGTGCAGATAGCCCCATTGGCTTTCATCGGGTCCGAACCGAACAAACTGGCATATATTATACGAAAATCGGAGTGCGCGTCAAAGGGTATTTCCGAGTTTAGCCGGATTTGACCGAACAAAGTCCTTAATGGCTAGCAAGTTCGGTGGATTGGCTTCAATCTGCTTGGGATCGTTTCTTCACCCACACACAGCCAAGCCGAGAGATAGACTCCGTTTGTGCGGATGCGGACCGCGACGCGGCTGGGAAGCCGCCTGGGTGGAACCCTTCCAAGCCGGTCGATGGCCGGGAGGCTGGTTTCGGGGTCGTCGAAGGTGAGAAGCTCACTCACAAAAGCTTTCATATCGCTTCAGCGAGTGGCATTGCGAGAGATGGTGCAGAATTTACGAATGTCCAATTTATCCAACTTTTCCGCCATGATATGTAGAAGTGCCAACCTATTAATGCGGCAGCCGCTGTTCTCCACCTCACGCGAAATTTAGGGCGATGTCGCCGTACCAGGCTGAATTGATATATGTGAAGGTCAGGATGTCCACCGCGTTGCCCGCAGCCGTAAGAGCGGGAGCGGATCCCCCGCGCCACTTTATGGTCGTGCTCCATGTGACCAAGTCTGATCCCCCCGATGATTGTTGGAGGAGGAGCCGGTAGACACCGCCTGCAGTCGGGTTGGAAAAACTCATGGTCACTGCGTCGCGGTCGAAGGTCATGTATTGGGTTCCTCCGGCGCTCCAGTCGACCGTAACATTGTCTGCACAGATAATTGCTTGTTGTCGGCCGTCGAGGGCCTGGGTGATGCCGAGAACATCCGCTCCTGTCAAAGCGGCGATATTTCCGCCTGTTTTTCGTCCTATGATCCGCTGTTCGTCAACAGTCAGCGCAGCCGGTGTGTTGTCCGATATCGCATAGAGGATCGTGTGGGCATTGAAGGCTGCTTTTTCCACAAAGGCCGATCCGGCGATCATCTGGGCGAACACGCCGGCAAGCTCTTCGGGATAGAAGTTGTCATCCACCGCATTGCGATAGCCGAGCACAAGGATATTATAGGCCATGAAGCCCGAAGCCGACCCTGCACCGATAGCCGCTTTGGAGAAGGTAATGACGGCATTGTTTGTCTCTGATAAAGTCACATAGGCGAATTCCGAATCGGCCAGGGCGATGCTCCCAGCTGCCACCGAGTTGTGAACCGCGTTCCCGGCCGCGCTGGTAAAATAAACGTGCAGAGCTCCCGACCAGGTTAACGTGCCCGCCGCCCAAGACAGCATGCCGTCGCATCCGACAAGGGCGCCTTTATGGTAGGTGATCGCCCTGTCGAGTGAGGCCAGGGCCGGATTCATGGACGCCGCCGTAAAACTTGTCGTTCCAGACGCCCAGGCTGTGTGATGATTAGTCCCCACCTTTGAGCCCTCCTTCCAAAGCTTTTTTCGTCGCTGAAAATATCTCCATAAACTGTTGAGGGAGACGCTCTTTAACTTGATCGGCTTGCTGGATCATTTCTTCTTGTTCTTCCCTCATATGCTTCATGTCCGCCGCGATGCTTGCGAGGCTTGCGGCGATAGATTCCAGTGCTGCTGTTATTCGTTTAAACATTTTTCCTCCTTACATGGGTTGGCCCAGTGAATCCAACAACACGATCGACGCATAAGACGACAATCCCGTAAGGCTTTCCGTTATGACCAGCGTTACGGATCGGTCCGTCAGCTCGCCGTCTCTCATATATGTGACGGCCGCGTTTGTGGAACCAGAATAATAGAAGCTGAATGACGCTGTTTCATCCTGGGACTCACCGTCATATGAAAGAGTGCCGTTTCCCGTCACCCAGGTAAAAGTGAAACAGTGCCCCGGGTTGGCGTTGCGATAATAATTGCCGTATTGGTCTTTGATGGAGACGTGAACAATAGTTGACGTGTCTGTCCACTCCAGTTCGTCATCGTCAACCACCGAGGACAAACTCGATGGAATCGGCATCGTGAATGATTTATTGATGTTAAACTCCGTTATCGCCATGCAGTTGGGAGGGATCAGCACAAAGCCGATGGCCACGTGATCGGCATTCGCTCCCGGAGGACCGGGAATCGTGCCGCCGGCCGAGAAATTGGCGCCCTTGACGACTTCCACAATGCCGTCGGTCCCCACTTGGATGGTGTCGTAACGGAAATAAGTCGTTGACGAAGCATCGAAAGAAACAGATCCACCGACACTGTCCATCTGGAGATCATTTCTGTCCATGACGATATCAGATCTGTCCATCATCATTCCGCTTAGCGCATAAGTGAGCCCGTCGATTCTTAACGTGCCGGGATCGATGGTTGCCTTCATGTTGGCGGGATTTGTCGCTCTGACGGCGCAACCGGTCAGAATGGTGTCGGGTAAAGTCGCTGGTTCAGGGGTGACCGACCCACCGGCAACAGCAGTCGGCAGCAACACGCCATGCCCCATGATTTCGATTCGTGATTTGTTGCCGCCCGGCAGATTGATCCTGACGGCGTTCCCCGGTTTCAAATAGACCGGCGTGCTTTCCCAGTTTTCAGGGTACCACGCCTTAATCAAGGTGTTGGAGCCCTGTATTTTCACCCGGCAATAGTGACTTCCCGGATTTACGTCCATGACAATGGCATCGCGCAGCTCCTGCGCCTGTGTAATCTGCCGCCGGATTCGGGTCTTGAGCAGTCTCCCGTTGTAGAGCCTCATGACACCACCCAGCCCTCTATTTCATCGAAAAAATAGCCTTCACCGCCGCTATCCGCCTTCTTGAACGTCCTTTTGAGGGATGCGACGAATAGATCCAAGTCCTCACCGGAATAGGGGTGTGTCACGCGAATGGTGTCGCCATCCTCATCCTGCAAATGGGCGACTTTCGTTATCGTCACCCTCCGCCTCTGCATTTGAGCAACCATGCCCTCGAAGGACGCCACCGCCACACAATCCGCAACCGAATAGCAGAGAGGGTCATCCAGCACCTGCTCGACGACGGCGTTGATTTCCGTTTGGTGTTCTTCATCATTCCATGAACCCTGGACGCTTCTTCTCAACGAACCCAACGGCGTCGCCCATACTTCGATTTGATAGTTCGCCGTTGAACCCAGAATCATCAAAGCCGGCATGACGGCGAGACCCTCTATAAGCCTGCCCACGGGTTGGGTCCATCCAGCGCCCCATGATACGACCGCATCACCTATTTTGTTCCCGACAATGTACAGGGCGATCGAAGCGGCGAGCATGCCGATCAAATTCGGGGCCTTTATGTAAACCGTGCAGAATTTGTAGTCGTCGCCGGCGGCGCATTCCTCGATATGCTCATCCACGCCGCCCGCCAGCTGGAAGGGGATGCTTGTCGACGTTTCGAGGGCAACCAGACGGGGGGAGAGGCATCTTCTGCTTTTATCATCGGAGTACCAAACGACATGATCCGCCTTGCATCCCCACCAGCCGAGCGTACCGGAAAGCTGCGTGATGCGTTCCTCGGCGTACTGGACCGTCGTAAAGTCCATTTCCTGCCCACGCACCGTAACCCGATTGGTAAAGTCAGAATATTTGTCGTCAGGGGAATATTTGATCAGCTTTGTATTGTCGTTGTAAATGTGATCTATAGCTGCCGTGTTACTGATCTGCCGTGCATGGGCCCTGCCGTCACAGTCGAACCGGAAGTAATAACCGAACCGCTCGCAGACCTGGGTGATGATTTCATCGAGCGTGCTTTCGATCCACTGCATCTGGAGTCTGCTCTCCCCGGCAAAAACGGGAAGATTGATGTCCTCCAGCATCATATTGGCCAGATCGATAAGCAAATCCGTGATGATTTCCCCGGGCAGGTTGTTGTACACCTCCGTCGCGTAGACATGGCCGTGCTGCCATAGACAGCGCTGATCCTCCGCCGTCACCTGCATAACCGGGTATTCCCCCCGCTGGAAACCCAGGGAGGTTCCCGTAACGAAAAAGGTCCCGGCGTTCTGCCAATAGTCGACGCCGCCGATGTTTTCACCCCATCTCAGAACGAGCTTCCGTCCCTTTTTGAGAACGGGGCTCAGAAGACTGGATAAATTGTAAGGGTCGAAGAGATGCCCGTGACTGACCGAAAACGACAACGTCGCCGGCTGCCCGCTGATCGTCTGTTCCGTTGCAACCTCGCCTGCGATGTAGGGGGACAGATCTACCGTGGAGCCGTCCTTGTCCCATTTGATGCTTTTCTCGCCATCTGTACCCTCGTGCGTCCAGAAAACGTAGGCGGAGGTTGAAGTTCCAGGTTCGACGGCGGCCGCCGCGTCGTAATCGAGGAATCCTTGTACGAGACTTCCTACCTCGGAAAACGACCAGCCGCCGCCGGGATTCGTGCCGATCGAGTAAGATGCCTGCCGAATGTAACCGTTCGCTGAAAACATGATCACGCCCTTGCCGGCCGCATCTCCGACCATGATCATGTCGTTGGTGTCATCGTAAGCGATCTGTGATGGTGAAGCCAGTTCCTTGCCGTCAGTCGTGAACCCGGCTATATTGTTATTGGAGAACAGGCCCCAGGTTTTCGAGATTGTGTCAAAAACAGCAACTCCATAAGCGTTGTGCGTCATGGCGACCCGTCCATCCTGCAATAAAGAAGGTCGCCCAAAATAATGGTCGTCATTGCTGCAGTAGGCTGGGCGGTGCAAGGTGATCGTTTCCGCCGAAATGTCTATTTCCGCGAGGCCGCGGAAACCGCCTTGGTCGTACCCGCTCGTGTACTCGCACATGCCTGCATAGATATTCCCGTTGTAGACAAACGGCTTCGTCAGCCCGTAATAGGGGAAATCGATGTCGCCGCTCGTCCATTTAACGATCAAGGCGCCGGTTTCAAGATCGAATACCAGCATGGCGCCGGGCCACATGCCGGTCGAACAGCTCAAAACGATGTAGCCGCCGTCTACATCGACCCACATCCCCCCATGCAGGCTGTAACTAACCCCGTATGCTTCCGTATCATCGATATCCGTATAATTGAAAATTTCGTGAAACTCCGGCGACGATTCCGTGAGATCGATATAGCCGACACTGACCTTGGGATGCCATACATAGGTATCTACCAGACAGAGGTACACCCGCAAATTCGTGGCATCGACCTGACAATGATGAAAGGACCCGTAGTGTGCCGAAATACTGTGGGTTACATTCTGCGTGAACCCGTACGCGACGTTCGTGTCGCAGTAATAATTGGTAATCGTATTCGCCTCTCCGTCGAGAACCCACAGCCACCTCCCCGAGCTTCCAACGTGAGCCGCAGTGATGGCGATGATGTGCCCGTCATGTACATGGTTGCAGTACCATACGTGCTCGGTGGCCGATATTCCGCCGCAGATGATTGACGGAAATCCCGGCGTTGTTGTGGCGTCCCAGTACTGATCGACGGTCCAGGTGTCCACGTCGATCTTTGCGACACATTGCAGACCTTTTGTGCCACCGCCATTGTGAATATTGACCGCGTACAGCTTCCTGCTCGTTGAGTCCCAGGAGAGCTCAACGGTCGTGTCGCCGGTCGGCCAGCCCGTTGCCGTGTCGTCCATGTGGAGGGCCCCGACCTTCCTGGTGAAGATCAGATTCATCTGATTTGCCGCTTTTTGGACCGCGACAGGATGGCCCCCGACCTCACCGTAGCCGTCGTAATTCGTGACCCTGACCGCGGCGGTCCATGTCGTTCCCCCGTTTGTGCTTACCGAGTAGTAAATGTTCGTCAGTTGCTCGCCCCCCGGCCCGGTGCTTTCGAGGACATCAAACCACAGCCAGAGATCGCCGGTCGTGATCTTGATGATGGATGGGTTGCTCAGGCGCCAGGTGGATGTAAGGCCTGCGATGCTCAGGGCCGCTTCGGCTGACCAGGTGACGAAATCGATGGAGGTCCTCTTGTACAGATAATAATTCGAGCCGCTTTTCTTCCCGTAAACCAGCAGGTAGGAATTCGCCCCAAGGGTCTGCACCCAGGGGTCGGACGTGAAGGTGTCGTGACTCCAGGTGGCGATCTCGGCATTGCCGACGGCCGCGCCCGTTACGGTAACGATCCGACGCATAAGCCGATAGAGGTGAGAGACAGTGTCGTTGATGAGATAGATTAGTCCGATATTGCCGCCGGTCAGCTCGCAGATCGACACGCTCACCATGACGCGGGAGGTGTCCGTGTAGAGCTCGATGGTGACAGGCGTGAATTCCCGGCGTTCGGTATCGGTGTAAACATATTTTATGCCGCTGTCTCCGTCCGCATCGGGGCCGTAGCAATAGGCGATGCAGAGTCGGCCTGACGAGTGGGGGATGAGATTGGCGCCGAACTCGTTGAACGCTTCGGAGGTGAGAAATGTGCCGTCGAAGGGGATGTCTTCATTACGTTGTGAGGAGGTGATCTCCATCAGGGGGTGCCTGGAAGGGTTGTCCTGGGCGGCGGCCAATGCGGCATCGAGGGTCAAGGGCATCAGGTTACCTCGCTTAGGATGAGGAGCGTCATGGTCACATTCTGCCGCCATGAGCCCGAGCCAGTGCCGTACCCGCCCAGGAAATAGTCACCGTCCAGGCGCGTCATCTCGACCGTGTAGGTTGTTGCCGAAGGCGTCCCGTCCAGCGTCGGGTCAAACTCGAGGGGTGCGTCGGCCGTGAAGAATGTCTCGAGCTGCGACCACATGGCGGCGGGCATGGCGTTCCAGGACAGCGAGAGTTCCTTTCCGACAATGGACGTGCCCCAGGAAAAATACGCCACTCCTTCATAGGTCTGCACCGCGGTACAGGATTTGTCTTTCCGGATCACCGTCATGCTCCCCGGCAGAAGGCTGAAGTTATAGGATGTCACCCCGTCGTTTAGGATCATGAGTGCCTCCGTATCACCCGTTCGCAGGTCTGCTCGATCTCGCGGCGCAACTCCGCAGCCAGCATTTTGTCCGTGTCTCCACTGATGGTGAGAGGAACGCTGATCGACACGTTCCCGCGGCCCACGACACCGGTATCGTCTTCCACGGGCGTCACGCTGCCGCCGCGACCGGCCATCATGAGGAACTGCCTATTGCCGATCGACAAGAGTTCCGGGATACCGCGCTCGTTGACCTCGTACATTCTGCCGGGGGATACGGCGCCGCCTTGCGCCTTGCCGCCGCCGAAGAGCGAGAACCCGCCCAGATATGAACTGATGCCGCTGAAGATCGGACCGGTGATGTTCTGATAGATCATCATGCGCAGGAGGTCTTTGATCATGCTGTTGATCATGTCGCTGAAGGACGCCTTCCCCTCCAGGGCGAAGTCGGTTATAGCGTCCGCCGAATCACGGCCCCACCCCTCGATTGTCTGCTGCAGCTTCTTGAAGTTGTCTTCGCCGTCCTTGAGGGTACTGTCCAGATCCTCTTTTGCCTTCTTCATCGCCTTGCCGTACTGCTCCTGGGACAGTACGCCCCGATCCAGCAGATCGTTCAGCCGTTGCACCGTTTCGGCGTACCGCTCTTGCGGGGTTTTTATGTCCTCGAGGATCTGCTTGAGTTGTTCCTTGGCGTCGATGTCGCCGAGAAGGGCCTCGGCGGACTTGAGCTGATCGGCGGTCGCCCCTTGCAGGGTCAGGCGATACAGGGAGGCCTCCGTCGCCGTCATGTTGAAGGTCTCGGCCTGGAGTTTCAGCGCTTCGATCTCGGCGTCGATGGATTTTTGGTTTGCCTTTCTTTCCTCTTCCTGCTCGATCAGGCTGCGGGTTGCATCGAGCTCCTGCGCCACAGCGATCAGTTTTTCTTTGTGGCCTGCTGCAAAGTCTTTATAAGCGCCCTTCTCGATCTCCCAGCGGACCTTTTCCTCGTTGGTGGTGGTCCGGGCGAGGTCGCGTTCCTTAGTCATGGCATCGAGGGCCTGGTCGCCCTCGGTTTGCTGCTTGCTCAGTTCGGACAGCGAGTCTATTTCGCGGGCCAGCAGGATGATCTTTTCCTTCTGTTTGGATGTAAAATGCTTGTATGAGCCTTTGGCGATCTCCCACCGCGCCTTTTCTTCTTCCGTGACAGCGCCGATCAGGTCGCGCTCGCGGATCAGGGACGCTATGGCTTCCGCGGCCGGATCTTTTTTTCCTTTTTCCGGTGTCTTTCGCATAGGTTTTGTGGGAGGCTTCGCCGGCAGCAAATGGGATTCAGCATTCGGCGCCTGCAATTCCGCGAGTTCGTCTTCGAGTCTCTTTTTTTCTTTCGTCGCGTTGTCGATGAGGCGCTGATAGTATTTCTGGTTACCGCTGAATGGATAATCTCGTTTCTGTTCCAGATCGAATATTTCTCCGGCCTTTTTCGTGATCCTCTCTTGCAGATTTTGCATCCGGGCCGCTTCCGTATTGTTCTTTTTCAGCCAGGCGTTCAGCTCTTCGGCGTTCATCGTGGCGAATTCGAAGAAATCGAGACGCCCACTTTTCACGGCGGCCCAACCCTGGAGCGACTGGCCGATGTTCCCGATGGCTTTGGTCGCCCGGGCGGCCAGAGAAATAATCTGCGTGAAGAGCTCGACGATGCCGGAACGGTTCTGATCGATCGTCTGGGCGAGGTTGGCAATCTCACCCGCGATGGATTTCGTGCCCTCGGCGGAGCGATCGGAGTCGCTCACGAGGCGGCCGAAAACGGTCTTGAGGTCCGTCATGGCCTGCTGAATCGTCGGCTGCATCTTCGAGAATTCCTCGTCGATTTTCCCGGCTGATGCGGCGAAGGCCTTGACCATGATTTCGGAGGTGATTTTTCCTTCCGTGGCCATTTGACGGAGGCCGCCGACATCCGTGTGGAGGTAGTCGGCCAGCATCTTGGCGATGCGGGAGCCGTTCTCCATGATGGAATTGAATTCCTCGCCCCTGAGCACACCAGAGGCCATACCCTGGGACAGCTGGATGATCCCGTTGGTCGCCTCCTGCTGGGTCGCTCCGGAGATGACCATGGCCTTGTTGAGGGTTTCGGTGATGCGGAGAAGGTCGCTTTGGCTTGTCCCCATGGTCTCCGTCGCCTTGGCAAACCGGGCATAGAGATCGACCGAGGAGGAATAGGAGCTGTGAGATCTCAGGGACTGCTGGTAGAGCCCTTCCTGAACCGCCTTCAAGTTGTCCGAGGACGTCGTGACGAGTTTCAGCTTGTTGTCCAGCAGCGTGTAGTCATCGGCTATACCGAGAACGGTTTTGGCCAGCATCCCGGTCACCGTCGCCGCGGCGAGGGCCTTGACCCGGAAAGACATCAAGCCGGCCGTGCCGCCATTGAACGACTTCTTTGCGGTTTCCATCCCCTTTGCCATGCCTTGGGCGTTGGTGACCACGGCGTCGCGGGCCTTTTTCATGTCTGAAGCGAACTGGGCGTGCCCGGCGGAAAGCTCCGCTCGAAGCGCCCCTATGGATTCTGCCATTGTCTCTTACCCATGTTTTTTAAGGCGTTCTTCATACGGGCTTCCATATCCGCGTGATCGACTTCCCGCCTGACCAGCAGGCTTTCCAATTTCGGCATCTTTTTGGCCCGCGACAGGTTCGCCGTGAGCCATGCCGATGCGCTCCGTCCATCGGCCAGGGCCGCGACGGCCTGACGGGTCAGATAGGGTGTCAGCCCCCAGAACTCTCCCGGAGATACGCCGGACATAACCGCGTTATGAAACGCCGCCATGACCCACCCGCTTTTCGGTTTTTTTTTACGCTTCGACCTTCGTCGTTCGGTATTCCCTCGGGCCCGAAATACGCCCACTGAATCGCCGTCTGAACCGCCTTGGCGAATGGAACGAGCGGCGGGGAGAGGTCCATGATGCGCTCGGCGGCCATTTCCGGGTGCCTGTCCCTTAAACCTATGGCGGCGATCACGGCGATCACGTCCGGGTCAAACAGGTTCGGGCTGTCGCCGTATTTTTGTTCGATTTCGGACAATGCCCGCCAGGTGAACTTCAGGACGTAATCGTGCCCGCCGATATGGATCATTTTCTCTCCAGTCAGAATGTTCATGTTATGCCCAGGTGACCTCGTCCGTGATTCTGATCGTGATCGAGCCGTCGATCTTGCCGTCCACCGCCCCGGAAGAACTGAGCCCGAGGACGTAACCCTTGAAGGTGGCTGTCGAGGAGTCCGAGTAGGTGATCTTGAAATCCTTCTCCGTCCGCGCCTTGCGTGCCGCAATGACCGCCTGCTGCCCGTTATCCGACGGTTCCCAGTTGATGGACAGGGAAATGGATCCTTCATCGGGCAGCCCCATCAGGAATTCCTTCGCCGTCGACCCGAGATGGGTCGTGTCGATCTCGGAGGCCGTGCCGTCCGGGCCGCCGAAGTCGGTGACCTCACCGATTTCCGTCCACGTGACAGGTGTGGCCAAGGCCGCGTCTGTATTATCTGTAATCGTTTTTCCGGTCGAGTCGAAGTTCACGGCAAACGTGTCCGTGGTGACGTGACTGACGATGCACACCTGGCCGTTGATATCGCCCGCATCATCACCCCCGAAATTGGACAGGGTCACGATGTCGCCGTTTGCCAGGGCGTGAGCCGCCGATGTCAGGATCGTGGGGTTGCCCAGTGCAATGGCCGTGATCGTTTCGGCTCCGCCGGATCCGGTCCCCATTTCGATTTTTGTTCCTTGAGATTCAATAGCCATGCTGCGTTTCCTCCTTCGTTCTATTCGTCATGCCATGTCGAGAAATCCATGATGATCCTGTGACAGGCCACCGCCGGCTCGTAGACATCCCGTTCCGATTGAATCAGAAACGATCCTATCCGGACCGACCCGCTTGTCCCACGGTACCCGTTCAGGGCGTTCCTTACCGCCTTGGCCAGAGCCTTGGCTGCGGCATATGTCTTTGCCCATGCCTCGATCTGAAAATGTGGGTTCGCCATCCCCACCGGTCCTTCCAAGGCGTTTTCCCCGGCGCCGTATACCCGCATGTAGAGAATGATCGGATAGGTGGGATCCTGCGGCAGCGTCGCGGGGTAGCACCTGGTAGTGAGATCCTGCACGGTCGCGTCGGCAACGAGGATCTCATGTATCGCCTCTTCGATATTTTCCGCGCTCACTTGCTCAGTCCTCTCACCTGCGCCTTCGAAAGTTTGCCCGCCGCCGCCCGTTTCGCCAGTCTCCCGGCCGATTTGTAGAGTTCCGTCTTCATCTCGTCGGCGAAGATCCCCAAGGCGGGCATTTTCATCGCGTGCCAGGCTCGCCGGAGAAATGGGTTCGGGGAGACGAAGCCGGTCGTCGTAATCCTGATCCAGCGATCTCCGAGTTTGACGAGCCGAGGTTCGTCAAGGATCCTCTCGACGGTCCCGAATTCCACGAGGTGGGCGACGGGGGACGACGAGCCGACATAAACGGTCACCACCGAGCGGTCCTGTCCCTTACGCTGTGAAGGTTTCAGACTCGGGGACACCTTGATCGAATCCCGCAGACCGCCCGTCACGACCGGCACGTTCGCCCTGGCCGCTTCGGCGATCGGGCTTCCCGCCTTCTTCAAAGCGTTTCTGAGGACCGTCTTTTTCATGGCGACAGTCGGCAGCTGGTCGAGAAGCCTTGTCAATTCCTTCACACCCTTCAGCTCAAACGAAAACGAGCCATGCCCGTTCATCACTCCGCCCTCGCTTTCGAATAGATTTCCAGCCCTTCACGGCGTCCAATTTCCACCACCCCTGTGACGTCATGTATTCTTCCCGCGTAACTGAGCCGGTCGACCGGGGTCACGTCCGCTCTGTACCGTATCCGCCATCTCGTGTCGGCTTCGGCCACCATCTGTGTGGCGGCATATCGTTCGACGCCCCCGGCAGGCAGGTATTCCGCCCACACCGTCGCCAAATCCACCCAAGTTTCGATCGGCTCGCCATAGCTGTTTTCAACGACAGTTTTGCGCTGCAGCGTGATGCGCCTGTCCAGTCTGCCGGATCTCAAAACTCCTCCCAGAGCCTCATGCTCGCCAGCAGCCGTTGCACCGATTTGTCCTCGGTGACCGTCTGTCCCACCACCGGCTCGCCTCTCATCGCGTACAGGTCCGCGCAGATCATCTTGATCGCTGTTTTGATCCGCTTGGGCACGACCAAGGCGGAAGCCCACCCGCAGGCGAACCTGATCGTTATCGGGTTCGCCGGGTAGAGCGCAGCGGAAGGCCAGGAACTCCCGTAGACAAGGACGATCCGCCCGATTAGCTCGCCGTTTGGCTCGATGATGTAATCGCCGGCCGGAAGTGTGTTGATCGTTCCGTCGGTATCCTTATAGGTGATCGATTCCACCGATTGCAGGTTCCCGAAGGGGAGCTCGATGCAGTCGCCGTCAGGCCATCGCGGCAGGCAGTAGTCCCAGGTCTGCGTGATCAACGCTCTTTTTGTTATTTCTTCGACGCGTTCCCGTGCCGTCGTGATGAGGTCATTCAACAGTGCGTCCTCCGCCGTTGTTGGGGCGAGCCGGACGATGTCGACACCGAAGTCGCAGGCCGCGACAAGAATCCGGGCGACGGTGCGGATATACCGTTTCGAGCCGGTGTAGGCTTTTTCATAGGTTGCATGGTCGTTCGCGGTCGTTACCTGGGTGAAAGCGCCGTTTGTCCAGTCAACCCAGGCGCTGTTGTCGTCGGATTCCTGGACTTTGACGTCAACGGTCCCGCCCATTCCATTTTCCCCGGCTTTCAGATAGACAACAGTTTGATACCCGAGAATCTCTACAGTGGTTCCGGTCAGCCCGTATCCTGACGTCGTCGCGTGACTTCCCGGGGCGATGCTCTGGGTGCTGTCTATATTTTCGGCGAAGCTCCCCGAATCGAGCCGCAGATGCAGTTTGAGTTCGGCCAGGGAGACCGGCTCCGTTTCCGGTCCGGAAACCATCATGAATCGCTTGTACGCGCCGCCCCAAACATCCATCTCACCGCCCCTGTGCCTTCGCCGTCCCGTTCAAGATGGTCACTGAAAAGATGATCAGGTTCTTGGGCGGTCGGATGCTCGTCTTGATCGTTGTGCTCACTTCGTTGGAATAGGCCGACTCCAGCCCGCGGTCGTCATAAGCGGTCAGAGCCATGAAATAGGTCCCGTCCGGCAGTGAAATCGTATAAGTCGTGACCTTGCCGACCTCGATCTTTGTGGTGTATTGACCAGTCGCTGGACCGTAGTAAAGCCGGTAGCCGGTGATGTAGTCGTGGTCGATGGATGGCTCCCATTGCAGGGTGACCTCGGATGTGCCTGCCATGACATCGCCGACAGTCACCCACGCCTGCGCCGAAGTTGCCGCCACAAGAATGACGAGCGCTGCGAGAAATCTTTTCATTGGCTCACACTGCCGCCCGTGACGTTGCTGTCCTTGGCGAAAAGGCCGATCAGAAAAAGACCGAGCGTGCTTACCGCGTTTCCAACTTCCGCCGGAATTCCGAACAAAGGAAAGATCATCCCCAATGCCGCCAATATGCCCGATGCCGTCGTTTTCCAGTTTTTCACTTTCAATCCTCCCTTTTTTTGTGCTGCAATGTCGTCACTTAACCTTCGCGAAGAAGGCACACCAAAGTGTCTCCGCGATTGGGTCCTACCTGCCGATACCATTTTGAGTCTTCGAGCTCAGCCGCCGCTTGTTGCCAATCGCCCCCGTCGATCGCGGAAATCATCCGTTTGAATCCCCTGAACCTCGTCAGACCGAGGTTGAAGACCAGCTCTGTCAGAACGTCCCATCGATTTTTCGTAAAGTTCTTGTACTTGCTGTCGGGAAACATGGATCTCGCTTCCGCCTCCGCGGTTTCAATATCCCTGTCGAGAAGCCGTTCCGCCTGATCGATGGTCAATCTCGTGAATTTTTCGTGTTTACGTATCTTGTGCCCGTAGCCGATGGTCCAGGCGCCGGCCGGGCAGAGGTATGGCTGGAGCCTCAATCCTTCATGCAGTTTTATGCGATCCCTCAATGTCAGCATGTACAGTTATCCCTCGTTGATGATGACCGCCGTCGTCCTGGCTTTGCACTCTTGGGCGTCGCACTCGATCTTGTGGCCGTGCGAGTCCGCCCGATCCCACAGCTGCCTGATTTCTTCCTTGAAGGACTTGTTCTGGACAATGATGATCCCCTGGGCAATGCCGATCCCTATCGAGATAACCAGGAGCCAGTTTGAAGTATCCATAGGTGAACTCCCTTTCGCCTCCGTTACCGTATGTAGAGATACAAGGCGCCTTTTTTGGAATTCCCGGCGTTCGTTACGGCAATGGTCAGTTTGCTGTTGGCCACGCCCGCCATGGATGCTTCCGCCCTGTATTCCGTGTTCATCGTATCCCTGTCGGCCAACGCCCCCAGAGCGACGTCGACGCCGTCTGAATCGTTCACGGCAATGTCGTAGTTGTCTGTTGGAGCGGCGGAACCGTCTGGAACGGTTACGGCCCCGATAAGCCTGCCGTCGTAGTAGTTCGCGGTTGTTCCGCTTACCGCGCCGGTCGCATCATCCGAGACCCAGGCCGCCTTGATTTTCTTGATGGTCCCGTATGTCACTTCCGTAAATGTCATGGCGCTTCCGGCCATCGATCGATCCTCCCATTAAGCCGCCGTCACGTATGCCCCGTCGTCGATCGGAACATACCAGAGGCTCCATTTCATCGTGCCGGCATTGGCGCCGACCCCGGTAACGAGTTCGATGGAACCGGGCCGGAGGGCCCACCGTGGGGCCGTGCTCAGGATGCAGCCCCCGTCCGTGGTAGAGGTGACGAGCGCCGTTCCCACCGCGTCGGGCAGGGTGAACATGCAGCCGACATCCACGTTGGCGATGGAGGCCGAGGCGGCACACAGCACCGTGTCGTCTCCGGTCGTGGGATTGGCGTTGATCTGGAGCGTCGTAAGAGTTGCATCCATGGTGGTCACGATCTCGCCCAGCAGGCCCAATAGGGCTACACGGCCGCCCGTGACCGTGAACAGTGCATTGGTCCCGGCGGCGATAGCCGCTGCGGAGCGGTCAACTCGGATCCCGAGGACGATGTCCGCTATTCTCGATATGGTCGATGAGTTGTAGTTCATTTTTTTTCACCCTCCTTTCAGGAAGCGCTGTTACAGGGCCTCGTTGTTCTGATACCGCGTCCCGACCAGTTCATAGGTAACCGACGCGATGCTCGACGCATGGCCGCCGGAGGTTCCCAACTGTACGTAACGGCATCCCGCGCTCAGAATGCTGGCGTCGATGAAAAACTGCACCACCTGGGAACCGGTATAGACGCCCGTATCAATGGTGAAGGATGCTGCGTCGGCCTGTCTCACCAGGCTCGGGTCCGTGAGGGCGTCGGATGCGTACCATATCGGGAAGGCGGCGGTGATTGCAGTCGTGCCGCTTGCCGCCGCCCCCTCGTGGACGTGCAGGACCAGGTCCGTGTCGCCGCCGCGGTAATGCAGGACGGTTATCAAGACCCCTTTCGCTTTACTGAGATCGCACCAGGCGGCCGTATCCGCTATGGCGTCCGCCGCCGCCGGTTCATGAGCCAATTGGATGGGATTTATTTCGGGATTCAACATGTCTTATTCCTCCTTATTTTCTGATTAGGACCGGGTCTGCAGCCCGACAAAATGCGACTGGGTATAGTTGGCCCCGCCCTTGTAAGGCGTCAACGCGGAAGCCCGCACCGGCTGGCCGTCCACGCGCATGACGAACCGGAACACGGATTCATCGTAGACAAACCGGACATGGATGCTCATATCGCTCTGGATGCCGCCCTTCTCGGCCAGGATGTAGCCGTTTTGGAGATCCGCCAGAAGGATGTCACCCAGGGTGCCAAGGGTGGCCGCCTGCTCGATGGCCAGGACCGGGCGCCCGAACAGGGTCCCGTAAGGCTGGCCGCTTAAGCCCCCTGCCGGCATGTAGATCGGGATACCCCCGGTGCCCACGGCCAGGGACATGGTGAAGAGCTGCGGCTCGATGTTCTGATTGATGAGCCATACGGCATTGGGACGGCTCGACGCGAAGAGGCGGGACCACATGTTGATGACGTTTTCCGCCAGAACCGTGGCCGCCTTCTGTCCCGTCTCTTTGTTCACCTGGACCAGGCAGCCCGCGTTGAGGATGCCGAGAGGCTGGCCGGCTCCGGTGCCGTTGATAATGGCATCATCGAGCAGAAATCCGAATTCGGAAACGAAGCCCTGGCGAATGACTCCCTCGAGGGCCGCCGCATCGCTCAGGAGCTCGTCCGTCGCATAGCAGAGCCCGATCAGCTTTTTGAGGTTGAGCTCGATTTTTCTGAACTTCGGTTTGCTGGCCGACTTTTCTCCCGCTTCCTCTTCCCAATAGCCGACGATCCCGCCCCACCGGGTGGAGGCCCGGGAAGTTTCGTCCAGTCCCGGCAGTTTCATACTGTTGGCGTTTCCCGATATGGGAACCCGGCGACATCGGGAAGCCAGAATTCCGGTTTCAAAGACATCTTTCAGAAGTTCCGTCGAAAAATCCTGCTGGACGAGAAACCCTCCGTCCGAGGGGATCGTCTCGTTGAGCCCTGAAGCGGAGGACGTGATCCTCAATCGCGGATCGACCACGCCGCCGGGTTGTCCGGCCCTCATGACCGCCGCCAGCTGGGCCCCGAAAGAAGGGAACCTGTCCCGTTCTGTTTGCGCTGCAATTTCCCTTTTCTTTTCAATGGACTGAACGGCTTCCGGTTTTTCCAGGGCGTCGGCGATCCGCTGCTGCCTCTCCAGTGTCGCGACCGTCCTGCGGTAGTCCTCGACGGTATCCATCATCTCGTTTTTGATGCTCAATTCGCCGTCGGTCAGATCGCGGTTCTCCACGGTGGCCTTGGCGTCCATGTCGGCCGCTTTTTTCATCAAGGCGGCGATGTCTTCCCTGTACTGACTGATCGTTTTCATTTTCTGCTCCTTTTTCCTTGTGGTTTCCGGGCAAAGAAAAAGGGCGGCAATGTAGGTGTGTAGCCCTACACGGCCGCCCTTCGTTCTTTCTTGCGTCCCCTTCGGCTGATCAGGCTTCGGGGGAGCCCGGGTTTTTAGGTCTTTACTCTTCTACTTTGGTGAAACCAGCTCCGCCCTGATGAGCAGGTCGGCTACACGATCCCTCCTTGTCTGCTTGGATTGAGCGACTTTAACCTGATTCCTCTGGTGAATATTCGCAATGTCCTCAAAATCTTTCGGCGATGAGTTTCCCCTTTCGCCGTCAATATTATCCGGAATGCGCTTGAAGCCAGCCTTTGCCATAACTGGGATGAACCTGGCGCATGCAGCCATGTCCATCCTGCTCCCGATCTCGTCGATAAAACCCGCCTCCAAAGCCTCGTCGGCGTTCATCCAGGTTTCGGCATCCAGCAGGGGAACGATGTCTTGATCCTCTTTGCCGCTTTTCCCTGAGTAGACCTTCAGCATGCTCCCTCGCACTTTGTCGAGGACATCGGCCATACTCCTCATGTCATCGGCGTTTCCCACAACCATCCCGGAGGGGTTGTGCATCATGTAAAGGGCGTTTTCGGCCATAACCACCTTGTTGCCTACGAGAGCGATGACCGAGGCGATGGACGCTGCGATGCCGTCGATATAGGTTGTGATCGTCGCCGGGTGCTGCTTGAGAAGGTTGTAGATGGTGATGCCGTCGAAGACTTCACCTCCGGGGCTGTTGATGTGCAGATCGATCTGCGAAGCGGTGACCGCAGATAGCTCTTTCTGAAAGGCCTTTGCAGTGGTGCCGCCGCCGGTCCAGAAGTCTTCACCGATCTGATCGTAAATCCATATTTCGGCTTTCTCCGCCTTGTTTTTGATCTCATACCACTTCATTGGTCATTGCCTCCCTTGTCGTCTCCGGGCATGGGCCGCTGAGGTTCCAACGACTGATCGAGCTTCCCGGCATTTTGCAGTGACGTCATATTCATGGGCACCAGATGGATGTCCCCGCCCTCTATAGGGTCCTTGTCTTCGAGTTGTCTGATCTCGTTTATGGAAAAGGCGCCGATGTTGAACATCTCCCGATAAAAGGCCCCGCGGCCGGCGGCATCCGCCCTCAATATGCCCTCGACAACGTGTTTGTAGTAAAGCCTGCCCCGTCCCGAAAGCGCCCTGTCGCTGTCCGTCAGGAGCTGCATGTTATAGTTCTGTTCGAGGGTGACGAGCCATGGCAGTAAGGTGTCCGTATAGAAAGACCGCTGCTCCGATTCGATGTTGTTGAAGGACGATCGGGTCAGGTCCTTGAGTTTGTGTGGCGGAAGGTTGAACCAGCGGGCTATCTCCGGTATTTGAAACTGGCGGCTTTCCAGGAACTGGGCGTCTTCCGGCGGCACTCCCACCTTTTCGAGTTTCATGCCCTCTTCGAGCAGTAACAGTCGGTGTGACTGCCCGAGGCCTGAATAGCCCTCGGTGAGAGACTTCTTCAGGTTTGCGTGCGCTGCGGCGGAGAGCTGGTTCGGGTGGCTGACGATAACCCCCGGATGCGTTCCGTTGCCGAAGTAGAGGGATCCGAACGTTTCCATGGCCATGCCGAGCCCGATCGACTTCCTGGCCATGGCAACGACCGAATATCCCATGAGGCCGTCGAATCCGATGCCGGGAATGTGCAGTATCTTGTCCCTGGTGAAGTACTTGTCTTCTTCGCCGACCTTTACACGATATAAAATCTCGCCGTTCTGCCACATGGGCGTCACCAGATTCGGCGCAATCGGCCAGAGCTGCACGAGCTCCCCGTATCCGTTGACCACCTTTTCCGCGTAGCCGTTGCCCCAGAGCAGGATGTGGCCCATGAGGGTTTCCCGTAATGTCTTGGCTGTCATAAACGGGTTGGCCTGGTCGTGCAGGACCCTATACATGACCCTATCAGAGGCGATCCTCTTTTTTTCTGCTTTCATTTGCATGAGGTGAAGAGGAAGGCTGGCGATAGTCCCGGCTATCAGGGTGACAGCATTCCAGACCGCGGAATAGGTGAGGGCGGACTGCTCAGTGACGGTTTCACCCGAGAGGGATTGCGCGCCGTAGAGATTCCAAAGCGAAGGATCCCAAGCCTTGGGATCGTCGACGCCGAGGTTGCGGAAATACTGAGCTGTTTTTTTGAGCCGCTGTAATATTCTCACTTTGAGCCGCTATCGTATCAATCAGTTATGAATCCATGGTGAAAGTATGTCAGGTTTTTAAAGGTATTGACACTGCAGGATTTTTACAAATGTTCATATATTTCACACTTTTTTCAGTCTTCTCGTCCTTTGAGGCGAAAATTGATGATCGACTCGCGCGTTACGCGTATGGATCCGGCAAGCCGTTCGGCGCTTAAATGTCCATGCTCGATCCACAGACGGATTGTGCGCGGGTGGACATCAAAATATGCCGCCACTTCATCAATCCGCAGCAGTGGCTTGGTCGGTGGGTCAGATACGGATCTCTTATCAGAACCCTCTTTACTCATAAGCATACAACCCCCCTCGTCTCGTACACCGATTGTGTTTCGTCGTTTCCAAACATCGCCCGTCCCCAGGCCATGATCAGTGCAACCATGCCGTCTATCTTCTCCGTCGCCTTTTCCTTGTCCGGGGCTACATTACCGTTGGGATCGGACCTCATGACAAGGTTGTCGGCGCACCACCGGAGCACCGGATGGCCCCCGTGCCTAACCTTTTCCGTCATGACATGAACGAGCAAGTCCTTGGCGGGTTCGTTGAATGACTTTGCTCCCTGGCGTACCTCGACCATCTGAAAGCCGTCTTCGTTGCCTGTCGGATTCAATTCATCCATGATCCGGGTAGCCGTCGCTTGGGCGTTCCATGAGTCGAACCCGATCTGGCAGAGCTGATATTGCTTCGCGGCATCCAGGATATCCTTCTCGATCCACGCGTAGTCGATGACGTTGCCCGGCGTCGCGGTTAAAAAACCCTGATTTTGCCAAATGTCATAGTGGATGCGGTCGGTTTGAGAGCGCTTGACAATCCCTTCTTCCGGGCAGTAAAAGCGGCACAAGATGTCAAAAACACCGTCCTTGTCATCCGGCGGGAAAACCAGGACGAGGGCCGCCAGGTCGATCTTGGATGACAGGTCCAAGCCCCCGAAGCACTTGCGGCCTCGGAGGAACTCAAGGTCGGGATTGGCGTTGCACCTGTCCCACTTGTCCATGGGCATCCACCGCGAGAGCTGCTTGACGGGGATGTTCAGCCGGAAACGAAGGAAATTCTGGAAGTCCACCGGGTTTTGCTTCGCCTCGTTGTAGTCCTGTCGGATCTTGTCGAGGGTGAAGATCTGTCCCAGGGACGGGTTCACCCGCTTCCAGAGTTCTTCGTCATCCGGGTTGTCCTTTTCCGGGTCCGCCAGATACAGGACCGGCAGAAACCGGGGATCCTGTATGATGCCTTTTTCGACCTGAATAGCTTTCGAACGCAGACGCCACCAGATGGAGTTTTTGTCGTATATGCCGGCCGTGGTGATGACCAAGACGATCTGCTGCCTGCGGGCATAATCCGTTCCCGCCGTCAAGACGTTCCAGAGTTCATCGTTGGGGTGCGCGTGGATTTCGTCGACGATGACGCATGACGGGTTGAGCCCGTGTTTTGTGTACGATTCGGAAGAGAGGACCTGGAAATAGCTGTTGTTCTTCCGGTAGATGATCCGCTTACGTGAATCCAGGCATTTGAGATGCTTTGAGAGGCCGGCCGAGTTGCGGACCATGGCCGAGGCCGCCTGATAGACGATGCTCGCCTGCTCGCGGTCCGCGGCCGCACAGTAGACCTCTGCGCCTTTCTCTCCGTCGTTGGTCAGCATGTAAAGGCCTATGGCGGCGCAGAATTCCGATTTGCCGTTTTTCTTCGGAATCTCGACGTAGGCGGTGCGGTATTGCCTGGTCCCGTCGTCATTGAGCGTTCCAAAGAGAGGTTTCAAGAGGTCGTCCCATTGCCACGGCAAAAGTCTGAATGGCTTGCCGGCCCATTCGCCTTTTGAATAGGTGCAGTAGGTTTCAATAAAGTTTTTCACCCATTCCGCTTTTTCTAAATTAAAGGGCATGATGTTTCTCCAGCAGTATTCCGTCAGTCATCTCATGCCCGATCTCTATCGCCGCTGTGAGCCTTCCTGTTAAAGCCAGAAATTCCGTGATGCTCAGACGCGCATTCGTCTTATCTCGGTGTTTTTTACGATCCACGAACAAGGCGATGTTGTAGCGCCTGTAGTAGCGGTGCTCGAGTTCGACCCAGCTTTCTGCATAAGGAATATGATTTTTCTGGGCGTACTTGTGCATCAGGTCGTTCAGTTGTTGCCTTGGTGTCAGGGTGCCAAAGTACAAAAATTCGTTTTTTCCCATTTCTCGTATCCCGGGGGTATCAATACGTCACCGTAAAAGTCAAAATCGCTGCGGCCAGCCAGTAAACGACATGCCGCCAATCACCGGACGGCACATACATGACCGCCGCCAGAACATCCAAAATAATCAGTATTGTCGGAAATAGTTTAGCTGTGAACATCATTGATCCTGTTGATTTCAATTTACGGATCTACTCATTTTTCGTATCCCGGCAGCGGGTCCGCCGCAGTATAATCGAAAATCCACGGACGTTCCCTGGCGACCGTTTCCAAGCCTCCCAGGGAATCGATGGATTCTCTTACCGTGTCGATATGGGCGTCGTATTTGATGGCCAGGATGATCTCGCCCATGCCTGTCTCGACGATGTATTTCCACCATGCCTCCGGCCATGTGCGCCTGAGCAGTCGAAAGGCGCTGATCGTGAATTGGGATCCGCCTCCGCAGCAGACGCAGCCGATCGTGACAGCGCCCCTGGCCTTGGACGGGTGAACCGGAAGGTCGTACTTGTCCCGGTACCGGCGGCCCATGGTGTCCGTCCAGCCGGTAAGCGGGTTACAGATCGTCAAGTCGTCGGCTTTGACGTAGTGGGTGGCGCCGTCTTTTATGGCCCGCAGTCCGCGGAGGATGTCATCGCTCGCTCCCCGGACTCCGGTGAACTGAAGCGTGCAGCCAAGCTTCTTCGCCAACCTCCTGGCCGGCGCGATCTTCATCATCCGGCAGCACGTCGAGACATCGATCTTGAATCCGAGCGGCCGGTGCTTATGCCGCTGCATCCACCTCCTCGCCGCGATCTTCCCCATCATCGGCCATCCGTATCTACTCCATTGCTCCTCCGGCGTATGGGTCGCCTTGGCGACATGGAGCTCGGCGCCGTAATGCGCACAAACCGTTCGGCAGAACGTCTCCGTTTCCGGGTATTCCATCTGCGAGTCGGCGAACACGACGACCGGCCGATGTTCCGTGTGTCTGAAAATGAGATCCACCAACAAAACGCTGTCCGACCCGCCGGAGAATGCCAGACATGCTTTCTTATGGGCGGCCATGGCTTCGTTGATGATGCGGAGCGCCGTTCTCATGTCAGCGCCCTCATTAGACATTCGAGAGGCGAATGTTCGCCGGCGTCGGCGTATCTTTTTAGCTCGGCGATGAAGTCTTTGGCGTTCGGATCAGCCAGGACCATGACATCGTTGCCTCGGCCGTTCTGGACGACTATGCAGATGGCGCTGTTTATCCGCTTCGGGTCCTCGGCGGTTATCGTCTTGATCTTCTCGGACAGGGCTTTCGAAATCTCATCAGCTGTTTTGGCTGCCTCTTTGCGCTCCTTTTCCGTCAAAATCGCAGCGGTGAGCTCCTCTTTGCCCATCGAGGTGCCAAGCAGGTCTATGCCCCAGGTTTTAAGGTCGAGATCGCTGTATTTTTTGGCGATGATGGTTTTTTCCCACTCTCCCAGGGCTATGTTGTCTTTGATGATGTACTCGCGTTTCTGATCTTCCGTGAGCCCGGTGACGATCTTCGTCTTGCATTGCTCCCTGCCCATTTTCTTGAGGGCGGCGTAACGCATGTTCCCGCCGATGATCGTCATGGTTTCGTCCACAACGATTTCCTTGATTTCAAGCATCTCCGGAAATTCCTGGAGCGATTTGACGAGCCGATCCATGTTCTCCCGGCTGATTTTTCTGGGGTTGTCGGGATGGGGCTTGAGCTCCGACAATTTCACTGTTTTGATGATTGTGTTCACCATTATCGTCAATCCTCGAAGTATCCGTCTTTTTCCTTGTTGCTCTTCACAATCAGGGCGCCTATCCTGGCCAGCGACGAACTCGAGAGCCCGAGTTCAGCCAGGCATTTGTGTATCTTTTCCTCCAGTTTGTTTACCGCGGTCCAGTAGGGGTTGTAGATCGGGAAGTTCTGGGGACTCCTGATAATGATGCCGGTTTCCGCAACCTTGGCGGCGCATTCCTTATACTGGGCCATGTCGGTCGCCAGAAGCTCGAGAATCGGTGCATTGGCTATGGTCAGCAGACCGTAGTTTTTCAGGATGGAGGCAAAAAAGCGCCATTCCCGTCTTTCCTCCCTGGAGAATCTCGCCGGACACTTGGGGACGATATGGCGTTCGGCCCTGGGTTCATTCTCGACGCGTTCCCTCTGAACACCGTAAAGGGTGCCTTTTTCCAGCGTCAGGAGGTTCGCTGGTTTCGGTTTACGCCCTGGCATCGTTTTCTCTTTTGGCTACCTTTCCCGTAAAGGCCTCCCATCGCTTGCAGATGACGTCGCAATAGACGGGATCCAACTCGATGCCGTATGCCGTTCTGCCTGTCTGTTCGGCGGCCATGAGTGTCGTTCCGGATCCCATGAACGGGTCCAGGACGATTTGCGAAGGGTCGGGCCGGGTGCTGTTGCGGATCATCCTCGCGACCAGGGCGATGGGCTTCATCGTCGGGTGCAGGGCATTTTTTGTCGGGCGATCCTCGCGCAGGACCGTTTCCGGTACTGCCGATCGCATCTCTTTCAGGAGAGCTATGAGGTCCTCTTTTTTCATTTTGTCGAGGTCGAGATCATCGTCGATCACGGAGGTCTCTGTGAAGTTCTGCGAAAAATAATGGCCCGCCCCCTCGTTCCAGCCATAGAGGATCGGCTCGTGTTTCCAGTTGTAATCGTTTCTCGACAGCACCGCGCCGCTTTTTACCCACACCAGGGTCTGGCTGACATAGATGCCGGCCCTGGTGAGGGCACCCCGGAATTCGGCCGTGTTGATATCGGCGTGGGCCACATACACGCACGCTCCGGGCTTGCTGTGGGCCGCCGTGTTCTTGAAGGCGTTCTCAAGCAGGGTCTGGAGGCCTCCGCCCCGCAGGTTGTCGCCGGCGATGGGCTTGTGGCTCGTGCCCTTCCTTTTGTTGTTGATCCAATCGGTCTTGTCGGTATAGCTGACGCCGTAAGGCGGGTCCGTCCAGACGAGATCGGCCGTGGCACCCGCCATCAGTTTTTCGTAATCCTGTGGGTTGGTGGCATCCCCGCAGCACAGTCTATGGCGGTCCATGACCCAGACGTCGCCCGGCTTGGCGACGGCCTTCTTGATCTTCCCGGCCTCCGCCTCAGCGTCGAAGTCGTCCTCGACGGTATTGCGGACCATGAGTTTCTCGAGTTCCTTCGCCGAAAAGCCGGTCAATTCAATATCAAAAGCGCCGGAATCGAGTTCGATCAGAAGGTCTTTTAAGAGACCCATATCCCACTCGCCGCTTATTTTGTTGAGGGCCAGGTTGAGGGTCTTCTCTTTCGTTTTGTCCAGGTCGAGGCGCACACAGGGGACCTCCGACAGTCCCAGTTTTTCCGCCGCCTTGATTCGCTGATGCCCGCCGATAACGGTCCCGTCCTTGTTGATTATGATCGGATCGACGATCCCGAACTCCTCCATTCCCCTGGCCAGACGATCCAGGGTGGCGCCGTCGATTTTCCTTGGATTGTACGCGGCGGGCTTCAGCTTTCTGATGCCGACATTCTCTATTTCTATCATTTACCCCCTGTCCCTCATTTCTGAAAAACTCGCGCGTGACTGCCGGCGCGGTTATTTCCTCCATTATTCCAGAGATTTACACCGCCCTCTCTCCGGGGTTTGAAGCGGTCGCGGACATGTTCTTCGTCATGGCAAGCTGTGCATAACGACTCATGGTTCTCAGCCGCGTTGTTCTTTGGGTTCCTGTCCCTGTGATGAACCAGCACAGCCGGAGCCTCTCTGCCCATGGCGAGACACCTCTCGCACAAGGGATCGCGGCTTAACTTCATGATCCTGATCTTGCTCCAGCGATGGTCATACCCGCGCTGTACAGCCGTCTCCCTGGCCCTCTCGCTCTCAGTTGCGGCTTCACGTGCGTGCTCAGGGCAGAACCGCTCACGCGTCAATTTTGGGCATCCCGGGTGATTGCATGGGTGCATCTGTTTCACCGGCATGAGTCACCTCCTATGTATTACTTACCGGAAGCGTCGTCGATCTGTCGGGGGCAATGATCTGATTGACACGTCGAGTAAAGAATCATGTCCTTAACAAACTCTGAGAGCTCAGAGGGACGGAAACGCTACGGCCACTTCACTTTCTCGTCATCGCCCGCGATCTTGATCTCGTTGCCAACGGAGAAGGTGCGCTCCCGCCCCTGAGATTATCTACCGGAGGCGGGGAAGGAACGTCGGAGGGCGGGTTGTTCGACGCTTGACGCGAACGCGCGAAGCCCATAATATTAGATGGGTATCGCGTGAGGGTGTCAATAAGAACAGACTCTTTGCGCTTGACATCTTGGCTCAATACCCATAGTATTGCTATGGGTAACGTGAAACCAAGTCAAGGATGCCGAAGATGAAACATGATGAGTTTTTCCGAAAGCACCCGGTTTTCACCGGAGAAGAGTTGGCCAAACATCTGTCATCACATGGTGAAGTCGGCGGGCGGGCGCAGGAGGCGCTCCTGGCGTACCACCAGAAGGCCGGACGCGTCGTTCGGGTACGCCGCGGGTTATATGCCGTCATCCCGTCGGGAGCCGATACAGATTCGTATCCGGTCGATCCGTTCCTCGTCGCCGCGAAGCTGACGCCGGATTCGGTGTTGTCCCACCATACGGCGCTGGAGTTTCACGGAAAGGCTTACTCGGTTTATACACACATCACGTACTCGGCATCCCGCCCGCTTGGACTTCTGACGTTCCGCTCTCATGTTTTCCGGGGGACGAGATTTCCACACACTCTCCTCCGCGCGGGAAAAGTCCACGTCGGCGTTTCGACAGCAGAGCGCGCCGGTATGGAACTACGGGTCGCGAGTCTGGAGCGGACCTTGGTGGACGTCCTGGATCGTCCGGACCTTTCGGGAAGCTGGGAGGAAATCTGGCGGTCGCTGGAGTCGGTCGAATTCTTCGACCTCGACAAGGTCGTGGAGTACGCGCTCCTGCTCGGAAACGCGACCACCGGGGCGAAGGTGGGGTTCTTTCTCGAACAGCACCGCGAACCGTTGATGGTGGAGGATCTTCACCTCAAGGCGCTTCACAGTCTGCGGCCCCGGCAACCGCATTATCTGGACCGCGCCAAGCGGACATCCGGTCGCCTCGTGTCGGAATGGAACTTGGTGGTTCCCAGGGAAGTGCTCGAACGGGCGTGGGGAGAGGTACTATGAAAATCTCCCCAGAAAAGCTGGCCGCCGAAGCTGAGGCGACGGGCTTCAGGCCGGATGTGCTCGAAAAGGTTGCTAACCTGCTTGGGCTGCTCGATGCCATGCGAAGTCACCCTTTCCTCAAAGGGAAGTTGGTCCTCAAGGGCGGAACAGCCTTGAATCTTTTCGTCTTCGATGTTCCCCGGCTCTCCGTAGACATTGATCTGAACTACGTGGGAGCCGAAGATCGTGATGTCATGCTCGCCGAGCGTCCCAAGGTCGAGCAGGCTGTTCAAGCGGTCTTCGCTCGGGAGGGCTTCACCGTCAGGCGGATGCCTGAAGAACACGCCGGAGGCAAGTGGTCGTTGCGGTATGAAAGCGCCCCCGGCCGGAGCGGGAACCTCGAAGTAGACATCAATTTCATGTTCCGCGTCCCGTTATGGCCGGTGACGACCATCGACTCTCATCCCGTCGGGACTTGGCGGGCCATAGGGATTCCCGTGCTGGATCACCATGAACTGGCGGCCGGGAAGCTCGCGGCGTTGTTGGCGCGCCGACAGGCGCGGGACCTGTTCGACAGCCATCGAATTCTCCGAATGAACAACCTCGATTCCCGCCGCCTTCGCATAGGATTCGTGGTCTACGGCGGGATGAACAGGAAGGATTGGAGGACGGTCTCTGTGGACGATGTGGACTTCGACGCCATGGAATTGGCCAGGCAGTTGGTTCCCACGCTGCGCGTCAATGCGGCCGAGATCCAAGCGGACCCAGCCGAATACGGAGAACGTCTTGTAAGGGAATGCCGAGAAGGTCTATCCGCTGTGCTGCCTTTCACGGACCCCGAGCGGGCGTTCTTGGATTTACTGCTGGACCGAGGGATGATCGACCCCACGCTTTTGACCGCCGACGAATCTCTTCAGCGACGCATACAATCCCAGCCGCTGCTCGAATGGAAGGCTCTCAATGTTCGACAGTACAAACTGAGAGGAGAATGAATATGGGAAAAGTAGCCCGCATCCGGAAATATCTATTGACACTTATAGGCTAAACCGGCTATATTAATTACCGTATTAGGTAGCAACCGGAAATAACTATGACCTGGAGTGACCCTATGATAGAGACGATCAAATCCATCATCCTGGATTTTCAGGAGGCTCAGCTGGAGACCGGGGTGCTCCGGCGTTTGTGTATCGAGGCGGTTCACGGCAAGGCAGCCGTCTGCATTGGGGTGCGGCGGAGCGGCAAGTCGACTTACATGTTCCAGGTTATCCAACGGCTGTTGGACGGTGGGGTCCCCCGGCAGAACATTCTGTTCCTGAACTTTTTCGACGACCGGCTCCACAACCTGCGGCAGGATAATCTCGGCCTGATCGCCGAGGCCTATTACTCCATATACCCGGAGAAGAAAAACACCGAGACGGTCTACTGCTTTTTCGACGAGATTCAGGCCACCCCCGGTTGGGAGCCCTTTGTCGACCGTATGATGCGCACGGAAAAATGCGAGGTGTACCTGACCGGTTCATCGGCCAGGATGCTGTCAAAAGAGATCGCCACGCAAATGCGAGGGCGGGCTCTCTCGTGGGAGATGTTTCCGTTCTCGTTCAGGGAATTTCTGGATTACAAAGGAATCGAGAGCGAGGGTGCGCTGTCGACGAAGAAGCGGCTCCTCGTTCAGAAGGCCTTCGAGGAATACTGGGAGACCGGCGGCTTCCCCGAGGTAGCCGGTCTTGGCCGGAACCTGCGGATCAAGACCCACCAGGAATACTTTCACACCATCCTGTTTCGGGATTTGGTCGAGCGCCACGACGTCTCACACCCAAAGGCGGTTACCGATCTGGCGCACTGGTTGGTGGACAACACGGCCTCTCTTTACTCCGTCAATAGTCTCACTGGCTATCTCAAATCCCTGGGCCACAAGGCTCCGAAGTCCGCAGTGTCGGATTACCTGGAGTGGTTCGAAGACGCTTATTTTTTGTTCACCGTGCGCATATTCGACCCGTCTCTCGCGCGCAGCAACACCAATCCGAAAAAGGTCTACTGCATCGATCACGCATTGGTCACTTCGGTGTCGTCTGGAATTCTGGTCAACTCCGGCCATCTCCTTGAGAACCTCGTGTTCACGGCCCTTCGACGTCTTCGCCCGGAAATCTATTATTACAAGACCAAGGCCGGCCGGGAGGTCGATTTCATCGTCCCGATGCGGAGCCGGCCGCATATGCTGGTCCAGGTGTGCGAGTCTCTGGCGGAGCCGCAAACGCGAAAACGGGAGACTGTGGCCTTGAGTGAGGCGATAGCCGAACTGGGCCTCTCCACCGGAACCATAGTGACCCGGAACGAGGACGAACGGATAGAGGCCGGCAGTGGGACCATCGAGGTGGTCCCGGCATGGCGCTTCCTGCTCGAACTGCCGGAATCTACGGAATAGCTGCATGAGATCCGGCTGATCAGTATTATGTGTTTAAATCAATGGCGTTATATAATGGCAAAAACAAGGAGGGCGAAGCATGAAAAATGTAGAAATGAAGGTGGAAGAAAATATCCTGACCATTAAGGTCGATCTTACAAAAGAATTTGGTCCTTCGTCGTCGGGAAAGACCATTATCATTGCATCAACCGAAGGCAATATCTCCATCCCGGAAATAGATGACATAAAAATAGGGCTGAATGTTTACAAAAAGAAGTAGCTCCTTGAAACCGGTCAACAGTGCTTGTTTTTAGCGCCCATGCAAAGAGTCATATTTCTGGTTGACATGAACGCCTTTTTTATAAGTTGCGAGATGACAAGGAATGATCCCCTTGTCGGAATACCGGCTGCTGTCGCCGGTGATCCCAAGAAGCGTTCAGGGATTATTCTCGCGGCAAACTATGAGGCGAGGTCATTTGGTGTCAAAACCGCCATGGTCCTGCATGAAGCTTTAAAGCGATGCCCCCGACTGAGCCTGGTACCGCCGGACCATCATTTCTACCACCAGAAATCAGAAGAGGTCATGGAACTGCTTTCAAACTATACGCCTGTCATGGAACAAAACAGCATCGACGAGGCTTGGCTGGATATGACCGGCTGCCAGGGTCTCTTTGGTGATCCTCTGACGGCTGCGAAAAGCATGATGGATGAAATCAAGGACAGGCTCGGACTATGGTGTTCGATCGGAATCGCCGAAAATAAGTTCCTTGCGAAAATGGCCGCCGAAATGAAGAAGCCCCTCGGTATCACGGAGCTGTGGCAACAGGACGTTCCCAAAAAACTCTGGCCGCTTCCGATCAATGAAATGTACGGGATTGGCGCCAAGACGGCCGAAAAGCTGAACCGCATGGGCATGAAGTCGATAGGTGATCTTGCAAAATCCGACAAAGACCATCTTATCCGTGCTTTCGGCAAAGGCGGACATGAAATTTATCTGCACGCCAACGGGATAGACGATTCACCTGTCGCCGCCCGTACGGTTGAAGACATGAAGTCTATAGGGCGCTCGACAACTCTGCCGGAAGATCTATCCGACATCGAAAAAGCCAAACAGGTTCTCATGGAGCTCGCCGATGATATTGGCATGACTGCGAGAAAGCACGACAAAAAAGGCCATACAGTTCATATCACTCTGAAATATTCAGATTTTAAAGTCATTACCAAGCAGGCAACCGTCCCGGCAACTCACACCACCAAGGAAATTTACCAAGCCGGGTGCAGGCTGCTTGAACAGATCTGGAGCAGTTCACGTCCGGTAAGACTGATCGGAATCAGCATCTCCGGATTTTCTGGAGATTCCTCATTTGAGCAATTGTCGCTCTTTGAGCAGGCGGCGGACAATCCCCAAAACAACAAGAGCGAAAGAATTGACAAGGTCATGGACTCGATAAGAAACAAACACGGGGTTGAAAAAATAACTTTTGGCACATTGATGAAGAAAGAATAGGGCGGGACATCTTAGGCCCCACGGGACTTGCTCTTCTCGCTCAACAGGGCCTCCAGCAGGTAAAAGTAGTTATGCGTATCGTTCATCTTCTCCGCCAAGACTTCCGGTGCCGGCCTGCTGTCCCGGTACTGCAGGTCATCCACCATATCCAGGATCGACACGAGGTGCTTGGCCATCATACCCACCAGAGCCATCTCGGGTGTCACGCCCAGCATCTTCGCCGCTCGTTTGAAATTGTGCAGCTTGTCCTCGTTCCTCGAATACTCCATGCCCTTCCTCGTCATCACCTGACAGCATGAGCGGTACCTGGAATCCACCAGTCTCATAAAATCATCTTGGGTCATCGCTTTCCTCCAAGAAAAAATCTTTTTCTATCATATTCAAATAAACCTCCTTCATCACACCGTGACACGTGACACCCCTATAAATAGGGGGTGTCACGTACGTCACAATATCGTGACGAAAATATCGTGACAAAATGTCACGCTTGTCACTCTGCCGTGACGGGGACATACCGTGACATTTGTCACGCATGTCACGCTTTGTCACATAACCAATAATACCCGTCGATCGTATTGATGACCCCTTGTGCAACTAATGAATTGCGTGCTCTGAAAAACGCCTGCCGTTTTGCTTCATCATTCCCGTCGGAGATTCCTTTTCGATAAGCCCATAATCGCCAGGAGGATTCAGCCAGCACTTTATCGGTCGGCAAGATGAGGCCGTCCATTTGCATTTTTATTGACTCCGAAGGATCCTCTCCAAACTCTTTAATAGCTGCCATAAATGCATCGAAAGCGATTTTTGCCGCGCCACGCAGTTTCTTACCTTTTCCCTCATTCTTCTTTTTCCCTACATTTGTATCCGGATCGTACACCGGAACTAGTGAAGTTACCGCATCGCCATCTACGTTCACGTGTCCAGTATCCACCACATCAAAGTGAAAGAGCATGGATTCAAAAGGCTCGTCATCCTTCTGGCGTTCGCAGTGGAGAATGTACTGTTTCGGTTCGGTAGTGCGGATCACCTTAAACATCGTGTCGGTGGCTCCTGTCAAAGCGATAGCCCCACGAGCGCCACGGGTCTCATCCTTGCCGGTATGATGAATAAGGCAAATCATTGCCTTGGTGGCTTCGTGCATTTCCCCGCAGGCATTCACTAACTTGCCCATGTCCAACGTGGAGTTCTCGTCCCCGAGCATAGATCTGGCAACTGTATCCAATATGATCACACCCGGCATTGCCGGCAGACTGCGAATCATAGCCAGCAGTTCACCGAGCTGGCCGGGATTGTCGATCAGACAGGGCATCGGCAAAAGAGAAAAGTTGTCGATCTTCTCCATGCCGTGATACTGCCGCCATGCCTCGATGCGTTTAAGGACTCCAGCTTGACCCTCGGCGGCGAGATAGAACACTGACTTCTTTTTGGTGTCATATCCGTGCCAAGGGATACCGTGAGCAATGGATAACGCCATATCCAATGCGGCAAACGATTTTCCGGAGGATGGTGCTCCATAGATCATCATCAATCCTGTTGACTCTGGAATGATCTTTTTGATGGTCCAGGACATCGACAGTGTTTCGAGAAATGCCTCGTTGAGTGCTGCCGGCGAAGGCAAGACACGCCGGATAAATTTGTTTTCCGGAGGGATCAGTTGCCGTTTGACTTCAGACAACCCTTTCTCAACGGCGATATCGTTGAAGTCCTTTCCAACCTCTTTAGGCACGATATACGGCAAGCCGGTGGCCTGGGCACCCTTGAGGCCGGTCTCGCTTACATCGTTGTCGGCTGCGACAACCAGGCGTTTGGAGGTCTTGTATGACTTCGCGGCATGCTGGAGGTTTCCTGCCGAGAAAGCGATTACTACCTCCGCGCCGGTGGCTTCATGGATGGTGGCGCCGGTGGCGTATCCTTCGACCAGATATGCTGTCTGGCCTTCGCCGGGAATGACATGGAAGTGTCCCTTCAGTTCCCCTCCAGTGAGAAACCGTTTCCCGCCATGCGGATCAATGTATTCGAGGGAATGCAGCGTTCCTTCCGAATCCAGGATGGGAATCATCAACCTTCCTTTTTCATCCTGACGGATCCCATACGCCTTGACCTGCTTCTTTTGAAGGTAAGCGTGGCCCGGCGTGGGTTCCTTTGCCGCCTCCCATCGTTTAGTGGCTTCATCGCGCGCTTCCGCTCGGCGGACCTGCTCCGCTTGTTCGCGCAGGCGCCTTGCCTCGGCCATCCGGTTTTCGTACCGTTGTCTCTCCCGTTGCGTCATTTCGGAGACGTCCCTGGCGCTCCAGGTCAACGTCGAAAGACCGCCGTCCTTCCATGACCCGGCGGCCCCGCCGGGAATGTCGTCGGGGAAGAAGACATACCAGTTTGATTTTCTGCCCCGCTTTTCCCCTGGCGCGTCGTATCGTTCGATCTGTCCGGTGGGATTGATGACCGGGCAACCGAGCCCCGCGGCTGCAATAGCATTCTGGAACGCCTGCTCTGGGTGAGCCGGTGGATGATCCGGCGGGTCTTCATCTTGTCTTTTGGCGTTATTGAAATCGAAATCATATATTTCAGTCATGCCAGCACTTGTCTCCCCACGCACACCATTTGCACTGGTAGAAATCGGCAGATGGATATTCCCGCGGTAACAATTCACCGGCCATGCAGGCCTGGATAATCCGGACTGCCCTGTCCGACGCGTCTTGTGCAACTGACTGATCGAAAGGGATATTTTCGTGATACAGAGATGAATCGTCCTTGTTGACGCATGTCCATAGGGCAGGCCTGTCGGCAAGGTCCATGTAGGCCATGTAGATCTGAACCTGGACATAATAGATCCAGTTGGCCTTTTTGACTTTGTTCTTTTCGAACTCACGCCATTTTTTGGCGTTCGCTGTTTTGCATTCCCATAACCGCGGATACGGACCGAACTCGTCAGGTCCACCCACAATAACTCCATCTATGTGACCGGATATTTTCCCGCCGGCGACGGAAAAACCAAATTGTCGGCCCTCTTTATCCTTTACTCTCAGGTCAAACCCAGCCATGCGGATCCATTCCGCGGCCAGGTCTTCGACTACATGACCGATGGAGAATATCCGTAAGGTTCTTCCTTCGAATGGCCTGTCTCGTGGTGTATTAAAAAATTCATATTGGAGGGCCCTGGCACATTCGCCGCCGAGACGAGAGCCTCCGAGATAATCCCTGGGTCGCTCGGGCCTGCCGGTAAGAGCCTCGTCAATGAGGTGATTTATTCGATCTGATTGGTTTATTTGGTGATTAAAATCGAGCATGTCCAGCTCTCCTTTTTGTTTATGTATGCCCTGGAGGTGGCACGTGTCGCAGAGGCAGGAGAGATCAGAATCTTTTTCCCGAAAAAACCGATACCTCTTGTGGTGCACCTGCAATTTCAGCGTTGATCCGCATTGTTCACATTTGCCCACCAGCTCCCGAAATTCTTTCGATTTCTGCCGCCAGTGTGTGGTTGCATAATAGTTAGAAAGGTTCATTGGGATCGTTAACGTATTTACTCCACACCTCTTTGCTGGCGCCTAATTCCCGGAGCGTTTCAAAAATGGATTGCCCGCAGGGCTTCCAGTAATGGAATCGGGGATCTGCATCAAACGGGATCACCAGATCCCCAGCATCGCTGATGTACGGCAGGCTGAACTTCGCCCCCTTATCCGGTATCAAAGCCTCGATGCAGGCGCGGACAAGGGCATCAACCTCAGTGCGGGAATAGTCGTTTACAGCTTTCCCTGTGAGTCCTGCTGACAAGAGTGCTTCACCCAGTTTCTGATAATCAACGGGCATGTCGAAAGACCTCCTGTTCGATTGCTGATTTGTTCCAGAGAAAATTGAGGAGGCAGGAAGCCTCGTACTTTCTGAGATTGTAATCGTTTACATTCCAACCAATGTTGGCGAGCAGCTCCAGTTGTTTAAATGATGGCGGGTCCTTCAGCCAGCGCCTGCTTTTCTGCGCGGCATCCGTGTCTTCATGCAACCGCAGAAAATCATCCGCTTGAGCAAGGGCCGGGACTTTCGCACCGACGGATAATCGGCGCATGGGTTTGCCCTTCATCTTACCCAACGATACCCAATCGTTTCCATTTGCCGATGCCGTCACAACCCAGGCATTGAATCCGCTGGCGACCATGACCTTCCCGCTGCCGAATAGGTCTGCCCACTTGAAAGGTGATTTTTTCAGCAAATCTACTTCCATCATCACCACATCGGAGTATTCCTTCTCCTGAGCGGCGCCTTTAGCGCCGGCGTGGTATTCATAACCGCAAACAGGGCACTCTCTCGTTTGTATGGGGATCAGTGTATTGCAGCTCGGGCATTCTTTATTTGCTGCTTCTGTTCCTTCCAAATCATCCAATCGGACGCCCTGTTCCAGATCGCCGTGGATGCGAATTGATTCTCCAAAATCCAGGACAATGCAGTCCCGCTTTATCACCCCTGGATGTTCTTCCGGATCCACGACTCGCAGACCACGACCGATCATCTGCAGCATGGTGGATTTAAATGAGCACGGCCGAAGGAGAACGACACAGGAAAGAGGCGGACAATCATAGCCTTCGGTTAGAACGGCCACGTTGCAGAGGACCTGCAGATCGCCATATTCAAAGCGTTTCAGGATTTCCGCTCGATTTGGCGTATCACCGAAAATACAGTCCGCCTTTATCCCGTTCTCCTGAAACAGGGCGCAGACCGCTTCCGCATGGCGGATCGTGGAGCAGAAGGCGATCGTTTTCCGGTCACCGGCGAGATCCTTCCATTCCCTGAACACCGCGGTATTTACCGGCACGGTGTTCATTAATGTTTCAACCTCGTCTAAGTCGTATTCGCCACACGACGTTTTCCGTACTTTTTGGATTTCTTCAGCAAGACCGGGAAGGGTGGCAATGAACGTCCGTGGGGGGACCAGGAACCCCAGATCCACTAGATGCCGCATTGTGATCATGTCGCAGACATTGTCGAAGGTCGGCTTCAGACCACGTTTATCGCCACGCGATGCTGTCGCGGTAAATCCCGCGATGAGAACATTGGGGTTTCGGGATCTGGCGGCATCGACGATGCGCTGGTATGTCTCCGATCTGGTGTGATGTGCTTCATCAATTACCAGAACGTCCAATGGCGGAAGAATCTCCATGCCGCCATTCCGTCCAAGTGTCTGAGCCATGCCGAAGATAGTGTCTCCGGAAGGGTCTTTGATACCGAGACCATAAACAGAGGAACTCCTATCCGGATTGATCCGGTGGAACTTCTCCCGATTCTGCGCGACCAATTCTTCCCGATGCTGCAGGATCATTTGCCGGCCGCCCAGACTTGCAAGCAACCAAGAAATCATAAGCGTCTTGCCGGATCCCGTGGGGGCGATGGCAAGCGTGTTTCCGTATTCGGACAACGCACTTACCGCTCGCTCTACAAGGGTTTCCTGATATGGACGGGGAAGCATTGTTTACCTCGCCCATGCCGGAATTGCTGAGGGTGCCTGGTTTTTTGTTGGCTGTGGCGTGTTTTTAGGAAGCGCCGCAGTCGGATCTGTCTTTCCAGGTCCGCCGGGCAGAACAGTTTCTCCCGCCATTACTCGCTGATATATCTTGTGGTCGGGAGTCAGAACACGCAGGATTTTATTCTTGTCGCCGTAACCGTCCTTGCCCTTTTCGATACCAATTTCTATGGCAAATTCCAGTTCATTCAGTTCTTCCCAGGTGCTGATGATGCGCGCTCGTCGGGCTTTATCAGACTCATCTTTGGGATCGATACCCTTGGCCGATTCCAGCATTCCGCGGAGCAGTGATCGCGTTATCGAAGCCGCTTTTTCGTGCCCTTCTGTCACTCCGCCCACGCCGGCGTTCTGGAAAATCTTTCGCTTGGCATAAGGTGCGGATGATAGGGTCAGTTCCATGACCAGGTACTCGAAACCGGATTGCGATTTTGAGAGCCATCCCCCAACGCCATGTCCTCCCGGCCGAATGGCGCAGATTACTCTTGCGTAAGTTTTAGAGGGAAGCAGATCGCCCTCCTGTTGCTCGGATGCCGTGTTGAAATCAAAGAAATTACTCATTGTTATTGCCCTCCTTTATCTGTGTCTGGAATTTTTGTTCGGGTTTCGGCCCGTTAATTTTTTCCATAAGACGGCCAAGATGTGGCTCCTCGACCATGTCCAACCGTCCACTACGGTCCTTTGCCGGATAGCCCCAGGGGTTGACTTGATGCGTAACAAAAGCGCGGTAGGGATTGCCGGAATCGTCCTTTAGTGCAACCATGCTGATGATCTCGTCAAAGATGCCCGGCAATTCGTTGCCTGCTTTGGCGCCTTCGATTTGCGGCACCCAAAGAGCACGGCCGTAATCATCCTCTTTCCGATCAAGACCACCGACAACCCATATATTTTTGTCTCTGCAATATTGAATTTGGGTTAGCCACTGAACTAATTCACGGCCGACCAGTCCATAGGCCCCGCGGTTGTCCTGCTTGCCCGTCTTTTCTGAGAACGCTTCCGGCTGACCGGTTGCCCATTGCCAGCACAGACGCGAGGCAACCGAAATGGAATCCCAAAAAACAGTGTCGTATTTCTGAAGAAAGGACGGATCAGTTTCCCCAGCTATGAATTCATAATGGGCTTGACTATACGGCTGTTCCGGTCGTCTCGATGGATTGGGACCGGTCATAAGGCAAGCCATATTGATCGCTTCTTCCCACGTATTGATTTTGATCTGATCCACCGGACAATCCTGGACAGCCAGGTCCCCGCCCTCAAGGTCGAGGAAGAGTGTTTTATCCGGATCAAGGCTCCACAAGAGAGACGTTTTGCCGATACCGTGGGGCCCAAATATCGCTCCCTTGATTCGTTTTCTCTCAGCCAATCGTTGATCCGCGGTTATGATTTTCATGCTTGCACCTCCTAATTATTTTTTCTCTGATTCAACGCGCTCCACGTTGAAGGCCTCTTCGCCGAATTCCCGGGTGAGGAAACCGGTGAAGATGCGGGCGATGGCACGGCCGACATCGGTCGCCGCGTCCACGACGCAAGAACGTTTCTGGGTATCAAACCGAAAAGACGCGTCCAACCGAACCAGCGACCGGCCATGAAGGCTCTCGGCGGCGATAACCGCAAGGAGAAGGGACTCTTCGACGTCCCTGATGGGGACCTTGGGATCGAAGTTATATCGGTAAAGTTCTCGGTTCATGGTTATGCCTCCATTACGTTCAGTGGGATCCGGTCAATACCTACCGGAAACGGACCCGAACCGTCGGGGAATCAAAGATAGTCTTTCAGCCCAGCTGCCTCTAAGTTGGCGCGCAGTTTCTTGAGGGACTCGTAGATGGTTCCCCGTGGTACCCCGGTGTCTCGGGAAAGCTCCGTCACGGTGTCGATTCCGAGACGCCGGCACAGCTCGCGAAGTTCCGGCGGGAGCTTTTCGATTGCCTGACGGACGTCGATGGAGAGATCACGCAACTCGGCCGTTGAGCGTGAAAGTCCGCCAGTCAAGCGCAGATAATCCTCCTGGTCGATGGTTTCCATGCGCTCGACCGAGCCGCCTTCCTCGTCCTCGAGGCGTTCGTTAAGAGAGCAATTGCATAGGCGGTAATCCCGTAGTCCTGCCTTCCGCGCCTCGATGATAGTGGCGATCTTATGTTCCACCACTCGGGCGATGAAGGTATTGCGCTGCGCGCGGTCGGGGTTGTATTTGGGCAGGCGTTGGAGCAGGTCCAGGATCATTTCCTGCTCCAGGTCCTCGCGGTCGGAGTCGGTCAAACCAACACGTCCGACCAGTTGTTTTGCCTTGAATTTGATGATCTGAACGGCATACTCGTCAATTCCTTCACAGTGATTGCTACTACCCATCTGAGCCTCCTCGGGGCCGAGGAGGAGCTCGTGCGGGTGTCAACCTGTGCCGGAATGAACGCTCTACAGAAAAAAAGCGGAGGCATTGCGAGTACGCCGGTATCGGCGACACCCACAACGACCTCCGCTCTGCGGCCAGTCTGTTGTCTGATGTTGAACCGTATTCTATTGCCGGGTCTGAATCAGACCCGGACCTCGTCCGCCACGGTCATGCGGATGGGCAATCCGTTGTCGATCATGAGTTCCTGGATCGAGAGAAATCGCTCCCTATCAAAGACCTCGAACAGCTCCGCGACCTTCCTTTTCAGGGCGAAGCCGTCGTTGCCGCGTGATTCGTTCGGCCCGTTGTCCTTGCCAAACAGGAAAAGCCGCAGCACGGTGGGCGGGGGATCGAAGACGGGCTCACCGTCCCGGACATGAAGTTTCTCGATCCGTCCGTAGTTGATCTCCTGCATCAGCTCGAGTAGGCGTTTTCTGGCAGGAGTCAGAGTCGCCTTTGTCACGACATTCGTCATACCGGACCTCCTTTCGCGCCCGTGGCGCATCAAAAAAATAGCCCCCTGGGAGTGGGGTCCGGCGAATGGACTCCCCAGGGGGCTGTGACCCGGATTACCGGGCGCTTATTTTAGGGATGAGGTTCTCGCCGGACCTACACCCCTCATTGTCGAAATTTCGATGAGAGGGGCGTGGATGATCCGGGGAGGTAAAAGCTATAAATGAGAAAAGACTATGATTACAGTCTTGTAGACGAATTTTGGATGGAAAAATATTTTGTTATTTTTTTTAGAGGCCCATCGAAATTTCGATGGGGGGGGAGGTGAACTATTCTTCGGGAGAAATAAGGAAGCGTGCCTGCCAACCTTTCCCATCTTTTGTCATCTTGAAAGGATCGCCTTTAATACGGAAAAATTCCCGCAGGTTGGCGGCGAGGAGTTCACGGCGTTTTTGGTTTCTCGGGTTTGCTTCGTCACTGCTCCAATCCAATATGCCGCGTTCATTGGCAAATACCTCAAGGAGCTTCCATTGGAGGGTTGGATTGCCGTTCTTTTTATTGGCCATTCCCATCTGGGTATAATTGAATACCCCTCCAACCGATTTCACCTTGATTGAAACGGTATGGCCATCCTTGAAGCGAATGGATACATTTTCCCAGATTGCATCCGGAGGTGTCGGGAAAAAGAGTCTGGCGTCGTTTTCCTTAGGCCGTGGAAGATTCGCAAAAATATCGTCCATGGAGCGCAACAGTTGAAATTGTCGGGATACATTCTCAGACAGAGGTATGTATATAGACCCTTTAGCGGCCAATCGTTTCTCCGCCATGCTAGTGCAATGATTTCGTGTTGGAGCTAAGAGAATAAATGGATTGTCATTCCGGCTGAGGAGGCCATCAAGGATCCTGTTAAAATCGTCGGGCTCCATCTGAATGGTCAGGTAGACCGGAAAGCGATATCCGGCATATAGGGAGTAAACGCCGATGCGCGTCGTTCCAGGAAGGTCGGTCGCCGAGTCTGTCTCCTCGAACAGACCGAAGACCTTGGCGAGTGCTGCGTCGAGGCTGCGACGGTCCAGTTCATAGACCACGATGTCGGATCGCTGCAAGGAGAAGGTTTCACATCCACGCTCGCATCGGCAGACGGCAACGATATCCTCTGAATCGTGCACAACCACTTCGTGCTCACAGCCGCAGCCGCGTCGTACCATGCAGGGATGTGAAGCTGCCATCTTGCCGTTCGGTCGAAGGAAGGCCTTCGCCGTTTCGTAATCACTCCCCAGCAGGGCTTTCCATTCAATATCCACCGCCGCCGCGCCCGGAACAGCTTCGAGTGCATGCCAGAAACCTGACTTTCTATTCTTCATCGTCTTCCTGCTCGGCCAGTACGAATCCGCGTTTCGTCAGCCATTCCTCGACCACGGCGGCGTCACTGTCCCTGGTGTATTGGGCGATGTTCGATGGACGGATCGTCACTGTGCGGGCCGTTTTCGAATCCGAAAACTTCACCTGAAAACTCGCCCGGGTGATACGCGCATTTTGGGGCATTGTTCGCCCCCGACCGGTATAGGCGGCGAACACGTCGTTGGCCTTACGTATTTCGATTTCCGTTTCAGATCCGCCCCAGAAGAATTGAATTTCCTTCAGGCGCACCCACTCCATACCGTCCACGTCCGTGCAGACGATGGATGCTTCTCCATCGGTCCGTAGCGGCTCAAGAGTATACTTACCGGTCTCCGGAAAGAAATTCTCGTTGTTGAACACATGGCGGCCAAACTGGCGTCGAAAGAGGTCCTTTTCACCTTTTCCGCAGGCGTGCATCCGAATCTCGCCGATGGCTGGTACATAGACGAGGACGTCATACTTCTCGGGACGATAGAAAACGCTTGATGCCTGGCCGCCGTCAAGGCTGCCTTCGCGTCTCAACGGGTCACCGTGACGTACCAGGAACCAAACGGAATCTTTTTTAGGGTAAACGAAAACCCGCGATCCCCTCCCGCGCTTTTTCTTCTCGAACCAATCGTCGAGGTCCTGTTCCAGGATGCTCAGCGCTTCTGTGGTCGGTTGTTTGAACTCAGGGATCGGATATGTATCGGTTTGGTAGTATTCGAAGGAGCGAGGCTTCATGAGATACTGCTCGGCGTGCTTGCGTTCAAGAAGATCCCTGTCCTGCAGGTAAACCTGAACGGCGACGTCCGCTGCAGTGGGATCGGTGTCTCCATCCAAGGAGATGCCGTTGTTTTCCGCCTCCTGGAGTAGGATGTCCATGGCTTCAGGTGTTGCCATCTCATGCACGAAGTAGAGAGCATCGAGCAATCCCTTCGGTGTTCCCGTGTCCGGGTTCATGAGCACATCGATGAGCCGGTCATAGTCGAAACCGTCAGAGGCCGATAGCGGTGGCAACGTCAAACCCCGGCCGTCGAAGTAGAGCTTATGGGGATTCAGTAGAGCCAACAAATGATCACGCGCGATGGCCTTGAGGCCTTCGGCATGGGAAAACCGCCTGAGGTTGTACGTCGCCATTCGTCCTTTTCTCCTTGTGTCTTATAGCCAGGCAATCCCTGGCATTTGTGCTTTCAGCCGGGCCGCCTGATGGCGACGACCTTGCCAATTATGCGCATCCCGTCGTCGGGTCCGACGGGGATCGGTCGATGCTTCGGATTTTCCGGTCTTAACTCTATATTTTCGTGACTAATGAAAAGTCGCTTCACCGTGGCCTCATCATTGAGCATCGCGACCACGATGTCTCCGCTCTCAGCCACGGGCTGTTCGCGGACCACCACCAGATCGCGTTCTTTGATCCCTGCATTCACCATGCTGTCTCCCGCAACCTCAAGGGCGAAGTACCTGCCTGAACGTGTAATGCTGCTTTCGACCATAAAACATCATCCGGAATGCCCTTTATCATACACCGGAAGAAAGTATTGTTGAAATATCTTCAGCGGTAACTATCCTGGAAGGCAAATCCAGCGCGCAAATAACCGTTCGTGATCACGGCAGAGGTGTACAGGAGGAAGCATTATCATTAATTTTCAAACCCTTCTATAAAATAGCGGACGGTGACGAGCGGCATGCCGGCGCGGGATTAGGTCTGGCCATCAGTGAAGCCGCTATTCGCATGCATAAAGGCACCATCACCGCCAGAAACGCCGACGACGGCGGACTGATAATCGAAATAGTCCTGCCGATCGAGTGCCCCGCCGCTTCGCAATGAAAATCCTAAAAAGAATTCATATATTTTGATTGAAAATCAGCCAAGCGGATGCAATGAATTGATTATCAAGGCGTGGCGTTTATTTAGCATATCCTGTACAAATTCCTGATAGCTTTATTGTAGTTATTTTTTTCACAATCCTGAAATTGTCTATTGACAACAGCACTCGCATGTTTTATTGTTTCTCCAACTTTTAGTTGTTTTAGAAGCTCTTTACAAGTCATATGGTGCTCTTTGAATTTTTATTTTACGAAACCCATTGAGTTCGCTTTTGCATCTGGCATAATGTTTGAAGTTGTGATGATTCGAGGACATTTATTCATGGTGAATAAATGACTGGGTCAATTTAATAATCCTTAGGAGGAAACAATTTATGAAGAGAAGAATTTTGGGTTATGTGGCTGTAATGGTCACGGTGATTTGTCTGTGCGCTGCTCCGTCATTTGCAGCGGACAATTACAAAGTCGGCGTGGGTTATCAGGGAATGTTCGCCGGCAACATGCTGAACGGTCTGTCCGTGCGCGGCTGGTTTGGCCCCAACACCGCCATCGGTGTCGAAGGCAACGTTTTCTATGGCGCTATGGAAGTGGACGATACAGATTTCGATGCCGATCTGTGGATGGTTGAAATCAAGGCCATGTATGCATTTGTGGTGAGACCCAACAGCCGCTTCTATGCCGGTGCAAAATTCGGTTACGGTCAGTTTAGCGTAGATCCCGTCGATTTTGAAGGCAAGGTCTATATTCCCGGCATTCTTGTAGGCGCTGAATGGAATTTCCCGTCACTGCCCGAAGTAGGATTCAACTTTGATGTTGGATACAATTATATCCTCAACAAAAATGAGGTGAGCGGAAACGATATCGATCTTAAGCTGCACGGAATCAATGTAGCCGCCGGCATCAAATACTATTTCTAAGAAGTAGTATCCAACTGATTTCTTTCAATCCCCATGGCCCCAATGGCCATGGGGATTTTTTTCTTCCCTGAAAACAATTTCACTGATAATTTCATAAACTTGTGTTAGTCTTTTAATGAAAAGTAAAGTTGATGGAAGCCTGTAATTTTGTTGATCCGGCGTGCGCTCCCCATCGCACGCCGGGCGAACAAGACCGTCTCCTCATCATGGGTGATAGCGAAAATATTAAACGTTTTTGGGAGTAACAAAAAATATATGCTTCAGATTGTTGGAATAGATATCGGTTCAGTCGCGTTGTCCGTCGTTGTGGTGGACGAAAAAGGCGCGGTGTTCAACTCATTCTATCAGTTTCATCGCGGCGCCATTGCCGACACTCTGCGTTCAATGCTCGATACGGTCGATATTTCCCGTATCGGCGGCATCGCCATGACACAGTCCGGTCCGGATATTCTGCGGGATGTGCCGCGTTACGATGCCCAGATCGCCATGATCGCCGCCGTGAAAAAATATCATACCGAAGTCGGTGGCATTTTATTTGTCGGCGGAGAAAACTTCGGTCTGATCACGTTTAATAAACAGGGTGATTATGAACGATTCCGGTCCAACTCCTCCTGCGCCGCCGGAACCGGCAGCTTTCTCGATCAACAGGCCAAGCGACTCAACCTCAAAAGCATTGAAACGCTCAGCACCGTTGCATTCTGCAACCAGAGCAATACGCCGAAGATCGCCACGCGTTGCGCCGTCTTTGCCAAAACCGATTTGATTCACGCCCAGCAGGAAGGTTATTCCATCGGCCAGATCAGCGACGGGCTGTGTGAAGGCCTGGCCAAAAATGTTCTGGACACCCTCGTCCCCGATTCGAATATCCAGACACCATTGATTTTAGCGGGCGGCGTTTCCATGAATTCCGCCGTCGTCAAGCATTTCCGTGACCTCCTGCAGGTCGAACCCATCATCGGCGAATACAGTCATCTCTATGGCGCCATCGGCGCGACCCTGCTTTATCTCGAAGAAGCCCGCCCCGAACCGCTTGACGCAAAAACCTGGGATGAGCTTTTTGTCGGGGAAATCAAGGAAAAGACGTACGGTTACCCGCCGCTGCAATTGAAACGTTCGAGTTACCCGGAATTTACCACCGATACCCGTCATCTGTATAAACCCGGCAACAACTCCGCCGCCATTGAAGTGGATATTTACCAACCCTTACAAAACATACAGGAAGTCTATCTGGGCATCGACATCGGCTCCACCAGCACCAAGGCGGTTTTGATCAACAGCCAAAACGAGGTGCTGATCGGCCTCTACACGCAGACGGCCGGCCAGCCCGTCCTACTATAAATCATTCCTTCGCAGTTCATTTTCATGTCCAGTGAGGACGATATGGCATTGCCGGCAGCCTCATACGACCCCCGCCACCCGCAGGATTCGGATTATTACCATTGCGTCGAGGACTATT
>Ga0255347_1001173_pt1 | contig 44334 bp, 45 predicted proteins | sample wastewater_treat_2_FD_192479 | JGI IMG/M metagenome (GOLD analysis project Ga0255347, IMG submission 192479) | Wastewater microbial communities from Lulu Island WWTP, Vancouver, Canada - plant24 | ecosystem: Engineered > WWTP > Wastewater > Unclassified | place: Canada: Vancouver, British... | reverse complement strand
TTTAATATTTTTATTTTTAATGGCTTCTCTTATACAGGGAAATTTTCCAGAAGGTATTACAATTGATTATCTTTGCAATACAACCTTTAAGGGCGATATACCCATTGCTACGGATTTAAGAGGAAGAATTTTCAGGTTGAAAACAGATCAATCGGGTGATTGGGAAACAGTTTATACATCGCCTCTTTTGCCGATGAGTAATCTTTATCCAAAAGATCTCGGATACAGAGGTGCACTTACATTTTCTGATGCTGATGGAACAGATACTGGTATTTATGTTGTTAGTATTGCTTTTCCTATTGAGGGTATTACAACATCAACCCGTGTTTTGAAGTTTCCCTATAATTTTTCTTCAGGAGATGTTCCAAAAGAGGTTTTACGAATTGCTTCACCTCCTGGCCAATCAAATACATTAAGACCAATAAGTAAATATCAGAATAATCTGTATGTTGGAACATCGCACAACGAAATATACGGAACTGCATTGCCAGTTGAGCAACCGCCTGCTGTCTGGCCTCCAGATACATCAACAGATGGTTGGAGTATTATAGCAACTGATGCTGATTTTGGTAATGCCTGGCAGAACTATAAATATTTTTGCTGGCAGTTTCAGGAATATTCTGGGTATCTTTATGTTATCCTTGGTAGTGTTGAGCCAGATAACCACGCCCAGCATGGTTTTTTGATGTACAGGGGAAAACCAGAAGCAAACTCGATTAAAGCAAATTCTGCTGGCTGGGTCTGGGAAGAGATTATTGGAGATAATGGTTTATACCCCTCGGGAATGGGTAATAAATATCAGGGTGTTGCATGCCTGACTGTTTTTAATGGATATCTTTATCTCGGGACATTTAATGATGTTCTTGGGCCTCTTGTAAACCAGGGTCCAATGGGAATTGTCGAAAGCATTCATCAGCCGATGATGTTCAGATTTAATGAAAAAAATGATTGTGAAATGATCATTGGTGATACGAAACCAGAAAGCGAGTATCCTTTTTTAAGAACACGGATTGGAAATTATGATTCTGGCTTCTATAAGCCAAGTATTGCGCAAATATTTTTCCCTTCACCCTATAACAGTTTTAACTATTCACTAAACCAATATATCTGGTGGATGGAAACATATAACGGCAAGATTTATTGTGCAACATTTGATATCAGAAGTTTTCTTGACTATCTCAACGAAGATGTGCTTTTAGCATTCGGTGTTGCTGATCCACAGACAAGGGCGGATACCCTAAGATTGATAGATTTGTTGTATCAGGCAAATAATAATCCTGCGGGTTTTGACATCTATGTTTCACAGGATGGTATAAACTGGGAACCTCTTACCTTAAATGGTTTTGGAGATCAGTTTAACTATGGTGGAAGGGTTATGAAATCTTCAGGTAATAAGATGTATGTTGGGACCGCAAATCCATTTTATGGATGTCAGGTTTGGACAGTAGCAGAAGTAAGCACATCTGGAGGGGGCGGTGGTGGAGGTAATTGTTTTATTGCAACAGTTGCATTTGGCAGTCCAATGGCAAAACAGGTAAATATCTTAAAAAGATTTAGAGATAAGTTTTTATTGACAAATAATATGGGTAGACGATTTGTTGGATGGTATTATAAAAACGGTCCTGTTGCCGCTGATTTTATGTCGAGACATCCGCTGGCAAAGTTTATTGTAAGAATATTTCTTTATCCTGTTATTTTTATTTGCTGGTTGTTTGTTACTGGTTTGATGGCAAATTTCATCCTCTTGACATCTCTTTGTATTTTGTTTATTATAATATATAGAAAAATTAAAAAATCAGTGTGCTCTTGACAAAATAAAATGAAGTAAGTATAATAATAATTAGAGTACAGCATCCTTGTTTCTTAGTCCCTGAATCAAAAAAGTCGAAAAGGGGGTGAACAAAAGTAAGACGGGTTCAGGAAATAACGAGGAAACAGGATGGTTATGTAACCGTAAAATCGGGTTACATAGATAAACAAAGGGGTTTACAAATGAAGAAGATTATCACATTACTTACTGCAGTTGTGTTTGTTGGATTTGTGGTTCCGGCATTTTCTGCAGTTGAAAATGTAAAAGTTGGTGGAGACATTGTTGTGAAAGGTATATACAGGAATAATTTTGATTTCCGCGAAAAAAGCAAAGTAACAGGGGCAGCCGGAGATGGGAATTCCTATATATACAGTGGATCTCGCATCTATGTAAGTGCTGAACTTACTGACAATGTGAGTGCGATGGTCAGGTTTATTGATGAGCGCGATTGGTCGGGTCTTGCTGGGCTTGATGCTATAAGCAGGGGTGTTATGACAGACCTTGCATACATTAAGATTGCTGATCTTATGATTCCAAACCTTGCGCTTACAGTTGGACGTCAGGAAATTCAGATTGGTGATGGCCTTGTTGTAGGAAGCCAGTACAGAGCAGGACTCTTAAATAGGGTTGTCTCAACATCCTACTACTATGATTATGGTCTGCAGAAGGCGTTTGATGCAATAAAACTTGACTATGCATTTACAGCAGCGCCTGTGACAGTGTCTGCCTTTAAGGCAAAGATTACAGAGGCATATGATAATATGGGTGTTGATTTGAGTTGGGCTGGTATTCCTGGAGTCGGTATTGTTGGAAATGCCAATGATGGTGACCTTTATGGGTTGGATGTTGTAGTAAACACAAATGTAGCAGGGCAGGGTCTCATCATTAACCCTTACCTTGTTAACTATGGCATCTCTGTTAATGGGACACAGGAATCAAACGATTTGAATACTGTTGGTTTGAGGATTGGCTGGCAGCCACTGGAAGCACTCAATATTTCTGCTGAATATGCAAAGCAACTTGGTGAAAACAAAACTGTAAATATGGATTACGAAGGTTGGGCGGCAGTACTTGGAGTTGATTACAAGTTTGCAACAAATATGAGCCCAACAATTTCAGCGATGTTTTCTAGTTTTTCAGGTCAAGGTGCTGGCGATAACGATATCAAAGCATGGGTTCCAGTATTTCCATCCAATATTGCTTCGAGAGTTGGTAAGATTGCATATCCAGCATTGTTCAGGAATGGCGAAGGTTCCTTCGTCAAACTCGGGAACAATCCCTTGCTCTTTGAAGGAAGCGGTTTAAGAGCCATCAAGCTCGGAGTTGGTCTTCAGCCCACAGAAAAGGTTGGAGTTGCCCTTGATTGGTTTAACCTGACTGCGGATGAGACAGCCGCCGGAGTTGACGAAAGCGTGGGTAATGAAATAGACCTTACTATTAGCTATGCCTACAGCGAAGACCTTACATTTGGGCTTGAACTTGGATACCTTATTGCTGGTGACTATATTGAAGGCATTGTTGGTAAGGGAAATGACGAAAGTGCATGGCAGGCAATTGCCACAATGAAGGTTGCATTCTAAGCATCTGAGGGTGATTGTGTATTACGAGGGGCGCTTTATTGCGCCCCTCTTTTTTTATCTGATTTTATTCTTGTTCTACCTTTTTCAAAGGGTTCGAGGGGGATTTTAATTCCCCTCTTTTCTTTCATATTTTATGAAAGGAATAAAAACAAGGGTAATTCTTTTACACAAGTGATTCTTAGAAGATGTGGGTAAGGAATAGCATTTTTAGAGAAGAGCGAACGAAAATAAGTGCGCGGTACTATGAAATTTTTGAAAAAAGAGTAAAATAACCAACAGAAATTCTTTATTGTTATCGAGTCCGATAATTTAAGGAGATACATAATGTCATTGATAACAGAGGAAGTTAGGAAGTTTCTTAATGAAGCACTTTTTGAAGATATTGGGCAATCCGATATTACAACAGAGACACTCTTTGATAATAACTTTATCATCAGTGCCCGTTTAATTGTAAGGCAGAAATGTATTCTTGCAGGGCTACCCTTTTTCAAAGAGGTATTTAGGATACTTGATAGAAATATTGAATTTTGCGATTTTGTTTCTGATGGATCTGTAATCAAGAAGAATTCAATTGTATGTTCAGTTTCTGGGTGTCTAAAACCAATTTTAGCAGGGGAAAGGGTTGCGCTGAATATAATCTCTCATTTATCGGGCATTGCAACCATAACAAGTAGATTTGTAAAAGAAACAAAGGGACGGTTTAAGGTTCTTGATACGAGAAAAACAACCCCTGGATTACGTATCTTTGAAAAGTATGCAGTTAGAATGGGTGGGGGCTATAATCACAGGATGAATTTAAGTGAGATGATCCTGATAAAGGATAACCACATAAATCTATGGGCATACCACAGGAAGATTGATAGAAAATCTTCTATAGTAGAGTTAACATTAAAAGCAAAAAACGCCAGTATTTCGAAGGTTGAGGTCGAGGTTGAGTCATCTGAAGAAGCAATGGTTGCGGCAAACAGTGGAGCAGATATCCTGATGTTTGACAATACTGGTGTTGAAGAAATAAGAAAATATCTAAAAATATCAGGTAAAAACCGGCCAAAAATCGAGGTTTCAGGAGGTATAAAAATAAAGGATATCAGAAAATTCCTTGGCCTTGATATTGATTTTGTTTCTTCGGGTTATATTACACATTCTGCGCCATCAATTGATTTCAGTTTAGAGATTTCTACTTCTGCCTGATAACAATCTTGCATCTTGCTTTATTGGATTTTGATAAGTCAATTGTATATTCAAATCCGAGTGGTTCAAGTATTCGTCTATATAACACATCACAGTGCTTACAATAATCATGATACGGCTCAATGTGTTTTGTTTTAAGAAGACGGCTTTTTGATGGGCAGTGGTGCATAGTTATTTTGAATTGATTTTTTTCCTCTATAAGTTCCATCGTGAAATTGGCCGCTTCCTCATTTAATGTTTTTGACCAGTACATCCAGCAGCCCTTAATACCATATTTTTTCACAAGTTTCCGAAGGTCTGTCAGATATTTATCTGAAAGATAATTCCAGAAATCAATCACGGCTTTTTTCCCATATCTTTCGTGAAGGAACTTAAAAAATTCGCTATATGCTAAAATAAAATCAGTGCATGAAATCATTTTTTTTTCTAAATGTTAAGAGCGCCCTGCCTGTTTTTTTATCATAGTTGAGCATCTTGAATTCGTATTCAGTGCCTTTGAGAATTGTTTCATAAACAGTTTTCGTTGTTTCAGAAAATGATTTTGCTGGTTGGCCGCCTTTCTTTTTTATATGAAGTATTGCGGGGCATCTTTTAATTAAGACAGTCATTGCATCTTTTGAATATACTATATCAATATCGCCATTTTCTTTTTTGTAAAGATCCTTTAGGTATTTTTTTAGAGCAGATAGTCCCTGTTTTTTTATACTTTCAGTAAGCGGATTATAATAAGATGATGCGAATTGTTGAAGATATTCTTTTACCGCAGATTTGCCATGATTTTTCTCAAGATAATCAATAGCAATATTCAGCGCAGAGTGAAAATCAGGATGATAGTAAATATTATCACGTGCCTTTCTTCTCATTAAGAGTTTTTTCATTTTTGATTAATATGGTATTAAAAGTTTACGATACTCTTTAATTATTTTCTCAATATTCATCTTACAAGAACTTGTCAGTGGATAATCCTGTATGTTTTTTGATGTATTAAATATGCCCATCTTCATAAGAAGATATTTTTCACCTGAAAGCCAACATCTTATCTTTTTCCCGCCATATACTGCATACATTATTTTATTCATTATTTTCTGCATTTCTTCTGCTTTGCTAATCTGTTTATCTTTTATAAATTTAATAATCTTTGATGCAATAAATCCATTAAAAACCCCGCCTCCAAGCAAAAGACCATCATATCCAGATAAAAGATATTTTACACAGTTAAATTCGTTGCCATTAAAGATTTTCAAATCTCTATTTTTTTTTCTCGCATTAAGCGCAATTCTTATTTTTTTGTCATCTCCAGAACTATCTTTGACAATGATAATTTTTTTGTTTCTGTATAAGGACTTCAAGGTTTTATCAGGGACATTTACAGACGCGTTTTTTCCACGATCATAGAAACCAGCAGGTATTTCAATTCTGTTCAATACATCTTCATATAATTTCAGCATTACATCATACTGTTGCCTTAAAAAAAAATAGGGAGAACTCATAATTGCAATATCAACACCCTCATCAGCGATTCTCTTTGCATTGTCAATCATCCTTAACGATGAGTTATCTGTTATCTGGGCAGAGATTATCATCCTTTTTTTGTTATATTTTATAACAGTCCTGATGAGTTCAGTTTTTTGTTTTTCTGTCAGCCATGGGCCCTCTCCATTTGTGCCCAGAAGAAAAAGTCCATTCACACCAATTCTAATATGGTGTTCAACCATACGAGATACTGATTCAGTATCAATTTCCATTTTATCTGTAAATGGAGTGGGTGCCGCTGACCAGACACCACATATCTTATTAGTTATCATCTTATTGATTTGCATTTAAAAATACCTCAGTATGTTTATATTCTATTAAATCCAATGTTTCTGTATGGTAAAATTATATATGAAGACAGTGCCTCTGTAAAATTTTCTGTCTATGGAAAAAGGAAAAGGGAAGGAAATTTCTTCTTTTGACAAATAGTGGGGCAGGGGGAGTGATATGTTTTTTGATACACATTGCCATCTTGATTTTTCTGAATTTGATGATGACAGGGAGTATGTAATAAAGCAGGCAATGGATGAAGATATCAGGATTATTATTAATCCTGGAATTGACCTTGAATCAAGCATAAAGGCGAGTGAAATTGCAAGGCAATTTCCTATTGTATACGCCTTATGTGGAATTCATCCGCATAATGTTGGCTCTGTTAATGATGATATCTTCAACAGGTGTATGAACCTTATAAATGAGGGTAAGGTTATTGGCATTGGAGAAACTGGCATAGACCTTTTTTATGATACATTTGATGCTGACACTCAGGTTAGAATATTTAAGAAACATATCAAGTTTGCAAGGGAGAATAATTTGCCGCTGATTGTGCACCAGCGAGATGCGCAGGATTTAATGATGAATATTTTTGATGAAATAACACCACCATCAAGGGTTGTTTTCCATTGTTTTAGTGGAGATGAGGGGTTTCTTGATTGGGTTGTTGAGAGGAATTTTTATGTTTCGTTTACGGGCATAATTACATTCAAAAATTCTGCCTCTATAAGAAGAATTGCAGAGAAGATACAGATTGACAGGGTTTTTTTTGAGACAGATGCGCCATATCTTACGCCGCATCCTTTTCGAGGGAAAAGGAATGAGCCACGTTTTGTCAGGATTATTGCAGAGGAATTCGCAAGAATAAAGGGTATGACTATTTCTGATGTATCTGAAATAACATCTGATAATGCATTGAGGTTTTTTAATATTTCAGTATGAAAACTATTAAAATTTTTACTTTTGGTTGTAAGGTTAATCAATATGATTCCCAGATTTTCCGTGAACTTTTCTTGAAAAAAGGGTATGCTATCGTTGATTCAGATGCCTATGATATTGCCTTTATAAATACCTGTTGTGTTACTATAAAAGCGCAGAATGAATGCAGAAAAATAGCAAGAAAACTTTTAAGAGAGGGAAAACGCGTATGGATTTCTGGATGCTGGGTTGAGAAGGATGATTTCAACAATGATTTTCCGGGTGTAGTTGTACTTCGTCGTCATCTTTTGTATCAGCAGGCATATAGAAAAGATATAAGGTCAATCAGTGGTTTTCATGCACATAACCGGGCGTTTATTAAGGTCGCTGATGGCTGTGAGAATTTTTGTTCATATTGTATTGTTCCGTTTGTCAGAGGAAAAATAAAAAGCAGGCCAATCTATGAGATTGTGGAAGAAATCAAAAATCTTATAGAAAAATCAGTTTGCGAGGTTGTGCTTACTGGCATTAATCTTGGTTCTTATGGAATAGATATAGGTGCCTCACTAAAAGACCTTATTAAAGCGATCTCAGAAATTCCAGGATTAATACGCTTGCGTTTAAGTTCAATAGAGACACTTTATGTTGATGATGAACTTCTTGAAGCATTGAGTTTGTGCAAATGTTTTTGTCCTTGTTTTCATATACCTCTTCAGAGCGGCTCATCATCAGTGCTGGCAGCAATGAATAGGCCTTATAATTACCAGGTTTATAAAGATTGTATTGATAAGATTTATTCAATATGGAGTAATGCTACGATTACAACAGATATAATGATTGGGTTTCCGACAGAGACAGAGGTTGATTTTCTACAGACACTTTCGGCAATTGAGGAGTGTGGATTTTTGAAGGTTCATATTTTTCCATTTAGTTTGCATAAGCAGACATCTGCTGCAAAACTCAAGAATAATGTTTCTTTAAAAGAAAAGAAATTAAGGATGTTAAAGGCGATCCAGGTTTCAAACAGTGTTTCAACAAAAATTAAAAGTCAGTTTATTGGTAGAACCCTTTCTGTTTTTATCGAGGAAAATATCAATGGACTATGGTCTGGTTATTCTGAGAATTATATACCTAATCTTATTTATTCTGATATTGATTTACAAGGCAGGATTGTCAGCGTTATACCTGAAAAACTGATGGATAATAATAAACAAATCTCTTTATTCAGCAAGAAAATTTCTATTTTGCCATAATTAGATTTAATGCTTCTGATCTTGTTCTTATATCCCTGAGAAATATCCCGCGCATCGCGGATGTTACAATTTTTGTCCCTGGCTTCTTCACACCCCGCATAATCATACACATATGTTCTGCTTCAATAACAACCATTGCTCCCTGTGGTTGTAGAACCTTCATAATTGTGTCGGCAATCTGGTTTGTTAATCTTTCCTGTACTTGTGGTCTTTTTGCATAAATATCAACCAACCGCGCGAGTTTACTTATTCCCACTATTCTTTTTCCATCAGGAAGATATGCGATATTTGCCTGTCCGAAAAATGGTAATAGATGATGTTCGCACATTGAATAGAGAGGTATATTCTTTAGCAACACCAGTTCATTGTATTCTTCATGAAAAACCTTTCCCAGGATTTCTTCAGGGTTTACCTGAAGTCCTGAAAAAATATCTTTGTACATTTTTGCAACCCGTTTTGGTGTTTCGCGCAGCCCTTTCCTCTTAGTATCCTCGCCGATTGCTTCAAGGATAACTTTTATGGCTTTTTCAATCTGAGGATTGCTGTCTGGATTCCTTGCCATTGTTGCCTCCAAGAATTTCATTTATCTGTTGTGTTGTCAGGGTTTCGTACTCAAGCAGTTTGTTAACAAGTATATCAAGTTTATCCCTATTCTCCTGTAGGATTTTCTCTGCTGTTCTGGATGCCTGTTCGAGGATCCTCTTGATTTCATTGTCTATTTCACGGTTTGTTTCCTCACTCAGGGTTCTTTGTTGCACAAGATCCCTGCCAAGAAACACTGCTTCATGCTCACGAAAACTTACAGGACCGAGTTTTTCGCTCATTCCCCATTCGCAGACCATCCTCCTTGCTATTTCAGTTGCCACCTTAAGGTCGTTCTCGCTTCCAGTAAACATTTTTCCAAACACAATCTTTTCTGTAACCCTTCCAGCAAGGAGCGCAGCGAGTGTATTATGAAAATATGTATCGCTTTCAATAAACCTATCTTTTTCAGGCAATGTGTGTGTAACGCCGAGGGCATTTCCATGGGGTATAATGGTTACCTTATGTACAGGATGGATTTCGGGTAATGATTGCTGAACAATTGTATGTCCTGCTTCGTGATATGCAATTATTTTCTTTTCTTCTTCGCTTATTACCAGACTTCTTCTTTCAACCCCCATAAGAATTTTATCTTTCGCTGCCTCGAAATCTTCCATATCAATCTGATTTTTACCCTTTCTTGCAGCAAGAAGCGCTGCCTCATTTGCGATGTTCGCAAGATCTGCCCCAGATAAACCTGAGGTGCCACGGCTAATCACAGAAAGATCAACTGATGGGGATAAAGGTTTATTTCTTGTGTGTACCCTTAATATTGCCTCCCTTTCCTTGATGTCCGGTAAACTCACAACAACTGTACGGTCGAATCTTCCTGGCCTTGTTAATGCTGGGTCAAGTACATCTGGTCTGTTTGTGGCTGCTATTACGATAATTCCCTGGTCAGTGGCGAATCCATCCATTTCAACAAGTAATTGATTAAGTGTTTGTTCTCTTTCATCATGTCCTCCACCAAGTCCTGCAAATCTCTGTCTACCCACTGCGTCAATTTCATCAATAAAAATAATCGAAGGGGCAACCTTCTTTGCTTGTCTGAATAAATCCCTGACTCTCGCAGCACCAACACCAACAAACATTTCAACAAAGTCAGATCCACTCATTCCGAGAAATGGGACTCCTGCCTCGCCTGCAACTGCTTTTGCAAGAAGTGTTTTTCCTGTTCCAGGGGGACCTACAAGAAGCACACCTTTTGGAATTTTTCCACCGAGTCGTTGGAACTTCTTTGGGTCTTTAAGAAAGTCAATTATTTCTCTGAGTTCTTCTTTTTCTTCTTCAGAACCTGCGACATCAGCAAATGTTATTTTATTTTTGCTATCAGGAATCGTTGGTTTGCTGCGGCTGAACGAAAAAACCTTATTACTTTCGGATGATGCCTGTCTGTTTACAAGAAAAAGGAAGAAAACAACAATAAGTATAACAGGGATGATGTTTATAAACAGTCCTGCCCAGAAATCAGATGCTGGTTCTACTTTAAATGAAACCTTGTTTTCTCGTAGTATGCTTAAAAGATCCTTGTCATCGCCTGCGTATGTCTGGAATTTTGTACCATCTTTCAAACTTCCATATACGTACCCATGCTTTACAATAAGAGTTCCCTGTATGTTTCCTTTTTCTACTTCTTCAAGAAAATCACTATAGTTAAGGGTCTTATGTGATTCTGCTATTGTTGATGCTGTTTTAACAACAAGAAATAGCATTAATCCAAGTAATATCCATACAGCAAATCCTTTAAGAAGATTATTCTTTGGCGATTCTGGTTGTTTTCCCATAAAAAAAATCCTTTATCGATTTTTTTGCTTCGTTTGTTATTTCAATAGTTTGTTCAGATTGCATCCTGTTAATATTCAGAATTACACCATCTACTCCATTTATAAGAGTGTTTGTTATTTCGTGGTGGGATCGTGTAATTCCTGCTACTAATAATTTACTTTTTTTTTCGGATTTAGTCAAGAAACTGCTAATTACCTCCCTGTTTTCAGATGCAATGAAATTCACAAATGTATCTTTATCTTTATGTATCTTCATATTTTTTACTGATTTTATTTCCATTCCAATGGTTTTGCCTGGCATAATGCTTCTAATATCCCTGGCAATCATCGTATCCTGTGTTAGATACACTCCATCAGCATCTGTAATTAATGCTATATCTGCTCTGTCTTCAATGAGAATAATTATCCTGTTGGTTTTTATTCCCTTAATGTATTTTATGAAACCTGTTAGGTTTTCTCCTACTGGAACAATGATAATATTTATCAGTTTTTTTATTAATATTTCAATAATTGGTTTAATCTTGTCTACATCAATATCAGGAAGTCGTATTCCAAGAAAAGGGACTTCTATAATCTTTTCAGGAAATCTGATTAATATCTGTCGTTCAATTTCATAAATCTTGAATCTTATTTCCTGCCAGACGTGTGTGCTTTCGGGGCGTACAAGCGTTGAACATTCTTCGATGCATCTTATTCCCTCTTCTATTCTTAAAAAATTTCTTACCAAAATCTCCCTGAGTGTTGTTGCTTCGTATGCCTGGTTTCTTCTTCCTTTATCAGTAAAAATATCTCTTTTTGTGATGGGTAATGAACCAAAATATTTTATATAAGAGAATGTAAATGAGTGTCTTATTTCTCGAAGGTCTATATGAAGATTTTTTTCATTCATTAAAAATCTAACTATATCCTCGACAACTCTTATTGCTTCTCTTACCCTGTTGAAGTTTGCATCAATTATTCGTAGCGCATCTGGTTTTTTCATAGTTTTCTATAATTTTTTTTATTATCACGCTTGTGGACTTTCCTTCAGCAAGTGGAATGGTAATAACCTTCCCGCCTCTTGATTTAACGATATCCTGACCAACGATCTCATCTTTTTTATAATCAGCACCTTTCACAAGGACATCAGGATTTATCTCTTTTATTAGACGGGCAGGTGTTTGTTCATTAAAGATTATGCAATAATCAACACAGGATAATCCTGCTATCAGATATGCCCTGTCTTTTTCGGGTATTATAGGTCTTCCTTTGCCTTTTAATTTTCTTACAGAGATATCACTGTTAATTCCTACTATCAGGATATCTCCCAGTTTTTTTGCTTTCTCAAAACAAAATAGATGACCTGCATGAAGAATATCAAAGCAGCCATTGGTGAATACAATTTTTTTGCCCTGTTTCTTTAATTGCTGAACGATTTTTTTTAGGTTCTTGAGTGTTTTAATCTTGTTTGGTTTCATGTGGGAAAAGACGATCTTCAATAATATTGCAGATTATATGAATAAGTATTATATGGATTTCTTGAATTCTCGGGGTTGATTCTGATGGGATGGAAACACAGATATCAGAAATCTTTGAAAGAAAATCTATATGAATACCTGTGAAACTAATAACTTTTATTCCGATATCTCTTGCTGTCTTCGCCGCTTCTAAGATATTTACAGATGTACCTGATGTTGAAAACACAAGCAAGATATCTCCTCTTTTTCCCAGGGCTTCAATCTGTCTCGAAAAAATTTTATCAAATGAATAGTCATTTCCAATAGAGGTTAATATGGATGTATTTGTTGTAAGGGCAATACACGCAATCGGACGTCTTTCTTTCTGAAATCTTCCAACAAGTTCACCTGCAATATGTTGGCTATCTGCAGCGCTTCCTCCATTTCCACAGACAAGAATTTTCTTATCCTGCATGATTGCATGTTCAAGCATGCCACATATCTTTTCAATCTTTTTTTGAAAGTTCTTTTCATTAAGTATAGAAATAATTCTTTCGTGTTCAAGAACTATTTGTTCAATCAGTTTTTTATTCATTTTGTTTTTCTGTCTCAATGCTGGTTTCCTCTTCTGGTGGTGTGATACTTGTTATAACAATCTCAATATGCGAAACCCTTTCAACTCCCACAACATCCTGAAGATAATTCTTTATTAATTCCTGTATCTGTGATGTAAGTTCTGGTATATTATATCCACTTGCTATTTTCATCTGCATGGATGTTTCAAGCCCATGTGAGCCAAGGGATGCCTTAACCCTCATAGATTTTATATTTTTCATCTGTGTGATGATTTTGGTGCTGATAAATTCTTCTATTGCTCTGAGAGATATTCTTACCTTGCCATGCGGATTATCAAGGGAAATACTTCTGGTTCTTATAACATGATCAGACCAGTAGACAAGCCAGATAATACCTATCAGAATCAAGGTAAACCCAATAATTCCACTTTCAAGAAGGTTTGTTTCAATACACTGGTGCGCTTTAACCAGAATTTCGGGTTTTACCCAGCAGAGTGCGAGAAAACAGGTTAAAACGAGTCCAACGATAATGAAAAGCGTCTGAACAATCTTTGTAAATATTCTCATCTTTTCTCCTTATGTTATTCATTTTGTACTTTACAGTTTTTTCTTTGGCTCTTTTTCTGAATCTGCGGACATATTTTCCTATTTGTTTTTACGTGTGTATATCTGTCCGGATGATGAGGAGATAAGTCCTTTAATCTCCAGGTTTGTTAATATACTTGCAATCTCAGTTAATTTTTTACCTGTCTTTATCTGTATTTCTTCAAACGATAGTTCATTCTCCTTGATTAGATTATAAATCAATCTTTCAGAATCTGTAAGAGAAATATTTTCTTGATTCTTTTCTGGTTTTTCCTCTATGTGTATTCTTTCGAGTGTAAGGTTCAGGTGTTCTATTATTTCCTCAGGAGTTTCAACCAGGTATGCTCCTTCCCTTATAAGGAGATTATTCCCTCTGCCAGTCAGTCGGTTTGCATCAGACGGTAGCACAAAAACATCTTTGTTTTGATCAATTGCAAGATGTGCGGTAATAATTGCTCCACTTTTTAATCCTGCCTCCACAACGAGTACAGCACGGCTCATACCGGATATAATTCTGTTTCTTCTTGGAAAATTGAATTTTTCAGGGGTGGTATCAAGAGGAAATTCAGATATTAGTGCCCCTGTTTCTGATATTAATTCAGCAATCTTTTTGTTTTCAGGAGGGTAGATATTCGCAAGCCCACACCCGAGTACGGCAATTGTTGGAGTTTTCATCTTTAATGCAGTTTTATGGGCTATTGTATCAATTCCCCGGGCCATACCACTGACGACACAGATACCCCATGTAGCAAGTGCGCCAGTAAATTTTTCAGCCATCAGGATACCATAAGAGGATGGATTTCTTGTGCCCACAACACCAATGAACACAGGTATATCCGGGATGTTTCCTTTGATATATAAAATCTGAGGTGGGTCTGGTATCTGTCTCAGAGAATCAGGATATTCAGAATCGTCCAGACATATAATTTTTATGCCATACGATTTTGTTCTTTCGATTTCCTTTTCCCATGGGAGATTTCTCCATTCCCTTAGTTGTCTCAAAGAATCTGGTTGAAGTATACCCTGTGGTATTTTATCAGATGACTCCAGAATTTCCCTCGGATCATTGTATATCTCCATTAATTTTCTGATACTTGCAGGTCCAATTCCGCGAACCATATTTAAGATGAGCCATGCTGTTGTTTTATCCATTATACCTGGCTGTGAGGATCAAAAAGTTTTTTGTATTCTTCTATTGCAAACCTATCTGTCATTCCAGCAAGATAATCACAGATTACCTGTTCTTTTGGTTCTATATTCAATCTCCTGCATGCATGAGGTGGTATCTGTCTTGGTTCTTGATAATAAGCGTTAAAGAGATCCTTCATAATTCGCGATGCTTTCTCAGCCATCCTGATAACCCTATAGTGATTGTACATTTTTTCGAAAAGAACATTGTTCAGTTCTTCATACTGTTTTTCAATAGAATTACTGAGTGTAATAATATGTGGTAGTTTTCTGACTTGTTCTACTGAACTGATTTTGCTGTTTTTAATGTTTTCTTCACTTGTTCTAACAAGATCCTCGACCAGAAGATTTATAATTGTGCTGATACTAACAGGTCTTTCAACCTCTTTGTCTGGGTTTCTTTTACTTACAATAGAAGCAACTGTGTTCCAGAGTTCAATTTTTTTTAATTCTTCTGTATCCAGGATACCGCTTTTAATTCCATCATCGAGATCATGACTTGTGTATGCTATTTCATCTGCAAGATTAACAACCTGCGCCTCGAGTGAAGGAGAAATATGATCTGTGAATTCTTGGATGTCTGGAGAATCATAACTTGTTTTATGCTTTACTATGCCTTCTCTTACCTCGTATGTAAGATTAAGTCCATCAAATTCAGGGTATCTTTTCTCAAGGATATCAACCACTCTTAATCCATGTCTATTATGTTCAAAACTTTTTTTAAATCTCTGCATTATTTCATTAAGCGCCTGTTCTCCTCTATGACCAAAGGGAGTATGTCCAATGTCGTGAGCAAGGGATATTGCTTCAACAAGATCTTCATTCAAAGCAAGACATCTTGCAATAGAACGGGCAATCTGTTGAACCTCGATTGTATGCGTAAGTCGATTTCTATAATAATCGCCTTCATGATAGATAAAAACCTGTGTTTTGTATTCTAATCTTCTAAACGCGGTTGAGTGGATAAGTCTATCTCTATCGCGTTGAAAAGGAGTTCTTAAAGCATGCTCCTTTTCAGGGTATCTGCGACCAAGATTCTGGATACTTTTTACTGCATATTCGGCGAGAATCTTTTCTTCGATTATTTCCCATTCATATTTTTGTCTCATTTAATCCTTCTGGAGATAATTAAATGGATTAACAGGTTGGTCTTTATATCTTATTTCGAAGTGAAGGTATTTTCTACCCTTTCCTGAATTTTTCATTTCTCCTATGATTGCACCTGTTTTAACAGATTGTCCCTGCTTTACCTTGATGATGAGGTCATGTCCATAAACTGAAAACATTTCATTATCATGTTCGATAATTATTGTTTCTCCATATTTTGCTGTAATGCCAGTATAAACAATTTTTCCACTTCTTGCAGCTTTTACTTTTGAGGATGCCTGCGCAAGAATGTCAATGCCTTTGTTACCAAGTTGTCCATAATCGCATATAATCTTGCCTTCAACAGGCCATATGAACTCAATATTCTTCAAAATTTTTGTATCAGGAGTGGTATTTTCTGTTGTTTTTACTTCTCCTGTATAAGGTTTATCCATTGTGTCTGGGGTAAGCGCAAAAATGGGTGATTTTTTGGTAGTATTGGGTATAAAAAGTTTTTGGCCGACCACAATGTTTTCTGTTTCAATCTTGTTTGCTTTTTTAATCTCCTGTTGTGGCACTTCATAATAAAGAGAAATTCTGTAAAGGTTTTCTCCTTTTTTCACTGTATGCCAGACACCTTTGGTTTGAACTATTGCCTGAGATGTTGCCGTATTTTTTTTTGCTGTGCTTGATTTTTTTTCTGGATATTTTGTACCAATGGTTAAACTGCACCCTGATATTAAAAATACGAGAAGTATTATCTCAATTATATTGATTTGCTTCATGTTTTTTGAATAGTAGCCAGTTCTTTTTTCCTTTTTCTTCTCTAAAGAGCAAAAGTACATATCTACCTCTTAGTTTTTTCCCTCTTATATCCACTTCTATGCCCTTATTACTCTTTTTCAATAGTAGAAAATGACCTGAATCCCATATAGAAACCTTTCCAGCACCATATGTTCCTTTGGGGATTTCGCCTTCAAACCTTGCATACTCAACTGGATGATCATTAACCTCAACAGCGAGTCGTTTTTCTCCTGGTTTAAGGGGTATATCTTTTGGTATTGCCCATGACTTCAAAACACCATTAATCTCGAGACGTAAATCAAAATGGTGCTTCTTTGCAAAATGTTCATGGATAACAAAAATTCTTCTCTCTGTCATTTTTGATTATAAGAAGGACATATCTTAGATAATACACATTCATTGCATAATGGATTTTTTGCTTTACACACCTTTCTTCCGTGCTGTATAATCCGAAATGAAAAATTTCCCCATTCTTTTTCTGGTATAATCCTCATAAGATCTTTTTCAATTTTATCAGGATCCGTATTTTTTGTTAGTCCTAATCTATTGCTTACCCTTTTGACATGTGTATCAACAACAATGCCCTGATTTTTGCCAAATGCCTGGCTTAAAACCACGTTGGCTGTTTTTCTTGCAACCCCCGGAAGGGTTATAAGTTTATCCATTGAATCAGGAACCTTACCATTAAAATCCTTTTCTATTTTTTCAGATAATTTTTTTATATTTGCTGCTTTTGTTTTATAAAAATTGATGGATGATATAGATTTTTCTATGTCCTGAATCTTTGCATCTGCAAATTCCTTTGGGCCTGGAAATTTTTTGAAAAGGTCTTTTGTAATCTTATTAACCTGGGTATCTGTTGTTTGCGCAGAAAGGACTGTTGCTATTAAAAGTTGAAAGGGTGTATTAAACTGCAGAGCAGTTTTTGTATCAGGGTATGCCTTTTTTAGCAATTCAAAAATTTTTTTTAGATTTTCCATATATGTAGTTTACCAAATTTACTGGATATTTTCAAACTTCTCCAACTTCTTTGATAGTGTACAGCCAAAATCTGATTAAATTGTTATCCAGTAGGCACAGAAATGAAACAACGGGAAGAAGTAGAAAAAAATTTTTTTAAGGACAATCTTATTGTATAATGACAGTGAAATCTTTTAACATAAAGAGTGCCTGACTTATCTTGAAATGGAATGAAAACCTTTTTTGAATTTATTGAATATATTATTCTAACGAGTATATTTATTTTTGGACTCTGTGGGTGTAGTCCGGTTGGGGATGATACCTCTAATAATATAATTTCTATTGTGGCTGTTGGCGATGTAAACTTTGGTTCTGATTATCCATATAATGCTGTGCCCTCGAGAGATAAGAAAAATTTATTTGATGCATGTCGTAAAATAATAATGTCTGCGGATATTTCTTTTTGTAATCTCGAAACAGCCCTTTGCAATGGTGGGAAGCCCGCAAAAAAATATGGTAGTAAAGGAATTTTTGTGTTCAGGGCTCCTTGTGAGTTTTCGGAAATCCTCGCAGAAACAGGTTTTGATGTTGTTTCAGTTGCGAACAATCATATAAGGGACTTTGGATTTTATGGAGAACAACAAACAAAGCGCTCGCTTAAAGAAAACAATATCCAATACCTATCTATAGATGGTGAAACTGCGGAATTTCAAATTCGTGAGACAAAGGTTATTTTTGTTGGTTTTTCGGCTGGTTTAAGAAAACGCTCAATTATAAACCCTGAAAGTGTTTTCAATGAAATAAAACTTCTTTCAGATAAATCAGATATACTTGTGGTTTCATTTCACGCTGGAGCAGAAGGTGAAGATGCTATACATACAAAAAACCGTACAGAGTCATACCTCGGAGAAAATAGGGGTAATCCAGTTTTTCTTGCACATGGCGCTATAGACAATGGTGCGGACCTTGTGTTAATGCACGGACCTCATGTACCTCGTGGGGTTGAGGTATACAGGGAAAGATTCATCGCTTATAGTTTGGGGAATTTTCTAAATTATGGTTGGAAACTTAATAGATATTCGAAAATTGCCCCACTCTTATGGATAAATCTCTATCCAGATGGAAAGCCGGCGAGTGTTATTATCTATTCCTTTATTCAAAATAGACCTGGATTTCCTGAATTTGACAGACAAAACCAGGCGTATAAACTGATTAAGGATTTAACACAAAAGGATATTTCTACTGGAGGATTTCAGTTTTCCGATCAATAATCAATAATGCCGAATGAGAATTTGATGTAAAATGCAGGATAGAAATCCAGAATACGGAATTGAAAATTGAGTAAGCAACCTTATATGCGTTGTATTTATGTTGTTATAACAAGATACAGGACTAAAGTTTATCACCACATTAACAAAAAGGAGGAATTTTATGGAGATTAAGATAGTAAAGATTGAAAAGCCAGAGAATATCAATTTTATACTCGGTCAAACGCACTTTATTAAATCAGTCGAAGATATCCACGAAGCCCTTGTTGCCGCAGTACCAGGAATAAGGTTTGGGCTTGGTTTTTGCGAGGCGTCTGGCAAATGCCTGATTAGATGGTCGGGTACAGATGAATCTTTGATAGAACTTGCACAGAAAAATGCAAAAAATATTGCTGCTGGACATTCTTTTATTATATTTCTCGGTGAGGGATTTTACCCTTTGAATGTACTGAATACAATCAAGATGATACCAGAAGTATGCAGGATATTCTGTGCAACTGCAAATCCAACAGAGGTAATAGTTGTAGAGACACAGCAAGGTCGCGGTATTCTCGGTGTTGTGGATGGGTTTTTTATAAAGGGTATTGAAGATGATGACGAGATTCAATGGCGGAAAGACCTATTGAGAAGAATTGGGTACAAGTTTTAGTTTTATTCTGAAACTCTGTAGATTAACTGTGGATTCCCACTGGGGTAATCTTTGTAATGGCATCAATCTGCACAAGTGGCGGATTACGATCTGCAAGCATATTAATCTTTGCCCATAAGGTTGTATCTCCCCAGAATTGTGTGCAAAAGCGGGGTCAACTCTTGACTCTTGACAGATTTGCCCTGCCCTGGCTATTAACAACCGATGAACATATGTTTTTTTAACATTGCATACCAAATATTTTAAAATCAACCTTCATATCTAATCGTACCCCAATATCCATTTATTTCGTCGAAAATCAATTCAGAATTTGTCCTCAGGGAAAGTCATTTTTCCTGATGTAATCTTAATTTTACCATCATCCACTTTTTCTGTGAATTACCCTTAGTATATCATTTATAATTAAAAACCTATATTCTTGGTCATCCTAATCAGAAGTTGAACTTTGTTATCATTATTGATTTCCAGGTTAAGAGTGTTGACTTTGTTTCCTTCTTATCTTTGTATTAGATACCTATCGTCCCTGAAAATTTCAATGATTCCGGCCATCCTGAGAATTTTCCTCATCTTTTATGAAACAGTATTTGTATTCATTTATATCCTTAAATTTCAAAATCATTCTGTTCTCCATTGGAATTCTACTATCATAGTCAACAGTAAGTTCAACAAAAATAAGTATGTTTCTATTGTTCAGACCCGAAGATTTAATGATAATATTCGGTTTCCTTCCCGGGGATGCTGACCACGACCCTTATACCTAACTTGGATTCCATCTTTACAAAAGAGGGAAAGAAAAAGGGATTAGGGGTGTCTCGTAGAGACAAGGTGTTTGAAATCCTTCTTGCGTCTCTCTTTGTCAAAGGGAGAAATCGTTAGATATCGCGCCTGAATGAGCTCACCACATTTTTTGTTTTCTTGCTGACTGCAAAGAGAAGGCGAAGATTTATACAATTTTAATGTTGTTATAGCTGACTAGGAGAATTTTGACAATTTTCTACACTTGAATTAAACTACATAGCCGTATGGATACCCCTTTTTTTGCTCTCTGGACAATTTTTGTACCGGTTTTGGGCTCTATTACTATACCAATTGTTTCTCTTGTATCCAATAGGCTCAGGAATGCTTGGGTACTTTTGCTTGCCACAATTACCTTTGTCCTTCCACTTTTTTTGATACCTGCTGTTTTTGGAAGTCCTGATGGTCAGATTATTCTTAGATATCACCTTATTGGAAGTTTTGATTTTATTCTTCTGATAGATGCTCTTTCAATATTTGTTTCTCTTGTTTCTTCATTTATTGGTGCATTAATAGTTTTATATTCTTTTGATTATATCGCCCATGAAGAATTTCAGACAGAGTATTACACGATGGTTATATTCTTCATTGGATCGATGATGGGGCTTGTGTATTCCGGGAATCTTATTTTTATGTATTTATTCTGGGAAATTGCTGCAATATGTTCCTGGCGCCTTATTGGTTTTTATCGTTTACCCTCGCATGTCGTCAAGGCAGATAAGGCATTTCTCATTACATTTTTTGGTGCTGTGGTTATGCTTTTTGGATTTATTCAGGTTTATGGAACAACCAATACGTTTGATTTGACAGCAATGAGATCTGTCCCTATATCTTCTCTTGCTGTTTTTTTTATTCTTATCGGAATGTTTTCAAAATCTGCAACATTTCCACTTCATACATGGCTTCCAGATGCTGGTATTGCTCCATCGACAGTTACCTCTCTTCTTCATGCTGCAGTTCTTGTTAAAATAGGTGTTTACGCTTATGCACGGTTATTTTGTTATACCTTTAATGTACCTCTAGAATGGAATTTAATTATTCCTGTTCTTGTAATGTTTTCATCCCTTGTTTCTGCAGGTGCCGCGCTTGTTGAGAATGATATTAAGAGAATACTTGCTTTATCAACAGTTAGCCAGATTGGTTATATTTTTCTGGGTTTCTGGACAAGAACAATCATAGGTGTTGCAGGTGGGGTTCTTTTTATATTGATGCACGGTCTTGCAAAAGCAGGGCTCTTTTTGTGCGCTGGAATTATTGAACACGGCACAGGGAAAAGAGATATAAGACAACTCGGTGGGCTGTTTAAGGGTATGCCTTTTACCACGATAAGTTTTTTTGCATGCATTCTTTCAGTTATTGGTATTCCTCCATTTGGAGGTTTTTTCTCAAAGTTTATGGTGCTTGCGGGAACTGTTGAAGCGGGCAGGCCAGGAATTGCATTTATGGGATTATTAATCGCCGTGATGACAGCAATGTATCTTTTTCGTCTTTTTCATGCTGTTTTTCTTGGAGATAAAAGAACAGAAGGTTCTGAGGGAACATCATTGATGGTTGGAGTGGTTTTTACTCTTGCTATTCTTTCTTTACTGGCAGGGATTTTTATATCTTTTTCAGGGAATTTTGTTGAGGGTGCTGCTGCCCATCTTTTAGAGGGATTAAAATGAGTAATGGTTCTATACTTTTGATACCTATTTTACTTCCGGTTATAGCAGGAATTATCTGCTATTGTATTCCGGATGGATTGAGAAAATTTAGGAATGTTATTGCACTTATCAGCGGGTTTGCATTGTTTTTAATCGTGGCAAATTTTTATAAATCAGGGAATTTAATATATGTCTCGAACTGGTTTTTTTCTACAATAGTTTTTTCCTTAAAGGAAGATTCCTTCAGCAGGTTTATTCTTTTGTGGCTTTCAGTATTCAGTTTTCTCATTACGCTTTATGTTTCAGCAAGGATGGCCAATGAAAGATCTCGTGAGTTTATTACATATCTTTTGATTACCTGTGGTTTTGCGTGCGGTGCTGTGCTTGCGAATTCATTGTTGGTGTTGTTGTTTTTCTGGGAAGGCCTTCTTATTACTCTATATCTTTTTATCTGCTTGGGAGGTAAGAAGAGTTCTCATAGGACTGCTCTCAAGGGTTTTATCCTTGTTGGATTCTGTGATTTTTGTTTTATACTTGGAGTGATTCTTTACTGGAGGATTACTGGTTCCTTTGATTTTCCTGATTCACCTGTTGCATTAAAAGGTGTTGGAATATTAAGTTTTTCACTGATGGTACTCGGCGCAACTGGCAAGGCAGGTGCTCTTCCATTTCATACCTGGATTCCAGATGCTGCAATTGATGCTCCTGTTGGATTTATGGCTTTTCTACCAGGTGCATTTGAAAAACTCATTGGCATTTATTTGCTTGTTAAAATTTGTTTTAATTTGTTTTCTCTTGTACCTGGAAGTGGTGCTTCTATGGGGTTGATGATACTTGGTGCTTTTACAATTGTTATTGCAGTGTGTATGGCTCTTATTCAAAAGGATATAAAGCGGCTTCTTTCTTACCATGCGATAAGTCAGGTAGGGTATATGATTCTTGGTATTGGCACTGGTGTACCTGCTGGTATTGTTGGCGGGATATTTCATATGCTTAATCATGCAATATATAAGTCAGCCCTGTTTCTTGGCGCTGGTTCTGTAGAGCAAAGAACTGGAACAACTGATCTTAAATCCCTTGGTGGACTTTATAAGGAGATGCCCATCACTGGCTTGTGTTTTATCATTTGTTCCTGCGCTATTTCTGGAATCTGGCCTCTTAATGGATATATATCAAAAGAAATGATTATAGATGGATGTCTTGAAACAGGATATAAAATATTTGCAGTTTCTGCATGGTTAGGCGCAATTTTTACATTTGCCTCATTTTTGAAGGCAATGCATTCAATCTTCCTCGGAGAAAGAAATGTGTCTACCCCCAGGGTTAAGGAAGTAGGTTTGCCTATGCTGTTGCCAATGATTATACTTGCATTGTTATGTATAATATTCGGGCTTTTTAGTAGTATTCCTCTGAGTGTGATATCAAAATTTGTTCCTCAGGGGCATATGCTTCATCTTTCTTCACATCCTCTTAACCTGTTTAATACTGTATCAGGCATAACAATTTTGTGTCTGATTGCAGCATTCTTACTTCACAGGTATGGATGGTTGAAAAACGATAGAAAGCCATATCTTGCTTCTGAGGTTGTTCACAATCTACCTGTAATTCATACAATTTATAACCTTGCTGAGAGAAGATTTTTTGATATCTATGAGCAAGCAATAAAGTTTGTAAAGGTTTTTGCACTTGCACTATACTACGGTTTTGATAGAAGTTCTGACTGGTTATATGAAAAACTTGTCGTTGAATCAGGAATTAAGATAATAAAATCATTGAGGTCCCTGCACAGGGGATTTATTTCAGAATATGTTGGATGGATTTTTATCGGGATGTTTGTGATTGCGATATTTATGTTTATTTTGTAGGGGGATAAATGTTTTTATTTATTTTTGTTGCGATACCGCTTATTGTGGCATCAGTTATGTTAATTATCGGGCGGTTTTCAAGGGATGTTTTGCCTGATTTTCTGGCAAATCTCTGTTTTTTCTTGCTTTTATGCGCAAGTATTATGATTTCCTGTTCCTGGCCAGGAACAGGTCAATATATGCATATTCTTAAGTGGTTTAGCACAAACCTTAATATTAAGGTTGTTCTTGATGGCCTTAGTTTATTGATGATTTTTACAATATCCATTGTGTCTTTGTCTGTGGGACTTTTCTCCATTAATTATATGGGTAAATACGGTTCTAAATCATTGTACTATGCAATACTGCTTGTTCTTGTGGCTTCAATGAATGGAATTGTCTTAACAGCGGATCTTTTTACTATGTACATATTTATTGAGGCAGCTGGAATTGCTTCATATGGACTTGTATCGCTTGGCAGGACAAGATATTCAACAGAAGGCGCATTTAAGTATCTGGTCCTTTCTGCAATTGCCTCATCTTTTATTCTTCTCGGTATTGCAGGTGTTTTTGTAAATACAGGAACAACAGACATAAGAAGTATTTCCGCATCGGGTTTTTCTTCAAAATTTTTCATAATTTTGTTTCTCACAGGATTTTCCTTTAAGTGTGGTCTTGTACCGTTTCATACATGGATGCCAGATGCATACACTGCGGCACCAGCAGTGCTGCCTGCAATTAGTTCTGGAATTTTTGTAAAGGTTGCTGGCGTTTATACAGTGGCAAGGATATTTTTTAATGCACTGCCTTTTAGTGCAGGTGTATCATCTGTAATGGTTTATCTCGGAATAATATCAATTGTTGTCGGTGCATTACTGGCGCTTGGCCAGTCAGGGTTAAAAAGGTTACTTGCATATTCTTCAATTAGTCAGGTTGGTTATATTATTCTCGGTATTGGCATAGGAACGCCTCTTGGTATTATTGGCGGGCTTCTTCATATGTTTAATCATGCAATTTTTAAGTCACTGCTTTTCTTGAATGCTGGTGCTGTTGAGTATACCTGTGGTACTGATGATAGTTTAAAACTCGGTGGACTTGGGAAAAATATGCCTTTTACATCCACTACAAATGTTATCGGGCTTCTTTCTGCTGCAGGTGTTCCACCATTGAATGGTTTTTGGAGTAAACTTATTATTGTTGTGGCGCTTTTTAAGGCGAATATGTTTTTATATGGTTTTATTGCTATACTAGCGAGTGTTTTAACTCTTGGATATCTGCTCTTAATCCAGAGAAGGGTCTTTTTTGGAAAGATAAAGGAATGTTTTGAAAATATTGTAGATGTTCCTTTCTGGATGAATCTATCAATGGTTGGGCTTGGACTTGTATGTGTGTGGGTTGGTGTTTCTTTTGCACCTATTTTAATTAAATGGGTTTTGCCTGCTGCGAATGTTTTAATGCAGGGTATAAGAACGTCTTTTTGTGCCTTAGGGGGTATCTTATAAATGGATATTTTGTTTCTTGTTGGTGTAATAGTTTTTGTTGCTTGCGCTGTTTTGCTTAAGGATATGATGAAGGCAGCCATCTGTCTGATGGTGTCCAGTATAATAATGGGTATTATTTTCTTTAGGTTGCATGCTCCCTATGCAGGGGTATTCGAGATATCTGTTATTGCCGGGCTGGTTATGGTCCTTTTTATTATGACAATATCGTTAATTGGAGGAGATGCAGATGTAAAAGAACCACCTGTTCCTATTGCTGTCTTTATTTTTCTTTTTCTTGTTTTTTCATTGGTAGTGGCATTGAAAATTCCAGGTTTGCCAATCGACCAGAGCAGAGTATTACCAATAGGTTCAGTGAAGATTGGAGAGGTCTTATGGATACGCAGGACATTTGATATAATCGGGCAGGTGGGTGTGATTTTTGCAGGTGTTTTTGTTTTACTTTCGGTTGTCGGCGCGAGGAGGAAAAATGGTAAATAATGCGCTTCATAATGGTTTGGCTTATACATATACGGTTTTTGCAATGCTATTTATTGGGTTTTACTGTATTTTTACGAGAAGAAGTATGATACGACTTCTTATAGGAATAGAAATAATTTCAAAGGCAATCTGTCTTTTTATTATTTCAGGGTCTTATCCACAGGGAACCGCTGTAGCCCAGGTTTTAGTTATAACAGTAATAGTTATTGAGGTTTGCGTTATGGCTGTTGGTCTTGGTCTTGTTATAAATGCTTACAGACGCTCAAAAAGTATTGATGTCAGGGATTTTTCTAATCTAAAGGGGTGAAAATGGAAAAGGTTGGTGTTTTACTCTGTCCGCCAGTTGCTTTTTTGATTATCCTCGGGGTTCTTGCTATTTTTTATATTCTTGTGGACAGGTTTTCTATAAAGCCAGAAAAAAGCAAGGGTAAATTATCGAGTTATGCCTGCGGTGAAAATATGCCAGGTTTTAAGTTTCAGTTTGGATATTCATTATTTTTTATTTTTGCACTCTTTTTTACTGTGATGCATGTTGCTGTCTTGGTTATAGCAACGCTTCCAGCAAAGGCACCTGAGGTTTATTTTGGGATTTTTTATCTTATAGCGATTTTTCTTTGTGTGTGCGGGCTTTTGATTTACAGAGACAACCCTGAAGACACAATTATTGATGGGGATGAAGATGATTGAAAAAATTATTAAATGGTCAAGAATAAAATCACCCTGGATACTTCACCTGAATACAGGTGCCTGTAATGCTTGTGATATTGAGATTGTTGATGTTTTAACACCGAGGTTTGATGTTGAAAGATTCGGGATACTTTTGAAGGCAACCCCGAGACATGCTGATGTTATTGTGTGTACTGGCCCTGCAACAAGACAGATGAAGGATAGAATTATAAGGATTTATGAGCAAACACCAGAACCAAAATTTGTTATGGCTGTTGGAGCGTGTGCGATGTCCGGATGTGTATACAGAGGTGCGTATAATGTTATTGGTGGTATAGACCAGTTGATTCCTGTTGATATCTATGTGCCTGGATGTCCGCCAAGGCCTGATGCAATTATTGATGGTGTCGTAAAATTATTGGCAAAACTGGAGAAGACAAAATGACCCAGAATATTGTGGATAAAATAAAAGAATCTCTCGGAGATAAGATTATAGAAATAAAAACTCCAGCAGATAGAAGGGTATTTCTTACTATTTCTGCTGATAATCTTCTAAAAGTAATTGAGATTCTCGGTAATGATTTTGGTTTTCGACATCTTTCAACAATTACAGGCATTGATACAGTGAAAAATTTTGAGATACTTTATCATTTTGCAATCAGCCAGGTTTCACTCACAATAAGAGTGATAATTTCGAGGGAGAATCCAGAAATTCCTTCAATATGCCGACTTATTCCAGGAGCAGTTCTTTATGAAAGAGAGATTCAGGATCTTCTCGGAATAACAGTAAAAAATATACCTGATCCGAGGCCGATCGTTTTACCGGATGACTGGCCTTCAGGAAATTATCCATTGAGAAAGGACTGGAACTACGAGCCACCAGAGGAAAAAATTCCAGGAGAGAAAAAATGAAAAGGATAAAAATACCTATAGGACCACAACATCCTGCCTTGAAGGAACCAATAAGTTTAAGGATAACAATTGAGGGAGAGGTTATCAAGGATGTTGATGTTCGTCTTGGTTATAACCATAGAGGTCTTGAAAAACTTGCTGAAAGTAAAACCTATATTCAAAATATCTATCTTATGGAAAGGATATGTGGAATATGTTCACATTCACACACAACCTGTTATGTCCAGGCAGTCGAGGCACTGCTTGGTATAGAACCTCCCAGGAGGGGACTGTACCTGAGAACACTTGTTTCTGAACTTGAAAGGGTCCACAGTCATCTTTTGTGGCTTGGGGTTGCTGCGCACGAGGCAGGGTTTGATTCGCTTTTTATGTATACCTGGAGAGATAGAGAATCTGTAATGGATATTCTCGAGATGATTTCTGGAAACAGGGTTCATTATGCGATAAACACAATCGGTGGGGTAAGAAGAGATATTGACGAGAATCAGAAAAGCAAAATTCTTGAAGGAATAGAACTTTTGAAGAAACGAACTCAGTACTACACAAATCTTGGCACAACAGAACCAACATTTGTTGCGAGAACTGCCGGGGTAGGGGTTCTACCAAAAGAAAGAGCAATTGCGCTTTGTGCTGTTGGTCCAACATTAAGGGCATCAGGTATTGCCAGTGATATCAGAAAAGATGATCCTTATGCTGTATATAGCGAAATGCCATTTGATGTTTGTACAGCAGATACCTGTGATGTTCTCGGCAGGGTTGTTGTAAGGGTTAAAGAACTTGTTGAGTCATATAAAATGATTGAGTTTATATTGGAAAATCTTCCTTCAGGAGATGTTAAAGTAAAAGCAAGCCGCAGGGTTAAGGAGGGCGAAGTTGTAAGCAGGTATGAAGCCCCCAGGGGCGAGAATATTCACTATGTCAGGAGTAATGGAACTGATAAACCAGAAAGGTTAAAGGTTCGTGCCCCAACCCTTGCTAATTATCCAGCAACAATAGAGATGTTAAAAAACGGTTATGTTGCTGACATACCACTTGTTTTTGCTGCAATAGATCCTTGTATATGCTGTGCAGAAAGATTTGTTGAGATTACAGATAATACTGGATACAGCGATATTCTTACGATGAATCAAATTAAACAAAGATATCACTCAAAAAATATAAATAAGGACTATATATGGCCGTTGTAAAATCACTTTTGTATTTATTTATATACCCGGGTATTTTATTCTTATTTGTTTATTCTGTGTTCTGCGAGTGGTTTGACAGAAAACTATATGCTCGACTCCAAAATAGAATTGGCCCTGCGTATGCTGGTTTTGCTGGAATACTTCAACCAGTTGCGGATTTTCTAAAACTTCTTTTTAAAGAAGATATAATTCCTGAAAATGCAGACCGCTCAATCTTTTCAGCGCTGCCTGTGGTTGGACTTGCAATTGTTATTACAGCAGGACTTTATCTGCCATTATGGTATTACAATGTTGATATGACGACATTTAATTCATTTGAAGGAGATATCATTGTTGTGCTCTTTCTTTTGAGCCTTCCGACGCTTGTATTATTCCTTGCAGGATGGCATTCAACAAACTTTTTTTCGACAATTGGTGGCACGAGGGTTTTGACGATGCTTTTTGGATATGAGGTTCCTCTTTTTCTTGCTGTGTTAAGCCCTGCGATTGTTGCTGATTCCTGGCGTCTTGCAGAGATTTCATATTTTTATCAGAGATTTCCTTTTCTTCTATTGTTTCAGATTATTGGTTTTTTTGTTGCTGTTATTGCGCTACAGGCAAAACTCGAGAGAACGCCATTTGATATTCCGCATGCTGAGACAGAGATTGTTGGTGGCACATTCACAGAGTACTCTGGGAAAAAACTTGCTTTTTTTAGGTTAATGACAGATATTGAAATGGTTGTTGGAAGTGGGTTGATTGCTGCTGTTTTTATGGCTGGGTTTCCAGGTGGAGTGGTTGCTGGATTAATCAGGTTTATTGTGAAGACATTGATTATTATTGCTTTGCTCTCGTTGATCCGGGCTGCATGCTCGCGAATCAGGATAGATCAGGTCGTTAATTTTTCGTGGAAATACCTTACTCCATTTGCTGTTCTTCAGTTATTGATAAGCATTTTTGTAAAAGGGATAATACAATGAAACTAAAACCAGGTGCGTTTGTACCAGAACTTTTAAGACATATTTTTAGGAAGCCTGCGACTGTTCGTTATCCATTTGAAAAAATTCCTGTGCCTGATGATTTTCGTGGTACACCTGTTTTAAGTCCAGATAAGTGTATTGTATGCAGGGCCTGCGTAAGAGATTGTCCTGCATTTGCAATCGAGATTCTTGAAATTTCTCAGGAAGAAAAGGAATACAGAATGATTATACATAATGATAGGTGTATTCATTGTGCCCAGTGTGCGGAATCATGTCCGACAAAAGCAATTACCTTGAATAAGGATTTTGAACTCGCGACCGACAGCAGGATTAAACTAAAAACAGAATACACCTATAGAAGACCAAAAAAGACAGTTCAACAATCACCAGAAAAATAGTTTGACAATTAAAGCCACAGGGTAGAAAGTTTTCTTTAGAAAAATTTTTTAAATTGATAAATACCCGAAAAATTCATTCCTAACTTCCTTTGCTGAAAGAAGAGAAGTAAATTTTATTTAAGGAGAATTGAAGAGATTATCTTCAACAAAATTCCTGATGACAGTGCTCTGGAAAGAAAAGATAAATAACTGGCTTGATAATTTCGAGAAACTCGTGATTATTGGTGTTGGAAATAAGGACCGCTGTGATGATGGATCTGGTTCAGCAATAACAGAGATACTTTCAGATTTTGCAGAAAGAAATAGAATTGGGAATGTCAGAATTTTCTCGTGCTATGAGGCACCAGAGAATTTTACAGGTCCTGTAAAAAAAGAAAAACCATCACATATTATTATTATTGATTCTTGTATAACAGGCCAAAAACCAGGGCATATTTCTATTATTAAACCAGATAGGATTAAAGAAACAGATATTTCTTCTCACAGGATGCCGCTAAAACTTCTGTGTGAGTATTTGAGAGATGAAACAGGCGCAGATATCCTGATTATAGGGGTTGAGCCATATAGTATAAAAGAAGGAAGTAATTTTTCAGATCCTGTAAACAAATCTATCCAGAAGGTCAATGATTTTTTTAAGGAAGTGCTAAGATTCAGGCAGGCGGGTAGGGCGGATTAAAAAATGTTTACATCCTATTTCTTTAGGTTGCAGAGATATTGTGAGCGGGCTTTCCGAAGCATAGTGCGCAAGGATAGGGTAATGGGAAGCAGCTAAAGGTTGTTTTCTATTTCCCTATTTTCGTAAAGAGGACAAGAGGATTTTAATTTCCCTCTTTTAGAGGGGTGTCTCGTAGAGATAAGGCATTTAATCATCAAAACCCATGTAGTGAGGGACTTTAGTCCAACAGCATGAATACTTGAAAATCATTTCTCCCTCCTTTCGTAAAGGAGGCAAGGAGGATTTTAAGAATCTTTCTCAGGCCTACCTTGCAGAGGAAGGAGCAAATCAAAGAAATTAAAGAATGTAAGGCATATGCTGGAGGGATAAATGAAAAGATATAAAAGACAGTTGATTATTTTTTTAGTATGCATATCTACGTTTTTTAATATTAATACTTCTCTATTTGCTGGTGATGTTATACCTGCCCAGAATGATTTCTTTGTGATAAAGAAATACGAGGAAAGATTGTCAATTGTTGAGAAACAGATACCTTTGATTGTTTCTGCTGCAGAGGCAGTGGCAAAAAGATGGGTTGAAAATAAACAGGTTTTATTGCATTATCCATTTGGAGGAGATACGAGTAATTTTACAATGGAATTCATAGCCAGAGCAGGGGGTTTGGATAATGCACAGCCATCAACATTAAGGATAAAACTTCGTTCTTCCAATGATGTCTTTGTTTGTAGTGCCAGAAGTTGGGAGAAAGGAGGTTTGTTTCTTTCAAAGGAACTTGAGAAAAGCAAGCAGTCAGGATGGCTAAATATTGTTTTTGCTTCAAGGAATGGGATGCCCGAAGGTCTGCCAGTAGATTTTTTGATTGACAATGGGGCGACAACTGGAAATGAAAATGAGGCAGCAGTAAACAATATAGTTAATATAACAAATGGCTGGATTTTTACCTGTGAACTTGTGTCGGCTCTTACCCGTATGTCTGTAAGACCTGGTATTCTGAAAGGTATGCCACTGCCGGGTTCAATTGAGCATAATGAAATTTATCAGCACACTAATGGACTGCCGGTTCTTTATCCGTGCAAAACAAGAATTAATGCTGGTATCCTAGCTAAACAATACCTTAAATCAGTCAGAAGCACAATAAAGATTTTGCTCAGTGAAAAAAATATTGCCCAGATTGAAAAGGCCTCTGATATTGCTGTTTGGAAATTAGCCAGAGGACATACTGTCTGGGTTTCAAGTTTCACTCATGTCCTTGATGGAGAGGTGTTTTGCAATAATAAAAGCCCTATAAAAGCATTCAGGGGCATTAGTTGCGGTCCAAATGGAGAGACATTCAGGAAAAACCTAAAGGAACATGATCTTCTTTTTTGGTTTGGAGAATGGACTGTTAACCTGCCCTGGTTGGACTATCTTAAGATAATAAGGGATACAGGCGCTGATTATATTGCAAGTTATCGGCAAGGAAATGAAAAACAACAGTACTATAAAGAAGGCAACAGTATTTTTTATGACACAAAAATGGATGACGCATTGATGATAATCAATCAATATTGGGACTTTGAAAATGCCTGTGTTCGTATACCATTTCCTCCGTATAAAATGGCTCCAATAAGTGGTGTCTATGTATGTCTGCTATATAGAATGCTTGATGAAGAGATTGCAAAAAAACTCTTGCTTGTTCCATCAGTCACAACAAAAAGGGAAATGCAGTTATGCACGAAATGAGCGTAATTCAAAATCTTATTCAACTACTAAAGACAATGGAAAAACAGCAGAATGCAAAAAGAATAATATCTGTTGAGATTTCAATACATCCATTTAGTTGTCTTGATGAGGGCAATCTAAATTTTTTATTTGGTTGTGTTTCAGGAGATGACCCTGTTTTTACTAATACAAAGATAAAGGTAAAAAGAGATAATGGCCTTAAAGATAGAGAGTATATTGTTGAAAATGTTGAGATTGAAGTTGACGAAGATTGAGAAGAAGATTAATAGTGTGGCTAAGTATTGTGAGGGTTGTTGAATTGAAGATGTAGTGAGCATCTTCAGGTGCGATGTATTTATGATGCTTGAAAAAGACACAGGACTAAAGCCCCTCAGTACATGGGTTTTGATGATTGAATGCCCCGTCTCTACGAGACACCCCTCTAAAAGAGGGAATTTTGAGGGAGATGCCTATAAAAATTTTTGAATCTATTGAAAAATAAACAAAAACACTACTAAAGAATTAATCTAAATTTCGCATTACCATAACCAAAAGAAGGAGAAAAAATGGAGATTAAAAGGATAGTTGTAAAAGAAAACCTTTTTGCGAAAAATGATGAAATAGCAGAAGAGAACAGTAATATTTTAAAAAAGCATAAGATCTTTTCCTTAAACATTATGGGAGGACCAGGGGCAGGGAAAACATCAATACTCGAGAAGACAGTAGCAGGGCTTAAAAATAGAGGTATTTCCTGTGGAGTGATTGAGGGTGATATTGCAGGGATGTTTGATAGCGAAAGAATTTCTGTTTTTGGTGTTCCTGTTATTCAAATAAATACTGGTGGTGCTTGTCATCTTGAAGCGATGATGGTAAAAAAAGGTATAGAAAATCTGCCTTTGGATGAGATAAAGGTTGTTTTTATAGAAAATGTTGGCAACCTTGTGTGTCCAGCTGAGTTTAAGATTGGGATCGATTGTAATGTAACAGTTGCGTCTATTACAGAGGGAGAAGAAAAACCAGTAAAATATCCACTGATGTATTCAATATCTGACGTTGTTCTGGTTAATAAGATTGACCTTATATCTGCTGTTGAGTTTGATATCAACAGGTTTACTGCTTTTTTAGATGAAATAAAAAAAGACATAAAGATTATACCTGTTTCAGGTAAAACAGGAAAAAACATTGATGATTTTATTCAATATATTGTCGAGCGCATTTTATGATGAAAAAATCTTTGAGAATTTTTATTACTGGTGTTGTCCAGGGAGTTGGATTTAGACCATTTGTATATAGATCCGCAAAAAAACATTGTCTTTCGGGTTTTGTGAAAAATACAGTTGATGGGGTTTTGATTGAAATTAAAGGGAATAATTCAGATGTTGATAATTTTCTGGATGAAATAAAAAATTCACATCCGCAGGGAGCAAAAATTAGGTCTATTATTGCCCATAGCACCCCTGGGGGAAAAGCGAAAACCTTTAAAATACTTAAAAGCAGTGAAGAATTAAGCCAGCAACCAGAAATACCTCCTGATATTGCAATATGTAATCATTGTAAAGATGAGATTCTCGATAAAAAAAACAGAAGGTATGGATATCCTTTTACAAACTGCGTTGACTGTGGTCCAAGGTTTACAATACTTAATAATCTTCCTTATGATAGAAAAAATACATCTATGAAAAAATTCAAGATGTGTCCTGAATGCAAAAAAGAATATATTTTGCCAGATGATAGAAGATTTCATGCGCAGACAAATTGTTGTCAGGTTTGTGGACCAAAGGTATTTTTAATCTGCCCACCTTCAAAACTTATGGCAAAGGAAAATACTGCTATTATAAAAACCGCGAAACTTCTTCAGGAAGGAAAGATTATAGCAATAAAAGGAATCGGTGGATTTCATCTTGCCTGTGATGCACTGTCAAAGGCATCAGTAAAATCCCTTAGAGAAAGAAAAAAAAGAGAAGAAAAGCCATTTGCTGTTATGGCAAGGGATATCCAGACAATAGGGGAGTTTTGTGATATTTCAGATATTGAAAAACAGCATTTGCTCTCATCGGCTGCACCTATTTTACTACTAAAGAAAAAAAACATTTTTTTGTTTGATGATATTGCTCCACACAACAGGTATCTTGGTGTGATGCTTCCGTATACTGGTGTTCACCAGTTGATATTTGCGAACAGCAATCTTAAGATGCTTGTTATGACAAGTGGAAATATATCAGAGGAGCCAATATGCACGCAGAATAAGGATGTGGTTGAGAAACTCTCTGAAATTGCTGATTTTTTTCTTTTTCATGACAGGGATATTATTTCTGGGTGTGATGATTCTGTTATAAGGGTTCTTCCTGATGAAAAGGTTATGATGATAAGAAAATCACGTGGGTATGCTCCTGATGCGATTCTATCGCCTTTTAAGATACGACATCTGGCCCTTGGATGTGGAAGCGATATAAAAAATACATTCTGTTTCGGTGTAGATAAGATGTTTTACATGAGTCATCATATAGGTGATCTTGAAAATATATCTGCAATTGATTTATACAAAACCTCAATAAACAGATATAGAAAATTATTAAGGTTCAATCCTGAAATTATTGCCTATGATGCGCATCCAGATTATTTTTCCTCGTCAATTTCTTTATCAGATGATTTTTTTCCTGATTGTCGTAAAATTCCTGTTTATCATCATCACGCGCATATATGTTCCTGTATGGTTGAAAACAACCTCAAAAATCAAAGGGTTATAGGCGTTGCATTTGATGGAACAGGGTATGGTAATGATGGAAATCTCTGGGGAAGTGAATTTCTTGTTTGTGATTATTCTTATTTTGAAAATCTTGGCCATCTCAGACCCATAAGGTTGCCAGGCGGAGAAAAAGCAATAAAGGAAATCTGGAGGATTGCTGTTGCCTATTTGTATGATGCTTTTGGAAAGGATTTTGAAAAAAATCTTGTTAGGCATAATAAACCTGAGACATTAGATTCTATAATTAAAATGATTAAAAAAGGCATTAATAGTCCATACTCACGGGGTATGGGAAGATTCTTTGATGCTGTCAGTTGTATCTGTGGATTAAGGAATACTGTTAGTTATGAAGGACAGGCAGCAATGGAGATTGAATCATTACTTTCAACTACTGAGATGGGTAAACCATACAACTTTGATATTGCAGATGATTCAGGTATAATAATTATAGATCAAAGACGCACTATCAGGGAACTTGTAAATGACCTTAATGAATCATTGCCTTTATCCATGATATCCCTCAGGTTTCATTCAACAATTGTGAAAATGATATATGATGTTTGCAGGATTATACGAAAAAAAACAGGTATCATCGAGGTTGTTCTATCTGGTGGATGCTTTCAGAATGTTTTCCTTTCAGTGAATGTAAAAAAATTGCTCGAAAAAAATGGTTTTAATGTGTATGCACATAATAAACTTCCATCGAATGATGCCTGTATATCTGTTGGCCAGGCAGCAATTGCTGGATTTTTGAAATAGATAGAATGATTTTATTACAGTATAAAGAATGTAATGAGCACCTCCAGATGCGATCTTTATTGACTTCCTGCTTTGGAAAAGTTCCCTTTTTATTTCCCCTTTTTCAAAGGGGGCGAGTGGGATTTTAGATACAGAAGGAAAACCTAATTTCAAGATGTAAATGTAGAATGAAAAATGTAAAATTTAGAATTAAAAATTCGAAAATAGTTCAATTTGCCTTTCGCAATTTGGATTTTGATTCAAGAGAAGATATTGAGTAAGGAGGAAATATGTGTCTTGCTGTTCCGATGAGGGTAAAGAAAATAAATAAAAACATCGCAGAGGTTGAGTTATCTGGTATCAGGAGGAATATTGATATTTCTCTTATTGAAGGGGTGAATGTTGGAGATTATGTTATTGTGCACGCTGGTTTTGCGATACAGAAACTAAGCAAAAAAGATGCCAGAACCACACTGAAACTTTTTTCAGAAATGAAAAATGGTACATAGTGATATACGCATGGACAAAAATTCTGTGAACGATTTAGTATCAGAGATTCATCGTTTGTCGAAAAAGATTAAGAGACAGGTTAAATTTATGGAGGTTTGTGGTACTCATACAATGACTATCGCAAGATCTGGCCTGAGAAATTTGCTTCCAGACAATATTACCCTTATTTCAGGTCCTGGATGTCCTGTATGTGTGGTTCCAAATTCTTATATTGACCGGGCAATTGCAATCTCGAACCTTGATAAAACAAGAATACTGACATTCGGGGATATGTTCAGAGTTCCTTCTTCAGTTTCATCTCTCGAGAAACAACGCTCAAATGGAGCAAAGATTGACATTGTCTATTCTCCACTTGATGGACTTGAATTAGCCAGGACTCATCCAGATGAAACCATTGTTTTTCTTGGGGTTGGCTTCGAAACAACAGCGCCAATTGTGGCGAGAGTTATAAAATATGCAGAAAAAGAAAAAATCAAGAATTTCCTTGTTCTTTCAGGACATAGATTGATTCCCCCAGCAATGGAGGCGCTTGTTTCCAGTCCAGGCCATAACATTGATGGCTTTATATGCCCTGGCCACGTTAGTGTTGTTATAGGCGCTGAACCATACAGGATTTTTGCAGAAAGATATGGTATTGCCTGTGTTATAACTGGCTTTGAGGTTTGCGATATACTTCAGTCAATTATCTATCTTCTCGAGATGATTTCTGAAATAAAGGAAAAATCAGTGTACATACAATATTCGAGGTGTGTTAATAAAGATGGGAATATAACAGCAAGAAAAACAATGTATGATGTTTTTGAACCTGTTGATTCAGAGTGGAGGGGATTGGGTATTATTCCTTTAAGCGGGCTTGCTATAAAGGACAAGTATAGTGACTTTGATGCTAAAAAAATACCCGTAAATATATCTTCTTATAGAGAAAAGAAAGGATGCCTTTGTGGAATGGTGTTAAAGGGCATTATTTCTCCTTTTGATTGCAAACTTTTTGGAAAGCAGTGTACCCCAGAAAATCCTGTTGGGCCATGTATGGTATCATCCGAGGGAGCGTGCGCTGCTTATTATGCCTATGAAAGACGATAAAATTTTAATTACCTATGGTGCTGGTGGCAGGCAAACAAGAAATTTGATTGAGAATGTCCTGTTGAAATATTTTAAGGACCCTGCATTGCGGCTATTACCTGATTCAGCATCCTTAAGTATTTTTAAATCATGCGCAGATATTTGTTTTACAACTGATGCTTATGTTGTTAAGCCGATATTTTTCCCTGGAGGGGACATAGGGAAACTTTCTATTTGTGGTACGATCAATGATCTTGCAGTTTCAGGAGCAAAACCACTTTTCATTTCCTGTTCATTGATAATTGAAGAGGGGTTTAGGATATCTGATCTTGAAAAAATTCTTATGTCAATGGCAGATACTGCAATGCTTAATTCAGTAAGAATTGTCACAGGAGATACAAAGGTTGTTGATAGTGGCAATGGAGATGGGATTTTTATTACAACCTCAGGGATCGGCATAAAAAAGAAAGGACTTTCGATGGGTATTGATAAGATAAAACCAGGGGATGCAGTTATTATAAGTGGGGTGCCTGGTATGCACGAGATATCTATTGTCAATGCAAGGGAAAATCTGGGTTTTAAGTCAAATCTGAAAAGTGATTGTGCTTCTGTTTATGGACTTGTTTCAAAAGTTCTCTCATCTTCTAATGGTGTGAAATTTATGAGAGATCCAACAAGAGGTGGGCTTGCTTCTGTACTGAACGAAATTGTTTCTAATAGGAAATATGGGATTAGAATTTATGAAGAAAAAATTCCTGTTACTGAAGAGGTTTCTTTTTTTTGTGAAATACTCGGTTTTGACATTCTGAACCTTGCAAGCGAGGGCAGGGTTGTGATGGTTGTCGACAGAAATGATTGTGAAAAGGTGGTGTCTATTATGAAAAAACATTCCTCAGGGAAAATGTCAAGTATTATTGGTTATGTGACCGATGAACTTCCTGGAAAGGTTGTGATGAAAACTAAAACCGGGGGAGAAAGATTTATTTTGATGCCTTCTGGACGTCAACTGCCGAGAATTTGTTAGGTTTTATTTCTCGTATCAAATCCCCGCAGTCCTTTTAATTGCTTATCAATCAATCCGTTTGACCCATTACCCGCCGCTAATTCAGTTATTTCTTCCCTGCTTATGGTATTTGATTCTTTTACACCGCAAAGAATGAAAACATCTTTACCCCGTTGTTTTATATAGTTAACTGCCTCGCCCCTTTTCTCAAAAACGAGTTCTCCTCTTCTCGTTACAGGAATTTTTTTAATTTCCTCACTTGATTTATTTATGATGGCGGCAAACATCATAAAAATTCCTAACCCAGGGTTGGGTATGAGTGTTAACTCTTCTATGGTTTCTTCTGCTGCTGTGATGCCGGCTTCCAATACTTCTTCAATACTTAAGTACAGAAACGGTCTTGTCCTTCTTCTATATCTTGTAGTGGTTTTTTTCTCCAATTTTACCACCCCCTTGTTTTTATCTTTTCTTAAAATAAAATTCTTCGTCAATCTTTATTCTTCCATCTTCCTTTGCAGCCGCCCATGTGTCTGCAAATGTCACAAGAAGGGTTAAAGGACATTCCCTGTGTGCAACTGGTCTATTCTCCTGTATATACTGGCCATCATGATAAAGAATTGCCTGAGCTTCCTGATCTGTGAGAGAAATGTATTTTGAAACAATATATAAACTTCTTGCTGCAATAGACATTTCTATTTGATTTTCATTATATTCATAACCAGAATTTTTTTTGATATATCTTGGAGAATGTGGCATTCCTATTTTTCCGACATCGTGAAATAGACCAACTATTGCGCAACTCTCATCTGATATTTCTGGTATCAAAGCATTTTTTAGTTCAAGCATTGTCTCTGCAACACCTACAGAATGAATAAGCAGGCCTCCTTCAATACTTAAATGATATTTTGTACTTGCAGGAGCAGTAAGCCATGTTGTTTGATTTTCAAGAAACCAGACAAATTCATCACACTCTGATTTTCTTATTATTACTTTTGAAAGAATTTCCCGATATCTTTTTACAATTTCATTATCTTTATACATCTTAAGAACCTGGAATAACTATATCTATAAATTGAATCGTTAGTGGATCATTCTCAAGCCGTGCGAATGTTCCACGACTATCTCTAATAGATACAGGGGCAACTGTCATCTCCAGAAAACCAATTGCTGTTACCTTTGAAGAAATATTTCTAAAGCAAATTTTAGCTTTTAACTCTTCACCTGGCAGAAAGCGAATATCAAATCTATCAGATACGCCTTTTTTTCTTGGGGAATAGATTCGTCCTCTTTCTCCAATTAATGCCTGTGCACCGCCAACGGTAAAAAGCGAAGGAAAACGTTCATTACCATTGTTGTCGACTGCTCGCACAGTATCAATTGTGAGATATCTTAATTCACTGGTACTGTTCCTTATGCTCATATTCAATGTAAGCACATGGTTTTCATACAATACCTCCTTTAGGACGAACACAAAAACATCTGCCTGTCTTACCTGTGGAGAAAATGGTTTTTCATCAGCGGCTACTTCTTTTTGTTGTGTGATGCTGGTGCCAGTGGATTTAATCAGATCATCCAAAATACGATCTCTTGCTATTATCTCAGATCCTGCTGCATAGATTTTTGCAGAGCTTACATCTATTATTTTTACAGAAAGGTATACTGAATTAGCAACAGGATAAACAGTCCCAGTGATGATAACCTCTGCGCCTGATACCTGGGCGATTTGTTTTGCGAAGGCAGGGTCAATAATACCCTGATTTGAGATATGCCTATCAATCAGGAGTTTGCTCAATTGTAATCTATCTATCACATTGATTTGTTTTGTACTCTGAACAAGTGTAATGGTTATTTCTTCAGCAAAAAATCTACCGAGAGTTGTTACATTTCCTTCGAGGTCAGTAAAATCAGTAATTGCCACAACCTTTTTTTGTATATCAGATACTGATTCAATAATATTTGTGGTAATAGATCTTATTTTATTAGTAAACTCCATATCAGCGGCAAAACACGAAATAGTCCCAAGTAGAATTACACCCGCAATGATTTTCCCCCATATTCTGTACATTTCTTGCCTCCATGCAAGTATAATTTTTCCCTTCATTGTATCATATCATACCATAATAAAATATAAAAGTACCGGGAAATTGTGTTTGATTTTCAGAATAGTGCAAGGAGAATGATGATTTAATATCTTCAGTGCAACAAACAACAGATGGAGGGTATATAATGATAGGGCGGATTTATTTTGGCGATGATAAGAAACCAGATATATGGTTGATAAAAATAAAAGTGGAACCAGTAGAAAAACGCGATATAAACGAGGAGACAGGTATGGATTTGCCTACGTTTCTTTTTCGTTTTCCCTCCTTTCGTAAAGGATGAGAAATGATTTTCATAAGGGGAACTTGTGGGTAAGGGATAGTTCAAGGAGAGGTGGCTTCTATAGTTTTCTGATAATAACTATTAAGAACCAAGTATCCATACAGGACTTGCCCAAACGACATCTTTGTTTTTTTGAACAGCCCTGATGTAGTAAAAGGCAAATGGTTCCTTCGAGAATTTTGTTGGCGGAAGAAGTATTTTTTGTACTGGATCGCAATCTTCCCATAAAAATTCAGTGTCAATTCCCTCTTCTTTGCTCACATATATTATCCTGCCATTTCTAATTATCTCAATTCTATCAAGATTATCTGTGCCATGAAAGATGATATGAATCCGTCTCGTGCTTGCTTCCCATCCGTAAATTTCTGACCCTAATGGTTTGTCATTTACCGTGTAATAAAGGAAAATCCTTGCCCCTGTTGTTGCAATTGTTCTTCTATTCCAGAGTGCTTCCCATATTCCTTTTCTTGTAAGTGTTTTTGCAAAAACACCAATCAGACCATCCTTGTAATTGCAGTTTCCACGGGGAAAGTCAGTTCCAGCATGGGATATATGGTCATCGCCTCCTCCTGTAAAGCCAGCGCGCCATCCTGCAAGGAGAGCATTAATTACATACCCTTTTTTAAAGGGTTCCCATCCATTTTTACATTCAGGTACAGGGTTTCCATCTTTTTCCGAACATTCATAACTTCCTCTTTCCTGATAAATCTCAATTAAGCTTTCTTTTTGCAGGTTATGGTCCTTCCAGTCACAAAAATTTCCACCGTGCGCAGTATGATGAGGTACTATAATGGCTTTTTCATCTTTTAATGCTGCAAAAAGCGCCTGCGGGTTTGGATAGCATCCTTCATCCGATCTGTACATTGGTCTATTATCGTGGTAATAATAAACATTTCTATCTCCATCTCCATTTCTTCTCCACTTTGCCCATTCATAACCAGGAAAAGTAATAAACCTTTTTTCGTGGTTCCATTTCCTCACTGAATTACAGGTTTTCCTCCACATTTTATCTGTTGTTTCCCATAGGTGGTCATGGTCTCCAGATGCTCCAAAGTCGAGACCTGCCTCATTTTTCAATTGATGAAAGTAGTAATCAATCGTTCCAGCACCATCAGACATTTCTGTATGTGCGTGAATCATTCCCCAGTAAAGGTTAAATCTTTTTTTTTCGCTACATATTATCGGGTTACTTATAAATTTTTGACTTCCGTATTTTACTGTTATTCTGTAAACACCTGGATTTTTTAGGGATATTTTCAATTGCTGACAGGTTGAGTTCTTTGTTATCTTTATTTGTTTTTTTAATTCTGTTTTTCCACAGAGGACCTTTATTTTCTTATCCGGTATCTTTGAGGACAGGTTATGAAATTTATCTTCTGGTCTGATAAGAAGATAAAACTTTTTTTCAGGAAAAACACCCGAAGGTCCAAAAGTTTTTATATGATGGACTTTTCCACCAAGAATATGCATTACGCAGGCAGCAAGAATATTTTTTTGATTTTCTCTGTTCCAAACGCTTTCTGCTTTGTGGGGATATTCTGGTGATTTTGGATTGTCTCTATACAACACAAAAAACTTGTTCAAAAAGCGGGTTGTTCCAACAGCAACATTTTTCATTATCACATAGATATTCTTTCCTGCTTTGATGCCGTTTCCTGGCGGGAAGATTGTAATTACACCAAATGGATTATTTCCTTGAGATGTCTTTAACTGCACATTGTTGCACTTTACAAGGATAAACCCGTCTTTCTCAGGATCATCGATTTGAATATTGGGAAAATACCCTTTGTTGTTTCTCCCTCCAAAAATTTGCAGTTTAAGAATTTCTTCTGGTTCGATATCCTTAGAAATAGAGAATTTCAATCTTAATGTAATCTTTGTTCCTGCAATTGCCACAGGCGGCTGAGCAATTTCTATCTTTACTCTTGCGGGGATTCTTATGGGTTTTTCGAAATCAGGAATAAAAATATTCTTTCTCATAATCCTTTTTCTGATAGTATCCTCGAGAGAATCTCAACATTCTGTTGTATCTGATTTCCATACTTTTGAAACACCCCAATCATCATAAGATCACCTGGTTTTATATTTTCAATAGCAAACTTCATTGCTGAGTAAACATTATTCTCGTCTTTGCAGGATCTTCCTGCGCCAAAAATTTTATACGCGATACAGGGTTTCTTAACCTGTTTTATTACTTTGCACATCATTGGTGGATCCTCTGGGTCAAAGATTTCTCCTTTCGAACCATTTATGGAAGTAAGTCCTTTTTTCCCTCTGCCTGTAAGGTTGTAAAAACAGGTCAGATACAAATCAATATCCCAGTTTTCTTCTTCTGCCATTGCAATGAATTCTGGCTGATGCGATGCCATGCCGGTAATACATCCTGTGTCTCTTATCATTTTAAGGTGCTCTTTTACTAGTTGTTTTTTCCCTTCCATCAAAAGGTTATCAAGTTGTCCACCGTGATGATATATGCAGACCGGCTTTACTTTATTTGCAGTAATTAAATGTAAACTTGCTTCAAAACTTGCAAGTTCTGGTACTGTCTGCGCAAACCACAAGAAGTTTTTCATTCTACCTTCATTGTAATATTCTCGAAGCAACCTTAACATATGGATATCTCCTCGTGCGCAAAAACCGCTTATACCTTCATTTTGCGCAATATCCCATGTTTTCTTGATTTCTTCGCAGGTGTAAAAATCCATCATTTCTTCATCAACGTCCCGTGTTTTATGGGAAAATCCGCTGAATGGATTTGAACCGAGAATGAGTTTTGAAATCTTGAGGCCAAGAAATTCAACATGTGGAATCATTTTCTCCCTCCATTTTTTCCTCCAGTATAGCAGTAGCAATTCTTTTACCGATTTCTTTATAGTCCCTTTTAGTTAGTATCATTCCATTGTTTATCCCATAGGGAATTTCTAAACATAGTCCTGGTGTTTTTAGAATAAAATCAAAATAATCTGTGAATTCCAGACCTGTAAGATTCTTCAGGTTTCCTTCGGACCGCGCATTTTTTCTATAATTAGGGAACATATAATCTTTTCCCACTGTTTTTCCAATCCTGTTTATCCAGTAGATTTGTTTTTTCTTGATTCCAGCGATATTGCCTTTATTTGTGGTAGGAAAATATACTCCATCTCCTTCAGCGCCACCCGGTGCATGAAAATCTAATCCTAACAAAGGATTGCATCTTTCCTGCCATCTTGCTATATCTCGTTGAATAACCAGTATTTCATGTCTCAATACCCTTTTCCCCCAGGACCTGTTTAAATCAAGCGGGAAATAATCTTTCCCATATCTTCCTTTTTCAATTCCATCGATGTTTGAAAGAGGTATTGCCCATACTATTAAATCCTGTGTTTTAACGCTCATGAGATATCTTAAGAAACCATCAAGAACCCAACTTCCTGGTGTTTCTCCAGAATGTTGTCGTGCAACAATATAAATTCCTGAGTTTTTTGAATCAGGAAAGGAATAGTCATTAGATAATCTTATCATTGGTCTGTTTTCTGTGCTAACCCCAATAGTGTCTTTTTTCCAGTAGCCATTGGATTCTTCCACGAGATTTTCAAGTTCAGGTGTTCCATATGGATAACACAGGGCAACATCATTAATTTTTCCGGGTTTATTCAATACCCAGGATATTTCGTATCTT